>SMTZ1_10000147_pt1 | contig 57324 bp, 39 predicted proteins | sample DeeMarSWOR136_30_FD_25667 | JGI IMG/M metagenome (IMG submission 25667) | reverse complement strand
TATTATTTTTGCCAGTGACCGAAATGGTACAGTTAGCCTTTGGATCATACAGATTGCTGAAGTAAAACCTGTAGGAACTCCAAAACTGATTAAGTCAGGTATGGGGTCAATTGAACCATTGGGATTCACCCGGAAAGGATCATTCTACTATGGTATTTCACAGAAAAAGAATAATATTTATATTGCCGAACTTGATCCGAAAACAGGCAAAATTCTTGCTTCAGCAGAAAAGATTATTACACGTTTCGAAGGATACAACCAAACACCCGATTACTCGCCTGACGGTAATTACCTGGCATATATATCCAGACGATTCCCTTTGACTGTTTTTCCCGATTATACTATAGCTAAAATCGGTGGTAATGTTCTATGCATCAAATCCCTTGAAAGCGGTAGGGAACGAGAAATTTTTCCGGATCTTGATCGATTCGGCTTTCCCCGTTGGGCTCCTGACGTGCATTCCGTTATTGTTATGGACTTCAACCAAAATGGTGGATACTACCAGATCGATACTCAGACGGGCAATATTACACCTGTATTGCAAGCTGACGATAATATAGGTCTCAATCCGCCTGAACGTTCCCATGACGGAAAAACTATTTACTATGTGCGTCGCGATAAAAAAGCTGAGACTTACCAAATTCTAGTACGAGACCTTGCAAGCGGTACAGAAAAGGAAATCTATCACTCTGATGATCCTATACAAATATCCCTCTCACCGGACGGCCGGTGGTTGACCCTACTGGCCAACTTCTTTATGTCTGAGAAAAAGCCGTGCCTGAATGTCATCCCGTCTGCAGGAGGGGAACTCCGGGAACTATACAGATTCGAAGAGGGAATTGATTTTATGGAAGCTGGCGCTCCCATTACATGGACTGCCGACGGGAAATATATTCTTTTTGCAATGAAAAGCCCCAAAAAAACCGATCCCAAAGCGGAACTGTATCGAATCTCTGCAGAGGGGGGAGAACCCGAGAAACTTGGATTGGAAATGAGAGGATTTATTATTAATCTGAATGCTCATCCTGACGGGCGACATATTGCATTCTCCTCTTCAGAACAATCAATTGGTGAAATCTGGGTAATGGAAAATTTCCTACCGGAATAAAACGCTTCATTATAACAGCATTATCAGGGGTACAATATTTGAAGATTGTGCCCCTTTTATAATGTGATTCTTTACATTTATTTACTTTATTTTGACATTTCAATCAATAGTTGTATATATTTTTACTGATCTCTTAATCCGTTAAATCCATAAACCACAGATTACACAGATTGTACTGATTTTAGCTTATTAATAGTCAGCAGGTTATGTGATTATTTATGCTTCTATATTTAAATAAAATGGCAAGAATAGGTCAAAGTCTTATTACTCACAAAAAAATTGTTATCGGTTTTATTCTTGCTGTTTTTTTACCTTCCATAATCTTCTTAAAATCAAGCTTATGTAAGTCAAGATTTCTTTGCCTATTCATAAAAATTTACTTTTAAGTCAAGGATTCTTGACTTATATTTACACAAGGTCATTTAAGTCAAGAAATTTAGATTTAAAAGAGAGGATAAAAATTGTGAACGATAGAGCGGGTATATTTATCAGACAACCGGGAGGATACTATACATTTGTACCGAAACCATTGCCACCAGATCCACCAATCAAATATGATGCAGAATTACAACTGTTGTTATCCAATGCAGATAGGGAGCTTGCCAGATTGGATGGGATTACTACGGTGTTACCTAATCCAGAGTTATTTGTGTCAATGTATGTGAAGAAAGAAGCGTTGATAAGTTCACAGATAGAGGGAACACAGGCTTCTCTGGAAGGAGTTCTTGAATTTGAGACAAATCTCAAGCCAAAAGATAATATTGAAGATCTAAAAGAAGTGGTCAATTATATAAAAGCGTTACATTTCGGAATAAAGAGGCAAGAAGAAATACCTATTTCCAATCGGCTAATAAAAGAGTTACATGAAATTCTTCTAGTAAATACAAAAGGATCCAATAGAAATCCAGGCAACTTTAGAAAATTTCAAAATTGGATTGGTCCACCTGGTGGAACAATTCGTGATGCTATATTTATACCACCTCCAGCCAATGAAGTTGAAAATTGTATGGCAGCTTTGGAAAAATTTATCCATGCTGAAGATAAAATTCCAACTCTTGTAAAATGTGCCTTCATTCATTCGCAATTTGAAACTATACATCCATTCTTGGATGGGAATGGTAGAATAGGTCGTTTATTAATTACGCTTTATCTTCATAGTAACAATATACTTTCATATCCCTTATTATATTTAAGTTATTTTTTTAAGAAATATCGCGTTGAATATTATGATTATTTATTAAAAGTAAGAACTGAAGGTGAATGGGAAAATTGGATCGCCTTTTTTCTACAAGCAATTATCGAAACCAGTCAAAACGCAATCATAACAGCAAGAAATATCATTGATTTGCAGAAGTCACTAATAAATAATTTGAGAATAAATAAAGTAACTAGTCCATTAGCGGTAATTTTAATTGAGAAATTATTTGAGCATCCCATTTTAAATTTGTCGCATATTCAGGAAATTTTAGATACATCTAGACAGACAGCAAGTGATTTAATTAATAAATTCAAGAAGTTAGGTATTTTAACTGAGATAACAGGAAAGGAGAGATATAGGATTTACCAATTTAGCGATTATCTAAAAATTATTGAAGAAGGAACTAAATTAAATAATTTCTGAGTAATGTTCTAGCTTATAAATTATTATTATGTAACGCTGTAATTTTTGATCTATGTAATTAATATGAATTTTGCAGATTTCATAATTAATCCGATAAATTTTACAGAATCTTCTCAGTAGGGAGTCTGCCTCACTCATAGCGCAACGCTTCTACCGGATTGGCAAGAGCGGCTCTGATCACATGGGTTCCGATAGTAACAAGTGTCACGATTATAACCAGCGACAGCGGAATTAAGAATAGTGTACTGCTCATGTCCATGCGTTTAGCAAATGAGTTGAGCCATTCATTTACACTCCAGAGTAAGAAAGGTAGGGCTATGATGAAAGAAATGATTATTAGTCTCAAAAAATCCTTGCTAAATAAATATAAAATCTGATTGACACCGGCGCCGACGACCTTGCGGATACCAATTTCTTTGGTGCGTTGTGTGGTCATAAATGCAGTTAGGCCCAGGACACCCAATGCGGTAATGAACAGCGCCAGAAATGAAAAGAGACCAAATACCCTTTCTAATAATTCATCTGATTTGTACTGTTGATTGAAATATTCATCCAGGAAAAAATAATCGAAAGGATTAGCCGGGAAAAATTTTTCATACTGTTCATGAATCTGTTGCAATGTCTCTTTTATATTTGTGGCATTTATTTTTAACGCAAAAAGCGCCATAGTGCCTCTGCCCTGGGGCATTAAACGATAAATGTGAGGTTCAAAAGCTTGTTTTAACGATTGTTGATGATAGTCTTTTACCACGCCAATTATAGTATATATTTTACCCCAGTAGTCTACCTTTTGTCCTAAAGCACTCTGCGGATTTTCAAAACCCATCCATGAGACGGCCGTTTCATTAAATAGCAAGGCATCGTTATCCGTAAGATATTCTTTTGAAAAATTTCGTCCGACCACAAATTGAATATTAAATACCTCGGCAAAATCATAATCTATTCCCACAATCTGATAATTTTTGCTTTTACTTATATCTTCACCCGCTTTCATTATACCACCGTTGTCCCAGTATATTTGTCTACCAGGGACTTCTGTCACGACACAAAACTGTTCGACGTTTGAATTTTTAAGCAGGGTATTTTTAAAAGAAACGATTTTATCACCAAAAGAGTCGTCGCGAATGCGAGGTGCTTGTAACACCAGAATCTGATCAATTGTAAATCCCAGATTCTGGTTTTTCATAAAATTAATCTGCTGATACAGCGCCAGTGTGGCGGTAATTAGCGCCAGAGATAAAACGAACTGTGAAATCGCCAGCACCTGACGTAGATTTATTCCCTTACCGGAATTTCCCAACAATCCTCTTAATATTGTTATTGGCTGAAAGGAGGACATAGCAACAACCGGGTATAAACCGGACAGAAAAATCCCCCCAAGGAAAAGAAACAGGATACCAATCCAGAACCACTCTTGTGTCCAAATCTTGAAATCTTGGGGTATGCCTGTTATTTGACTAAAATATGGTAATGCAATTTTAATAATCAGTAGGGCTATTACTATAGATATAAAGTTCAAGAGTATGGTTTCAATATAAAATTGAAACATGATCTGTTTACGGGAAGCACCGACAATCTTTCTCAGCCCGACTTCCTTAGCCCGGGTTAGGGATCGGGCCGTGGAAAGATTGATGTAATTGATCCAGGCGATGATGATTATGAACAGAGCAATAAGAAATAAAAAATTTACCGTATCCATGTTACCATTCACCTCATATTCCTGCATATAATGTGAAGTGAGATGAATATCTTTCACTGGCTGAAGCTTTAACTCAAACAGCATATTATATTCCTTGAGTACAGAGCCAAATTCTGCATCAACCAAATCTCTTAGTTTATTTTCAAAAATCAAGGGATCCGTATCAAGTTTAAGCTTTACATAGGTGTACATACCTGTATGCCCCCAGGCATCCATATATTCGGGGCCGTAAAGCTTACGCAAATTCTCAAAGGGGAGTATAATATCAAATTTAATATGCGAATTCTTTGGGATATCCTGGAAAATGCCAATAATCTGGTAATCGTTTCTTTTATTGATACTTAATATTTTCCTAATCGGATTCTGATCGCCAAAGTATTTTTTAGCAGTAGAGTTTGATATGAAGGCTTTATTTACTTCTTTAAGACCTTGTAGCGGATCGCCTTCCATAAAATTAAATTTAAAGATTTCAAAAAACTGTGATTCCATGAAGTAGATTTTTTCTTCGGTGAACTTAATATCCTCATGAGAAACAACAGCGCGATAATGAAATATGCAGCCTAACTTTTCGACTTCGGGATAACGCTCTCGGATTAATACACCTGCCGGTGGACAGCAGGAAGCAAAACGCACGGCAGAGCCGTCTTCGCTTGTTCTTTCAAGGCGAATACGATAAACGCGATCTAGATTATTGTGAAAGGTGTCGTAGCTTTTTTCGAAATACACATAATGTAGAATGAGTAAGCATGATGCCATACCAATAGACAATCCCATAATATTAATGGCAGAATACAGTTTAGTCTTTTTTAAGTATCTCAAACCGATTTTGAAATAATTTTTAATCATAGTCAGCCGCAATACTGCAATGAAGATGAGTTGTTTTTATGATCTAATAATTAATGTTTTACAAACTCAGATATTTCGCTTTCGCTAATCTCAAAGCGATCCATCAGAAATTTTTTAATTCCTGATAGTTCTCTAATAGAATAGACATGATGCCCTGTATCTGACCATAGCTTAATGTAATGTATTTCTGTCTTTTCTACCTGAGGAATAATTTCATTAATATGCTGAATTATTTCCACAGCCCAATCCTTAAGGAGTTTTATTCTGACCACATCTCCGCCCATAACCTCACTTAACTTCTTCTCCTTTAATGATTTTGTCTGCATGATTATATAACTTATTAAATTTGACTTTTGTTCATATGAAACGAGTGTCGATTTTTTGATTTTATCTGCTTAATTCAATAAAAGGTAGTGATGAAATATACGCAATGAGAGCAGGATAGCAAGTGTAATTCAGCATAAAAAAATTTTAGCTTACATATATATTTCAATATTTGTCACATAAACCAGGATCTAATTCATATGCTGTGGTTATCAGAAAAAATAAGCGAATTAATATTGAATAAAAATAATAGTTTTATATAAAAAATATTTTTTATACATTGTCAAATAGAGAAGATATTTCCTAAACAATCTCAACCTTCCTGTCGAGAATAATTGCAGGGAAATAATTCGATTAAACTATCTTTATTTAAGATTTTATAGCACAGGATAGGATAAGCAAAGCATAAGTATCGTTTTTATCAATATATTATGTGGTAGTGGCTATAAGATGGAAGGTTGTCATGACAGAGAGTGAAAAAAAGGATCGACGTTATTTAGACCGTTATTACTTACCAGGAGCGGAGATGCTCTATAAATCTCCGGAAGCAACACACCCCTTTGCAAGATACCATGGTCCGACCTCTATAGTAAATCTTAGCAAAGGGGGGGTATGTTTTGAAACATTCGAAAAATTAACTCCAGGTAAACAGATAAACATGAAAATTCTGATACCAGGAGAAAAAAGTATAAAGATCAAAGGTAAAATTGTATGGATTTCCGGTGCCGGTTTAGATAAAAATGCTCAGGTGGGTATGCAATTTCTTCCCTTTGGTGGCGATAAAAAATATAATCCCCTGCACAGCCTCGCAAGATTACGTAATCTCACCAATCAACTTCAATAGCTGGTATATAGTTATATCTAGTACATCATTACAGTGGGCACTGGGCAAGGCTTTAGAGCAGAAACTAGTATTCATGGATTATTCATTTCTGAGTGCGGGTAATAGGTTGCCACGTGTTGCAAGTGCAGTGGCTGCAATAGTCCATATTCCAACACTAATTGTTACAATAAAAAGTATTATCAAGATAGTAAGATAAGGTATTTCTGCTCCCGGTGATAAGAGTGCGGGAAGAACGGCGATTAAAGCCGCGATGACACCGCACATGATAGCAATGATTAATAACATAAAATGCTCAGAAAGTAACAAGGTGTACAAAGACTTCAAATCATACCCCAGTGCTTTTAACAAGGCAAGCTCTCCTCGTCGTTCTAAAATATTTCGTATGACCACAATCCCAATCCCCATGGTACCGAGAATCAAACCGAGACCACCCAATATTAGGAAGATAGAAAGATACGTATTTTCAACTTTATTAAACTCTGCCAGTCTATCAGCAGCAGGAACAAGTTCAATTCCATAGTCTTGCAATGACCAGTTTAATATTCTGTAAACCTCGTTCATGTTTTCAGTTGCAACATCGATTAGAAAAAGGCGATAGCCGCTCTGTGAAGGGTACATCGCTATAAAATTTTTTTCAGAAATTAAAACATGACCTTGAAAAATTGAATTAGCCAATCCCCCGATAAGCTTTAGTTTTAATGAATTACCTTTTTCATCGCGATATTCAAGTGTATCACCGACGGATTTACCAAGTCCCCAAACGATAACGGTTTCATCCGCAACGGCCGGGACTACATCAACAAAATTTTTATTAAGTGATAACCATGGATTCTTTTTATCGGCTTCGGGTACTAACTTTACAAATGTGAAGGCGCCTCTGTGATCGAGCTCTTGAGGATCCAGACCTAATACATGTGGATTTGAGACACGGTTGAGATTTAAGCAGCTGGCATCGTCACCCTCTTTCAGGCGAAACTGAACGAATTGCATCGCCGGTATGGCATCATCCTGCAATGCATAGAATTCTCTTCCTTTATCGCTATTTAAATTATGTAATATCGGCATCACGGTCTCGGCGAAAAAAGCGAATCCGCCGGTACCCGCACTTCTAAGCCGTGCGTTTTCAAGCGTACCGTGGCGATTAGCACCCACCATAAATACGATGAATAGTGCGCTCGATAACAGTCCGATCAATGTCAAACTGCGTGTTTTGTGTCGAGCATTATTCCGTATGCCAATTCTAGGTATTGTTAAATGAGCAACGTCGGTTTTTCTGGCGCTTTGAACTAAAATGATGTTGGTAAATGCAATACCAGCTAGCAAAAGTAAAAATCCTGCAACGAAAAAGAAAGCAGTAGCTGATCCCCCTCTGCCGGGATTAGTGGTTATCAGAATTATTAAAACGACAATTATGGAGACCGATCCAACTATGCTGCTTAACCACAGTCTGCTTTTAGACTCTATAGACTCAATTTTTGAACTGCCTGTCATCAATGTGCTAACAGATTGTTTGCTTTCCTTTCTGATCACTAGCCACATGGTCAGTATGGCCAATATAAAACCCAAAAAGGATCCTGTTAACACCGTAGAACCAGTAATATGCATGGTCAAGTCTGAGGTACCGACCGCATCTCTCCATACTGTTTCCAGGCCATATAATACGATTTCATTGTATACAATGCCCAGGATAATGCCTGAAATTACTCCTATAAAGGCTAAAATAGAACCTTCGGCCAACATAATGCGTTTTACATAAGATTGTGGAATACCCACGGCCATCAACAAGCCTCTTTCCTGGGATCGCTGTTCAGTAGCGAGTATAAATAACAGCGATGTAAGTAACAGGGCCGACATAACGATAAAGAAGCTAAGCCCGATAAATAACTGTGCAAAATTTACAGATTCATCACTGGCGCGTAATCCTTCTTCCTTGACGTTTATAAAACGAAAACCTAAAGAAACCGGATCCAGCATATGGGAAAATTTTTGTTCAATTTCTGCTATGTTCTGGTTTTTAAATCGGATGGCAGTTAGTTTTCCGAAACGATTCTGCCACATATTTTGAGCGGCTTTTAAGGTAATAAATGCTTTGGGTGTTCCGCGATACAGATCCCAGTAATCTTCATCTTTAGTACGGATCTTATCGAGGTTGATAGGAATTCCCGGTTGCCAGTCACGACAGTTCTCTTGATCCGCCAATCCGGGAAAGGCTGGCATTAATTCCCTGTCTGCGTATATTCCTGATAGTGGTACAATTTTAATTATACGAAATTGTGTTTGTCCTTCAATTAACTGGCGCATGGGACCCAACACATAATAGGCAAGTGTAATAGAATCACCCAGGCAAACTTCTAAATCGTTGGCCAGCCAGGTATTAATGATAATCTCATCATCATTCATTTCTGCTGGCACGAAAGGGATTCCTGGAGCTGAAACAAATGAGTATGGCGTTGAATTTGAAGCAGAATAAATTGTATTTACGAAATATGTAAATACTGGTTGGGCATTGCGATCTATTTCAAAAGCTGCATTGATAACAGGGGAATCTAAAAAAATGCGCGGTGACCTCAATTCTATAATATCTTGATTTTTAAGCTCTATCAGATCAATACCTGCATCTGTTGGAGACCAATGTTGTCGCAAGACATCATTCAGGATATTAATTGTCACTGGTTCGTTTTTATTTTCAGATATAAGCAGAATATTAGCTCGGTTATCAAGATCCATTTCACTTGAAAGCATAGATAATGAGACATATGCATTATATGGAACGACCTGGTTGGCATTTAGATTAAAATGTCCATATTCCTGGCCTGAGACAATATCTCTCACCCTGAGTCGTAGTGTTTGAACCAGCTCTGAGGCTTGAGCCAGGGGGGCATCTTTCGGGAGGAAATCTAATTTTTCTAAGCGTAACAACAATTCGTCCTGGACCTTGAGATCCAAACGAGAAGCAAGTTGCGTGTTTATAATCACTTCATCTTGGGCGAGGCTATCATATATGCCATGCACCTGTCCCAGCTTACCAAAGCGTGAATCAACACCCATAACCTGCACACGATTTAACCTGTGCTGACTGCCCGGGACACTTACGAGACCTCTTGTTTTTAACACAGGCGCGACATGCGTCTGCAGTGTTGTAGTAAATTTATCCGCTAATCGAATATGAAAATAGCGTTCCCCTGATTCCAGAGTGAACTCAGTAGTACCAAGACGTTCAAATACCATTTGGCGCAAGCTATATCTTACCGAATCACCAACCACCAGAGCGCCAACAAGCACCGCAGTAGCAAACGCACAACCTAAGATTATACTTAAATGCGTGCGTCTGTAAAAGTAAATATTACGAATAAGGAGCTTAATAAAATTCATGTATTATTCTATACTTTTTGCAACTTACCATCGCTCAGGTTATATACTGTTTTCATACGTCCTGCCAGTTTAGAAGAATGTGTGACTAGGATCAGGGTTGCACCTTCTTCCTCGTTTATTTCCACCAGCAGCCTTCCCAGATTTTTAGCCGTCTGTTGGTCCAAAGATCCAGTCGGTTCATCAGCAAGGACGAGTTGTGGCTGATTAATCAGAGCACGTACAACGGCAACACGCTGTAATTCGCCTCCCGATAGCTGGGCAGGTCTATAATGTAAATGCGTATGAAGTCCAACTCTTTCCAGCAGTTGCTTAGCTTTATTTTCTAAATACTTGCGGTCGGCAATTGAGCTTGAGGTCAAAGTAGGAATCATGACATTCTCAAGAACAGTACACTGAGGTAGAAGGTGATGAAGCTGGAATATAAATCCCAGTTTTTTATTTCTAATGGTAGCTACTTTTTTTTCATCAAGCTGTACCAGATTTTCACCATCCAGTAGTATTGTGCCTGATGTGGGTTTATCTAGAGCACCCATAATGTTTAATAGTGTACTTTTTCCGGAACCGGAAGGGCCGACAATAGCAATTGATTCGCCTTTTGACACCTGAAGAGAAATGTTCTTAAGTACGGTGAGGTAACCCTTACCGGAAGGATAAGCATATTTTTTTTCTATATTTTGGAGTTCCAGTAACACAGTATTTTCCTTTAATTTTCTGCGATTGCAATTAAATAGTGGCGTGTTCTGAAAAATAAAGTATCATCGGAAATGGCGGGTGTCGCCATACAAATGTCATTCATAGTATTTGTAGTTATAAGTTGAAATTCAGGTCCAGCAGTGATCACAAATACTTCCCCTTCTTCGCTGGTAAAGTATATTTTTTCATTTGCCGTTACCGCTGATGCCGAAAAGCCTCCACCACCCAGGCTTTGTTTATACATCAGCTCACCCGTCGTGGCCTTGTAGCAACTTAATGATCCATTCATTCGGCAATTGTAAAGATATTTATTATATACCAATGGTGTCAGCATATACGAACCGCCTTTTGTAATACTCCAGGCAATATGTTCATTTGAGGTCTCTTTATCTTTGAGTGATATATCTCCATTGGAATTCAACTTTATGGCATAGATAGGTGACATTTTACCGTGGGCATTATTAATAAATATTAAATCATGGGCAACTACCGGTGTTGGTACAGGTATATCACCCCCTCCCTGCATTTTCCATATTTCTATACCATCTTCAAAATTATATCCACCTATATGTTTAAAGCCATTTAAGATTATTTGAGTTAAACCTTTATGGGTATGAATTGTTGGTGTACTCCAGGTTGGTACCTCATCGCGAGGTGTGCGCCATATCTCTTTACCAGAATTAATATCAAAGGAGGCGATAAAGGAACCTTTTTGAATATCGCACTGTACGATGACGCGATTTTGATATATAACGGGTGAACTGGCAAAACCCCACTGTGCTTCAGGGGCAATAAAGAAGCCAGAATCTAATAAACCAAGATCTTTTTTCCAGAGCAGATTACCTTTAATATCGTAGCAATAAAGACCCTCTGAACCGAAAAAAGCAACTACATGCTTACCGTCTGTAGCTGGTGTTGAATTGGCGTGGGTGGATTTGGGATGGCGTTTAACTTTTGGTATACCACTATATGCGGTGCGCTCCCAAAGCAGATCACCATTTGCTTTATTGATACAAATTACTTTCCAGGTATGTATCGATTCCTCTGCGACAGGAGTTACATCGCCATACAGTCCTACTTTTAATTCAGGGTTTTCAGATCCACTGATAGCTGTGGTAACAAAGATACGTTCTTCCCATATTACGGGGCTGGAATGTGCCAGACCTGGTATCTCTATTTTCCATTTTATATTATTACCCGTTTCAAGATCCCAGGAAGATGGTGGTGTAGCATGATCGGCTATTCCTCGGGCAAAATGGCCGCGAAAGCTGGGCCAATTAGAATCTTCACTTCCAGGTTGTGCTAAAAGGTTATAAAAAGGCATGATGATGAAAATAAAGCAAAAAATTATTAATCTAGATTGCATTTTTTAAAACCTCATAAGTCATTTTTTATTTAGAATACTTTTATATACTTTTATAATATTTTCAGCCATATTTTTCATAGAATAATGTTTTAAAACAGTCTCTCGACCATTTTTACCCAATTGACGTATACGATCCGGATTAAGAAGAAGGGAAGAAAGTGCCCGGGCCAAATGTTTTGCATCATTAGGTTCATACAAAATACCGCCCCCTGTAGCTTCAATGAATTCAGGATAGCCCCCAACATTTGGTTGAACGATCGGCACACCTGCAGCAAGTGCTTCAATCTGATAGGCACCAAAAGCTTCACCACCCGGCACCGGTACCGACAAGAGCGATAGAGATGTTAGGAATTTTATACGGTGTTCAATATCGAAATTCTCGAAAATAGTAACATCGTTTAGTATGCCGTTCCGGGAAAATTTTTTCTGCATCTTGTTAATAAAACCTTTGTCATCTGCAGTATATCCTCCCATCAAGTAAAGTTTAAGGTTTTGGAATTGTGGATCCTGTTTTAATAGTATAAAAGCGTCGCAAATAATACCTAATCCGAAATATTCGGACATACGGCATAAATAACCGATTACTGGTGGATTAAATGTGAGAGGCGCTACATCGTAATTTGCAAAATCAATACCGCCGTAAACAACGTGTATTTTTTGTGAAGGGATGTTTAGTTTCTTCTCAGAGAGCTGCGCATAGTACAGACTGGCAGCTATAAAGGCATCTATATCCAGGGCGCGTTCGGCCATCTTATGCCAAACAAGTTCCTGATACGAGTCTCTCATGGGATCGATCCATTCATTTTCATCTTGTAGTGAGCACACTACAGCAGCCTCTAAATCAAGTTTAAGACGGCGAGCCAATCCGAGTAAAAGGGCATTGGAAAGATGAACAACATCAGGCTTAATTTCCTTTTTCAGATATTGAATTAAATGATCGAGTTCTGTTGCCTGACGCCCTTCTTCGCCATCAAGCATTGAGATGGTTAGCTCTTCCAGTCCTGAAGCACGGGTTGATTCAGATCTTTTTGCAGCCAGCTGTAGAAAAGTTTCCTTATCAAAAAGCCGTTCCAACCACATGGGTGCATGACGGTAAAAAGGTAACTTTTCTTTTAGATATATATTAATTGCACCATAAAAAACTGGAGTATCGCCCATCAAACCTCTGCCACCCACATTCAGAGGCAGATACATAGGCACCATAAATACTTCATTTCCTAAAGATCTGAGAGATCTGATCAGCTCATTATCACGCATACAGTTTTGACAGTAAAAAGTACCACCTGAACCGGGAATTATATGAACAATTTTCATGGAGTATCTCCAAAACAATAAACCTGACCATCTGCAGAGGCTATAATGATCCTGCCATTTGCTATAGCTGGTGAAGAAATAACAGGCGAACCTATATCGTAGGACCATACAAGCGATCCATCAGAAAGATTTAACATGTACAGGCGACCATCACTAGATCCAACAATTACCTTGTCTATGCAAATCACGGGGGAACTGTCTATATCGTCGAGTGCATGAAACTGCCAGATTTTTTTTCCATTCTTTCGATCAATACAGTAAAGTGATCTATCCCGTGATCCGATAAGGACGTATCTTTCATTAACAGCAGGTGATGAGAAGAACGCATCGCCTTCTTCATCGCCATATTCCCAAATGATCTTTTCCTTGGTTAAATCGATACATATCAGTTTATTGCCATAATGTCCCAGGTAGGCTTTATCATTTACGAGAGCCGCAGATCCGGCAATATAGGATCCGGCGTCAACCTGGGTAATTTTTTCTCCATCACTAACGGATAGCACATGCAATTTTTCATCACACCCGCCAAAAACAACCAGGTTACCATCGCTTGCTGGAGCACCATTAATGTAGTTATCTGTTTCAAAGGTCCAAATAACGTCACCTGTACTAGAATTAAAACAATACATCAGATTGTCATAACTACCGACCAGTATACGGTAATAATTTTCACCTGCTAGAGATACCCAGTTGGCAGAGCCGTAAATCTGTCCGCCGGTTTCATATTTCCATTTCGATTTGCCCGAAAGTGCATCTAAGGCAAAGAAAAAACCACTCAGAGAACCCACATATATTGTCTGATCAAGTAAAAGTGGCGGAGCCTCCACATCGTCAGTGGTATCAAATTGCCAGATTTTCTTGCCATTTTTTTGATCAATGGCGTACACATTACCGTCATTTGAACCAATAAAAACATATCCCTTACCAATCACTGGTGAAGATTTGATTTTATTCCCAGTTTTATAAGACCATAATAATTTGGGTTTTTCAGTTATTTTCGTATTTGACACTCCACTCAGTCTGTTGTTGCCACGAAATATTGGCCAGTCGGTTACTTCAACTTTGTGATTTGTCTGTTCTGATCTTTTTTCATCAGAGCAACTGCTGATAAGGATAATAAATACGATTATAACGAATATAAAATTAAGTCGCCACATCTTCGAGTACCTCGAAGTGATTATTAAGGGCAAGTGCCGCAGTCGGACAGGCTTCAACACATTGTCGGGCAACTTTTTCTAATCCTTTTTGCAGATTTTCATTTAACGGTACAGCCACCCGTATATCGAATCCCCGGTCAATAAAAGTCAAGCCAAATTTTTCACCCGCTTTTTCGGTAATTTGAACACACAAACCGCATTTGATACATTTCCCTGGTTCGTATAACACCGACTCGTGTTGCACAACAAGGCTAAATTTCTTACGCTCCCCTGTCTTAAAGCGCAGCTGACTGGCGTGATATCTATCAGCATACTCACGCAATTTACAGGAAACCTGCTTCCTGCAATCACAGCGAAAACAACGCTTTGATTCTTCTACTGCTTCTGATGCAAGATATCCTTGCATAATGCCTTTCTGTGGAGATATTGTAGCGGATTTATCAGCTTGTTTGGCATATTCTTCACCTTCATCCACCGTCAGACGTCCCAGCACAGAGTTAAACCGGCGAGGGAATCCGGTAATCGGCAAGTTTGTTAGCAATTGATCTACCGAGTGAGCAATAAATCTGCCATGTGCCAGAGAGCGAATAGCCATACGACCTTCTGCAATAGCATTACCGCCAGCAAAAACCCCCGGAAGATTCGTCTCAAAAGTCCTGCTGTTTACAAGAATGCCGCGCGAGAATACCTTAATATCTTTAACAAAATCCGAATCGCGGTTTATTGTGCCCATTGCCAGGATGACTGCATTATAGTTTTGTCTTAATTCAGCCAGAGATATATCTTTACCTAGTGTCATATTCATGTGAAATTTTACACTTAACTTTCGAATGAGTTGAATTTCTGTATCCAGAACGTTTTTATCCAGTTTTTCATCGGGAATGGCATAGCGCATGAGTCCGCCCGGTTCACGGTTTGAGTCATATATATAACAACTATGTCCCTTCTGACGCAAAAAATATGCAGCTGCTAAACCAGTGGGTCCGGCGCCAACGATGGCTACCTTTTTACCCGAATCCTTTTTACATACAGGCAGGTAAGGCTTATCACTGTATAAATCCACATCTGCAACGAATCGTTTTAAAAGACAGATATTCAGTGTATGGTCTAAGTATTTTCTATTACATCCACGCTCGCAGGGTGCCGGGCAGATCCTGCCTAATACAGCTGGCAGGGCGATGCTTTTTTTAACGGTGATGAGCGCCTCATTAAATTTACGCTCCTTGATGTATCTGATCATTAATGGAATGTCCATATAAGCAGGACAAGCGCGCATGCAAGGTGCTTCACAGTTACCTAAATGTTCGCTGAGCAAGAGATCAAGTGTGTCCTTACGGGCCTGCCGTACCTTTTCATTTTCGGTTTCTATCACCATACCATTAACTACCCTGGCAGAACAGGCGGGTAGCAGCTGGTCAGATTTAATATCTTGCACCACACAAAGCATGCACGAAGTATACGGCTCGTAATCTGCCATGTAGCATAGCGTTGGGATTTCAATATTTAATTGTTGAGCTGCTTGTAATAGTGTCGTACCCGGTGCAACAGTTAGCTGCATATTATTTATTTTTAAATTGATCAATTTTAGTGTATCTCCACTGCATCATGGGGGCAAACCTGAAAGCAGGTGTCGCACTTTGTACATTTTTCTTGTACGATTTCATGTTTTTCATAGGGGCTGATCGGGATGGCATCGGTTGGACATTTCTGAGCACAAATGGTACAACCGATACAAGCATCCGTTATAGTATAGGTGATAAGGCTTTTGCATTTTTTAGTCGGGCAGATTCCTTTCACATGCGCTTCATACTCCTCGCGGAAGTATTTAAGGGTGGATAAAACAGGATTAGGCGCTGTTTTTCCCAGGCCGCATAAACTGCGCTCTTTGGTTTTAATGCCAAGTTCCTGTAATTTTTCAAGATCCCCTTTATCCCCCTTGCCGGTGCACAATTTTTCGAGAATATCGAGCATATGCCGGATACCGATACGGCAAAAGGTACATTTACCGCAGGATTGGCTGAATGTGAAACTCAGAAAATAGCGCGCTATATCTACCATACAGTCTGTCTCGTCCAGGACCAGTAATCCTCCAGAACCCATCATTGCGCTTACATTTAACAGATCCTCAAAATCGACCTTGGTATGTGCCAATTCTGCTGGAACACATCCTCCGGAGGGTCCACCAATTTGTACGGCTTTAAAGCGTTTTCCTCCTTCTATTCCGCCACCGATCTCTTCGACGATCTCTCGGATGGTAATTCCCATTGGCACTTCGATCAGACCACCACGTAATACCTTACCAGCCAGGGAAAAGACTTTTGTACCTTTGCTCTTTTCCGTTCCAAATTTTGCAAAAGCTAAGGCCCCGTTGCGCAATATCCAGGGAACGGTGGCAAAGGTCTCGCAGTTATTAACCAGAGTTGTATGTCCCCAAAGACCTTTTTCAACAGGGTAAGGGGGGCGATAGCGCGGCATACCGCGCTTACCCTCAATGGAGGCAATCAGGGCGGTTTCTTCTCCACATACAAATGCTCCCGCGCCTTCAAGGATTTTCAGGTGCAGAGAGAATCCACTGTTTAAAATGTTATCACCGAGCATTGCGGCTTGTTCACATTGTTCAAGTGCATTGCGTATACGCTGCACGGCTAAGGAATATTCAGCCCGAATATAAAAATAACCTTCATGGGCACCAATGGCATAGGCAGCGATAATCATACCCTCGATTACTCGGAAAGGATAGGATTCTAAGATCATGCGGTCCATAAAAGCACCGGGATCGCCTTCGTCGCCATTACAGATTATATATTTGATTTTATCTTTTGCACTCCGAGCCAATGACCATTTCACGCCTGCAGGAAATCCCGCCCCCCCTCGCCCGCGCAATCCGCTGCTATTAACTTGCTCTATAACTTCCTGTGGAGAATAATCAAATAAGGCCTGCTGCAAAGCTTTAAAGCCCGATCGCATCTTGTATTCCTCCATGTCCAGAGGATCTATAAATCCTGCGTATTCCGTGGCAATATGCTGTTGACGATCGAGAAATACAGTTATCTGGGGATCGCGGGTGTGCAGAGGATGGCGAGTATAATTACCTAAATTATTGCTATACATTATATTTTCAAGAAATCGTAATGTAGAATTGGTAATTCTTTTTGGGATACTCTTTGCTTTAAAATGACGCAGAAGAATATCTTTAACATGGTTGGGCTGGACTTTATCATATAGTACGGGATCTTTATCTGGTACAAGCACTTCTAATAACGGCACACGGTGACACATACCCACGCACCCGACGCGTTTGATACTGGTATGGATTCCGGTTTCAATAAGGGCATTTTCAAGTGCCTGTCGCACTTTTGCACTACCACTGGCAACGCAACATGATCCGAGGCCAACTCGTATTTCACCTATATTGTCAGAAAATGCATGCTCAAGCAGCTGTTCCTCTTGTTTGGCAGGTTTGGAAGTCAGAAAATCCTGTAAAATATGCGCAACACCTCTGGGTGCAGCATTACCATAAGTAATTCCATCAATCTGCACAACCGGTGCAAGCGTACAGCATCCTAAACAGGCTACCCTTTGAATCGTGAAGCAATGCTCAGGATCGGTATCTTGCTCTCCGGAAATTCGTAATTCTCTGCGAAAAGCCTCATAAACCAATTCGGCTCCTTTTACATGACAGGCCGTGCCGGTACATATTTGGATTATGTGCTCACCAACAGGTGTGTGCCGAAATTGTGAATAGAATGTGGATACACCACTTATCGCTGCAGGTGTGATATCTGTTATTTCACAAACCCGTTGCAAAGCAGAGCGGGGAAGAAAATTATATCTCTTTTGAATGGCGTGCAGAATAGGAATGACAGACTCTGATCCAGTGCCTGTTTGTGCTACAATGCGGTCAACCTCTGCATTTAATGATTTCCGTGCGAGTTCTTTCTTACCTATTTTCTTAGCCATCCTGCTTTCCTATACAATATAGGTTTTTCTCACCGCGGATATAAATATGTGCGTCCATGAATGCAGGTATGGTCATTGCCTGCTCACCCAGAGCCGCCTGACCAACCATCTGAAACTCTTTTGCTACTTTGAAAATCTGCATGATACCCGACATATCCATTAGATATATCAAAGTATCCACTAGGATGGGTGAAGAATAGAAACCTTCATCAAACTCATGTACCCAATACTTTTCACCGTTCTTACTGCTGAAACATGAAACCGTCCCATAGCTGGAAGCCATAATGAGCAGTTCAGATGTTGCAACCGGACTGGGTACTTCAGAAAGATCTTCGTCATATTCCCATGTCAATTCAGGCGGCGATCCCAATCTTATGGCAGCCAATCGCGCATAATCGTTAACGACAAAAACCATGCCGTCGGCATAAGCAGGGGAGGGTGCTACCTCTCCATCCATACATTTAATGCGCCATAATTCCTGACCGTTCTCCGGATTATAGGATATGACAAAAGGATTTGAATTGAGGATAATCTCTGCTCGATCAGTAGTATTGACCAGAATGGGAGAAGCCCAGGAAATTTGTACATCGCGTGTGGTCTTATATGCTTCATTTCCTGTATTAGCTTGCAAAGCGATCAATTGTTTACTGGCATTATGATCGAACTGAACCAGTAATAAATTTTTATGCATTATTAAAGAGGAGGAGTGTCCGTAATGGTTTTTTGGTGCGCCGAGATTTTTAGCCCAGATGCGATTTCCGTCAAAATCTAAACAAGCAATATCACCGGTAGCAAAAATCACATACACATAGGTTCCATTTGTCGTCATTGTAGGGGCAGCGTAGCCAGTATCTTTGGTAACTTTAGGACGCTCGACAGACGAACCGGGAAGATCGTTCAATTCTGTTTGCCACAAGAATTTACCAGATCGCGTGTCGATGCAATAAACCACCTGGCTGTTTTGATCTGCCCCGGATATAAAAAGCTTTTTATCCCAAATGATCGGAGAATTAAAGCCGGGTTTTGGAATCTCGGTTTTCCAGATAATATTTTTACCTGTATTTCCATTCCACTCTACAGGAAAGCCGCTTTGATAGGCAATCCCATTACCTTCAGGACCCCTGAAGCTGGGCCAGTTCTGTCTGATTTGCTCAAGAGTAGGATATCTGAGTGAATGATCGGGTGTAGATTCAGAAGGAGTCAATTCACTTTCCCATAAAAATCCAGATATGAGAGCGAGGGCAAATAATACCAGACCACTGTAAGTAATAGATCTCCGCGCAATTATCTTTGATTCCCAGGATGTTTCAGCAGACAGATCCTGCTCCAGATCCGGCAGTTTGGACCTAAAGGAGTTTAAATATTTTAAGGAGAAAATAAGGATCACAATGGATACGAATAACAGGAAGCCACCGGTTCGGATTTGCCATTTATTAGTGAAATATGCTTTACGAGCTAACAAATCAAGGGCCCTGATTTGTTCTTTTAAAGCTGTATTTTCCGGATCCTTCTGTAATTCCAGCATTAAATGATTTAATGCCTGGCTGTTCAGTGGATCGATTGATTTGGTTTGGATATAATTAGCAAGCAGTAAGATACTTACGATGACAGCAAAAACAGCGGCCACGAGAGCTATTCTTTTTACAACCTGATACCAGATCAACGATTTTTTGTTTTTAGTTTTAAAATTCATTTAATATCGAGGTCCTATGTAAAGAAGCAATACGCTCTTGTTCAAAGGGACAAAAGGCGAAACACCGGGCACAGCTAAAACATGTTCCGGTGTCAGCGGCATATTCAGGCTGCTTTTTTCTAATTGACAGCTTTATCAGTTTGATGCTGAATATAAAACCAAGGAATCCTCCCAAAAACCAGCCACCCATTCTAAAACGCTTCTGAATTTCTTTGGCTTCTTCGAATAATTCCTCGCTTGGCTTTCCGGATGCTCGAAAAGTTCTGGTTTCGAGCGTTGTTTCTGTTCTTTTTCCTCTATTTTCCAACTGTATCTCCTCGGCCAGCGATACAGAAGGATGCTTTTGGGATAAGGTGTCATGCAGGTAAGATACAACCCATCCGCTTAATAATATAATTATAGGCGTTAGCACGATTATTATGGCCAGTCGGCGTATATCGCTATTTTTGCTTTCAGCCAGCACACCTTCATCGGCTTTATTGATTGCACCAAAAGGGCAGGATTCCTCACACAGGCGACAATTTGTACATTCAGTGGGTGTAATTGTTACATGTCGCCTGGAAAGACGAGACATCCAGTTAAGCAAGACACCATAGGGGCACAGAAAACGGCAATACGGACGGGCAATAACGGTCCCCAACAGCAGCAAGGACAATCCCAGAATAATCATGTTAAATGTAGCACCGAAGCGGAAGAATCCTACAAAAGGATCGTATTGGCAAATAATAAATCCTGCGCTGTTAGCAGCAAACAAAACCGCCAATCCCAGATAGATATAAGGCAGGATGCTGAGCAATTCTGCTAACCAGTTAGAAACATTAATATGTTTTACAATCACAAGATCTTGAACTGCTCCCAGTGGGCAAACAGCAGCACAAAAAGTCCTTCCGAAAAATAAGGTAAAAATTAAAGGTATGGCGAAGAATAAGACGGCGGTTAAAGGGATTGAGTAAGTCGGATCAAACATAGCAAGGGTGACGTTTTGAATAGCGCCAATCGAACATATACATCCTTCGCGCCAGAAGCCAAAATATATAACCGAAAAAACCATTAAAAGAAAAATATGTTTTCTGGATCGAAGTTTAAGTGCAAAATAAGAGGCAAGCGAGAGGGTGATAATTAGAACAAATACATCTAAATACTCCAAATGAGCTGCTCGCGCTTCAGGTGTGATGGTTTGAGGACGGGTATAATCAGATTTAAAATCCGGTTTGGGAAACCTCTCAATAATTTGTGCAGAGGAGCTGTTTATAATGCATACTAGTACTATAGATATGATGATATGGTTAAATTGATTGAGATGCATGCGATTTTTCAGCTTACTTCATGGCTTCTGATATATATTTTTCCCTCTTCACCGCGCATTAAATTGGATCGACTGGCCGGTACCCTGCTAAATGCCCGGGAGGGACAAGATCGGGCTATAGAACATTCATTGCAGTTTTTACAAAGATTATGTCTAACTTGCAACTGTAGTGATCCATTACCGAAAGCAGCACAACCTTTTACGCATTTACCACAGGCGATACACAATTCTTCATCGATGGTGTATTCAAAATAGGGCTCTTCAATGTAGGTGCGCTTGATAGCACCAACAGGGCAAAGTCGGTTCTCCGCAGCGGTATCACGAGATTTAACACCGGGCTGAAGATATCCGCTGCACAAGTCGCAATAACCGCATATAGAAAAAGAGTGTACGCACTTTACAGCAGACTGTGGCAGCACACAATTAATGGCGCAATTCTCACATTGGACGCAAATATTGGGATCAATCTGCCAAACAAGGTCCTCAGTGTCGGAGTTGCCGATGACCAACCCTGCGATGCCACCAACGGTCAATCCAGCGAGGGTGTTTAATCCGGAACGAAGGAAATCACGCCTTTTTACTGGATTGTCAAATTTATTTTGCACGTTTACCTACCCCTTCTTTTTTACATGAATTTCGTTAATGTTTTTTTGTTGATTCTTATAGAGGAGTGCTTTCGGTATCCGGCAAGACGTTAAGTCAGAACAGCATGTACAAGGTCCTTGTACCTGGCATTTCTGCGAAGCTTGATTATTACCGTGTTTACGTTTTCCCAGGTCAAATCCTAAATAAGTCAGTCCGCCAAGCACAGTCAACCGTAAGGTGCTTCTAATGAATTGGCGTCGGTTTTGAGAAGAATGATATACTTTCATAGAACACGTTCCCCATTACTCTGGAGTTTTTTTCTATAAATTCGAATTGTTTTTTGTTTAGGATCCAGAACATAGATCTGATTACGGGAATCAACCGCCAGATCGAGGCCTTCGGTACCTTCAATAAATTGCTCAGGTGGCGCAACAACCGAGACCAAATTTCCAACTCTGTTATAAACTTTGACTCTAGCGATACCTTTCTCACTCGTAACGAATGAGCCATCATTTAGAAAAGCGATGTGCGTTGGATTACAACAGCCACAAAAGCCCTCCATAGTAATGGATGGATTTCCCCAACTTGAACGCAGGTCTCCGTCATTGGTATAATTTTCTAACGAATGACGCCCTGGATTGACAACCCACAAATATCCATCAGGATCAATCGCGAGATCAAAATAAGGACTGGGAATTATGAATCCCGGAATATCTCTGGTTTCATCCTTTTCTCCAATTTTTCCCAGCAGATCACCCTTTCTGTTAAATTTCCACACGATATGATTTCCAGCATCGGCCACAAAGACGTATTCTTCACCGACTGTTAATGAGGTAATCAAAGCTTTCTGGCCCAGTGTGTCCCACCTGGCAATTTGTGAACCGACGTTATCATATATTTCGATGTGATCACTTTTTGCCGCAAAAATATCCTTATTCTTGTCGATATATAGTGTACGGACCGGGGCATTGCACTCTAGTTTGGTATGAATGCTACCATTCTGATCAAAAATATAAATATTGTGATCTCCCGATACATAAAGGTAATCATGTGGTCCAATCGCCAGTCCGTATAATTGGGACATGTTTATTTCAATTTGACTGCTCTGTACGTAATGGTGCAAAGTAGTATCGCTCTGTTTAAAATATTCAATATTATATTCAAAGGGATTCTCCTCTTTACCACTCATGACATCTGAAATGGCCCGGTAGCCGAAATAGAAAATTCCCAATATTGCTACAGCGATTACGATTCTCGTAAATACACGATTCTTTTTCTTCTGAGAGGATAACACGGCAATACCTCCAAATTAAGAATTTGCACGCAGATCAATACAGACCATGCGTCTTGAATCGCGGGCAAGCAAGCGCCCATTAGAAATGGCCAGTGGTCCCCAGGCATCATGCCCATCGAGGACTTTTATCTGCGCCAGTTCGACATACTTTTCGGTACTGGCAGCAATGATTGTTAAGACACCGTCGTCACTTAAGATGAAAAATTTATTATCAGCAATAATATAGGGACCTAATCCGAATCTCTTTGTCTTGCCACTCGTCCATTTTATTTTACTGCAATCATCGACATAGCAGCAAACAAACTGATTGCGCAGGGCACCAGCGTCTTTGGGTAAAATAGCAAATAAATGGTCTTTAAAAAATACAGGTGTCTGCTGTTCGGAAGCAAGGCCCTCTTCGGGCTTTAGCTTTTGTATGATCTTTGCATTATAAGTATCATTTTTCTTGGTAATCTGGACAATGGCGCTCCCGGCACCATATCCTGCAGTGACAAATATTTTGCCATAACCTAAATAAACAGGTGAGGGTGCAATTACAGATTGATTCCATTCTGTATTTTGAAACAGTATTTCACCTGCATTTTCTTTACCGGCAGATATACCAATCAGGCCCCCTAAAGCACAATAAACATACATTTTTTTCCCGAGAATTTGCATCGGCATAATCGATGAATGGGACATTTTCATATTATTGGGATTTGGTGTTTTCCAGACAACTTCACCGCTTTTACAATGAACAGCAATGATTAGTGCTTTGCCTCCAACGGCGATGATGGCCAAGGAATCGTCAATGAGCGGGCATTGACCTGTATACCACAAGGGGACTTCAACTTGATATTCCCTTTCCAGATCTATACCCCAAAGGAAGTTACCTGTTTTAGCGTCTGTGCACATAACGTGGCATTTAGGTCCAATGGTAACCACGTAGTTATCACTTACTGCAGGCACAGTCCGAGACATACCGTGATTTCGCTTTATATAAATATCATATCCACGGCGCCAAATCTCTCTGCCATCGAGAAATGAAAAACAACGCAGGATTTCTCTCCTGTTTGCTTCGTCATAATCTAATACGTAGATGCGCCCTTCCGCGATAACAGGTCCGGCATGACCCTCACCCAGATCCACCGACCACAAAATATTTGGAATCACATCATTCCCACCGTTTATCAATTTAATTTTCTCTTTACTGATGTTGTCAAAATCAGAGCCTCGAAAACGTGGCCAACTGCCCATCAAGTTACCGGGTACAGCACTAAATGATTGATAAAATGCACCAAGATGTATCACTTCACCCACGGATATAGATGTTGCCGGCCGGTTATCCAGACCAGGTATGAATTCCTTAAAATCCTGTACCGGATTATACAGCATCCACCACGATAAAGAAATCAAGCCAACCGTCGTAGTACCAACGAGGGCAAGAATATTCAGAGATTTTTCTTTCATTATCAAGATTTGATGCTATTTTGCAATATTATAAACCATTAAAGCATCACCATGGCGCACATATAAGCGTCCATTGGATATTACAGGGTGTGCCCAGTGTTCACCGGAACCTTGGTTTATTTTAAATGAGCTTATTACCTCAAATTTTTTTGAATTAGGCTTTACTAGGGCAACATCCCCTTTTTCACTATAACAATAGAGCATACCATCGCAATAGATAATATTTCCTTTACCGCCCAGTACCTTCTCTGTATATTGAACCTTTCCTGTATTCCAGTCTATACAATGCCAACCACGGTTATTATGCCCAGAGCCATATATATATCCATCGACTAGAATTGCCGCACCAAACTGGCTGTCGAGGGTCTCTTGCCTCCATACCAATTCAGCACTACTCCCATCGGGTGACAATTTAAACAATTGACCTCCTGTTCCGTATCCGCTGACGCTATAAACATAACCATTGTTATATAATGGTGTGTTCGGATTTATATCATGCCTGGTGCGATGGATTTTACGCCAGAGGTATTTTTCAGAATCTGCATTAAGGGCAATTAACGATTCGCCGGTCATGGTAAGAAGCAAGCGCCCATTTCCATGACTTATTATAGCAGGGGAACAATAAGCCGATGTTTCCCCGTTGCCGTTTATTTCTTTCAATGTTTTACCGTTATGGCGGTTGAGAATAGCCATCATCACATTAGGTCCTCCAGGTGTGCAAAATAGACGATCGCCATTAATAAGTAATGATTCGGTCATACCCCAGCGCAAATTTCTGGCCCTAAATTTCTCGATTAAATCCACGCTCCAGATAATTTTTCCATCTCCAGCATTAAAACATACCACCCGGCCTTCAGCACTCATAAGATAAATTTTATCGTCCATGACTGTGGGTGTCGATCTGGAACCTGGTCTTCCACCTTCCCATTCCGGACCATAAGAAGATTTCCAAATCTGTTTACCATTCATATCCAATGCAATTAAATAGCCTGTGCCGTCAACCATTCCGGTTATATATACTCGATCGGAAGTAACAGCTGCAGATGAATATCCTGTACCAAGATTCTCAGCCACCCAGAGAAGTTTTGGACCCTGAGAAGGCCATTCTTTTAACAGGGGTTCATTGGGATATACACCCGTGCGTTCGGATCCTCGCCACTGCGAGAGGACTTTAGCACTTGTTATTGAAATCAGTATACTAGATAAAAGTGAAAAAACCATTAAATATCGCATCATCCAACCCTCTTTCTTATTGGTAAGTATTTAATTATTAACAAGATCCTGTTCTATAAGCAAATAATAAAAATATATGAATCTTTTTCAACTCGCAAGAATATTATCATTCATTAAAAAATTAACTGCTAATATTTTATTTTCATTTGACTTTAATATTATATACCATCAAAGCATCACCATGCCTGATATGAAGCCGACCGTCACTAATAGCAGGGTGTGCCCAATGTTGTCCTGAACCCATAGGTACTTTGAACGAGCTGACAATTTTAAATTCCTTTGGTGTTGCTACAACCAGAGCTAAATTGCCTTCTTTTTCCTCATAACAGTACAACATTCCTTCTGCTGATATTATTGATCCTTTAGTAATCCACTTCTTTTCATACATAACCTGACCTGTTTTCCAATCCAGACACACCCAGTTTCCATTACGGTTGTTTTCCCAATTGGAAGCATAGATATACCCATTTACCAATACAATACCGCCAATATGCGTATCTAATGTAATATCCACCCAGGCCTTTTGGATTTTTGAACCATCATTTAATAATTGGTACAAAGCACTCCCATCGTTATATCCACTTGTAGTAAAAATATAATTATCATATTGAATTGGTGAGACCGGATTTATATCCTTGGGATCATTTTGATAGCTGCTAAATTTATCTTGCCACATTATCTTACCCGTATTCGCATCAAGTCCTACAAATGAATTTTCAAGCATGGTCGCGATGATCTTCTTATTCCCCTTTTGCACTAAGATTGGTGAGCAATAGCTGGCCAATTCACTCAGACCTTCACTACGCCATATTATTTTTCCTGTTTCTTTATGTAAGGCAACCAGCGAGGCATCTTTTCCGCTCGGCGTACAAATTACTTTATCATCGATAACAAGCGGGGATTCGGCCATGCCCCATTTTGGATACTCGCCATTGAATTCTTCCACTGCCTGCAATGACCATTTTATTTTACCCGAAGCAACATTAAAACATACGACCTTGCCCATGCCACTGCAAACATAAATATTTTCACCGTCTACAGTAGGTGTCGTACGTGCAGATGGAAAGGTACCTGTCCATGCCGGACCGTATTGCATTTTCCACTTTAGATTTCCCTGCAGGTCAAATGCAAAGAGTATCTCCTGACCATCAAGCACTCCGGTAACAAAAATGTTGTTGTTTACAATCGAAGGGGAGGAATATCCTTCCCCTAACCCTTCATAGGACCAGATAAGGGCCGGTCCGTCCTTTGGCCATGTTTTTAAAAGACCTGTTTCTTTTGACACGCCATTGCGCTCCGGGCCACGGAATTGCGGCCAGTCCTCTGCGTATAAAACGCCATTAATGAATAAATTTATCAGGAGTAAAGTTTGTAAGAACCATAGCATTAATTTCAATCCATTTTTCATTTTGTATTTCTCCATTTTGATTTCTCTTTTATTTCAGCAAGAATAATTATATGTCTTAAAACATCATAACGTTTCATTTAATTGTGATCAGAATGAAATAAATCAGGCAGGTGGGTGCCCTGAGTCAATTAATAAGTATTATATCCCCCTTTTCACTGAAGAAAATTATTTTCTCCGCTGATCTATGATATTGTAATTATATTGTCTTATTTAGACAAAGAATTTAATAAAAAATGGCGAAAGACTAGAAAAAAATATTAATGTGCTGCCTACATATGCCAATGGAGCACCTTGCCTAGACCAAAATGCCTAAAACTAGAGCATATAGAGTCATTTTATATCAATGCCTAATTTTTTTAATGTAAAAATGGCGTTCTGGTTTCGTGGATCAAGTTCCAGTGACTTTTTGTAACTCTCAATGGCTGCTTCCTTATCTCCATTCTTTAGATGAGCTTCACCCAGACTATCGTAGGCATTAGCTGAATATGGGTATTGCTTTACATTAAATTCAAGTAATGCGATAGTCATTGCCATATAGCCTTGTGCCATATACCTGTAAGCTAGGGCATTAATTGTCCACTCTTCTATCATATTTTGGTTGATACAGGCATCAAGACTTTTATTTATAATACTTTTAGCGGAGTCTTCTTTTTGCATTTGGAAAAGGTGAGAACTATTTTCGAGTTTTTCTGATAGCCCCATAAGGACATCTATTGTCTTATCATCTTCTTCATCGCGATATTTTTTTGCTGCATGTTGTGCTTTTTCCAGAGCAATTTTCATAGCCTCTTCTTCTCTAACTTTGATATCTGGTTCAACCCCAATCCCCTCCCAATTACTATTTGTAACGGGATTAATGGCATGTCCTGTGGGTATAAAAATACTGAAGCGCTCGTTAATACGAAACGTATAACCCGGATTGGCACCTCCCGCTGTTGTCTCGCCGATTATCGTGGCTCGCTTTTGTGTTTTTAAGTTGTATGCGAATTCTTCAGCAGCTGAGAAAGTGGTTGGTCCTACTAGCACAAATAAAGGTAGATGGGGTCTTTTTTTTCCTTCAACGTTATCGAGAGTCCAGAATTCTTCTATATAATCCCCCCTTCGCCAGTAGTTACTATTTAAATGAGTTGCTTCTCCGAAAAAATAACTGCATATAAATTGTACCATGACGGGATTGCCACCGTTATTCTGTCGTAGATCTATGATTAGAGCATCAACATTTTCGACGAATTTCATTGTACTTATTGCTTGAGAACGGGCTAACTCAATCGCTTCAAATGCGTCGATTCTAATATATCCGACATTTCCAGTAAAAATCTTAATTTCTTTAAATCCAAAATTATCCAATGATTTTTCTCTTGTTTTTAACAGAAAAGCTAAAAGCGGATTTTGTTCCTGCAGTCTTTCCTGATCGGGTGTAATAAATTGTACCCGTACATGTCTGTCTTTATGAATGCTATGCATATCCTCATTTAGCTTTTTAACCAATTCGCGCGGATGTGTAATGTCATTATAAATACCCGCATCCAATTGCTCCTTTAAGTATATGCCACATTGCTGACCTAGATCAGCAAAAACATAATTGGCACTGATTAATTCGTTTATTTTGTCAATCACCTGTTCACGTTCTTCTGCGCTTAGTTTTAGTGGAGAAATCTGAGCGTTCAAGGAATTAATCAAAAATAGAACGGATATTAAATGCCACGTAAGCTGCTGAGTTATTGCTACCATAATATAAAACCTCATTTTGCCTTAATCTTAAAATCTAAATGATAGTTTTAAATTAAACATAAAGCTGGTAAAATTATATACTTTAATTATCTCGTCGATATATTGATTCACATCAAAACGTAGACGCAAAATCATGGAATGAAGAGGATACAAGTCAATAGCAGAACTTAAGCCTAGTTGATAATTACGTTCATTGGCATAGCCAGTACCGTAACGATAGGCACCCGTGAAACTCTGACGAATTTCAAGGCGTTTTATACCAAGAAATTTATAAAGTTTCCATATTATTTCATATCTCGATTCCCAATTATGCAAAACATCCTGGATCAGGTAATCTACATTTCTGCGCTGGCGATACAAAATGTTAATTATATTCTGAAAATCTGGTGACCAGCGATGTTCTACATATAGTGATGGCTCCCAATACCTATTCGTTCTCTGGTAACCCCGATTTTGATAGAATTGGCGGTACTGAATGTTTAAGCGGGTTTTAAATCCTAATTTTATATCTACTTTTTCGTTCCATAACCAGTTATAATTTTTAAGACTACTGGCACCAATTCTATTATCATACTCATTCCATTCAATTAAACTATATATTAACCAGTATGAGCCCAGACGAATTTCATTCTTCACAAAATAATTATTACTTATTTGTCCATCCTGTATATAACTATCTTTACTGCTGAACAGGCGCCATAACCAGGAGCTGGCATTTCCTTTATGTGTCTGCCAACCAGAAATCGATTGGTTGATATTAAACTCAAAAAAAAGAGGTGATAAAACAGCCCATATTTGCCCCGGTGATAATCTGAAATTTATCTGAGAAAAGTGCCTCATATTAATGGTGTTTAATGCGCTATTTTTGTGGAAATTTTGATTAAGTACATGTTCGGCACGAAAATTTACTTGTAGTAATCGCCATTGTTCATGGGAAAGATCAATTAATAAGCGCTCTGAGCGACTAATGGGTGCATATAAGTTTTGCTCTTGATTATCTTTTAAATCATTACGGCGATAAAAAATACTCGCCTGAAATTGATCTGTGAAATTTGTGTTTAGTCTAATATAACCATTCTGAAAGCGCTGTTTAAAATTATCTCCATTAGAAAAATTTTTCTGATCGCCGATTCGGAAAAATGCTTCGAGTTTTACACCCTGAAGAAGAATTTTTTTGCTTAATGTGTGAGGTAATTGATATTCCCAGCGACTGTAAAAGAAGTTTTTATCTGAATACATATTTGACGCCCTGGTTTTGAAGAGCTGGTAACCAAGTTGCCAACCAGGCCAATTTTGACGATGAAATAATAAAGATATATTTGTCGAATTATCTGTGGGTGTAGTAGCTTGTGGGAATGTGTAACCTTGAATTTCTCTCCATTCCCCTGAAAGGCGAAGGTCATCTCGGATATCCAGGGATGTAAAAAATTGTAAATTACTTTTAATAGCACCGATAACAGATTGTTTGAGGTATAGATTGCTGTAAGTTTCAGAGTAATTTTGATAAATAGACTGGAAGCGCAAATTGGAGCTACTGATTAATGTTTCCAAATTAATCGCTGAGAGTTGATCATTTTCAGCCATGTAAGCCAGGGCGGGTATAATTCTGATATCAAAAGAACCAATTTTATTACGCAATTCACTGTTCAGGGTTAAAAGATTTGATCTTGTCTCCAACGTCCCAGCATTATTTAATTCCTCATGGAATTGCAGCCAATCCCCTTGTAGATAGAAATTATCCGATGGACTCCAATTGAGCATGCTGCTACGAATCTGATCATGGTCTGCCGTTAAATAATACTCGTACTCAATTTCTATCCTTGTGTCTTTATTCACAATCCCTTCTCTCACAAAGACTAGTGTCCCGTTAGAATAATCTATTACATAATCATTCCCACCAAGGGCAATGATACCATCAAGGTATAATTTTTCACTTCCCCGAACCAAATTTTGATGTTGCAATTGGATTAATTCTAATTCACTCTGGTAGTATGCTTGGAGTGTATAGATCGAGCTTGGTTGCGATGTATCGTAAACATCCGGTGGAAAGGGAGTCGTAACAGGAAAGAAAAGAATGCCGTTTTCAAAGTCTATCCATTCAGAATCAACCTGTCCATCATGGTTATTATCAATTTGAAAGTAATATAGTGGTATAGATATTCCTGTTGAATCTTTTATTGTTAAACTGAAGCTATAAGGAATAATACTTTTTCCACCCAAATAATAAAAATTTTCTAATGTTGTTGTTACACTTCCGCCATATTGTAATAGAGCTTCATGTATTCCACTGCTGCTTGAATATCGAATTACAATGGTCCAATCAGGATTCAGCAAGGAAGTAAAACGTATCACTCCAGCTTTGTCATAGAAATAATAGTCCTCCGTTGCTTTTAATAAATCAAAGTCTCCACGAACTCCTGCTATGATCGAGTGACTCAATGTGTTGGTGGTATTATTGGTAGAGTTGAGATCATCAACATATATCTCAATTTTATTTGGGACGGTATTTGGAGTTAAATCCGGTATGGCGTAAAATTGATTCTTAACGTAATCGATATCTCTCAGAATAATATGTAACTGGTCATTAATACCTCCTTCTAAATATTCATAAGTTTTTTTTGTACGTACTTCTCCGGCCTGAGCCTTAAGGCTAAATCGACTTCTTTTAAATCTGGTTGTCTTTTCCCCTGCTTGGAACCAGAAATTTAGACCAAAAACATTAGCGCTTTCAGCGAAAGGAATATCACCGGATTCGCGGCGGAAATCACCCCAGCTCATTTCGCGCAGGATACCTTTTTCGCGACTGCGATAACGCAGTCCATACATAGTTTCGCTGTAGTCAATATTATTATAAAATCCTGTTACTGATTGAAATTCACTTAGCATTAATTGATTTTTTAGATCGATACGTTTCCCGTAGTTTATAATGGGGTCAGAAGATTGAAAATCGTCATCATACATTTGTTGATAATCCGTAATCCATGTTATTCTGGTTCCCTGCCAGCTCCAATTATAATTACCTAAAGGAACATAACCACCTGATTCGTTATCGAACAGACTTTTGAATATATTCTTTTTATCGGCCGCAGCAACCCCCTCCAGACTTTCAATTTTATGGATGCGCCAGGCCTCCTGGGCACTCCTGCGATAATCGATAAAACTCGGTGTAATGAGAAAATCTAATCCGCCAACGGAATAAACAGATTGATACATTGTGGTTGATAGACCTGAGGCATAATCTAAGATTTCCCAGCTTTTACGCATGCGGTCCCATAGTAATACATTTTGATCGGTTAAAATCCATATTTGTTGCGCATTAATAAAACCGTCCAATATTCGGGAAGATTTAAGATAACTATTACCCTCGAACTCTCTCCATACTCCAGATTGTTGCTCGTAAAAATATATACCTAGTTTAGTAAATGCCCAAATGCGACTGTCTTCTACGAAAATTTCCCAAAGTTGATCTTGATGGAACGGGGGAAGAATGAAAGATTGTTGAGTTTGTAATTGGGGATCGAATCGCACCAGACCTTGGGCAGTAACGAACCAAATTTCATTTGTTACAAGGAAAATCCTCTTTAGAAAATCATTTGTATCTGCTGCAACCTTATAATGTCTCCATTTTTCAAAATCAGGATCAAATTCCGAAAAACCTTCCTCGGTAATCAACCATATATCTTCATTTACTACCTTAAGATCATGGACGGATCTTCCCGTGATTTCACGAAGTTTATCATAAAATTCCCATTCTTCGATTAATAAATCATAACGTGCGGCTCCCCCTGGAGTTGCAACCCATGCATAATCACTTTGAAAGTCCATGCTATTTATCTGGTTTGAAGGAAGACCCTTTGATGTATCGAAGAAAAGCCATTCATTCAGGCGGAGGTGTAAAGCTGCTAAACCGCTGTCCAGAATGCACCAAAGCCATTCATCATGATAATAGAGTTCTTTTATTTCACGAATGGCTGGTTCCATGGGGAGCATAAAGTGTTGGAAAGAATTATCGTCAGGACTGAATTGATAAAGTCCCTGGGGTGTTCCAATCCAAATTTTGTTTTCTGCCTGGAGCACGGGATATTGTCGTTTCAGGTTTAATTTATACAGCTGTGAATTTAGTTTAAAGGGAAGGATTAATAACAGTATTATTAAGATGAATTTTTGCATTCGATCCTGTTACAAGGGGTTCTTCATCTGATCGGTCAATATTTTCTATGCTTGCAACTTGTTGACTACTATTTTCTCAATATCAATTTCACCTATGTGATTTTTATAAGTCGCCAGCAGATGCGGCACTTCTTTAGCCGAAATACTTTTTCCACCAAAATTGTAGTTTGACAGGATCAAAGCATCCAGGGCAACCATGTCAAAACTGGCAAATAACCGATTATCCTTTATCACCTGACCAGGGCCCGTTGGTCCACCATTCAAAAGAACTCTGCTTGCATCTACAATATTTAAGCTTGGCCGTATAACAAGTGCCAGATCAGCAATGGCTTGTGCCAAATCCAAACGGTTATGAAATTCCGTACGATTCCAGATGAGCCCCATTAAATTTTTAAGGGACAGACTTACATGAGTAGCAGAATGGTGCTTTGCCGTGGCAAGATTAATGAATAGGTTTACATGTGAGAGCATTTTAAGAAGTTCGGTGGATTGTAATACTTTTCCAGGAACACTGATGGGTTGATAAAGACGCTGCTCATTGGCCAAGACCAATTTCACGTGAGGCTGATTGTTGACAATTTTATTTAATTCGTAATCTTTAAAATAACTAGAATCTCGCAGTGTATGATCAGCAATAATAATTTTCTTAATACCACATTCAATGAGATAGGAACAAAGCGCGTCGATAACTTCTGGTGAAGAGGTCGTAGCCATATCAGCCCGATGGGGTAGGCACAGATTCGGTTTAATTAGAACACTCATCCTGCCTGGATCTTGCGAAGTTAGTTTTGTAATACCACCCAGGGCGTTAAATAATTCTCTTACTGCTGCTCTTGGATTTCCAGCAATTTCCCATACAACCACTTTTGAATTATTAGACGCTATAGTATTAAGCGTGAGTAGATTGGAGAGGAGTGCAAAACTGCTTATTTCCAGGAATTCTCTTCTGTTCATTTGATCTTACCATCAACGTTTAATGCAAACTGTTTTAGAATATTTAAACTCTCTTCTGTATCATAATTAATATCCAGATTGACAAAATAAGCAGCGCGATAGAAAACGAGTACCTGTGATAAACCGCCATATCTTATATATTTTGCTTCTATACCTGCACCATTCTGCCAAGCCAGTGCACCACTGAGCCCAATATCGGGATCCTCAAAGGTTGCTTGCGCATTGTTTTCATTTCCCAGATTAAATATGGTCAATTTTAATTGGCGATCTGCATTATCAATTTTACCCTGATAAGATTGGTGAGCAGCTTCTAAAAAACCGTGTCTTTGATAGATTTCAGCAGCACCATTGATATAGACGGTCAGTTCAGAAATATTATTTGCCAGCCATCCGGTACCGTTATAAACCCACCCGCTGATATCATTGTTTTTGACCAGAAGATCCTCTATGGTGAGAATTTCGTCGCTTTTGGTCGGTTCTTTACTGCAAAAGATGTTAAAGATTATCATTAAAGAAAGTGTAAATTTTAATATAGTTTTCATGTGTATCTCCATAATAAAAACGTCCCCTATGCCCCCTCTTTGGTGAGAATCTGTGCCGGTTTTATTCAGGGAAATGGGATGGTGTGGTGGAAAACTGTTATTTAATCAAGTGCATAATTATAGCACGCTTCTGCTTTACCGTTCTCAGCTGACAGATATAAAGGCCGCTGCTAACCTGTTTATTCCAATCGTTACGGCCATCCCATGTTACCTGATGCCAGCCAGAATTTAGTGGTCTGCTGATCAGAGTTCGAATGCGTCTTCCTGTGTCAGAATATATCATCAATTCAACGGTCCCCGCTGTACCGAGATAAAAACGAATTTGCGTATGATTGTTAAAAGGATTGGGATAATTCTGTCGCAAAACATACTCTTTAGGATTATTTACTTTATGATCAATAGGTTTAATTCCCGATGTGGGATTTATAATGTTAACGATATCCATTTGTTCCGGATCATTGGTTCCCAAACCGTATTCTGTGCAAGCGGTGTCTATATGGGTGGCACGGGCAATGGTTGTACATCCATTATCCACCAGGATCTGTCTTCCTAGGGAGTCTAGTGCAACGATATCCTTACTGATTATAATTTTATTGGCTATGAATTGGGGCGAACCACTGGGTCCACCCGATTTAATTCCGTAAAGTGCATCGCAGATATTTACCATCTGCTTACTCTGGATCGGCTCAAGGGCATTTAAAGCTGGAATGTAGGGATCTCCATAATTACCGTGTAAAGAGCCCGGTGAATTACAGGTACCGTAATGATTTTTTAGACACAATGTCACACCGGATGTACCATGATTTTTCAGAACAGAAATATTAATCAGGTAATTACTAATCTGGCTGATTATTTTACTGAGCCTCTGAGAACTACCGTACACATCAAATGTTGTAGTGTCATATCCAATACCGGAAGCGTTGGTACCAAAGCAGCGCACACCACTATCGCTTGTATTAAGGGTATATCCTGCTCTCGTCAATTCACCATTAGTGCGATCATAAATGATGATGTTAATGTCAGGGAAAAACGTACCATCAAATGACATCTGTTTCAGTCCCTGCACTACTGCCTGGGTGACCTCGGGATGTGTCGAAAGAGAAGAATTGATACAATTTACCTTAATTGCGACGGTATTGTCTGGACTTATATTCGGAAGGAGTGTTCTCCAGGCATTCCCAATTTGCTCTTCTTGTGCCATGCTTTTTATACCGCTGTCCATCATTATCTGCACTGTATCTGAATTGATTTCGTTTCCGCTTGTTGCCATATTGTCTTCTATGACGACTACTCGGCTAAGGGCATTGGGAATTAAGGAAGAAAGTACACTACGCGGATAAATAAGACCACTTATACCGGTGAAAGATATGATCTGAAGAAATGTACGACGATCGATTTTGTTCAGAAAATAGTCGGAAATCACGGTTACTCCCCCTTTACAAGAACACCCGCAAAAAGTAAATGAGAATCCAATTAAGAAAATTTAGACTCTCAAATACCTGCATTAGTAAAAAGTGTAATAAATTTTATTAATTTTAGCAATTAATTTTACAAGTCATTTTTCTTCACCTGCTTTCTGATAACTTCTCACCACAATAGGCACATACCTTCCAATCGCCAGAGACTGCTTTTTCGCAGGAAGGACAGACAGTCTTGATACGCGTACCACAATAGGGGCAAAATTCAAAATTTGGGGAGATAGCTTTGGCACAATTAGGGCAGGGTTGCTTTGCTTCAGCTACCAATGGTTTCAACGTGCTTTCACTGCGGACGATTAGGTATATAAGCAAGGCAACTATATTACCCACGAATACCAACAATGCCCATAATACACCGTTCATACCTCTGTTCTCGGCATCACGGTAGACCCACACGATAACCATTATCCAGAGAATTAACAGTGTTAAAGGTATGATACTTAATGTGAAAATCTTTGGGATATTCCAGGAAAATTCGAAAATGTGAGGGGACATATATCTTATACCAAAGCCGGTTAATATAAGTGGGGTTATGCTCCATACCAAAAAAAGGATTAAAATAATTATTGCGAACAAAAGCAGAGTCTTCTCAGCTGAAGTTGACATAGTGATCCTTTCTTATTTTATATAGTTTTAGTTTTAACATTGACTTGTTCATGATAAATTAAAACGAACAGGAACATGCCTTTCATACATTTTTTGTTTTATGCGCCTTAACAATAATGGCATAAAAAGAAGGGTTAACAGATTTTGAATAAATACAATAACTGCCCAGGTCATCTGCTGAGTGATTGCTTCATTGCTTGGTTCCATTTTAAGTATGGCAGTAACCCAAATTAATGTTAATAGAATCAATATTGGTATAATGATCCTTAGCATACCTGGTATTTTGTGCAGAATATTTTGCTTTACCTCATTATTAAACTCAGCCGGCAATATCCTGCTACACATCTGAAATGTACGGTCTGTCAGATAAGCTGGAGGTTGAACAGGTTTAATCTCATGTATATGATGACGGGTGTGTTGTAAATTCTTGGCATATGGTTTACTCGTAGAGAAAATATAAATATAATTTAATGGTTTTCATGGTTTTCTTTTTATTCTTATCTTTAATTCATTCAGTTAAATAAAATACATAATTATAATTAGAAAGGGAAAAAATGAGAGTTATGTTAGTACTTACCGTTTCTGCCGGATTACTATTTCTGGCTTGTTCAGATCGCAAAAGTGAACAGGCTGATGAGAATCCCTTTTTTGTTCAATGGGATACACCTTTTGAAGTTCCGCCTTTTGATAAGATAAAGGAGGTGCATTACTTACCTGCTTTTAAAGAAGCAATGAAACAGCAGCAAGCTGAGATAGCACAAATTGTTAATAATCCTGATGCTCCAACATTTGAAAATACAATAGAAGCCATGGCATTCAGTGGTGCTCTGCTTGCAAAAGTGAATGGCGTCTTTAATAATCTCAACGCTGCTCATACAAATGAGAAGTTGCAGGAAACTGCTAAAGAGGTGGCCCCTTTATTAGCTCAACATCAAGATGATATTAACTTAAATGAAAAATTATTCCGAAGAGTGAAAGCTGTTTATGAGGATCAGGAGCAACTCAACCTTACGGCTGAGCAGAAAATGCTTTTAGAGAAATATTATAAAGACTTCGTAAGGGGCGGGGCAAATTTAAGTGTAGAAGCCATGGAAAAATTAAGAGAGATCAATAAAGAATTATCGCTGCTTTACGTCAGGTTTGGTGAAAACATTTTAAAGGAAGATAATGCCTTTCAGTTGGTGGTCGAGGATGAAGCAGATCTGGCAGGATTACCGCAAACGGTAATAAAATCAGCATCAGAAACTGCTAAAGAACAGGGCCATGAGGGGAATTGGGTATTTACTTTACATAAATCCAGTTTAATCCCTTTCCTGCAATACTCCGATAGACGCGAATTGAGGGAGAAAATTTACAAAGCATATATAAATCGTGGTAATAATAACAATGAATTAGATACAAAAGATATCCTTACAAAAATCATTGCATTAAGAATTGAAAAAGCCCATCTTTTGGGATACAACACACACGCAGATTTTATCTTAGAGGAAAACATGGCTAAAAAGCCAGAAAAGGTCTATAAATTTCTGAATCAATTATGGAAACCAGCTTTGGCCAGAGCTAAACAGGAAGCACAAGACATGCAGGCCATGATTGATGAAGCAGAAGAAAATTTTGATTTACAATCGTGGGATTGGTGGTACTATGCAGAGAAAGTGAAAAAGGCGAAATACGATCTCGATGATACCGTATTACAGCCTTATTTTAAACTGGAAAATGTGATGAACGGTGCATTTGCGGTCGCCAAAAAGTTATTCGGTATCGAAATTGTTGAAAGAGAGGACATTCCCAAATACCATCCGGATGTAAAAGTATTCGAAGTGAAGGATGCTGATGGGTCGCATATAGGAATTTTTTATACCGATTATTATGTCAGGACAAACAAGGATGGCGGGGCCTGGATGGATGCATACCGCAAGCAATCGAGGGAAGACGGAAAAGAAATTACACCGGTTATCTGTAATGTGTGTAATTTTTCAAAACCAACCAGTGATAAGCCCTGCCTGTTGAGCTATGATAATGTTCAGACATTATTTCATGAATTTGGTCATGCTCTTCACGGACTCTTATCCAATTCAACCTATCGCAAACTTTCAGGGACTGCTGTACCACGAGATTTTGTTGAATTACCATCACAGATTATGGAAAACTGGGCATTGGAACCTGAAGTGCTAAAAATGTATGCGCGCCATTATGAAACAGGAGAACCAATACCTCAGGAATTGATTGACAAGATCAAGAATGCAAGCTACTTTAATCAAGGATTTCAAACCGTGGAATATCTGGCTGCGTCATTTTTAGATATGGATTGGCACACACTAACACAAGAACAAGATTTGGGTCCATTGGAATTTGAAGAGAAATCCTTGAATAAAATAGGCCTGATTCCTGAAATTGTTTCACGATATCGCACTTCTTACTTCAAACATATATTTTACTGGAATTATTCTGCCGGATATTATAGCTATATATGGGCTGGGGTTTTAGATGCAGATGCCTTTGAAGCGTTTAAGGAGACGAGCCTTTTCGACCAAAATGTTGCCAAGGCGTTCAGGAAAAATATCTTGGAAGCAGGGGGCACAGAAGACCCGATGATACTGTATAAGCGATTTAGAGGTGCCGAACCCAGGATTGAGCCATTATTAAAGCGCCGAGGTCTCATATAAAGCAATTGACGATTTGCATTGTAGGGGCGCTCTGCGGAGCGCCTAGCAATCGGCAAATAGATGCATGATGATACATGTTAAAGCATATATCTTATTATTCTTAATTATCACAGATATATGTGCTCTCGCCCAGGAAGAGAAATTAACCTCAGATGCTATCAATTACTCAATTATTTATAATCTGGAAGGACTTGAGGCCGGGGCAATTGGAAGTCTAGGCCTAGCTAAAGATAAATTTGAACTCGCTTTATCCTACAATCCGCAAAATCAAAAAGCACAGCTCAATTTGCAAATCTGTAAGGATTTTATTAATGGCGAAATAAAAAGAAAAGCAGTCAGGCATATATTCCAGGGAGCAATGTTATTAGAAAAAGCCAAGATGCAGGAATCTTTATATGTTTTTAACGAAATGAATAGTTCTAAGCAATCTTATTTTCCTTATTATCTTTACCGCGGAATGGTTTATTTCAAATTGCAGGAATATGATCAGGCTCAAGATGACTTTGATCAGGCGCTTACCATTGCACCCACCAATGCGTTTATTTTTTATCAGCGAGGTAGAGTCTATGCCGCCATGCAGGAATATAATAAAGCTGTTGCTGATTTCACCCGTTCCATGGAGTTGCAACCAGGATTTGATTCAAATTATTATGAAAGGGGTTTGATTTTTAGCTTACAGAAAAAATATGATCCAGCTATCAAAGATTATGAAAGGGCCTTACAATTAAATCCCTCGCTCAAAGTACGTTTAACTGAAGGATTGAAAATATATGAAGCATACAATAGCCGCGGTGTAGAATATTTACAGCAAAAAGAATATCACAAAGCGCGGCAAGATTTTGATACAGCTATAGGAATCAATCCAATTTTTGCAGAACCTTATCTCAATCGTGGCATTGTTTATCGTAATCTAGATGATATCCTTAGCGCCATCAGGGATTTTGACATGGCCATATTGTTAGATGGTAAATACGTTGAGGCATATTACAACCGAGGTTTGACTTTTCAAAGTAAGGAGAATTATACCCAAGCCATAAGAGATTTAAGTAAAGCCCTGGCGTTTGATCCCGATCACATCGGGGCGCATCATTCTATGGGAGAAATCTATTTCGAACTCGAGCAATATGAGCAAGCTGTGAAGGAGTTTCAGAGCGTCATTGAGTTAGATAGTTTAAATTATTGGGCTTATTATAAAAAGGCCCTTGCTTTTGATTATGAAAAGAAGTTTAAGGAAGCGATCGAGGCTTACGACAGATTCATAAGACTTGCGCCTGATGAGCATTATGAACATAAGCTCAAAGCATGGGAGCGCAGCCAGCGGTTAAAGAAATGGGTATACCGCAGGTAGGGGCGTGCAGCGGCACACCCGGCCTTGAAATACAATACGTCGAAGGGACATTGGACAATACAGGCAGCGCATTGGACGCATCGTTTAGCTCTGGGCATGGTGATGATGCGTTGCTTTTTATCTAATGCGTAACAATCTCTGGGACATACCTCTATGCAGGTTGCAATGCCCTGGCAGTTTGCTTCATTTATTGCAATCTTGAGCAACCTATCTTCATGTAATCCACTCTTGAATGTTGGGGTGCTGCACACCAGACATTAATTCCTCTGTGGTATCTATGCGGGAGCGACTCAAGGATTTTCATAAAGACATAGGTGCTCATATAGCAAGCAATATAAAGAAATTATAGATAATACTAAACGAAATTATAAAATCGGATGATTGAAAATAATAAAGGTTCGGAATAAAATATTTTTTGATTGTAACATACTAGAGCTTAGCTTAAAAAATTTAAATATATTTATTACTATAGTGATTCGCTTCATATTTTATATATTTAATATAGTAATAGAAAGGAGAAGTTATGCGAGTTTTTTGGTGCAAGTCTTTTATGATTTCATTTATGTTGTTCATTTTCTTGTTTGGTTCTCTGGTTCAGGCACAGACCAAATTATTACGCTTTCCCGATATTCATGGTGAAGAAGTGGTCTTTTGTTATGCCGGTGATATTTGGAAAGCCCCTGCTAAGGGTGGTACAGCAGTTCGTTTAACAGCGCATGTGGGACAGGAGGTTTTTCCCAAATTTTCACCGGATGGAAAGTGGATAGCCTTTACCGGCCAGTATGATGGCGATGAGCAGGTATATGTCATACCATCATATGGGGGTGAACCTCAACAGCTTACCTACTATCCTGCCCGTGGTCCTCTGGCACCGCGCTGGGGTTATGATAACCAGGTGTATGGTTGGACTCCGGATGGGAAAGCTATCTTATTTCGTTCTTTGCGTGATGCTAATGGTGTGAGCACAGAAACCGCTCTTTACATCGTTTCACCTGAAGGCGGTCTGCCTGTAAAATTAGCAATGCCTACCTCAGGTGCAGGTGATTTTTCGCCCGATGGCAAAAAAATAGTTCATTCACCTTTATTCCGCGATTTCCGAACCTGGAAACGCTATGAAGGTGGATGGGCGCAGGATCTTTATATATTTGATCTTTCTAGTTTTGAAGCGATTAAAATTGCTTATAGCGAACGTACAGAACGCGATCCGATGTGGCTAGATGAATTTATTTATTTTGTTTCAGACCGTGACGGAACGCTGAATTTATATTCTTATAATGTGAATTCCGGTGCAACAGAACAACATACCCAGAGCACTCAATGGGATGTGCGTTGGGCTTCCTCGGATAATTCAGGGAAAATTATTTATGAACTTAACGGGGAGTTGCAAATTTATGACATAGCAACTAAAGAGAACGTAAATATTTCCATTATGGTTCCTGATGATGGGTTGCATAAAAGACCTTCTCATTATTCTGCAGCAAAAAACATAGAAGATTTTGCGTTATCCCCCAAGGGGGAGCGAGCCTTGTTCGTAGCTCGAGGTGATATATTTACCGCACCCATAGAAAAAGGGGCAACACGAAATCTGACTAATTCCTCCAATGCCCATGATAAATATGCGCGCTGGTCACCCGATGGTAGCAAAATTGCTTTTATTTCTGATGCTGATGGAGAAGACCAGGTATATGTAATTGACCAGTCGGGGAAAGGCAAAGCACAGCAACTCACTAGTAATTTTAAAGGCACGTTGTATACGCCAAAATGGTCACCAGACGGCAATAGGGTGGCCTTTTCTGATAAGGATGGAAAACTTTATGTATTGACTATCGCAACGAAGCAGACAGTTGAAATTGCGGATGATGAGTATGGTCGTATCTTCGACTACGTCTGGTCCCCTAACGGCGGATACCTGGCTTTCTCCATGGCTGACTGGAGCGATTATAGCTCGATATATATTTGGAGCGTAAGTGATTCGCAAGTACGCCGCATTACAGGCGAGTACTTTAATGAATACAATCCCGTATGGGATTCAGAAGGAAATTATTTGTATTACTTATCCGATCGCGAGTTTGCTCCCCAGATCAGCACCTGGGAGTGGAATTTTGCTGGCAGCCGGACAACGGGTATCTTTGCCATGGCACTTCGCAAGGATGTGAAACATCCCTTTGCTCCGGAAAGTGATGAAGTGACGGTGGGCAAGGAAGAGGAAAAGAATGAGAAGGAAAAAAAGGATCAGGATAAAAAGGATGAGAAGAAAAAAGAATATATCAAAATTGATTTCAGTGGTTTAGCCGAGCGGGTGGCACAAGTTCCTATTGAAGCAGACAATATTTATGGTCTTTATGCCCTAGCGGGTCATTTAATATACGTTAAGCGTGGAGCACCGTTTTATGGTCGCGAAAGTAATGACAAGGCCAGCTTGCAGATATTCGAGATGGAGAAGCGTAAAACGTCTACACTGGTGGATGAAATCGATGATTATGCGTTGTCATTCGATGGAAAAAAAGTCCTCGTACAACAAAAGGAGGCCTATCACCTGTATGACGCCAAACCTGATACAAAGGATAAGAAAACCGTTTCAACCAAAGATTTAATGGTAGATAGAAATCCAGTTCAGGAGTGGGAACAAATATTTAATGAGGTATGGAGGCGTTTTCGTGACTTTTTTTATGTCAGAAACATGCACGGCTACGATTGGGAAGGCATCAGAGAGCAGTATAAGACTCTACTCAAATACGTGGCCCATCGTTCTGATCTGAATTATCTTATGGGTGAAATGGTGGCTGAGCTAAACGCTGGCCATTGTTATATCATAGGGGGTGACTTTGAAATTCCTGAGCGACCTAAAGTGGGTCTACCAGGTGCCCGTTTCGAACTGGATCAACAGGCAGGACGGTATCGTATTGCTAAAATTTTTAAAGGTTATAATGAGGAAAAAAAATATCGTGCGCCTTTGACTGAAATAGGCGTAGAAGCAAAAGTTGGTGATTATGTTCTGGCTATCGATGGTGAAGAATTGAATGCCAGTGATAATCCATATTATTTATTACAGCATAAAACAAATCCGGTAATCCTGACCGTAAATAATAAACCAACTTTTACTGGTGCACGTACGCTAACATACAATCCGATTACCAGCGAGAGTGCATTGTTATATAAGGAATGGGTAGATGGTAATCGAGAAAGAGTTGCTGAGATGAGTAACGACCGCCTTGCTTATATACATTTGCCCGATATGGGTGGCAGCGGTATATATGAGTTTATAAAATGGTTTTATCCCCAAATACGTAAAGAAGGTTTTGTCGTCGATGTACGTTCCAATGGTGGCGGAAATGTTTCACAAATGATAATCGAAAGATTAGATAGCAAAGCCATGGGTACACGTTTCGGCTATGACAGTGACAAACCAATCACTTATCCCTACACCGCTTTCCATGGACCTAAAGTATGTTTAATTAACGAGACATCCGCATCTGATGGAGATATTTTTCCGCATTATTTTCGGGAAGCTGGATTAGGGCCATTGATCGGCAAACGCACATGGGGAGGTGTGGTAGGTTATTCCGGTACAGGACCGCTACTGGATGGCGCCTCGCTGGCTATTCCCATGCGCGGTACAAATGATATCAACGGTAATTATATTATCGAAGGTATAGGAGTTATACCAGATATTGAAGTAGACAATGATGCCAAATCATTGATCGAAGGACGTGATCCACAATTAGAACGAGGGGTACAGGAGGTGCTGAAAATGATCGAAGAAAAACCCATGAGATTGCCTGAACGTCCACCGGATCCGGTTAAGACTAAGTAGCGAAGGAAATATATGAAAGGGGCTGATTTCTATATCAGCCCCTATATCTTTACCAATAGAATAGTAATATCCAGGTGATAAAAATTTGTTAAATTGTGTACCAAACATACAATTTAATGGATTGAATTAATGTACTTAGAACAATCCCGACCTCCCCGATTATCTATAAATGAAGCTGAAAAAATTGCCCAGGAATTGTATGGTCTAAAAGTAGCGGCTATACAACTTGTCAGCGATATTGGGCAAAACTTTTATCTCAGAGATGATACTGGGAAAGAGTATGTGCTGAAGATTGCTAATCCAGCTGAACACAAAGAAATGCTCAATGCCCAGAATCAAGTTCTGGATTATATTGCACAATATAACCCCAAAATCCAAACACCCCGCCTTTGTATATCTAAATCGGAAAGAAAAATTGAAACAGTGATGGACGAGGGTGGTAAATACTATTATGCTCGGCTCTTGACTTACATTCCGGGTGAATTCCTGGCACATGTGACTCCTCATTCAACAAAATTATTGCATAGTTTAGGAAAATTCTTAGCACTATTAGATAAAACATTACAAGGTTTCTACCATTCCGCTACTCTACGATATTGGCATTGGGATTTAAAACATCTTCCGGACCTAAAGCAATATACAATGCATATTGCCGATGTACATAATCGTAGATTGTGTGAATATTTTCTGATGCAGTTCGAAAATAGTGTCCAACCTGTATTACCTGAACTGCGAAGCAGTGTCATTCACAATGATGCTAATGATCATAATATAATAGTCAAGAAAACAGGCAAGGGAGATAGGGAGGTTATTGGTATCATCGATTTTGGAGATCTGGTCTATAGCCATACTATATTTGAATTAGCCATTGCATTGGCTTATGTTATGATGGAGAAAGATGATCCATTGGAATGTGCAATCCCAGTTTTAAAGGGATATAATGATATATTTCCCCTGGAAGAAATAGAGATAGAAGTCTTATTTTATTTAATTGCCGGCAGACTCTGTACTAGTGTCATCATGTCAGCCTATCAACAAAAACTACAACAGGATAATGAATATCTGTCAATATCGGAAAAGCAAGCCGGGCAACTATTGGAAAAGATGCTGGCAATTAATCCAGAACGAGCACATCGCATATTTAGAGAATCTTGCAACATGCCCAAGAGAATTTCTGGTGGTATGAGCATCAATAATATTATGGAAGAAAGAGCAAAGCATATAGGAAAATCATTGAGGACTTCCTATCGCAGCCCACTCAAGATCACTCGAGGTGCTATGCAATATTTATTTGACGAAGAGGGAGCAACCTATCTTGATTGTGTGAACAATGTATGTCATGTGGGACATTGCCATCCCCATGTTGTACGGGCGGCCCAGAAACAGATATCGCTTCTTAATACAAATACAAGATACTTGCATGATTATTTGGTTCAATATGCCCGAAGATTGACTGAACTCATGCCTGATTCTTTGAGCGTATGTTATATAGTAAACTCCGGCAGTGAGGCCAATGAACTGGCTCTGCGCCTGGCACAGACCCATACCCACCAAAAAGACTGTATCGTTGCAGATAATGCCTATCATGGGAATACATCCGCTCTAATTGAGTTAAGTCCGTACAAGTTTGATGGTCCTGGAGGATCTGGTGCAGCACCCCATATTCATAAAGTCATCATGCCGGATACCTATCGTGGTCCACACAAGGGTGCACAAGCAGGAGAAAAATATGCGCTCCATGTAAAAGAAGTGGTTGCAAATATCCAGAAAAATAATAGAGGCATAGCCGCTTTTTTCTGTGAATCGCTACCCGGTTGTGCCGGTCAGATAATTTTGCCTAAAGGGTATTTAAAGGAAGCTTACAGGTATGTACGACAGGCTGGTGGGATCTGTATTGCCGACGAAGTTCAGGTGGGATTCGGTCGCGTGGGTACCCATTTCTGGGGATTTGAGACGCAGGATGTGGTTCCCGATATCGTAACACTAGGAAAACCTATCGGTAACGGCCATCCCCTGGCAGCGGTTATAACTTCAGCAGAGATTGCACAGTCGTTTGATAATGGTATGGAATATTTTAATACATTTGGAGGTAATCCTGTCTCTTGTGCTGTTGGTATGGCTGTTTTGGATGTGCTTAAAAATGAAGGTCTCCAGGAAAATGCATTACAGGTAGGTAATTATTTTAAGAAACGATTATATGAATCAAAAGAAACTCATGATTTGTTAGGCGATGTGAGGGGTCTGGGGTTGTTCCTTGGCGTGGAACTGGTAACAGATAGAGATACTTTAGATCCTGCGGCAAGGGAAGCAATATACATTATCGAAAGATTGAAGGAGCAGGGAATATTACTGAGCATTGATGGTCCACTCCGGAATGTGTTAAAAATAAAACCACCTATGGTTTTCACAAAGGAAAATGTTGATTTTGTCGTTGAAAGATTAGATATAATTTTGAATGAATTAAATCAGGAAACGCACAAGACATAGAGATTGTTTACAATATATACCCCCTGTTAAGGATTTGATTATACTTCATTATTTAATACAAAGGGATGTAAAAATGAAATCATTCGTATTCATATGTTTGTTTTTTTTATTTCTTATATTGACAGGTTGCGGAGAAAAGAAGGCATACGATTTTGTGAAATTTGAGCACAATCTTGAAGTATTGCGTCAAGAATTAAAAATACCTGCCATGTCTGCGGTTATTGCTAAAAACCAGGAAATAGTCTGGGTAAATGGATTTGGATATGCAGATTTAGAGAACAAAATTGGCTCCACTGCAGACACTCCTTATATGCTGGCCTCATTAACCAAGACGTTCGCATCAACCATCATTCTGCAGCTTGTTGAGCAAGGGAAAATAAATTTAGAAGATCCCATATCAAAATATGGAATCAACCTGGACAGAGCGCGTGAATACAAAATGGACGTGTGGAGTGAAGATTCTATAAAAGTGAAACATCTGTTATCTCATACGGCGCAAGGCAGGCCCGGATCATACTATCGTTACAACGGTTTTCTCTTCGGCAATTTAGATGATATAATCGAAAAGAGCTCCGGGCATACCTTTGGTGAATTACTGGTGCAGAATATTGTCAAACCTTTACGGTTGCAAAATACCGCCCCAAATATACGGGATACATTGAATTTCCAATTGGTTGGCGCCACTTTTGAAGACTTCTATAACAAATTAGCAAAGCCTTATAAACTTGATAGCTTATTCCAGGTAAAAGAATCAGAATATGAAACCTATTTTGGCACTTCTGCAGGTTTAATGATATCTGCTATAGATATGGCCAAATATTCTTTGGCGATTGATGAAAATAAATTTCTGAAAAAAGAAACCCAACAACTCGCTTTCACTCCTATGATTTCAACTGCCGGTGATACCCTGCCTTACGGATATGGTTGGTTTATTTATAATTATAAAGGGCTAAAGTATGTCTGGCACTATGGTTTATGGAATACGAACTCTTCGTTAATTATCAAAGTGCCGCAAAAGGACCTTACCTTTGTAATATTAGCAAACTCTAATAATTTAACACGACCTACTTCCCTTGGTTCAGGTGATTTATTAACCTCGTTATTCAGCCTGGAATTTATAAAAACTTTTATTTTATATAATGAAGACCTTCCTGTAGTTGACCATAGAATAACGGCAACCGAGTTTAAGGAAAAATGGAAGGCTGTGCAGGGAACACCCTTTAAAGATATGTATGAAAAAGAAATATTCGCATATGCACGCTTATACGGCAGTGTTGGCGAACAAGAAAAGGCAACATCCCTTATGCGGATGTTTCAATCGACTTATGCCAGAGAATTACCAGTTAAATTTTCGGGGATGTATTTATTAGTTAAAATTGATAGTGTAAAAGACAATGAAGAGCGGTCAATAGAATTTAATTTAGAGAAGGAGAGTGCGGTGCATATCTTCGCAGTCGGAGAAGGACAAGGCCAGGAAATTTGGGATTATGGTTGGGTAGAGAATACAGATAAGAATATCATATGGCAAATGAATGGTGCCGAGACAATCCATGCCGGTGGTGCTGAGAAAAATCGCATGATTGATACGATGGTTGTATTACCCGCAGGTAAGTATTTATTGAAATATAAATCAGATAATTCCCATTCTTATGACCTGTGGAACGATTTACCCCCTGCTTACGATTTCTATGGGATTATGCTTTATAGATAAAAATAGGTGGCTTAGACACAAAATCTTTCGTATTTTTATGATATGGGATCAAGAGCAAAAATATTGCTTTGGAGTATCATAGCCGGATTATTGGCAATACGTCTATCAATCATCATTGATGATCCCAACCACTTGCTCGCCCCGGATTCAGAATGTCCCATTTGTCAGGCCTATCAATCACAAGTTCTCTTCGAATCTGATATTTCGGTTGCAACTCCTTTTCTTGTCTTTATCTATATAAATGAGTTATATCCATGTGATGTTATTAGTGATCCAATTATAGGTGTTGATTCAATAAGAGCCCCTCCTTTTTTATAAACATATCATATCGCACTAAAATTTCAGATTTAATACAATCAATCTGATGTTGGTTATACACTACTTTATCCAAGTTTGATTGTGATCTTTTTCTTTTGATAAAAATTCATTTCTCAAATCATTATTATGATATCTCATCAGAGAAAGGTATGGATCATGAGAAAAATATTAATTTATATATTTACTATTATTAATATTGTATCAATTAATGATTTAGTATATGCCCAGGTTAGTTCCGATGCTGCTGCAACGGGAATAAGCCGTGCATTTAATCCTGCGATAAGTTTAAACTCGTTATTTTATGGCATGGGATCAACCGAAAAAGATCCTGTTTTTTCTGAGGGTGGATTAAAGCAAGGCCTCCATTATCAGGAGATTTCTCTTGAGATGACGGCAAATGTCGATATTTATCTCAAATCTATGATTGCGTTTTCGGTGGGAGAGGGAAGTGGCGTTAATCTTGAAGAAGCTTATTTAACAACTTTACGGATGCCCATCCCAGTATTACTGCGTGGTGGGAAAATGTTTAATACTTTTGGCAGACATAATCTTTTACATACACATCATATGGCCTTTTCAGAATGGCCTTTAATTCATGAACAGGTGTTTGGACCGGATTTAAATGAAGTTAGTATCGAGGCCAGCTATTTGATACCGGTGTCGTGGTATATGGACGCACTGGCAGGGGTATTGAATGGAAATAATCCACTTTTATTTAATAGCAGCGATGCAAAAGATTTAGCTTATCTTTTTCATTTAGATAATTTATGGGATTTTAGCGATGAAATTACATTACGCCTGGGTGGATCTTATTTAATTGGAAGAAGGGGAAAATATTATTTTAACGATATCTTTACCCCTGTCGGGTCTGATACGAGTAATATTACATCCTGTGTATGGGGACTAGACTTTGATCTGAGGTGGCGACCTCTGCAATATGGTCGTTATAAATCTTTCAGGATACAAGGTGAATATGTAAATACACAATTGAAATTTGATGGAAGCTCTTCCGGACCATTACACGGATTCTTCATCCAGATCCTAAGACAGTTCAATATCAGATATTGGATACAATTGCGTTATGATTGGTTTGAGCGAGATAAAGACTTAGCCAAATTTTTTCCTGGACCGCTTACACCAGACTCTGATTATGGTGAAGATCTAAACGGTAAGCGCCTTAGTTTTGCGGTCGGTTATGTACCCACCGAATTCAGTGCCTATCGTATACAATATAACTGGATAAAAACAAATGAGCATACTGAGCATCAAATCATTGTTCAAGTAAATGTCACTATAGGCTCTCATCCGGCACATAAATATTGAAAGGGGATAAAATGAAATTTTCACATATTTTTATATTGATCTATTTTGTTATGTTAATTTTGTGTTGGAAAGACACACATGCTAAAAAATTGAATGTCGTAACAACTCTACCCAGCCTGGCTTCCATTGCAGGGCAAATTGGCGGAGAGTATATAGAGGTGTACAGTATTACTCGAGGTGTGCAGGATGCACACTATGTCGAAGCAAAACCAAGTTATATGATTAAACTCAACAAGGCCGATTTATTAATTTATTCAGGATTGGAACTGGAGATTGGCTGGTTGCCGCTTTTAATTCAGGGTGCAAGAAATAATAAAGTTAGTGTGGGAGCCGCTGGCAGCCTGAACGCCTCATTAGTGCTGCCACAAGAAATAATTCTGGAGAAACCGCGAGGAGAAGTGGATAGAACCATGGGTGATGTTCATCCACTTGGGAATCCACATTATCTTTTAGATCCTAATAATGGAATGCTGGTTGCAGAATTAATTACTGATAAACTCATCGAATTGGATGCAAGCAACCAGGATGCCTATTTAAAAAACCTGGATGAGTTTAAAAACATCTTACAAGAAAAAATGTCACAATTAAAGATCAACGCCTCTATTTTGAACAATCTTGAGGTTGTTTGTTACCATCCACACTGGAGTTATTTATTAACCTGGCTGGGGATAAAAAATGCAGGGTATATTGAATTGCGGCCGGGGATTCCTCCCACCCCCAGACATAAAAGAGATATTATCGAGTTAATGAAGCGCAAGAATATTAAGATAGTAGTTATATCATCTTGGAAGGAGCCGACAAAAGCTCAGGAAGTGGCTGAGGCAGTAGAGGCAGAATTAATCGTTTTGCCTGGTGAAGTAAATGCTTTACCCGGCAGCGAAGATTATATATCATGGTTAGATTACATGGTGACATATTTGGTAGATGCCGCCTTGAGAGCAGGTCTTGAAGAAACGAAACATCAACATCATAGACAAAGAAAACATAATAGGGGGCAAGAATGATCGAGATACTGACATTTATGGCACCGGCTATTTGTATGTGTATTATTTTAGTGGGTATTTGTGGTTATGTTGGACTCCATGTCGTCATGCGCGAGGTTATTTTCATAGACATCGCGTTGGCACAAATTGCTGCACTTGGTGCTTCGGTAGGGATCTTCTTTGGTTTTGCCTTAAATGATCCCTGGACCTATGTGATAGCCCTTACTATGACCCTGTTGGCTTCTCTTTTGTTATCCGGTACACGGCGTTTAAGAACACTCGCACCTCAGGAAGCATTTATAGGCATTCTTTATGCCACGGGTGCAGCTGCGGTCATACTGGCGGGTGATCGTTTGCCTCACGGATCTGAACATGTCCATGATTTAATGGTGGGGCATATTCTATGGGTTAATTGGGAGGAAGTCGGAATTTATACCATAATCTATTTGCTTCTGGGAATTATATACTTTTTAATTCATAAGCGCTTATATCTAATTAGTAAGAATGGAAATCAGAAGAATTTCTCGGGTTCTGCTTTGATATTCTGGGATTTTATTTTTTATGCCCTTCTGGGTGTTTTAGTCACCTTTGCGGTACGTGTTGCCGGTGTTTTGCTTGTATTTGGCTTTTTAATTGTGCCGGCTGTGATTGGATCTCTGCTGGGTAAATCGTTCCTGGCCCGTTTGGGCATCGGTTGGATTACGGGCGTTTTGGTAAGTTTAATAGGAAGTTATCTTTCGTATGAGCTAGATTTTCCAACAGGGGGTATGGTGGTTGTCACATTAGGTGTTGCTTTATTATTCGTGGCTATGGCAAAAGGGCTGCAATTTCCCCAAAAATCTTGAAACTTTAACCTAATTTTAACATTATAAGTTGGTATATTATCGTTTACTTTAGTTAAATTATTCACAAATAGATGGATGTGAATATACCCAAGGATATGAATATGCGCAGGTTACGTGCTTTACTAATGCTATGTTTAATACTTACTGGCCCGCTTTATGCCCTGGATAAACAAAAGGGAACCATTAACGGATTTGTCTATGATGTAACGAACGGTGAGACGCTCATCGGAGCAAATGTCTATATAGATAAATTGATGATAGGAAGCAGCACAAATCTGAGTGGGTATTATGTAATTCCCGATATTCCTGCAGGTGAGTATACTTTGATATGTGACTATATTGGATATCAAACCTATTCGCAGAAGATTAAAATCGAGTTGGGGAAAGAGATTCGGATCAATATTATGATGTACGAAGAAGCGCTCATCGCAGAAACAATTGTTGTCGAAGCAGAATCGATCCGCACGGTTGAAAAACTTTTCAATCAACCTATTTCGAAGGTGGAACTCTCGCCGATGGAAATTAAAAAAGTGCCTCAGATTGCCGAAACCGATTTGCTTAGATCTCTACAAACGCTTCCTGGTATTGTGCCTGTTTCGGATTTTTCCTCTGCCCTGTATGTGCGGGGTGGAGGCGCTGATCAAAATTTATATTTGATTGATGGCTCAGATGTGTATAATCCCGAGCACGCCTTTGGCTTATTTTCCACTTTTAATACCGATGCCATCAAACACGTTGACCTCTCTAAGGGTGGTTTTGGAGCGCAACATGGTGGTCGCCTCTCCTCAATTATGAATGTAACTTACCTCGATGGCAATCGCGAGAAATTTGAAGGTATTGCATCGGTTAGTCTACTATCGGCAAAGGCAACTTTGCAAATGCCCCTGGGTAAGATTGGTTCGATTTCCGGCTCTTTCCGTCGCACCTATTTTGATCAAACCGTAGCTAGATTTATCGATGATATTCCTGATTATTACTTCTATGATGGAAACTTGAAGGCATTTTTTGATCTTGACGCGAATAATAAAATTACAATTAGCTTTTTTAGAGGCAGAGATAATCTAGATTTTATTTTTAACGAAGATGCTGAAGAAAAGGCGGGCTTTCAATTTAACTGGGGTAATATGACAGGTAGTATCAGATGGATTAAAGTGTTTAATCCTAAATTCTTCGCTAATTTTTGGATAACTGCCAGTCACTTTTCTTCATACTTCGATATGGATGGTATGGATGTCAATCAAGAGAATTGGATAACCGATCTTACCTTTAAAGGTAATTTTGAATATGCCCATTCTAATCATATGGCCTTTCTATTCGGATTTGAACAGAAAAACCTTCATGGTGTTTATCAGGAACAGTTCCCAAATGGATTGGTAGATGTTGATGCTTATAGAAGACATTATGTTGGTTATCTGCAGTTAGCCTGGACCCCCAATATTCTCTGGGATATAAGAGCAGGGCTACGTTATAACTATTTTGAATCTGATCGGCATTATCAAAATTTAGAACCCCGCTTCTCAGTGAAATATCGCCTTACAGAAACGGTTAATCTTAAAGCTGCCACTGGCATTTATCATCAGTATTTACATCGCATACCCATGGCCTTTATTAGCAACATATGGACAACCTCCGACCAATATCAGAATGAATCGACAGCTTATCATTATATATTGGGATTTCAAAAAGAGATTATGCAAAACTTTTTTCTTGAAGCAGAGACGTACTACAAGGAATATAATAGCATCTATCAATTCAATCAAAATTTTTTGACAGATATTTACGCGAAAGACTATACGGAAGAGGGCGCAACGATTTATAATGACACACAAGCTTTATTCGATCATGGAGACGGAAATTCAATTGGATTTGAGATATTGTTGAAAAAAGAAGTGGGTTCTATTACGGGCTGGATGGGATATTCACTGGCAAAAACGAATACGACATTTAGGGGTATTAATCAAAACAAACCATTTCCCCCGAGACATGACAGAAGCTCTATTATTAACGTGGTATGCAATATCGATATCAAGGATTTTATAGCTGAAATTAAAAGTGTGCAACCTAAAAAATCTTCAAGTAGATGGTTGTTGGGTATAAATTTTGTCTACACGACAGGGCAGCCTTTAACAGTGCCAAGCTCAATTTACATTACAAATACAATGCCGGATTTTCAGGGTGCCATGGGCTTTGGACCTGGTGGATACAAGTCGATTTCAATATATCCTACTAATATCAATTCATTTCGACTCCCAGCCTACGTAAGACTGGATTTTAGCTTAACCTATACAAAACATTATTCTTCATGGAGTCTTTCGCCTTATTTACAGATATTCAATATTGGCAACCGTAAAAATGTATGGTTCATTCAATATGAGGATGAAAGTACCGCGGAGAAAATAATTCAAAAGGTTGAAACCGTAGGTATGATACCTATATTGCCAACGATTGGGGTGACTGCGAGATTTTAAAGCTAATAGTAATATTCCTAGTAAAGGATCGGTAATTATGAATCTAAGATCATTTTCTCTTTTAACATCACTTGTACTTCTGCTCGCCTGTGGTGAAGGAATTGTTACAGTCGATGAAAGTAATTACCAGGAAAAAATAGTCATTCAGGGATATCTTTATCCCAATAAAAAAGTATCGGGTATTCGTATTATGCGTAACATTCCGGTTAACACCAATATCTTCCGTAATGATTTGATTATCTGGGATGCTGACGTCAAGCTGACTGATTTATCTGACGAGGATCACCCGACCTATCAACTTTCTTTCCACCCCGAGTCCCTATTTTACCAGTATAATGGAAGTGATTTGAGGATCGATTACGGAGGAATGTATAGACTGGATGTGGCAGCTACCATTGATAATAAACCTTTGTCGACCAATTCAATAACCACAGTTCCCTTAAAGGGATTCAGCATTATTGATTCACTTTCTTCCGATAGCCTGCTGTTTAATAAAAAGGGCAGTGATGGCAAACTAATAAAACCAGCATTGGTATTTAAAAGATCTGAAAAGACAGAATTCTATGCTTTTTCAATTATCGCCCTTAACGCTTCACCGTCTTCCTTTATATATAATCATCCATTTGCTCACAATATTAATGAAGATGACGTTAAAGAAAATTTAGATGATTTTCGGTTTAGTCATGATTCGATATTTAATACGCCTGAAACTTCAGGCATCACCGTTTTGACTATCGAATATTACCACACTTTTTTTTATGGATGGTATCGTGTGGTTGCCTATGCCGGGGATAAAAACTTCAAAGATTATTATCTAACCCATGCTAATGTAATGGAAATGGACGGAAATTTGCATGAGCCTAAATTTCACTTTGCAGGGGATGGTATAGGCGTTTTCGGATCTGCTATAGCAGATACTTTTTATTTTAAAATTTTAACGGACTAAGGTTCAGAATATTAATATCTTTCTGTGGACATCTTTAATTTCGCCTTCAGGGCTCATGATGCGAATTTTCTTTTTAATTTTTTGATCTTTATCTGACTCTTCCAGATCACTTTCTTTAACAACAGATGCATTGCCGAATTTTTCTTTCCAGGTGATTCCCTTTTTTTTGCCTAAAACCACCTTAGTTTTTTCAGCTTTTCCCTTTTGTACATATTTAACTTCAACCTGTTCGCCGGGATTGTAATAATTAACTGTTCGAATAAGATCCGCATAGTCTTCAATTTTACGATCATTTATATTTGTAATTACATCACCAGCCTTTAGGCCCGCTTTTTGCGCTGGTGAGTCATCATTGACCGCTTCGATTAAAACACCATGCTTAACCTCGAAGTACTTCAATAGTTGATCGGAAAGCTCTTTAACCTGAACGCCTAAAAAAGCACCCTTATCTTCTTTTACTAATCCAAAATCGTCGCCTCTGACTATTTCAATTTTTTTATCTTCTTGAGGGCTGAACACAACATGAGCATCGTCAATTTTAATTTTATAAGCGGACTTTTTAATAGGACTCATCTTTAGTTTAAATGTTTTTTTGGATCCCTCGCGCAAGGTAACCAGATTCACTTCCTGATTATCTTCTAAATCTTTCACAATATCGCTAACATCATCGAGTGACTTGATATTTTCCCCGTTTATTTCAATAATTATATCATTCTTTTGAATACCAGCTTTGGCAGCTTCACTGTCCTCTATTACTTCCAACACACGGACACCTTCCTCTTTTTCTGCTTTATTTTCAATATCAGTGAGTACAAGTCCCAATCCGGCTTTGTCATCATCATTTGATACCCAGGCTATACTTTTTTCCTGAGTATCAGTAGCTAAAGCAGTAACTACCCATACCATAATAAGTAAAATAAACCATAAAGATTTAATATAGCGCATAGTACCTCCTTTTCAATTTGTGGCTATTTTTTTGTATTTAATTGAAATGCTATGGTAATAATGAAATTAATATACGCTTTATTTGGGTTTTGGTTCATTTTTATGTTCTTGACAGGTAGGATGAATTAAAATTTATCTAGATGCAATTAGATTTTTATAAAAATGCGTTTTTTATATAACCAATAACATATATACCATTCCAAACCCAGCACAACCAAAGCATTAATGACGTGGATGATACCCAGATTCACCCCCAGCCAGCGAAGAAATCCATTGCTAAAAATGGCAATAAATCCATTGAACCACTGCTGGCCCACTGTTTCACTAAACATATAGATAAAAATGGGATTCATCCCGACAATGGCGAAAAAAACTACTCCACGTTTATAACCTTTAATATCAATCAACCAGTAGCATAGTGCCAGTGCTATCAGACACCATCCACCGCTTGCAATGACGAAGGAGGATGTAGAAATGCGTTTGATGATAGGGGTAAGTCCCGACCAGTCCATACTGTAACCAATTAACAATCCGATGACGCCGGCGACTGCTATTATCATCGCCTTTTTAAGAGCTGGTTGGTTGCTGATTAAAATTTTGCCTACCAAAACTCCCCATATGGTGTGTGCCGCAGTAGGAATACAATTGATAGCCACCCAACCGCGTAAGTTTATTTTTCCCATTAGCACCGTATCCATATAAGAGCCAAAATTATTA
>SMTZ1_10000189_pt1 | contig 57354 bp, 53 predicted proteins | sample DeeMarSWOR136_30_FD_25667 | JGI IMG/M metagenome (IMG submission 25667) | reverse complement strand
TGATCCACAGATATTTTGTGAGCTCACTCCACATTCACCAGCGACTAATTGTATCGCATCGTTCAATTACAATTCTTCTGGAAAGGACAATTCCCTTAGGAAAAAGGGAGTACAATTCATTTTAAAAATGTATATTTGCAGTGGATTATTCTAAGGGTTATCGGTTTATGGACAGAAAAAAATAATAATGTATTTCATGTTTCTCTCAAGGGATTTATAGGGATGAGGCGATGCCGATAGAAAATTTCAAGCGTAAGCTAAGTGCGATTCTGAGTGCAGATGTGGAGGGATACAGCCGTCTCATGCAGGACGATGAGGAGGCCACCATCCGTGCATTGACCGATTACCGTCATGCAATTACACATCTGATCCAGCAGTATAGAGGACGAGTCGTCGATACACCGGGAGACAATATCCTTGCAGAGTTCATAAGCGCAGTGGAGGCGGTGAGCTGTGCAGCGGAGATACAGCGTGAGATTGCCGAACGGAACGCGAAGTTATCTGAAAGTCGTAAGATGAGGTTCCGGATAGGGATCAATCTCGGTGACATTGTAGAGGGAGAAGGTAAGATTTATGGAGATGGCGTTAACATTGCTGCACGCATGGAGGGTCTTGCGGAAGGGGGCGGGATCTGTATATCCGGATCAGTATACGATGCAGTTGAAAACAAGCTGGAGCTCACATATGAGTACATTGGTGAGCAGGTTGTTAAAAATATATCAAATCCGGTTCGGGCATATCGGGTTTTATCTTTTCCGGGTGCTGCCGCACATAGGGTTATGAGAGCGAAACATGCATTAGGAAAGAAATGGCGAAAAATAGTGGTGTCTATAACGGCTGTCGTGTGTGTGGGAGCAGCAGCTGTTGTGATCTGGAATATTTACTTACGTCCTTCTACTCGTACAACTGTAAGTGAACGAGAAGGCGAAGTTCGCCTTCCGGCCAAACCCTCCATTGCAGTGCTTCCCTTTGAAAACATGAGCGGTGACTTGGGACAGGAATATTTGAGCGATGGAATCACCGAAAGTGTCATTACCACTCTTTCCAAAATACCGGATCTATTCGTGATTGCCCGAAACTCAACTTTCATTTATAAAGACAGGCCCGTGAAGATACAAACGGTAGCAGAGGAATTAGGTGTGCGGTACGTACTGGAAGGCAGCGTCCAGAGGACAACTGATCGAATCAGGATTTCGGCTCAGCTGATCGATGCGTCAATAGGAAGCCTATTGTGGGCAGAACGCTACGATCGAAACCTGGAGGACATTTTTTCCGTTCAGGATGAGATTACCATTGAGATCACCAGGGCCTTGCGTATTGAGCTTCTTGAGGGTGAACAGGCACGACTATGGGGGGCACAGGAAACGGAAAATCTTAGAGCCTACGAAAAAGCACTCCAGGCTCGAGCGTTTTCTAATCGAGGTACGAAACATGATAACGCACTCGCACGGCAGTTGTATGAGGAAGCAATAACACTTGATTCTGGGTTTGTGAGCGCGTACGCATCCCTGGGATGGACACACTTCTGGGATGCACGCTTTGGATGGAGTGAGTCAAAACAGAATTCTCTCGATAAAGCGTACGGGCTTGCGAAAAAAGCAATCCTGCTGGATGATAATCTTGAAGACGGCCATCTTCTGCTTGCCGCGATCTCCCTCCTGAGACAGGAGTGGAAGGAGGCCCTCACGGAAGCCCGGCGCGCGGTTGCGCTCAATCCAAATGGTGCTGACGCATATTCAGTTCTGGCGGGAATTGTGAGCTGTGTTGGAAAGTGGGAGGAAGGCATTCTGTACGCAGAAAAGGCCATACAGCTCAATCCATTTCCACCGGTACACTACTTTCACTGGTTGGGTCGGGCTTATTTCATGACAGCTCAATATGAACAGGCAATTGCTACCTGGAAAAGAGCTCTACAGATCAATCATAATTATCTTCCTGCCCACACTTTTTTGGCTGCCTGTTATATTTCTTTAGGACGAAATAGAGAGGCGTCTGAAGCTGTTGCAGAAGTTTTAAGAATAGATCCAGCATTCAGTATCGAATCCTATGCACAGATACTCCCCTATAAAAATCAAGAGGATATAAATCGTGAAATCAGGGCCCTTCAAAAGGCTGGATTACCAGAAAAAAATTTTTAACCGATAGGTGTAGTATTCAATCAGAACTGGATTATAGGGTGAGTACCTTTTACACCGTTACTTTCGTATATTCCTTGAGCCGCTCAATGATACGCTCTATGTTTACGTATTTCTTGATGAGCTTTGTTGCTTCGTGTATCTTATCAGTATCTTCTGGCCGTATCTTTACTATGAGGTTGTTCAGTTTCTGAGCTGTCTCATACGTATTGTCATGCACAAGTAAGATAGGAATATTCGTTCTCTTCACCAGCTTCAGAATCGTCTTATTCGGCATTATCCCACCGGTTAGAATGATCCCCTTCACGCAGTACGCCTTCGATATTCCGATGACACATCCGCTCATTGCTGCCAGTATCAGGTCCTCCCTGTTTCCGGGTGTGATGAGGAGCTCATCGCCATGAAAATAATCGAGTGCTGAGTGTGGAGGCATTGCCCCCACCAGTATCTTGCTCACAGACTGATCGAGGCCCTTTTCACCGCAGAGGAGTTCACCCTTGATATCCTCAAGAAGCTGTCTGATTGTCGGACTGGATAGTTTCGGGTTGAAGGGAACCACCCCGAGTACATCGATACCGTGTTTTTCGAATCCGAGCCTCACCAGCCCGTCTATCTTGTCGAACTTATCCTGCATTACCTTGTTTACAATGACACCCAGAAGAGATGTCCCCGCATTGTCGAAGAGCGCCTTGTTCAGCATCACCTCGTCGATCGGTCGGCCGATACCCCCACAGGTTACGAGTACCACTGGTGCATGGAGCAACTTCGCAACGTCTGCATTGGAAAGATCTATCACGGAACCTACCCCCGCGTGCCCCGTCCCTTCGATCACCATGAAATTCTTGTTGTGCGACGCCCGAAGGTAAGCCTGCTGTATCTTTCTCCTCAACTCTTCGGGATTGCCGTGGAGTATATACTCCTCGGTAAATCCACGTGGTATGGCCACCGGGCTCATATCAGGAAGACTCCCTCCGATTTGAAAAACTTCGTTCATTAAGTTCGCATCCTTATCGATGTCCTTTCCGTCTATGAGCTTGACCTGTTGTCCTACCGGTTTGATGTATCCAACATTTTTATAATAATCACCGATCGCACTGAGCAGACCGAGGGCGGTAATCGTCTTTCCATCGTTCTGGCGCGTTGCTGCAACGTACACTCTCATTCAGGACTCCCCTTATGCTTCGAACATTTCTTTGAGGATAGTGTATATATAATCGGTTGAAATTGCAAATGAATATAAGGGTCGACTACTGTACGGATTCATAGACTCACTCTTAGAAGAAGTGGGTATACCTCTCAGGGAGCATACCCACTTTCCTATACAGAGATGCTGCCTCTCATGCACTCTTTTCGATCGGTAATCCCAGTTCTTTGAACTCCTTTCGAATACGATCCGCATTCTTCGCATATTCGCTGTTTGTAATCGTTCCGTTTTCCACATCGTAGCAATCCTGATACTTGAATCCCTTCGGTGGATCTTTCAGCAGCTTTTCATACTTTTCTAGGCACTTCAGTATAATCGGATTCGCTTCCCTCCTGGTCAGCTTCGAGGCAGCTTCTGCAACTTCAATATTTAGCACGTGATCCAGGGGCACGAGGCTGTCGGGCTCCACCGCAATCGATGGGTGACCAGAGAGCATGTTTCCCCCAGATGTGACGACACATGTATGATATGCAGCCATTTCGTAATAGTAACAGTCCGTGCCAGCACCTCCCCCAAGGTAGGGCAGGTTCACAGTGGGGTAAGGGGCATTCCTGTGGAGAGCCTGATTGGCGAGCGCAATGATCCAGAGAAGCGGTCTGGTTGAAGAAACGCGCAGTTTCGTGTGCAACGGCGCGTTGTAATGGTAGGTTCCCCTGAAAACAAGTATACCGAGAAGATTGTAGACAACCGTGGCAATCACGTTCCCTTCGGCCCCACCATTGTACCCCCCGAAGAGTGGAGTTGAAGTGGAACCGATATTTGCCCCGATACTCGTATAGAAAGCGACCTTGTCGAGGGCTTCGAAGTCGATCACCATTTCTGCGAGAGAGTCAACAAGGTAACCGTCGGAGGAGCGGAGACCAAAATTCGGATGGGAAGCGGCAAACATGGATATCGGACCCGTTGCGGTGGAGATGCCATTGAGAATAGGAAGGCCTGGTCTACCAGCTCTTCTGCACGCCTCTCTAGCCATGCGTACCGTTTTTATGGCGGCGAGTACCTCCTGTGGTGATCTTACCCGTGCATCTTTACCTTTTATACGTATCGATGAGGGGATGGAAAGAGAGTTGGCCTTACGGATATTGGCAAGTCCTTCCACAATCGCCATGAAAATGGCTTCCGAAGTCGTGTAAATACCTCCTCCACAGTGGTACCAGGGTTCTGAGTGTTCATCCGGCTTTCGGGAGCGCATAACCTTTCTATCCGGACCCTCACCAAAGGTAGACATTGAAGGAGCCTTACTCACTGCCTGCAGTATCTCCTCCCTGCTAAACTGCACAACTCTTGAGGTATCTGGACAATAGGCGCCGACGCGCGAAAAGAATTCAACAGCGGCTTCAAATATCACATCCGCAAGTGCGTCATCTGTGGGGAGAGGAGTATCGGGGTTATATTTGATTTTGTACTTTTGTATAACCTTATTCAATTCCGGCACATACAATTTGAGATAAAAATCCTGATCGGACATAAGCGGTCCGGTGACCGTCCTGTCGATTACTTCAAAAAAACTCAGCATGATTGTACCTCCTCTTTTCATTCATAAATTTCTGGAAAACAAAGGTGCGATCTTCGGTTTACTTCCTTTTCTCAAGCATCTCAGTGAGCTTTCGGACCGCAACCTGTGCGTTTTCCGCATAGAGGTCTGCTCCAATGGTCTCAGCCCATTCAGGGGTGGTTGCCCCACCACCGATAATCACAACATATTTTTCCCGTATACCCTGCTGTGTGAGGGCATCGATCACATCCTTCTGTCCGGAAAGTGTAGAGGTGAGAAGGGCAGAGAGACCAATCGCATCTGCTTCGACCTTCTTCGCAGTATCGATGAACGTGAAAAGGTCTACGTCTTCTCCAAGGTCGTGCACTTCATACCCGGCCGTTTTCATGAGCAGAATAACGATATCCTTTCCTATTTTATGAATATCGCCCTTCACCGTTCCGATTACTATGACTCCCTTTTTGCTTCTTTCCTTCCCCATCTCGGCAATCTTCGGTTCCAAAACGAACATTGCCTTCTGAAATGTATTTGCTGCCATCATTAATTCTGGAAGGAAGATCTCATCATTTTCATATTTCTCTCCGATTACGGTGAGTCCCTTAACCAATCCATCCTCCACCGCCTTTAACGGGTCTATGTTTCCTTCCACAGCATCTCGAGCAGTCATTTCTGCGAGTTTTTCATCAAAACTGATGATCGCTTCCTTAAGTTTTTCAAGGATTTGTTCCTCGCCCATGTAAATCCTCCTTGCATGTAACGTATTTTTAATTTTATTAATAAGCAAAAATTTGTCAATATAATTATTGACAAATTGAGAAAATATTGTTAAAAAGAGGGGAGTATAGCAAACCGATGAGGAGAAGAGTGTATCATGACAGCACTCGAAAAAGTGATCGAAAGAATAGAGGAATGGAAGAAAAAATCTATCGATGTAAAAGAACTTACCGCCGGGATAACGAATAAGAACTACAAAGTGACCGTAGAGGGAAGAAGTTATGTAGTCAGGATTCCTGGGGCTGGAACCGATCTGTTCATTCAGAGAGATGTAGAGCTATACAACACGCTTGAAGCATCAAGAGTCGGTGTCGGTGCCCGGGTATTTAAATACTTTGAGGAGAGTTATATCGTTATTGCGGAGTTTATCCAGGGTGAGGTGATGTCCATAAAGAGATTCCAGGACCACTCGCGGATTGAACGCGCGGTGAAGGCAATCGCTCAAGTTAACAGAGAAGCAGAATTTACCTCAGACTTTGTTATGTTCGACAAGTTCAATGACTACCTGAAGATCGTGAAACAGTATGCAATGAAGCTCCCTGAAAACTTTGACGAGGCAGTTACAATAATCGAACAGGTGGAGAATAGGTTCCGGTCCAACATGCCACCCCTCCTCTCCTGTCACAATGACCTTCTTGCTGAAAACTTCATTGACATGGGAGACAGAATGCGGATCATTGATTGGGAGCTCTCAGGAAGAAATGATCCTGCCTTCGAGCTGGGTGATTTCTCAGTTGAGCAGGAGTTTGGAGAAGAGGAAGATATACTGATCATCAAGACCTACTACGGACACTTCGATGAGAGCAAGTTTGCACGGATGAATATTTATAAATCAATGGCGGATTTGCTGTGGACCCTGTGGGCCATGATACAGAACCACCTCTCCAAACTGGATTTTGATTTCTGGGGCTATGGAATCAACCGTTTCAAAAGGGCGATGAACGCAGTTCATTCTGATAACTTCTTTCGATGGCTTTCTCTTTCTTGAGAACTTCCGCTTTAGGGGTACCCGTGAACATGAATATCACTGACGTCATCAGGAGAATAAAGGACTGGAAATACAAAGAGGTGCGCTACGAGCCGCTTGGTGGAGGTATCACAAACCACAACTTCACCGTTTACGTGGATGGAAAACCCTTTGTGATTCGCATACCCGGCGCAGGTACAGATCTATTCATCGACAGAAATAATGAACTGGACTGTTCCTTTGCAGCAGGTAAAACAGGTGTGTCTCCCAAGGTGATGTATCACCTGAAGCCAGAGAACATCTCAGTGGTGCAGTTCATAAAGGGGGAAACCCTGAGCACAAAAAAGATCTCTTCGAGTTATCAGCTCATAAAGAGAATAGTGCAAGCGATCAGGGTGATTCACGAAAAGGCTGTGTTTAAAAGTGTTTTTAATCCTTTTAACACAGTACGCAGATACATGGAATATGTGAAAGAGTATGACGCTCCCCTGCCTTCAGATATTGACTGGATGCGCTCTCTCGCAGACTCTATAGAGTTTGCCATGGACAGAAACAGGCCAGCCAGTGTGGCCTGCCATAATGACTATCTCTCTGAAAACTTCCTTTACGATGGGCAACAGATCTGGATAATCGACTGGGAGTACGGTGGCATGGGAGATCCCTATTTTGACCTGGGGGATTTTGTGGCTGAGCATCCCTTCACCCGCGAACAGGAAGAGATAGTCATTACCGAATATTGTGGAGAACTGCAATACCCCAGGCTCTATCGAATGCTGCTTTATAAAATTGTGTCCGATCTGTGGTGGAGCATTTGGGCCATGATTCAGTACAGGATATCCAACATCGATTTCGACTTCTACGCGTACGGGAATGGCCGTTTTCAGAGACTCCGGAGAAATGCGAGCGACAGGGATTTCAGTAAGTGGCTTGAATGCATCTAATTTCCTTGACGATTGCTGTATAGACAGCTATAATCCATTGAAATTTGCACAGTTCTAAAAATAAATACAAATGGAGGCTTTGCAATGGGTACACAGGAGGCATTTACCAAAATGTCAGAAGCGGTTGAAAACGGGGATACGGAAGCCCTTCTTTCAGCTATTGAGAACGTGATAGATTCTGAAGATCCACTTACGATCATCCAGAAAGGTATGATGCCGGGCCTGAAGCACATTGGAGAACTCTTTGGGAAAGGTGAAATATTTCTACCAGAAATGCTCATGGCAGCAGAGGCCTTTCAGGACGGCATGAATCTCATAGAGCCTAAGCTCAATGCAGCAGGTAAGAAGGTTGAAAAGACTGCAACAGTGGTGTTCGGAACGGTACTGACGGATATACATGAAATCGGGAAAAACATCGTCATTACGCTTATGAAAACCCACGGATTCGAGGTTTATGATCTTGGCGCAAACGTGTCTCCAACTACTTTTGTAAAAAGAGCAGAGGCGACAGGTGCCGACATCATCGCAATGTCATCACTTATGACCACCACCATGACCTACCAAAAGGATGTCATCGATTACCTGAAAGAAAAAGGTCTCAGGGATAAGTATATTGTACTCGTTGGTGGAGGACCGGTGAATGCAGAATGGGCAGAACAGATCGGTGCTGATGGCACGAGTGATTCTGCTGTGGGAGCAGTGCAGATAGCAGAGCGTTTAATTGCAAATAAAAGGGGAGGTAAATAGCTATGGTAAACTTCATCGATGTCCTCGACAGGGCCGCGACTGGGCCAATGATGATGCAGAAAGAGTTTGACGTGAAGGTGTTTATTCCCGCATTGAGAAAGGTTCTGAAGAAATATGATATAAAATGGGATAAGAAGGATGTTGTAAATACTGACGATACGCTCGCAGACAGGGTTTTCGAAGCGGCAGTAGAGTTCTACGCAGAATGCGGAACGTATATTACAGATACCGAAAGAATAATAAAGTTTACGAAATCGGAAATTCTGGAGGCGGTCGAAGATGCTCCGAAGGAGACTTACTTTGGAGAAGGACCTGACAGATGTGTGATGAGGGGAAGACTACCCGATTCTGATGAGCTTGCATACTGCCATGTGGGTTCCGGAACGAATACCACCGAAGAAATAGCCCTCCGTCTCGTCGAAGCCTACGCGAGAATAAGCAAGGCAAAGACCATCAGTATTCCGATTATCAACACCCTCGGTCATATCAGAACAGCAGCCGGTGCACCAACCGAGATATTCGCCGGAATACGTGCAATGCAGTATGGAAGAGAGGGGTGCAGGAGAGCGGGAAGACCTGGCCTTGGTATCATCGACCACGTTTCCTCCTGTGCCTCTGGCGTCTCTTCGATTGCCGCTTCTGCACCGCAGTTTGGTGCGCGTACCTCAGACGGATGGCTCGTCGCTCCGTTTGCCGAACTCAAAACCGATTACTCCTCTCTCAACCAGACTGCCTATCTTACTGCGTGGGGTGCGAATATCGGTCAGGAAGCAGGACCACTCCTCGGTGGATATGCGGGTGGGGCAGATGGTCTTGCCGTAGTCAACACCGCCTATAGCCTCCATGGAATACTGGTGATCCGAGCAACCTATCACCTCATATACCCGATCCACATGACCTACGTTTGCTCCTCCGTTCCTGAGGTGTTGTGGGCTACTTCACTGAGCACCCAGGCAATTGCACGCAACATGAGAGTACCCTATTATACACTCCTCTACGCGGCTGCAGGCGCTGCAACCAAGATGTATTTCTATGAGGCGCTCGCGTGTCTGCTCATGCTTATCGCATCAGGTTCTGGAATCGAAGACGTGCATCCCGGTAAAGCGAAAATCACGAACGGCTGTACACCGGTGGATATGGATTTCACCTGTCAGCTGGGGCACGCCTGTAAGGGACTCACCAGAAAAGAGGCGAATAAGCTTATCGATAAGATAATACCCAAATATATTGATCAAATTCCAAATCCCCCCCATGGGGAAACCCTTACCGAATGTTATGATCTCGACTATTTCAAACCCAAACCCCATTTCGAGAAACTCTATACCGAGTTTGTAAATGAGGTCAAGAATGAGTTCGGACTAGAGCTCATCAAATATTGATCGATCATTGATAGATGTATGAGGCTTGGATACCCATTCAAGCCTCATTTTATTTTCAACCTGATGACCTGTTCATGAGGAGTTCCCTTACTACTTATGGCGCCGATCGTAAGAACCAGAGCGGAAGAAGCATAGCCGAATGGAATTATCATGTGTTTTGCTATATTCTCCAAGAATTCGGAGCATTCGAGATTTGAAGCCCAGTAGTAGACGTGTATCAGAACATAACGAATTCCTATCTCACACTTCAAATATATTGTGCCTTCAGATACGCCGGTTACGCTGAATATATCCTCTCCACAGGACTCGATATCGAACTGTACGCAGGATTCCTCATCCTCTCCAGTGCACTCTAGATATATCTTGTCATCCTGCAGGATCACGAGATCCCCACTGTGGTTCTTGATATTTTCAAACGTGTTTTCTGAATGGTCGACAATATGGACAGGTAATTCACTAGAAGGTATTCTTACAACTCTTCCGAATCGCTCTTCGAAATAGGATTTAATGATCTTTTCCATTTCATCTTGAGCGGTCGAGGTTTCTTTTCTCCCTCTCAATCGATCCATCTCACTCTTCACAATATCAGCACGGCGTTTTGATATGTTTCGAAGCACCTTGGCAGCAATCAGTCTGTTTACATTGAAAAGAGAGCGGGCGATCAGGGAGTCATCGACACTATTCAATATTCTCTGCAGCTCACGATCTTCCATCAGTGGCATCATTGGAAATAGAAATAAACGGTTTGTGATGAAGTGTGCAAAGGACGAATCTTCTTTGTAAAGACTGCTGATAATCTCTATTTCATCCTCTATCGAGGCCAACCTGATTATATTTAACAGGTGAATGAGGCCTCTTTTGTATTTTTCCGGATGATGTAATTTTTTAATATAGTCGGATATATAATCCATGCGCAGACCATTCAGGTCCACATATTCTTTGAAGGGAATGTAATTAACATACATGTAACGGGTGATTTTTCTTGTTTCTACCGGAAATATCCTGCATCCGCAGCGCGTACAGTAGATCGGTGACTGAAGATGGAGCTCCTCTCCAGGAGAGAGAATGTGTAACCTCCGATAAAAAGCGGCGTTCGACTTTTTGTATCGTTTATCTTCTGTACTCATTAGAACTTTATAAATCCCGGGCTGTTTTATTTTCACACTGAGGGTTGAACTTGCCCGAGTGGTGAGTGTTGGAACCATTTCTTCATATCCGCAGTTTCCCTCGAGGTTTATGAGTTGAATGAGCACCTGCCTGTACTCCTTATCATAGCTTCTGATCATGAATTCTACCGGATCGGCTATAGAGATCAGGAAAGGGTGTTGTAGTTCACAGGGAAGAACGTTATCAAAGCGCACATGAGGAATGAACTTCCCTTTAATCTTATAATCGATCCATTTTCTCTGGAGTATTGCTGGGTATAGATAAATTTTCTCCTTCCAGGGGATATAAGACTTTTTCCCACTCATTTGAATTTCGTGATCTTTGAACTGGAGCCGTACAGGATTTGTATTACTCGCGGGAAGAAGGAAGAGAAAGTAATCTCCTATATATAAAGAATAAATATACATGTGGATATACCGATACTTATATTAACAATCTTGAAGGGGCAGTCGGTCCAATACTAATATAATAAGTAAATTACTCCCAAAATGAAGCGATTTATCTCTCAACTCTCTCTTATGATTCCTTTCCTTTTCATATGTATATGGAATGCGTCTGCCCATGACGAGAGCTACTATCTTGATTTATTAAAATATGGAACTGACTCTGATATAGAAAAAGCTTTCTCAAGGGTAAATAAAGATTTAGGTGAGAAAGTGAATAGAAGATTACTGGATATATTCAATGAAGAGCATGCTGAAAAGGTCTACTTGAGTATTGTTTCATATATCGGTATGATAGGTTTGAAGGAGGCAAACGAAGTACTCCTCCAGGAGTTGAGCAGAAAAGGAAGGAACGAAGACTACAGAGAGACTGTGATCCGTACCATTGGTGTTTTGAAAAAATCATCGTCTCTCCTAACACTTACGGAAACCTATAACAGCACGCAAACCTCACTACGCATGAAGAAGGCAATCATTGATTCCTTCGGGGAAATCGGTGATAGAAATGTCGAAGAAATGCTCATAGGTATTGCAGACGACGAGTACGAAGATGTTGAAGTGAGGGCCCATGCGGTTCTTGCCCTTGGGAAGATTAAGAGTGAAAAATCTATTCTCCTGTTACAAAATATGTTACATAATGTGTATGAGGAAAAGATACTGAGAATGTATGCGGCTTCGAGCTTAAGCCAGATAGGGGGAGTATCCTCTCTTTCTGCACTTGCCAAGGTAATAAACGATGATTCCCATGAGGTCGCTGAATACGCGGTTAACGGTATTGCGCAAATGGAAAGGATAGAGGGAGGTGAGTTTCTGATAAAGGCTCTCCGCTCTGATTACGATAAAGTACGTTACTATGCAGTGATCGGTCTTGGGAAGCTAAAGTACCATGATGCAGTTGAGGCCTTGAAGTTCAGGGCTGCCTATGACGTGAATGACACCGTGAGAAAAGAAGCACAAAAAGTCCTTGAGAACATGCAAAGAATTGAAACAGAAGAATAATCGATGATACGAAAAGTGACTGATGGAGTAATGAGCAATGCAAAAAATCTATGAGCTCATGGATATCGCAGATACTGCATATATAATACACAGTGGAAAGCTCATATTTGAAATAAGTCCAAAGGACAGGTACCATCTTGATGGTAATGAAATAATATTTGGTACCGAGGAACCTCTAATTGCCTATAAACTGAACAGAGAGGACTATTTTCGTTTCCAGACAGTGTTCATTGAAGAGGGATCTGTGGTCGATAAAATCCCCCTTCAGAACCTCTACAAGGTACTATCCATCTATAACATCGGGTATAGTATCGCAAAGAATATAGCAAAGTTCGTTGAAATTACGAATAAAATGTATATTAAGAAAGAAAAACTCCTATCAGGAAAGGAGATGGCATCTAAAGAATTTGCTCTTCTGTATGCAGAAGTCGTAGAAGAGTTGAAGCAGCATCAAGAAAAAATAAAAACTAGCTGGCTTAAAGCACTGATCGATAAATATGCTGGCAGCCTCGTTTACACAAAGGGGATCGCATTTCAAAAGGAAACTCCAAAATCTGAATTGAAGCTCGACATGCAACAGCTGCATGAGTTTACAATTCCATTGGAAGCCGGCGCTCTCCTCTGTGAAGAAGGAGATATTGGGAATGAAATGTTTATTTTAAACAGGGGCAATCTCGAAGTGTACATCGGAGGGAAAAAGGTTGCGACTATACATGAGGGAGGAACCGTGATTGGGGAGATGGCGCTTTTGCTTGGAGAAAAGAGAACGGCAACTATCAAATCCCTCACTGACTGCAACATCACTATAATAAAACCGGAAAATCTTAAAGAAATTGCGCAGAATAACAATGATTTTTTTCTTAATATCGCGGTAAACATGGCACGTCGCCTGGAGCATAATTGTAGTATGATTCGGGAAACCGCTGATCTACTCACAGATGAAGATAGCACTGATATCAATGTTCCCCCAAAAGAGAGAACAAATTACAAAGAGCTTCTCGCCTTTATGAATGAGCTTGAGCGGTATGAATCCAAATATAAATTTCCCTGGCTGAAAGAAATTATAAAGAAGATGCGAAGGGAATTGGCAAAGTTAAGGGAAACATTTACGTAATAGTCGGCTTCACTACTTATAGCGGCATTCGAAGATTATGAAAAGGAAAGAAACATGGTGTTCGTGAAAAAACGCTGGATGGTTACTCTGCTTCTCTTCTTTATCGTCTCTTTTATATTCACATTTGTTGTATTCAGGGAAAGCGTTCCTATTAAGTTCGATTCGATTAAAATCGAAGAGTACCGTCTTCAGGAACGGATGAAAGGTGAAACAGTCAGGCAGGTTCTCTATAACTATCACCGAGCAAGCGAGGAAGAAGCTGGAATGATGCATTTCAGCGACATGCCATTGAAAACGGAAGATGGAAATGAAGTTCAGCAACCTGAGAAGTCATTTATCTATCACAAGGTCGAACAGGGAGAAACATTATGGAAAATCGCACAACGCTATAATGTATCAATTGATAAAATTGTGACTTACAATCGCATAAAAAATCCCGATCTCATATACTGTGGTTCCATTTTAAAAATCATATCCGATTCATAAAATTTCATAAATTGCATTGACAATGGGAGGAGAAATTCTTAAATAAGGTATAGAGTGAAAACTAAATGAAGATTTTCTTGTTGATACTTTTATTTTTTTCGATTCCTTATCTGTTCTGCACAGCCGTTGAAAACGAGGAACCTCCTTGGGTGTACAGGGGGAGGGGAGATAAGTACTATAGAGACGGTGAGATAGGGAAGGCGATCGTTGAGTATAAAAAAGCACTCTCTGCAAGCAAAAGAATATACGGAACGATCAGATATCCGGAGGTGAACCTCAGTCTATCGATGATATACCTTTCAGAAGGTTTGTATGATCTTGCCCTTCTCAATATCAGGAGTGCGGAACAGAATGAAAGCATGCTCCAGATTCCAGATACAATCTATGATATCAGGTACACAAAAGCAAAAATATTTCAAAAAATGAACAGATATAATGAAGCCATGGCTGTGTATGAATCCATTATAAAGAAGGACGAGAATTGGAATTTTTATTCTAAGCTGAGCCCTTTTGACATTTCTGCAGTTTTTTTTAATGATCCTGAATTAAAAAAGAAGTTTGGGAAAGCTTACTTCGAAATAGGGAAGATGAAATTCGATACTAGGAATTATGATAATGCGGTACATTTTTTTAAAATGTCTATCATGTACGGATTTAAACACGATGAAGCTTTGAAGTTATTAATTAACTGTTATAAATTATTAAACAATAATGTTGTTGCAGAAAAGGTAAAAAAAGCATACGGGAAACGCTTGTAGTCAATGTTGAAGAGTAATCAATATATCGATAAAACAGCTCTTCGATTTATCGTGGTTATTCTAATGTTATTTTTTTTTCAGGGGTGTGGTATATATACGGTGCCCCGTGCTTTGAATCCTCCCTTCGGCCAGCAGAGGGATGGTAATAACTATTTAAAGTTCTCAGGAGACAATACAGAAACATATTTTTCTGGATATGTGCTCTGGTATAAAGGTGTTGATGATACGGATTACCAGGTCTGCGAGTATCAAGGAAACCCTCCAAATAAGCCTACTATATCGAAAGATGAGATTACAGGAATGCCTATAACTATATATTTTACTGAATTGGGGCACCAAGAAGAGAGTAGGACCTTCAAAGAACTTCTAGAAGATGGTTACGAGTTTGAATTTGCAGTCTCATCATATGGCGACAAAGGCGAGGAAAGTGAAAAAGTCAAATTCTGACACCCACAGGACGGAACATCTCCATGGAACAATGGCTTTATAACCTCATTGGATATGCACTGTATGTTTTACTTGGTCTCTTGAGCACTATATTCGTGTATTTCATTTTAAGGAGAAGTGTTCTTGGAAAGTTTTGGGCAGCATTCATTATAGGGATCATAGGTTCAGTGCTTGGGGGGTTTCTTCTGGATGACGTATTTAAAAAATTAACGGAAGTCTACAATATAAATGTACTCGCATCGGTTTTTTTCAGCTGTGTCTTTATATGGTTCTACAGTGTTGTTGCACCAGGTGGGAAGAAGAAGTAAAAGATAGAAATTAAGGAAATAAAGAGATTGAAAAAAGGGTTTCTTATTCTTCTGATTCTGATTTTTATTTTCGTCGGGATCTATGGCACTTCCTATTTTTTAAAGCTTAAGCGTGCAGAACAGAAACTGAATGACGCACTCTTGCTCATCTCAGAAGGAAATCATAAAAGCGCGATTGAAAAATTAAAGGAGATAATTGCCTCCTCAGAATATCCGATTGTCAAAGCTGCTGCAACATATATCCTCGGTGATGCGTATGAGAGGAATCAAGAATATACCAAATCTATTGAAACACATCAGAGCCTCATTTCAGATCCAAGGCTTACTGAGAAAGGTAAATGGCACGTACAGTCGGTATTATCCCTTTCAAGGATGTACAGACAGGGGGTAAGCAGCATCACTCCTCAAAAGACTGAGCTTCTGCATACTTACCTCGAATCCCTGATAGATACAGTTAAGGAAGAGAATGTAAGGGAGCAGAGCGGTCAATCTCTGGAAGAGGAATTAAAGGATATAGTTGATTATCTTCTAAAACAAAGCTTTTCTCTTTCGATCCAGGATTTATCCTATGACGAATTACTCGTAAGCTTACAAACCGAACTAGGCCTTTTACTTCTTCAGGAAAAGGAGTATGAGAGAGCCGAGTCTATTCTCTCAAGGCTCGATGCCCCGCTCGCACGATTCGGGCTCGCACGCCTTTATCTAGAAACTGGACAGGAAAGAGAGGGAATCTCACTGCTTGAAGATTTGTTGCAGTACGACAACACCGGTAAAATTAAGAGCTATTACATAACCGCAGTGTTTTATTATGCGGAAAACCTCTATAGTAAAAAAGACTACTCAGAAGCAGTCCCTTTATTTATGAAAATCATCGAGCGTGAGAAAGATACGGAGTATTCAGAGTCATCGCTCTACTATGTGGCGATGTATCATTACCGTTCGAAAACGTATACTGACTCGATCAAATATATTGACCGAATTCTCTCAAACGCAGTTCTTACCAAAGACGAAGAGGCCCATCTTTTAAAAGGGTACATATACTACGACAGACGGGATTTTATCCAGGCACTCAAAGTTTTTCATAATTTTCTCAGCAAATACCCTTACAGTGAGCGAGCAAAAACCGCTTATGAATGGAAAGCTATGTGTGAACGGAGCTTAAAATACCTTGGGTAATAAAAGTACCCGATAGCCACTCCCTGACCTTCTTGGCCATAAAATACTCTTTAGTAAGGTTCCTTAATAAGTGCATATGAATCCACTTGAACACAAATCACCATTGCAAGATAATAATTTACATTAAGAAACCACCATTCGTTTTTAAGGATATTCACTCTATTCTCATCATTAATCAGCAATGTCAATTTACGAACTTATCACCGGATAGAGAATGGGTGAAATAAAAAACCCTATTTGGTTGTTTCATGGATATATAAATGACTTTTTCATATGTATGATGAGCAGTTCACACAGACTTCATACCAAACATGTCTTGATTTTATTAGGAGATTATAATACTTTAATTTAAACATCTGCTAAGCAGCTTCATACTGTGCATTATTTATAAGGAGTATAATTCTCTTAGTAAAAGTTCACTCGGATGCTATCTTTCGAAATAATCACGTAAAGGATTTCAATATGGAAGATATAGAAAAAGACAGGGCTCTGGAAACCGCGTTGTTGAGCATTGAGAAACAATTCGGAAAAGGTTCAATTATGAGACTCGGGGAAAGGAGAACAGATCTTGATATTGATGTGATTCCCACCGGTTCTCTCGGTCTTGATATTGCGCTTGGTGTTGGAGGGGTACCACGGGGACGAGTACTGGAAATTTACGGCCCTGAAGCTTCAGGCAAAACGACTCTCTCGCTGCATATCATTGCAGAAGCGCAGAAGCGAGGTGGAATTGCTGCATTCATAGATGCCGAACACGCGCTCGATCCTAAATATGCAAAAAATCTAGGAGTTGACATTGAAAATCTCCTTGTTTCTCAACCCGATACGGGGGAGCAGGCGCTGGAGATCACAGAATCCCTTGTTCGAAGTGGGGCGCTCTCTATCATTGTGATAGATTCGGTTGCAGCACTCGTTCCGAGGGCTGAAATAGAGGGTGATATGGGCGATGCTCACATGGGGCTCCAGGCGCGGCTTATGTCACAGGCACTGAGGAAATTGACCGGTGTTATTAACAAGTCGAAAACCTGCGTCATCTTTATTAACCAGATACGTTTGAAGATTGGTGTTATGTTCGGGAGTCCCGAAACAACCACAGGAGGAAATGCACTTAAGTTTTATTCAACCATAAGGATGGACATACGGAAGATCGAGACCATAAAACAGGGAACTGATGCTATAGGAAACAGGGTAAAAGTCAAGGTTGCAAAAAATAAAATTGCACCTCCATTTAAAATTGCCGAATTCGAGATAATGTTTGATAAAGGAATATCAAAGGAGTCGGAAATCATCGATATAGGGGCCAATTTAGGCATTATTCAAAAAAGCGGAACCTGGTATTCCTACGGGGAGGAAAGAATTGGTCAGGGCAAGGAAATGGTGAAAAAGTATCTCCTCGACAATCCTTCCATTAAAGATGTAATCGAGAAAAAGATTCTTGATAAATATTTTGGGGAACCGGTGGAAAAATCTGTTCCAGACGACCAGGGACAGAAAGCGGTTGCGGGATAAAAAATAATCGTTCCTGTCAGAGGGGGAAGGAATGATCAATGTCGTCATCTGCGGTGCAGCGGGAAGAATGGGAAAAGAGAATATAATCGTTTTCAATGATGCGAAAGAAATTGCCATTGTTGGTGCTGTAGAAGCCCATAACTCGAATTATATCGGTCAAGATGCAGGACACGTTGCTGGACTTGAGGGTCTCGGTGTCACCATAACTTCAAAGATCGAAGATGTAATACAAAGAGCAGATGTAATTGTAGATTTTACCGCTCCTGAGGCAACATTGAAAACACTCGAGACTGCGCGCATACACGGTAAAGGAATGGTGATCGGAACCACAGGATTTACAAAGGACCATATCGAAATCATTAAAAAAAACGGGGAAACCATACCTATCCTGCTCTCACCGAATATGAGCTCGGGGGTGAATATTTTAATCTATCTTGCACGGAGGGCTGCCGAGCTCCTTGGAAAGGATTATGAAGTTGAAATCCTTGAAATCCATCACAACCGAAAGAAAGACGCTCCCTCAGGTACGGCTCTACAGTTGGGAGATGAAATTGCACAGGCTCGGGAAATATCCCTAAATACGGTCGGCTCCTTCTCAAGACACGGAATTATAGGTGAAAGGAAAAAAAGTGAAATCGGGTTTTCCTCGATCAGACTCTCAGACGTAGTCGGAGAGCATACGATCATGTTTGGAGGTCCCGGAGAAAGGATAGAGTTATCTCATAAAAGTAGCAGCAGGAAAAATTATTCCAATGGTGCTCTCAGAGCGGTGAAATTCATCGCAGAAAAAAAAGTGGGTTTCTTCACCATGAAGGATGTGTTGGGAATTTCATGAGCATAACCTATCTGGGACTCGGTTCGAATCAAGGTGACAGGGAGAGAAACCTGAGGGCAGCCCTATCCCTTATTAACGCTCGGTTTATGGTTCTCGATTATTCATCGATATACCACACATCTCCAGTTGGATATAAGGAGCAGCCGCATTTTTTAAATATGGTTGTGAAAATTGATTCCGGGCAGACAACACCTACCGAAATGCTATATTTTGTAAAAAAAACGGAGTCCGATCTTGGGAGGACAAAAACCTTTCATTGGGGTCCGCGGAAAATAGATATAGACATACTATATATGGAAGACATCAGAGTCGAATCAGAGGATCTCACAATCCCTCACAAGGAACTCTTTCGCAGGGACTTTGTGCTCGTGCCTCTCTCAGAAATCACCGATTCTCTTAAAATCAATAACAACACCTTTCGTGTTAAAGATTTCGTGAAGTCCAAATCAGATTTATCTACGGGCGTTACGATCTACAAAACCAAAGAAGATATAGTTCTCTATGACATATAGCGCTGACACCAAGACCTATCAGGTAAAGGTTGAAAAGTTCGAAGGTCCTTTTGATCTTCTTCTCTATCTGGTTAAGAATTCAAAAATAAGTATCAACGATCTCTCAATATCTGAGATTACAGAACAGTTCCTGCACTATATAGATAAAAGTACAGAAATGAATATGGAGACGGCTTCGAGCTTTATCCTGACCGCATCTATACTTCTCTATTTAAAGTCTAAAACACTTCTCCCCCAGGAAATTGTGTATGAAGACGAAGAACAGGACGAGAGAAGGGAATATGTAGGTAACCTTATAGAATACCAGAAATATAGAACTGCAGCACTCCTTATGAAAAAAATCATGGAGGAGGAAAAAGTATTGATACGCAGGGATTCTCAGCTGATGTTCGACTTCAAGGATAGCGAAAACTGGGAAGAAGTCTCCATCGTAGATCTCATAATCGCCTTCTCCAGGGTGGCGCGGGAGGTTGATAAAACGGTATTCAAAACGGTTGAACTCGAAGATATCTCAATAGACGACAAGATCAATGAAATAATCGATTATCTAAATAAAGAGGGGGCAATAACATTCAATCTTCTATTTTCTAAGAATTTCTCAAAATATGTGCTCATAATTACCTTTCTCGCACTCCTCGAGCTTGTCAAAATGAAAAAAGTATACATACTTCAACACAAGCTTTTTGGAAGCATCAGAATCGTAAGGAGGGATTAACAAAGGTTTGGAAAACATTAATACTGCACAATTGATTGAGGCGCTTCTTTTCCTCGAAAACAGACCGTTAAACATCAAATATATGGAAAAAATATTAGGGAAGGGAAGAGACGAGATCAGGGAGCACATAACTCTGATCGCTGAAAGGTATAAGAACTCCGGATCTGCCATTGTAATAACAGAAAATGAAAATTCGGATTACCTCATGTCAGTTAACTCCAAACTCTATGAATATCTCGGAAAACATTACGATTCCCGTAAAAAGATGCGGCTTTCCAGCCAGGCCCTTGAAACACTCGCGATTATCGCGTACAAACAGCCGATTACACGGGTGGAAATAGAGAGGTTACGAGGGGTTCAGGTTGGTTACATCATCAGAATTCTTCTGGAGCATAAACTGGTTAAAATAGCGGGGAGAAAAGACGTTCCCGGAAGACCGGTTCTCTACGGCACAACAGATACTTTTTTAAAATATTTCGGTCTTTTGAGTTTGAAAGATCTTCCTCCCATAAGTGAGTTCGAAAAGACGTAAACATGGCGATTTTAATTCGCGTGCAAAAACTGATCGCCCGATACGGTTTTGCCTCAAGAAGGGAGGCGGAGAAACTCATTGCGGATGGGAGGGTCCGAGTCAACGGCGTAGTAATTTACGAACAGGGAATACGAGTAGACGAGTCCTCTGTTATTGAAATAGATGGAAGGGTTATCAATAGAGAGATACGAAAAACGTATTTGATCCTCCACAAGCCTGAAAAGTCTCTCTGTGCTCGAAGAGACCCTTTTGGCAGGACCCTTATATACGATCTTCTTGATCGAAAATACAGGGATGCAGGTCTGTTCTCGGTCGGCAGGCTTGATTATATGTCAGAGGGATTGATTCTCTTAACAAATGATGGTGAATTTGCACACCGCATCATGCACCCTTCCGGTGGATTAATTAAAAAATATGAAGTCATAAGCGATAAAGAGATCCCTTATAAAAGAATTGCTGCTTGGAAAAATGGTGTATATATTAGAAGGGAAAAATACACCGTCACGGACATTATACCAGTTTCTAAGAAAAAGGTTTTAATATCCCTTACAGAGGGAAAAAACAGGGAGATACGAAGATTGTTTGAACATGTGGACATACCAGTGAAAAAATTGAGAAGAATCGCCATAGGCACGCTCAAACTTGAGGATATTCCCAAAGGTACCCATAGGGAATTAACCGAGTATGAGGTAAAAAGACTTTTAGAGGAAGTAAAGACATAACAAAAAGTATTTTATTCTGACGAATTAAAAAAGATGATCATCGCAGTTGACGGTCCTGCTGGAGCAGGAAAGAGCACTATTGCCAAGAAAATAGCTAAACAACTTGGTATTTATTATTTGGATACAGGTGCAATGTATCGTGCGCTCACCTTCTTTGTGCTCATGCATAAAGTACATCTCGACAATATAGAGGAGATCAGGCAGCTTTTAGATGTTTTCGATCTGAGAATTACGGAAGATCGTGTCTTTATTGGTGAAAGGGATGTGACTGTAGAAATCAGAAGTGAAGAGGTAACAAAGCATGTGAGTTATATTTCCAGCCTCGATTTTGTAAGAAAAAAAATGGTTGAAGTTCAGAGGGAAATAGGTAAAAATAGAGATATTGTCGCCGAAGGGAGGGACATAGGGAGCGTTGTATTTTTTGACGCGCAATACAAGTTTTATTTAGATGCATCGGTTGAGGAGAGGGCTCGGAGAAGAATGAAAGATGAAAAGAACCCCGACACAGCCCAGGATCTTTCATCAATGATTGAAAAGATTAGAAAAAGGGATGTATATGACAGCAGTAGGGAGCTGTCACCCCTTAAAATGGCCCCTGATGCTTTCTATATCGACTCAACACATATGACCATAGATGAGGTATGCAATATAATCATCAAGAAAGTTCATTAATAATAGTAGAGGAGTAACACATCATGGAGAATGAGCGGGGTTTAGACAACGAAAACATTCCTCCTCATGGTGAAGAAGCAAATATGGAAAAAATCCAAGAAGAAACCCATGTTGAGACTTTTAAGGAGGAGTTTATTCAAGACCTATCCTCAATCATCGAAGGAGAAATTGTTGAGGGAAAGGTTGTTGCCGTATCCACCGAATCCGTTTTTGTTGACGTCGGTTACAAGTCAGAGGGAGAAATTCCTTTAAACGATTTTACAGAAAAGCCTAAAAAGGGCGATGTAATCCATGTAATGATTGTCAAGAAAGAAAGTAGAGACGGCAGGCTCATTCTCTCAAAAAAGAAAGCAGATGAGGTTGTACAATGGGATCAAATTGTGCAATCCTTCAAGCAAGAAGTTCCTGTAAAGGGAACGGTAATCGAAAAAACAAAGGGGGGATTCACCGTTGATCTATACGGGTATAAGGCCTTTCTACCATTATCCCAGATTTCTACAAGGAGAACTGAAGAACCTGAGAAGTATGTGGGGAATACACTCCTGTGTAAAATTGAGAGATTGAACGGAAAAAACAACATTGTACTCTCCCATAAAAAGTATCTTGAAGAGGAGAGGGAGAGAAATATCCTTGATTTTTTCAACTCTAAAAAGGATGGGGATGTCACAGAAGGAATTGTAAAGGATATACTCGGTTACGGAGCATTTATCGATCTCGGAAGTATCGACGGACTTCTTCATGTGAACGATATGTCATGGGGGAGAGTATCTGATCCAAAGAAGTATCTGAAAAAGGGGGAGAAGCTTGAATTAAAGATACTTTCAATCGACAGGGAAAGCAGGAAGATCTCACTCGGTCTTAAGCAATTGGTTCCGGATCCCTGGGGGAGCTTTGAAGAGCGATATCAGAGCGGTGGCAAATACACTGGAAGGGTAACCAAATTAACGAACTTCGGCGCGTTCATCGAACTTGAGGAGGGAATCGAAGGGCTCCTCCACGTTTCTGAGCTTTCATGGACGCGAAGAATCAATCATCCTAAGGAAATCCTGAAGACCGGGGATATTGTCGAGATCATGATTCTCGATTATAATCTAAATAAACGTACGGTATCACTCGGCCTCAAGCAGGTACTCCCGAATCCATGGGACAGCATCGACACTAAATATCCTGTTGGATCACGAATCGAGGTAAAAGTATTGAAGGTTATTAAATCAGGCGTATTCGTTGAGCTGGAGGAGGGTATTGAGGGATACCTCCGTGTGAATGATATTTCTTGGACGAAGCAGATCAAGAATCCTGCGAACAATTTTAAAAAGGGTGACACACTAGAAGCTGTTGTGTTGGAAATAGATAGAGAAAACCATAAAATACAACTCGGGATGAAGCAGCTGACAGAGAATCCGTGGACAAACTTGAAGTTAAAATATCCGAAAGGAAGCATCATTACCGGAAAGATTTCCAGCGTCACCGAATTCGGTGTGTTTGTGAAACTGGATAATGAGATTGAAGGACTAATACATGTATCACAGCTTTCATCAGATAAAATAGCAAACCCTGGCCCTCAATTCAAGGTTGGGCAAAATATCAGGGCAATCATCATCGAAATCGATGAGCAAAAAAAGAAGGTAAGCCTCAGTGTCAAGGAACTTCTCAATAAGCTCGAGGAAAAGGAGATACAAAAATATATCGAAGATGATACTGAAAAAACCGCTTCTGTTACTTTAGGAGACTTAATAGATCTCACAAAAATAGGTAAATAAATGATACTCACAAAAAATCAGAACGATTTTGAAGAGATAATCAAAATCAGTACTCTGATCAATTCCACCTTTGATATAAATGAAGTTTTAAACAGAATAATGGATGCGGCAAACCGCGTGGTAATGGCAGAAGCAAGCTCTCTATTACTTATCGATGAAACAGATAATACGCTCTACTTCCACGTAGCACTCGGTGATAAGGGTGAAGAGGTAAAAAAGTATACCCTAAAAATAGGGGAAGGAATCGCGGGATGGGTTGCCAAATACTCCAAACCGGTTTTGGTTCCAGATGTTCAACAGGATAAGCGATTTTTCAAGGATATCAGTAAACAGATCAACTTCAAAACAAAGTCAATTCTCTGCGTACCGCTAAAATTAAAGGATAAAACCATCGGTGTTCTCGAAGTTATCAATAAAATCGGGGCCGATAAAATAGGTATCGATGCTTTTTCAGTGGAAGATCAACATCTCCTTGAGGCCTTTTCCAATCTTGCTGCAATCGCAATAGAGAACGCAAGAACCTATCAGGATGTGAAATTCGAAAATATTAACCTGAAGAAGGAACTGGTGGATGTTAAGACTCCCTCACGGTTTATAGGTGAGTCGAGGCTTATCAAAGAGAAACTCGAAATGGCTGATCAGGTTGCAGAGACCAATACAACGGTTCTTTTACTGGGCGAAAGTGGGACGGGAAAGGAACTTTTTGCAGAACATATACATTTCAGGAGCAAGAGAACAAATAAGCCTCTCATCAAGGTAAATTGCGCTGCAATTCCCGAAACTCTCATCGAAACGGAGCTTTTCGGGCATGTAAAGGGTGCCTTCACCGACGCTATATCTGATAAAATGGGGAAATTCGAACTTGCGAATGGAGGCACAATCTTCCTCGATGAAATCGGTGAGCTCTCCTACTCTGTTCAATCAAAATTACTCAGGGTGCTCCAAGATCGGATCATTCAGAGGGTAGGGGGTACCACTTCGAAGCAGGTTGATGTCCGACTTATTGCAGCGACGAATAAAAACCTTTATGAAGAAGTCAAACAGGGACGCTTCCGAGAGGACCTTTTTTTCAGGCTCAATGTATTTCCTATTTTTATCCCACCTCTGAGAGAGAGAAAAGAGGACATCCCTCTGCTCGCGACCTTCTTCTTGAATAAGTTCAATCAAGATTTGAAAAAAAATATCAACGGATTTTCCAATGAAGCAATAAACATCCTAACCGGCTACTACTGGCCCGGAAACGTGAGGGAATTGCAGAATGTGATCGAGAGGTCAGTGGTACTTTGTAAGGAGGAGGTCATCACGAGGAAAGATATTTATCTCGGTGATGAGACACTGAGTGTGAGAGATCTGGATGTAGAGCCAATCCTTTCTTTAAAAGAGGCTATAAACGAGTTTAAACGGAATTATATTGTCAGAGTACTGGAAAAAACAAGCTGGAAACAGACAAAAGCTTCTTCAATACTCAAAATCCAGAGAACCTATCTTTCCAGACTCATCAGTGAACTCAATATAAGTAAAATCTAAACAGATGTACTACTTTAGCGGAGCAGGTAATGGCCAAGGAGAAAGAACATCGCACCCACTATGAAGATATTTTCATCAAGATTACGAGGAAAATAGAACATTTCATCATCAAGTACATAAAGATAATTGCCATCTCTCTTTCCTCGGTTGCTTTATTACTTGCCCTCTATTTTACCACGGACTTCATGATAAGGAAAAAGGAGCAGAAAGCCCAGGGAGCATTTGATAAGGTTTACCTCATCTATAGAGAAATCGCCGAAGAGAGTAATGACACCGATGAGGAAAAAAACAAGGAGCTGATAGAAGTTGTTGATGAATTTAAAAGTGTAATGAACGACCATCAAAGATCAAAAGCTGCCGCTAAGAGTGCCTTCTATACTGGAAAAATTTTGTATGACAGAGGCGAGTATATGGAAGCAACAGACTATTTCGAGAGGGGATCTTCGATAAAGAGTAAACATTACATATCACTGCTTTGTTTACAGAGACTTGCAAGCACCTATCAGCAGCTCAACGAGTATGAAAAGGCAATTGAGGTTTACAATAGAATAGAGAATCAATTTAGCGACGATTACATCGTTCCAACCGTGATCTACAACAGGGGACAGCTTTACGAAAAAACTAACAGATTTGAAAAGGCAAAGGACGAATATACAAGAATAATCACAGAATTCCCCTGGAGTAGCTGGAAAGAGCTTGCAGAAAAACGCCAGCTCCTGATAAAAAATTTCATATAATTCAGACTCCATCTCACCAAAAATCGTACTTGCTATTAGTTTATTTTTCACAAATAATTAGTATAGAAGATATCTCTGTATTCTACTGTGGGGGAAATACATGGCAAAGGTAAGGAAATCTCAAAGCCGGATACTCAGCTCGAAAAATATGAGCATTCTTATCGGTGTATTCATCATTATCGTGATGATTGTTCTCATGAAAAATACCATTATCATCGATTTCATAGAATCGAAATCGATGAATCTCCATTTCTTCATGACTGATGTCTTCCACAGACCAGAGGAGATCAGTGAAGGCGTGTATAAAATTACCAAGGCAAAAGGTATAAGGAACGATATAGTCATATTCGGATTCGATGAAAAGAGCCTTGCCGAACTCGGACAGTGGCCATGGAAAAGGAGCGTTTATGCTGATTTTCTCGATGCTGTGAACAAGGACGATAAGACCAACCCAGTCGGGATACTGTTGGACGTACTCTTTACTGAAACATCTCAGGAAGAAGATGATAGGGCGCTTGCTCAAGCCCTGGAGCGTTACAGGCATAATACGGTTGTTGATATGTTTGCTGACGTGAGTAACCAGATTCCGAATGTAAGTCCTGAAATAAAAGAAAGAATCCAGATGATGAAAGGACAGGGAATTAGGGTACAGGATGAATACAGACAGGTTGTCAATGTGATAACCCCCCCAATAGGAAGTATAATTGAAAGTGGTGTGAAAATAGCCCCAGCGACATCTCTTTACGGTATAAACCCCCGTCTTGCTGCAAAGGAAGCAGATCAGACTGCGAGAAGATTTGCCATTGTCGTGAAAATAAATGGAGAATATTATCCATCCACAGTACTCTGGCTTGCCATGATGTACTACGGAGTGGGAATCGAAAATATCGAAATACAAATGGGCAAACACGTTATCCTGCATGATGCGAAAATACCAGCCACAGAGACTATTCCTGCGATGAAAGGCGATATTTATATCCCCATCGATAGGCAGGGGTCACTGCTCATCAATTTTTATGGGAGGCCAGGAACATTTCAGGTTAGATCTTTTTCTGATGTGGTCGCGGGGAGGGTAAGTAAAAGATACTTTAAGGACAAGATTCTGTTGGTTGGGGTGTATGCCGAAGGGCTGCAGGATATTCACCAAACACCGTTAGGACCTATGTTTGGAATCGAGATGATCGCGAATACCGCCACCCAGCTCCTGAACAGGAATTTCATTCGGTTTTCCCGGGATTACATTGATATCCTTCTGATCGTATTTTTTGGCCTTATGATCAGTTATGTGGTGGGGCGTAAATCTATTCTATATAGCTATGTTGCGACCTTTGCCCTTGCTGTCATCTATTTTTTCCTGGTGATATTCCTGTTTGACAGATATAGATATGTGATGAACCTGAGCGCACCCCTGATCACCGCAGTGGTCACGCTGTTCAGTATGATCGCATACCGGATTTTGACAGAGGAAAAAGAGAAAAAGGCAATCCAAAATATGTTCTCTAACTATGTAAGTAAAAGCGTCGTCGATGAATTGATTAAGCATCCTGAGAAGCTAGAGCTTGGCGGTGAGGATAAGGAGATAACAGTACTGTTTTCGGATATACGGGGATTTACTACGCTCTCAGAAAAGCTTACCCCGCAGGCACTCGTGTCACACCTGAATGAATATCTCTCGGCTATGACCGATATCATATTCAACTATGAGGGAACCCTTGACAAATATGTAGGGGACGAGATCATGGCTTTCTGGAATGCTCCGGTGGAACAGAAAAATCATGCTGATCTTGCCTGTCTTACTGCCATAGAAATGATGAAAAAACTCTCAGAGTTGAATAAAGGATGGCCGGAGGAGAAAAAGCTGAACATCGGAATTGGGTTGAATACAGGCATTATGACTGTAGGAAATATGGGATCTCAAAGCAGAATGGACTATACACTCATGGGTGATAGTGTAAACCTGGGCGCCCGCCTTGAAGGTACGAATAAAATATATGGTACAAACATCATCATCAGTGAGTTCACCTTCCAGAAGATTAAAGACCGATTTATATGTCGAGAGCTCGATAATATCCGAGTTAAGGGAAAGCACAAACCGGTGAAAATATACGAGGTGATGGATTTAATCGAGGAACGTGTAGTGGCACAGTAATTTCTGATTGACTGTCAGTAAAAATAAAAATATCTTTTCTACTACGACGGATTTTTCCAATCATTGAACTTCGAGAGGAGATTGGAACGTGCCGACCTATGAATACAAATGTAATAAGTGTGAAGAAGCGTTTGAGTACTTTCAGAAGATGAGCGAGGACCCTCTGAGGGAATGTCCTGTGTGTGGCGGTGAGTTGAAGAGACTCATCAGTGGTGGCGCAGGGATAATATTCAAGGGAAAGGGTTTCTATACCACCGATTATAAAAACTCTTCTCACACGTTAAGCTCTTCAACATCGAATTCATCTACTACTGAAACAAAGAAGGAAGGGGAAAAAAAGGAAGGAGATAATAAAGAAACTATAAAAAGCGAAAATAAATAAGAAGTCTTTCAATTTCAAATCAAACTATCCTGAATCTCACCGATTATTTCTGTACTCAAATTATAATGTGGTGTATATACGAATCTCTTATCATTTCAGGTTACGAATAATATTTCCTATAAGATATATTATGTCTACTTAAGCATATTGTTCAATGTATCTTATGTATCTGCTTATATATACCCCCTCGCTTTATTTAAATAAAAGATGATTAATAATAAAAGTTTTGCTAAAAAGTAAGAAAAAAATATAAAAGATTATGAATAAATATGCAAAATATGAATAATTCGAAAAAATATAACAACGAGAAAAAATATAGGATAAAATAAATTATACTATTTAATATATAAACTCTATGTATGGGAATGAATTATTCGCTTTTATTGCTGAGTATGCTGTAAGTGATCCAGATAGGATTGAAGTAATACCTGTGCGGCTATTTCGTCGATGATTTCACGTCTTTTCTCTCTCTTGAGATCCCCTTCAAGAAGAGCTTTTTCTGCAATAACAGTCGTATACCTCTCATCCCACAATATTACCTTATAGGGGAAATGGGTTTTAAGAGTTTCTGCATAGTGTACTACCTCCTCACACTCCCTCCCCCGTTGACCATTACTTCTCACAGGGAGACCGACCACAAATGTGTCTATATTCCTCTCAGCGAGTAATTTTTTTATTTTATTGATACAGTAGCTCTTGTTCTCCCTTCTGATAACGGCAAGAGGAAAGGCGATCTTCTTTCCTTCATCACTGATCGCAAGACCGATTCTCGCCTCCCCTACATCAATACCGACCACCTGCCCCATCATTCCTCCGGTGTATAGGTAGATGATTTGGGTGCCTTCAAGAGAATCCCTCTTTTCGAGCTCTCTATGAAATCTATGAGTAAACTGATATCATCAGAATCTCCCATCAGTTTCAATTCCTGAAGTGCATGTGTAAGGCTATATCCTTTTCTGTAAAGTATTTTATAGGCCGTTCTGATTGACTCTCTTCTCGAAGCGTCAAAACCTTTTCTCTTCAGTCCGACGAGATTAATACCCCGTACAAGAGAAGGATTCCCGTCAACCATCATGAAAGGTGGGATATCCTTTGTAACCTTTGTCAGAATGCCGCATATGGAATAGTGTCCGATCCTGGTAAACTGGTGAACGATCACATAGGCACTTAAAAAAGCGTGGTCATACACTTCGCAGTATCCACCGAGGCTTGCGCCGTTTACCATGATTATGTTGCTCCCAATGAGACAGTTGTGCGCGATGTGCACCCCCACCATAAGAAAATTCTGATTCCCGATCACGGTGCTGGTTCTGGGTTTGGTCCCTCGATGTATGTTCACAAACTCCCGTATAATGTTATTGTTTCCTATTTTCACATAGGTCTCCCCTCCCTGAAAAGTAACATCCTGAGGGTTGTTTCCTATATAGACTTGACCGCTTATTTCGTTGTTGTCTCCGATTTCAGTGTATCCTGTAATGATTGTACCTGGCCCAATTCTGTTATCATTTCCGATTCTCACAGGTCCCTCTATGACGACGTGGGGACCAATAACGTTATTTTCACCGATAACTGCATTCGTATCTATGACTGCTGTGCTGTGAATATCCATCGAGCTGATATCTCCCTCCCGACACATCGCGATATGTGGTGCAGGATTTATCTCTCGATCATAGCGATCATTTCCGCTTCGATCGTAAGTTTCTCTCCAACAAATCCCTTCCCATGCACTCGTGCAACTTTACCACCGAATCTCTCAAGATTCACCTCTATCCTAAGGGTGTCTCCCGGTATAACCTGATTTCTGAACTTTACCTTGTTAATAGCCATGAAATAGACCGGTTTTGATCCAAGATCGTACTTCTTAATGACAAAAAGCGCTCCTGCCTGAGCCATGGCCTCAAGCTGCAGTACACCGGGCATGACCGGATAACCGGGAAAGTGTCCCATGAAGTAATCTTCGTTCCCGGTCACATTCTTGATCGCCGTAAGACCATCCTCACGTATTTCAGTCACTCGATCAATGAAGAGAAAGGGATGTCTGTGGGGAAGATACTTTTTAACCTCTTCGATACTCATTACCGTCTCAGACCCAGACATGGAAAATCCTCCTGTAGTGTGTGTTTAATCGCTAAGATATTCAGGCTCCTCTTGTAGCCCCTCGAGCTCGAGGGAGAGTGGTACAAGGGGCTCTTTGTTCTGTAAATCAAGCAGTTTTTCGTCAAGCCTGAATAATACTTTATCCGTGAGATTAATATCCTCACTCCCGTACACGAAATTTCCCGTATTGTCCAGTATGAGATTGAATCCCTCAAGTTCGCTCGTTTTCTGTATCGCCTCTATTATGTCCCTCTGTACAATTTGATAAATCAAATCGTCTCTGAGCTCCTGCGTATTCAACCAGACCGCTCGATTGTATCTCAGCATATTCAGAATACTCCGCTGTTCCCTTAAGCTCTCCTGTACCTGTTCTTTCTCAAACTCCGACAGGGAGTAATATTCAATATTGTAGTTGCTCTGGAGCTCTAGAATATAGTTTTCCCTTATGGAAATTTCCGTTTCCAGATATTTATCCGTATAGGTTTTTATTATAATATCCATATCGATGTACCCTACCCTCACTAGTGTGATGGGGAATGCGTAAAAGGGAATGATGAAAAAGGTAATAATACAGACGAAAAAACCTTTAACTTTCATAATTATTTCCCCCTTTTAAAAGAATCCAGCGACTGCTAGCACAAAGTCCCATTTTTCCAGGAATTTCTGACTGTTTACCAGCTCCAGTCTATTATCTTCATCATCATATTTAAACCTTCTCGTCAGATAGAGTCGAATGGGAAATCCGGGGACAACAAGGCTTACCCCCAGACCTACGCTGTAATAGAACTGCTTGAAATCAATGGCAAAATCTTCCGGAGTATCATACAGTCCACTCAGATCGAAGAAGGTCAACCCCCAAAGGTACCTCTCCACAATTGGAAACCGGTGCTCGAGACTGAAATTCAGCTCTGATCGGCCTCGAAGTGAGTATAGTGAGCCGAACTGGCTGGGCCTCTGCCAGCCCCTCCCTTCGTTCCAACAATCCACCCTGATATAGTCATTATCATCGATCTTTAAAGTATGTCCGAGCCAGGGATAAATAAAGCCGAAGTTCAACCGACCTGAAAGTACAAAATTCCAGAAAGTTGGTACATTGGCATTCATGTCCGTGTTCAATCGAAGAAAATTACTGTATCCTCCGAGCGGTCCTCCATAGAAGGCAAACGTCTGAGAGAGATAGGTTCCCCTCCGTGCAAAAATGGTTGAGTCTCTCGTGTCCCTGTAACCGGTGATGCTCAGGTAGTTTTTCCAGTACCAGGGCCAATCATCTTCATATTGATCATACAGGCTTTCTTCAAAGGGAACAACGGGATCGCCCGTTGGCTCGTAAGTATCGTCGGTATAGTTTCTGAACACCGAAAACCCGAGCTCCGAGCTCACTCCGTAGATCGATGCGAATCTCTTTCCGAGCCTGATCGCCATCTTGTATGTCTGGTTCGTGTACTCCATTGTGTTGGCATTCGACTCGTCTGCATCATACATTCCGTCAACGTAGGTATATGTAACGCCATCTGGAATTTTCTCATCTTCAGGTCCCACGATCGGGCCTGCCGGTCCGTCGCCTCTTTTTCCCTCATTCCATGTGTACACCTCGTCCCCTTCCTGTCTCCCATACTTGGTCTTGGACCATGATATGCTAAGACCGGCTGAAGTCGGTTTATTGAAAAGCCATGGCTCGTCGATTCCGAGCTCAATACCCTGTCTGTTAAATCCGAATTCCACCTTCTCATAGAGCCGAAGACCTCTGCCGAGAAAGTTATTTGCCGAAACCTCTTCAAAAAGCAAGAGTTCAGACCCGGAGGTTGAATAACTGAGACCGAAGCTGAACAATCCTGTTCTCTGCTCCTCCACATCAAAAATGAGATCCACAAGTCCCAGCTCAGACCCGGGCTTGACATCCATATTAACACTCCCGAAATACTGAAGATTATACAACTTTTCAATCGACCTCTGGATCTTTTTTGAGCTGAAAATTTCCCCTTCCTGTATGTCGATTTCCCTTGCAATGACGAATCTCTTTGTCTTGTCATTCCCCGTTATAAAGATCTTTTCCACATGCGCTTTGTTGTTCTCTGTCAACTGAATGCTGTATGATACGACGGTCATCTCCGTGTCTTTTGTTTCTTCAATGTTCATCACATAGTATATGTAGCCGTTTGAAGCCAATAGATTCCGAATCGACTGAACTGAGGTCTCCCATGCAGTTTGGTTAAAAATGGTGTTTTCCTTTAATTTAATAAGGGAGTAGAGCTCTTCATCCGTAAATATCTTATTCTCCGTTATTGTAACCCCTCCGAAGTTGTACTGATTGCCCTCTCGCACATAAATGGTGAGAACCATCTCATCCCGATTTCTCTCTTCGTTTCTGGTAATGTTCCTATCGACCTTGATGATTTCTGCATCGATATATCCCTGACTGCCATAGTAACGCAGAATCTCTCTCTTATCTAACTCAAGTTCATCTTCCTTGAAAAATCCCCTTGAGAGCATGTATCCTCTTTCCTTCGTCTTTAACTTCGGTTTAAGCGTTTCAACGTTTATCGATTCAAAACCGCTAAAGTTCACCTGAGTGATTACCAATTTTTTACTCTGTTCAATGGTGAATATCAAATCCACACTATTCACCCTTTCTCCTGTCTTTTTATCCTTTTCCTTCGTCTCTTTTACTTCATAGGTTACCTTCGAGCTTGGAAAGCCCCTCTCTCCAAAAAGGGTAACGATTTCTTTTACATCACTCTCCACCCTCTCTTCGATATATACTGAACCGGTCTTGAGAAGAATCCTCTCCTTCACTGCCCTATCGGATACTTTTTTATTACCCCTCACGATTATATCCCTGATCGTAGGAAGCTCAACAAAGATGAAAGAAACAACCAGTCCGTCATCACCTTCGCTCACATCCACCTTTATATCATCAAAGAGCTCAAGTTTATAGAGTGCTTTTATGTCCTGATCTACAATTTTTTGTGAGAATAGAGATCTCACTTTTGTCTCCACAATGCTCTTTACCGAATACAATTCCGTTTTTACGAGACCTTTGAACTCAACATCGATGATTTTCTTTCCTTCATACAGTTCTTCTGTGAATGCGTATCCCCCGATGCAAAAAAACAAAATCATACATGTGAGTAGAACACACAAGCCGTACTTTTTCATTCAGCAGTTTCTCCCTGACTTAATGATTATTGAATACAGATTGAGGATATGTACAGGAACTATGATAATACACTACTTTCGTTCTGAAATCAAATAGTTATTCCTTTCGGATTCTGATCAATTCAGTTCTTTTTTTACTACTTTTCTCAACAATAAATCTGTACCCCTGTACCTCGATGGAATCACCTTTACTTGGTATACGCCCAAGTCTGTTGATCATCAGACCATTCAATGTGGTAAAATCCTCAGTAATAATATCTATCGAGAGACGATGATTGATATCATCGATCTCCAAGTCTCCTGAGCACAGGAATTCATTCTCCTTTACAGTAATAAAAATGCTCTGCTTTTCCGAGGCAACATTAATCTCCCCAATGACCTCTTCCCCAATATCGTAGATAGTACCCATCCCGGTAACTCCTCCGAATTCATCCACAGCAAAAAAAACCGACACATCCCTTTCATAGAGCTCTCTGTACAGTTCATTGATTTTCTTATTTTCGGGCACATAAAAGGGCTCCCGCATTACATCTTGCAGTTTACAATTCTTATCAGCACCGAAAAGATCATTGATGTAGATGATGCCGACAATATTATAGATCCTTTTCTCGTAAACCGGTATGTAATATTTTTGATACTGCCGCACAAATTCAAAACAGGCTTCTATTCTTTCAAGTATAGAGAGGGCATGGATTTCGACTAGAGGAACCATTATATCAGAAAGTCTTTTCTCTCCGAAATCAAGTGTTTCCACAAAATACCTGCTCTCCCCCTTTATCGCTGATCTTTTTAACTGAGATGTAAGAAATATCTTCAAATCGTCTTTTTTACTGAAAAGATGCGGAATAAAACCTGTATGAGTAACATCCACTATACGGATAAGAATCTGCGACACAAATGAGAAGATTTTCCCGACCGGGTAGAAAATAAAATAAAAAATATAGAGGGGATAGGAAAACAGCAGTGTGACTCGAAGGCTGTTTCTTATTCCTATGTTCTTTGGGACGATTTCACAGAAAACAATCGAAGTAAGGGTGAGAATCATAATAGACAAAAGAGGGACCGGTTTTCCCATGATACGGGAGAGCGTGAGGGCGGTCATATTTGCTGCCGTCACAAGGCAGAAGTTAGTACCCACAAGGGTAGTTGTAAGCAAACGATCAGGTTTCTCCAACAGGTAGAATGCAATTACCGCACTCTTCTTGCCGCGCTTTCGCAGATTGTTCAGTTTGAATCGATTTGCAGAAATGAAGGCTGTTTCAGTGCCCGCAAAAAACGCCCAAAACAAGAGTAGTGCGGTAATGATAATTATATCACTCACCAACTTTTTTCATCTCCAGCAATTCAATTTGCCTGCTGTCACTCTTCCTGATCGTAATGGTGTATTCTGGAATCAATGGCCAGTGTGTTCCTTCATCAGGTATCTTCCCGATAATATTAATCACATATCCACTTATGGTGACGGAGTCGATTGGAAGATTAAGATGAAAGTGAGAGTTGACGTCCGATATCTTCGTGCTCCCCTTTACAATCCATGACCCCATCGCCCCCTTCTGGATCATGTCTTTTATGCGTAGATCCTGTATGAATATAGAATCAAGAACATCTTTTAATGTGACCAGGCCGCTGGTTCCTCCATACTCATCCAGTATAATTGCAATGAACTCATTTCTCAGCTTGAAATCCTGCAGAAGGGAGAAGATCGATTTCGATTCCGGAACATAAAAGAGCGGCCTGAGCCTCTCTTTGATATGTTTTTTTCTCACATTGAGCAGTTCGGTTTTAAGAAGATATCCCACAATGTTATCTGTATTATCCTCGTAGAACAGAACTGTAGAAAATGGCGTGCTCTGTATAAACTCCTCGGCCACATTCCAGTATCCATTGATATCAACTGCTTGAATATCCGCACGGGGAACCATAATATCAGTTACTGGCTTATCTATATGATTGATGAGATTTTTCAACACCTTTATAGATACAGTATCAAGGCCGGCGCTCGAGCTCACTTCAACAGCAGAGATGAGCTCTTCCTTTGAAAGGCCTGAGGTCAATCTGGATTCCTTCTTCGGTTTCACGAGCTTGCTCATGAGGAATATAAGAGGAAAGAACACTTTATTTGCTATTTCTACGACACCGATAAATCTCATAGCAAAGGTGGTCGGCTTGGAAGCGGCGATTTTTTTCGGTACAATCTCACCGAAGAGCAGAACAAGAAAGGTCATAATGAAAACGGAGTAAAAAAGAGAATGAGTTAAAAACAGTGTGTTCGAGAGACGCTCTCCGATGATCGCCGCGCTCAGATTTACCACCATGTTCCCGATGAGGATCGTTATGAGCGCTTTCTGTGGTTGATTCAGGTAGTGTAGGAGAAGACTGTTTTTTACTCCTCTCTTCTGTGAAAGCTTCAGCTTTTCAACTTCAGAGATAGAAAATATCGATACTTCCGAACCTGAAAAGATGAAGGAGAAAACAAGAAGGAGTATTATGGTTATAATTTCGGATATTTCTTCAACCATGAAGAAACGATCTCATGCAGATTCGACTTTTTCTAGTTCCTTCTTCTTCTTTCTTTTGGTTGCATCCTTGAATACGATTTTCCCCTCTTCCAGGTCGATCAGGATTTGATCTCCGTTCTTGAACACTCCTTTGAGAATCTCATTTGAGAGTGGATCCTCTATTTCGCGTTGAATCGTTCTCCTCAGCGGTCTGGCTCCATACTTCTCATCATACCCTTTATCGATAAGAAAATCGCGTGCACTTTTTGTTATTTCGAAGGTCATATTCTTTTCTTTCAATTGTGCCTTGCTTTCATCGAGCATGAGATCAATTATTTCTCCAATATGCTCTTTTTTCAGCGAATGAAATACCACCACCTCGTCAACCCTGTTGAGGAACTCCGGGTTGAATACTTTGTGAAGGGCTGACATTGCCTTGTCTTTTAAATCAAGAAAATTATTCTTGTCGTCGGATACCATGAAACCCAACCCAGCGCCTTTGTGGATTTCCTTACTGCCCACATTGGAGGTCATAATAATCACCGTATTTCTGAAGTCCACAGTGTGGCCGAGATGATCGGAGAGTTGGCCTTCTTCAAGTACTTGCAGAAGCATGTTAAATACATCGGGGTGAGCCTTTTCGATCTCATCGAACAGTATCACACTGTACGGTTTTCTTCTGATCTTTTCCGTCAACTCTCCACCCTCCTGGTATCCTACATACCCTGGAGGTGCGCCGACAAGCCTGGAGACGTTGTGTTTTTCCATGAACTCACTCATGTCGATTCGGATCAAAGCATCTTCGCTTCCGAAAAGGAATTGTGCCAGAGTTTTCCCCAGATAGGTTTTCCCTACCCCCGTAGGGCCGAGAAATATGAAGGACCCTGCTGGTCTCTTAGGTGATTTTAAACCAGTTCTCGATCTCCTCACCGCCCGACTCACCGCTTCGATCGCTTCGTCCTGTCCGACTATTCTTTGATGCAGCTCCTCTTCCATTCTCAGGAGCTTCTGTGATTCGCTCTCCACGATTCGGACAAGCGGTATTCCAGTGAGCTCGCTTGTCACCTGGTAAATTTCATCTTCGTCTACCACTGGCTTGTCGCTGTTGAGCTCCTTCTTCCACTCCTCCTTCAATTCCTCGAGCTTTTCCCTGAGAGTATTCATTTTATCTCTCACCTTCGCCGCCTTTTCGTAGTCCTGGATTTCAACCAGATGTGTCTTCTCTTCCCTCAGCCTCTCAATCTCAACTTCAATCTCTTTAAAATCTTCAGGCACCATAGTGTTTTCCAGCCGGGCTTTGGAACCTGCCTCATCAATGAGATCGATCGCTTTATCAGGAAGGTGCCGATCAGTAATATAACGGTAGGAAAGGTTTGCAGCGGCAGTTAGTGCTTTTTCTGTATAGATGATTTTATGATGCTCTTCGTACTTCAATTTAATTCCGTTCAATATTTCTATTGTTTCATTAATCGTTGATTCATCCACTATGATGGGCTGAAAACGTCTTTCCAAAGCGGCATCACGTTCAATGTACTTTTTATACTCGTTTAGAGTGGTTGCACCGATACATTGCAGCTCCCCTCTGGAAAGGGCGGGTTTCAACATATTCGCTGCATCAATCGCTCCCTCTGCCCCCCCTGCACCAATAATTGTATGGAGCTCATCTATGAACAGGATGACATTTCCTGCCCTCCTGATCTCGAACATCACCTTTTTCAGTCGTTCTTCAAACTCTCCCCTGTACTTTGTCCCTGCGACAAGGGAAGCGAGATCAAGGGTGAGTACCCTCTTATTCGCAAGGGTTTCAGGGACTCTTCCCATAACAATGCTCTGTGCAAGCCCCTCTACAATTGCAGTCTTTCCAACTCCTGGCTCTCCAATCAGCACAGGGTTGTTTTTCGTCCTCCTACAGAGTATCTGAATGACCCGCTTGATTTCCTTTTCTCTTCCGATCACGGGATCGAGCTTTCGTTCCTTTGCAAGGTTAGTCAGATCTCTCCCGAACTCATCCAGCGTCGGCGTTCTTCTGTCAACTTTCTTTTTCAGATCCGTTTTACTGGTTCCAAGAAGTCTGTTTATCTCCTCCCTCACATCGGATATCTTTATACCCTGTTTTTCAAACGCATTGAGTATTACACTGTCACCCTCTCGAATAAGACCCAGAAGAAGGTGTTCCGTTCCGATGTAATTGTGACCCATGTTTCGCGCTTCATCTGCACTGAGCTCCAGAACACGTTGTGCCCTCGTAGAGGGCGGAACATCACCGAGAAGTAGAATTCCTCCCGTCTTTTTCGTATTCGCAATTATCTCCTCTCGGAGCATATTGAAGTCCATACCAAGGTTTATAAGAGCCTTTACCGCAACCCCCTCCCCTTCTCTGATAAGTCCGAGCAGGATATGCTCAGGAAGCAATTTGTCATGGTTGAGCTTCTTCGCCTCTTCCTGTGCCAGTATGTTAATGACTCTCTGAGCCCTCTCTGTTAATCCTTTAAACATTTAAATTACCTCTTTCAGATAATCTCTTAGAAATTGAGCCCTCACTTCATCTATATTATTGGTATCTCCGTTTATTATATTATACCGCTTTCGGATGTGATAGTCCTGTATAAAATGAATCAGGAGATTAATATCTTTTATTGTCAGATAGTGAATAATGTCCAGGCTAATTCCCAGTCTGATATTTGAGAGTAGATCAAGGGCTTCATGGAGTGATATGATCCTTGAGGAAAGCAATATTCCATAACTCCTCCACACCTTATCCTCCACGAGGATCTTGTTGTTGGTGTACGTTTTCTCTCTGTTCTCCCTCTCGTACTGAATTGCTTTTAAAAAGCTGTTCACCGTATGCTCATAAATGTATTTCTCTGATCCTCCCCCTGAATACTGATTGAATATGTCATAGTAACCATCAACCCAGCTGCTCCTCACCCCAATTCCGGCTTTCTCAAACTCTACTATAATTTCGTTTATCTTGCTGGAAAAGATTAGACCTGGAAGATGAAGAGTAAGGTAGATTTCCACGCCAGATCCCGAGTTATTCGGAAAGCTGGTGAGATAACCGAATGTACTGGAAAAGGTAAAATCCAGTTCATTCTCAAGGTTCAGTATAACCTTTTTCCCATATATGTATATCTCTTCGATTCGGAACCCCGACTTTTGTGAAATAAATTCCACATGGTCATTGCTGTTGAGAAAAAAATAGTAACTCTGATCGTTTGAAAGCACTAAAGTCCCGTCCTGCACCTTTTCATTTTTCAGAATATTTCTTTCATAAAGTATCTTCTTGTCAAATTCCGAGCATGAATTGAGGTCGTAGATGGAGAAATCAGTCAGGTATTCATTATACTTCAATGCATCTACAACGAGTGTATTCAGCCGATCCTTTTCCTTTACACTCATTTTATGAACAAAGAGGAACCCCTCTATGTTTCTCAGGAACTTAACGCTGCTCTTTAACACTATATCAGAGGTATCCTTCGTCACAACACTCCAGATACCTTCACTAATTGCGAGTTCATCAATTTTCATCGAGCAAATTTTCCTTCTCATGCTGCCGTATTTTGTCTCTCAGATAGGCCGCTTTTTCGAAATCCTCAGCTTCTATCGCTTCTTCGAGATCTTTCTTCATTAAATTGAACTTTTTTTTCATGCGTTCAGTTATTTGATCGGAGGACCTATGCTTCGAAAATAAAAATCCCGAAGAACGTAGTTCTTTCATCAAGTACTCGGAGAACGTTACATAACACTGAGGACACCCAAGGGGTCTGTTTTTCTGAAGATCACGGAGCCCCGTGCCGCACACAGAGCACTTGAGATGTGTCGCCGTACGTTTTGCATCATCTTTCGATCTGATCAGGCCTTCAAGCAGGTAATTAAGCCTGTCTTCAAAACCGTTGGAAAGTTCATGAGAATGGGTTTGATTGACACACTCTTTACAGAGGTGAATCAGCACGATCTGGCTGTTGATAATCTTGGGAACATGGTAGACAGCACTGTGCTTCATACAAACCTGGCAAACCATACCGTCTTTCCTCGATACAAATATATATTAAACGCTCCTACCAAGCAAGTCATTTAAAATCCCAAAGTTAAGGTGATAGCTCTTATCTGCTTCACTCACGATGCTTCTGTTGTGACTCACTATAATTAAAGTATGATGCAATTTCCTCACTATATCAAACAACAATTTTTTTGTGCGTTCAGCAGTGAACTCGTCGAGGTTCCCGGTGGGCTCATCCGCAAGAATGATCTCAGGATTGTTTACAAGGGCACGCGCAATCGCTACTCGCTGGCACTCCCCTCCAGAGAGTTTATTCGGTTTCATATCCCTTTTTTCCGCAATATCTAGGAGACCCATAAGATGCGTGGATCTCCCGTATGCTTCATCTGTATCGTAATTATTGATCAGATAAGGCATCATAATATTTTCAAGTGCTGTGAACTCCGTTAGGAGATGGTGAAATTGAAATATAAACCCGATATAACGATTTCTAAAGTTTGAGAGCTCCTCCTCGGTATAGCTTTCAAGCGACCGCTCATGAATGCTCACCCTTCCCTGTGTCGGTATATCCAACCCCCCAATGAGATTCAGCAGAGTGCTCTTTCCACACCCACTTGCACCGACGATTGCCACTATCTCCCCCCGTTGAACCGTCAGGTTGAGACCGTTGAGCACAGTGAGAAAAGTTTCCCCTGTTTTGAAAACCTTCTTTACTTCAGTGAGCTCAACAACAGAATCAATATTTTTTCTCATTATCAGGGAAAACTCCTCATTCGTACCGAATTGTCTCTATCGGTTTCGTCTGTGCAGCCTTTCTCGCTGGATAATAGGCAGCGATCACGCTAATGAACACCGCCAGTAGTGATACAATGAACACGTCCCAGAAGTGTATTTCGACTGGTACTCCTTCCAGATAGTAGATGGAATCGGAGAGGATATCAAAATCGGGCATTGGAGGTCTGTTCATCGGAAGAAGAAAAAGCGCGTAGAACATTCTCTTGAGCCCGTTCACAATAGATTCAAACAGTGAAAAGATATTTTCAATATTGAGAGTAAGGAAAAACCCAAGGAACACACCGATTGCAGAACCGATGATCCCGATATAGAATCCGTCGATCACAAAAATACGGGTGATAAGTGAAGGTGTTGCCCCAATAGCCCTTAGAATACCGATTTCCTTTCTCTTATCCATTATCGTCATGATAAGAGACCCTATTATGTTGAAGGCACCACTCACAATGATCAACATGACCACGAAACCGATACCCACTTTTTCATTGTGAAGTGCTTCAAATAATATTCTGTTGATATCCATCCAAGTAAGAATGTAAAAGTTTTCAAGACCATTATTCCTCATCCAGTAAACGAGTCGGTCTGCCTTGAAAATATTCTTAATTTTTACGCCTATGTTGAGCGCTACAGGTTGTATACCAAAGAGTCTATATGCAGATTCCAGGTTTATATACGCCATGCTCTGGTCATACTCCCAGTAGCCAGTTTTAAAAAAACCCACAACTTTAAATATTTTAAAATTTGGTTTTGCAAGAGAAAAATCTTCACCCTCGAAAGTAAGAATTGAAACAAAATCTCCCACCTCTACACCTGTCTCCCTGGCGAGCTCCTCCCCGATCAGGATATGAATATCCTCGGTAAGGTCGAACACTCCTTCCGTTATCTTCAGCTCTCTTTTGAATCCCTCATCAATATCCAGTACATCCTTTGGAAAGGCTTTCACCAATATACCTTTTGTAAACCATTTACTTTTTAGAATTCCCTCACCATCGAAATAAGGAACCACGGAAATTATATCTTTATTTTTAAATAAAATAGATTTAATATTATCTAGGGCAAAATTTTCAGAATAGTTTGCCTGAAGGACTACATGGTACGTATTCGTTTCCAGTATCTTTCTCCTGAAAGTGTTATGGAATCCGTTCATAATTGAGAGTACCACGATGAGGGTTATAACCCCAAATGCAATCATCAAGATCGAGAGTGTTGACATCAACGACCACTTGGCCATGAGATATCTTTTCGCGAGAAAGAGCGATATCTTTATTTTCATCTTTTAGGATACCTGCGCTGGAATGTTTGTTATACCTAAATATACTATCATTTAAATAGATATAAAAGCAGGGGTTTAAAATTGGCTGATTTTCTTTTTTCTTCCCAATCCGATGAAATAGAAGATAATTCACTTATTTTAAAAGGGAGAATAAAAGCCGTAGAAACGAGCGTCTACGGTCTTTTTATTATCTTTTTTGATGAAAACACGAGGAGCGTAGACAGACTGAGCGTGGTTGCGTCACACTACAGTTCCCTTTTTGATATGGATCCAAAATCTCCCTGGTATATACTTGAAGAAAATCTACTGGACCTAAAATGGAAGGGGGATATTGCGATCAATGTCTCACTTGATCTGCAGAATTATCTGGAGAATGTCCTTTCCCAGGATCGCGGAAACGAGCTTTATTCTTTTACGAAAGGGAAAGATCGCACAAAAATAGAGACCCTATTGCAGGCCGTTCTGATTAAACCTCTATCGGATCGGAATATAATCATCGATGTCGATTCTGAGGTAGCTAGTAAAGAAAGCATACGCGCGGTCCGGGAAGAGCGACAAAGAAAAAAAGTATCACTCTCTGATAAGAAACAATATCCTGAGACGATTGCGGTTCCGATCAAAGGAGCGGATATTGTGGATGCATATCTCGTGCTTGCACCCGTAAGTGGGATACCAATTCAGGAGCTCACCATTGGTGATAGAATAATGGTGAAAATTAGCGCTAACTCAACCCTTGGAAATTACTATATTGATTCTTTTGGCGCTCGTGTAGACGGCAATATAATACCAGTTGCCGCAGAAGTAATAGACATAGACAGGGGAAAAGATAAGGAATATATAATTCTCTGTAAATTAGATGAGAATGTATACGGAAAAATAATCGAAACCGAGCAAGTTATGGTGAAAAAGTATGACGAGCTACTTGTACCGCTTGTAGTACCCCGCGAACCTTCTTATTCGATCCTGAAAGGCAGAAGAACCTTTATTCTATTTGTTGTCGTAACAGGTGGCCTTATATTTCTGCTTCTCTTTCTTTTTCTCTTCCTCTGGCTGAACAACCTATTGTGAGTATTTCCACCATCTACTGATTTTTCATTACAAACTTGCTTATCCAGACTTCACTGGTTCTAATGAGATCAATGACCTTCTCTTCCTGCAGTCTGTTTCCATCTTTATCAGCAATGATCTGTACAAAAGGATTCATTGGAAATCGAATATTCAATTTTTTTATCATCGCGAGTTCGCCAGTATTGAGAAGCACAATGGAATCCTTCTTGAAAACCTTTGTCACCGCATTAACAAATGCCATGAAGAGTTGTGGATCGTAATCCTCCTTCCTCCAGGTAAGAAGCTCATCCTTCGTGAAATGAATCGAGATATCATTCCCATACTTAACAACGCTGATCTGATTGTCGAAGGAATCACAGATGGCAATCATCCTGCTGGAATACTCCATAGCATCAAGGTTTATTTTGTTTGGATATCCGTCGCCATGGGCCCGTTCATGGTGTTGCAAAGAGGGCATGACTGAAACAGGATCAATGTTTTTCAATGTTTTCAGATAACGAAAACCATGCAGGGTGTGCTCCCTTATTGATTCACCAGTGCTACCTTCGGGAAGGAGCGTAATTCCAATATCATGAAGGAGCGCTCCGCATGCTATATTCATGAGGTCTCTTCCCTTCACATTTAAATAAAGGCACGTGAGAATCGAGAGAATTCCTGTATTCACCGAATGCACTTCCAGGCGGTATTTATTTCTCCCCCGCGACACATGCAGAAGTGCTTCCTCCTTTACATTCGATACATAATTAATAAGAATGGAGGCAATCTTCAGGATTCGTCCAATATCCAACTTGCTACTTTTCTGAAGGAGTGTAAACTCCCTGTATAGCAGGGCGACCATATTGCCATAAATTGTGATTTCTTTACTCGCGAGATGGGATACCTCTGCAGGACCTTCCAACGTACTCTTCTGTTCTGTCCGTGCCTCCTCGGGAATTGTTTCTCCAGTCGCCTTTTTCGTCTCTGTTTCCTCTTCTCGTTCACGTGTATCGAGGACAGATATTTTTTCCTCGGGCGTTGAAAAAGGGGTATCATCTGCCCAGATGGAAAAAAGTTCGAACTTGAAATGCTTTGCGCGCTCGATATCTGCTTCAGAAGGGCTATGATATTTCGGAAAAACGATGAAGCTGTCGGGAACATAGTAATATCGTGTAAGAATATTACCCGGTTTTACATCGGTCAAAGAAACCTGCTCCATACATATAAATCTAGCATAAAGTTATGATAATTCAAATTTTTTTCCCCCTTCTGCAATTTTGTTTCTGTTGAACAAATAGAGTTATATGACTATATTAAATCTAAATCGCCATTTGGAGAGTGATCACCTATGATATATTTCATATCGAAAGAAAACAGTGCAAAAGAAGGTGAGCAAGAGAAACTGAGGTTTATCGACAAAGAGTTACTGGAAACCAGAACCATTATCATATCACAAACTATTGATTCGAATACAGCAAACCAGATATTTGCCCGTCTCATACTCCTGGAAAAGGAAGCTCCGGATAAACCTATTACTGTGATAATAAATTCGCCGGGAGGAGGCGCCGATTCCGGTTTCGGTATCTACGATATGCTGAAATTCATAAGTACCCCTGTTGTTACGCTTACTGCCGGACTTTGTGCAAGCGCTGCAATCATAATCTTCCTCGCAGGGGAGAAAGAAAAGAGATTCGCTCTACCAAATGCCCGGTTTCTTCTCCACCAGCCATCTACCAGTGCAGTAGGGCCTGCAGCAGACCTGGAGATAACTGCTAATCAGATACTCAAAATCAGAGACCAGTTTAACCAGATTATCGCAGAAGAAACAGGACACGATTTGAAAAAGATCACCCTGGATGCAAACAGAGACTTCTGGCTCAATGCGAAGGAAGCAGTTGAATACAAACTCGTTTCAAAAATTATTACGAGTAGAGATGAGCTGGCAAAATTGGTAGGTTAACCTTTCTACTTCTCCCAATCATCAATTACAAGATAAAAGAGGGTAGCATTTTCACTGTCGCGGTACCATCGAATCACCTTTGCCACCACCTGACCGCTTTCCCCGAGAATGATCGGTACATTGTTGATCTTGGCGTCCAATCCCCGGGCATTCGCAGCTGTTAATCGGAGCACATCCTTTGCAGATATTGTAAACTCTTCCCCAGTCTTCAGGATTTTCTCCTCCTTTTCCCCGTCATCAACAGAGTATCCTATGTAAGTGGTTGCAAGGGTTTTCGCATTCATAGTAATATTCGTTTTTTCGAAGCTCGAAACGATCTGAAATCCTGTTTTCGGTACCACTGGAATAGGAGAGGTGAACTCATCCTCCTTGATTATCACAACTTCAGGAGGTCCTCCCCTCCCCTCACCGGCTGTTTTTTTCTCCATCAGTGGACTCATTTCATTTGTGAGCAGGTCTGTTTTGTACAGACGTTTCAGTGTGAGATTCACCATACCTTCACCGAGCCTGTTGGTTCTGACAAGAAGGTCCTTCCTTCCATCTCTATCGAAATCTATTTCTACTCGCTCATCGGTCGCAAGACTGAAGGGAATAGCCTCTATGGAAAAGTCCAGATTTTCATCTATCCTATCGATAGAGATGCTGTACCTTTTTTCACCGAGGATCATTTCAATGATATCACCCTTCTTGAAGTCCTTGATGACCTCTTCTTCCTCGAAGGAAACGATATTTTCCTCCTTTTTTGTCAACGCTTCAGATTTACTCCCTTTCTGCGCTTCCTCTTCTTTTTCTTTGCTCATTGCCAATTCCTGCTCTCCCTTCCTGCCCGAAAGAAAAAAATAGAGAGCTGCGGTTATGACAATCATGAGCAGAAGCACAATGAGGAAAAATTTTCGTGTATTTCTGGGACGTGCCGTAAGCTGTTCGATTGGAGCGGGCTGTTCCTGGATTTTATAGTCATGGTATTTTCTCACCATATCATCAGGATCGAGCCCTAAAAATTGAGCATAGTTTCTCAGGAATCCCACAAGATAGGTTTCACCAGGAAAGATGTCAAAGTTTTCGTTTTCGATACCGAGAAGATATTTTTTCGCTATTTTAGTCTCTCTGGACGCATCATCGATGGTTTTACCCGATCGGGTTCGCGCATCTCTAAATACAGGCCCTATCTGATTCATCAAATTCCTCTGAGAGAGAGTTCATACATTCCGTGCAGCTTCACTGCCTAGCACAACAATGAAGACAGTTATCAATCAGAAAATGGCACGATAATGTTTCTAATGATCTGGGCATCAGCGGGAACTTCAAAATCGAATATATAATCCGGAAGCTCCGTATTGGTCTGAATATTAGAAAAGATAAGACTCACATTGATTCCATTCGGAGAATAACCATTTGATTGCAGTATAAGGCCGTTTTCAGCGACCCACAGGTCCATTTTTTTAAAACCAACCTTCGGTGTATGCTGAGTAAGTTTGAGATGGTAGGCCCTCGAGTTTTTATAGAGCTGTAACGTACTTGTATCGAAGAAGGAGAAGGAGTACTCGTCAAATAATCTTGTGAGCCCTTCCTCTGAGGTGGTAGCAAGTATTGAGGACTCAGTGTCCTCAAGGAGAAGCTGTTGGACGACCACCTTTAGGTAGGGAATGTATATGTAGAGAAAACTCCCATTCGATACGATTTTTTGATCCTGAGGTTCATCGAAGGTAAGGAGAATTTTGTCCGGTTTCTTATATTGAATTTTCCCATGATAATGGCTTTCACCATTTATCCACTGAAAATTAGCTGTATAATCCAGAATGGATTTAAATTTTTCAGCCATTTTCGCTTTTATGTCGTTTACCGATACGATGTCAATTGTACCCTCCGACGGCTGAACAGGATCCTTCTTTCTAGGATTTTGCTGTGCAAAAAGGGGCATACTGAAACAGAAGGCAAACAATAAAAGCGGGATAACAATAATTTTTAACACTCTGACCTCGATTCACAAATCCATCTCATTTGTCCTATAAGGGGGCCCAATCGAATGTAAATATACAATGGAGGATTTCATTTATCAAGAAATTAATAAAGTATGCTGAACAGCCCGTTCACGGAGTGTTGCTGGTTCATTCAAGACGATCAACAAATATTTCTCGCGGTTTACTCCCCCTCGGTGGCCCAATGATTCCCCTCTCTTCCATGAGCTCGATGAGACGGGCAGCTCTATTGTAACCAATTTTCAATCTTCTCTGAAGGAATGAGGCAGAGGCTCTCTTCGTTTTCAGCACTATTTCTACCGCATCATCGAATATTGGATCGTTTTCATCCAGAGAGAGCGCCTCTCCACTATCATAGGTGAGAACGTCTTCTCTGTATTCTGGAGGGTTTTTTTCCCGAAGGTCCTTAACTATACTGAAAACTTCCTCCTCTGAGATAAATGTTCCCTGTATTCGTCGTATATGTAGGCTTCCTGCAGGTGAAAAGAGCATATCGCCTCTCCCGCAAAGCTTCTCCGCACCAACAGTATCAAGAATCGTACGAGAATCCGTTTTACTGGCAACCTGGAAAGCGATTCGGTATGGGAAGTTTGCTTTGATGAGTCCGGTTATGACATCTACGCTCGGTCTCTGGGTGGCCATTATGAGATGTATTCCTACCGCTCTTGACATAGCTGCAAGTCGCACGACCGCATCTTCGACTTCCTTCTGAGAGATGGCCATGAGATTCGCAAACTCATCAACAATAATGATTATATATGGTATCTTCTCCTTCACTTTCCTGTTATAACCGGTGATATCACGCGCAAAGTTCTCATCCAGAAGTCTGTACCTGTTTTCCATTTCATGAATCAACCACCGAAGTGCTCTTGATGCGTCTCTTGGATCGGTCACAACCTCCGTAAGGAGGTGGGGAATGCCATTGTATATTTTCAACTCAACCATTTTTGGATCGATCATAAGGAAACGAACCTCTTCCGGTTTCTTCTTGAAGAGTAGACTGACAATAAGAGAATTCACACACACACTCTTTCCTGAACCTGTCGCTCCTGCAATCAGGAGGTGCGGCATCTCGGCAAGATCGGCCACAACGATCTTTCCTGATATGTCCTTTCCCAGAATAAGCGGCAATTCACCGTAAGTCTGCGCCTCAACAATTATATCCCCAAGGGTAACAATCTCTCTCTCCTCATTCGGTATTTCGATTCCCACTGCGGCTCTACCTGGAATGGGTGCTTCGATGCGAACCCCATTTGCAGAGAGACTCAAAGCGATGTTATCACTCAGGTTCACAATTCTGCTTAGTTTGACTCCGGGGGCTGGCTGCAGTTCGTATCGAGTGATGACGGGCCCCCTTGTTATTCCCATTACCTTTGCATCGATGCCGAACTCGTCCAGAGTTCTTTCCAGCTCCCGAGCCTTGCGGATCGTTTCTTTCTCTCTTTCTCTTATGTTCATCGATTTCGACTTTTTCAGGATAGAAGCGTCCAGGTCTACCCTCTTTCCCTCTCTCCGTGCACTGCTTTGTGGGTCTCTCTCAGAAAACAGATATTGACCTGTTGCAGATTCAACTGGTGGAGGTTCTTCATCCTCGAATTGCTCACTTTGAACAGGGATGCATGGATCATTGTCGATGAACACCCTTTGTATCAGTGGAGGTTTCTTCTTATTTTTTACATGTTGTAAATAAAATGGTTGTCCTTCCCGTCCTTCCTCCACTTGCTGTTTCAGTTCTCTAGAAGGTTTTTGTCCCGTTTTTTTTCCTTTATAGCTGACCTGCTGAAACCCTCCCTTCTGCGTTCCGATTTTCTGGATACCTGCCGAATGTAGGCGTCCAGAAAATCGTCCTGTTCTCTTTAAAAAGAGGGAAAACAAAAATCGGAGAGGAGCCTTGAAAAGAAAAACCAAGGTGCCTGTAAAGAGTGTGAGAAAAATGATGAACAGGATGTCTTTCCTGATGCTCCCACTCAAGAGATGCACAAGAGCTGAACCGAATATTCCTCCGCTTTTGTGGAAAGGCATTTCTTGTGGTCTGCTGAAGACACCGAGGGAGAAGAAAATAGCAAAGAAATCGATAAGTATGTATCCGATTTTTCGTGATGTTGATATTCTCCGAATCAAGACGAATCCTGCAATAAACAATAAAATTGCGAACACAAATGAAGACCTTCCTAAATAGTAGAACAGGAATCCGGAGACTGTTACTCCGGTTTTTCCAAGAAAATGACCCACTTTGAGGGTGGGACGGTTCGTAAAGTAAAGTGAGTCTTCCGGATGGAATCCGATGAGCACAAGGACGAGAAAGAGGCCCAAGACCATACACAGGATTCCAGCGATCAAGCACCTCTTCTGAGGATTTGTTTTCACCGAATTGCGCATCTTAATATTTCGTCCTTCATTGGAGTATGAATGCCCCTGCAATGCTAACTGCGAAACAATAAAATGAAAAGAGATATATCTTTCCTCTCATGACAAATCGAATGAGAAGTTTGAGCGAGAAGAATCCCGCAATCAGAGAAACCATAAAGGCGGTGATGAGAATACCATGATTCATACCCATTCCCGCGTGATCATGGGTGGTAATGAATTCAAAAAGCGATGCGCCGAATACCGATGGTATTGCAAGCAGGAATGAGAATAAAGCTGCGAATGCACGCTGGGTTCCGAGAAAAAGCCCTGTGGCGATCGTCGCTCCCGATCTTGAGATGCCTGGAAGTATCGCAAAAGCCTGCGCTGCACCGATAATGAGCGGAAAGGGAACGGAAACGGTTTTGATATCTTTTTCACCTCCCTTTATGAATACGGTCATGAGTAGAATAACGCCGGTGACAGCGAGAAACAGCAGTGCGAATCGTGGCCTGTAGAAAAAGCTTGACAGCATATCCTTGAAAAGAGTTCCCATAATCCCAGTTACTGCAACTGAAATAAGGATGTAGAGTAATAGTTTTACATTCCCGCTCTCATAAGTTTCCTTCCTTTCCACCTTTCCCTTGATCATCCATCGCAAAAAATCCCGCAATATTTCTCCTATACTTCTGTAATATACGAGTATTACCGCGACAGTGGTGCCGAGATGAAGAATGAGATCGTAAAGTATTGGTACATCCTTCAATCCGAGCATGTGCTGAATGAGTACAAGGTGACCTGAACTGCTAATGGGAAAAAATTCCGTCACCCCCTGCAGAAGTGCAAGGATCAGGGTATCAGATAGTTGCACGGTTGCTTCACCTATCTGTAAAATATATTTTACTGGTTATGATGAAACATCGCGATATAATCTATATATTTTTTCGTTATTATCCGATTATTAAAAAAAACATGTTAATAGGTCTGAATAATCCATGAAAAAAAGAACCTTAAAACAATTCTGCATCTGTTTTTTCTTCATTCTCATCTTTTGTATATGTATCGGCTATTCTCAGGATATTACAAAATATTCCCAGGATACTTCCAATATAGAAGTTACCATTGCATTTTACAATCGGCAGATATATTATCTCAACAGTCCAATTACTGTGGAGTTTAAAATAATCAATCACGGAAGCGATCCTTTCCTGTTTATTACTTCATTCAATAAAGTATTTACCTTCGATTTCGAAATAACAACGCTCGGGAATAGGAAAATCGAACATTCACGCAATTACATACTTCAGAGGCGACAATTTGAACCCATCTTGAACGATGAAATTACCCTCAAGCAGAATGAAGTGTACGGTGTTCGCATCGACATAAGTGAGTGGTTCGATTTTCAGGAGCAGGGTGAATACGTGATAAATGGATTATTTTATCCAAATCTCATCACCGATCCTGAGTACACGTTGATTTCGGAGACCGAGTTGTACTTGAACCTGAATCCACCCTATACGGAACAGTACAAAGAAAAAGTCAGGATCGAGGAAATCCGGAAGTTGAAGGCGGAGAGTATTCCTCCCTACGAAGTGGTAGAATACACCATCAATTCCCTCATGGATAAGGATTTTGAAAAATATCTTCTCTACATAAAAATTGATAGATTTATCATGCAGTTTGAAAATGCCAGAAAAAAATATCTCAATTCGAAAGACAAGGACAAACCAGCCGTTATAGAAGAGTTCAGACAGTACCTTATGGGTAAAAATAAGCTGGAAAACATCCCCTTCTCTGATACGATACCTACAAATTTTGAAATCGAAGAGACCCTCATAAAAAAGCGAGATGCACGGGTAGTCGTGACCGAATTTTTCGAGTACGGTCAGGTGAAAGAGACGAAGCGATATACCTATCTTCTCCATCAGTATGGAGATCAGTGGTTTATAGAAAATTATGAGGTTGTAAATATACAGTAGAACGAAACCGAGGGGCCTTCCTAATTTCCGCTCTCTTAATTGTTTTCCTAGTAAAAAAAAATGATTATATTTTTTAGCACGCTTATTTGTTTGTTAACCTTTCGGAGTATCCAGAGGAGTTCGTACAATGGATAAAAAGAATAGTTTTGTTCCTCTGAACACATATCTGTCTCAAAAAAAGTATAAAATCGAGAATATTGATGATCCGGTTCTTTTCAGAGATATTTTTCCCTATAGCGAAGTATGCAGGATTCCCTTTGACAATACGATTATTCCCATCTGCCCTGCAGAAGGAATCTACATCAGTGATACCACAATACATAGACTGGGTGGACCCGAAGGAGTCATACGTCACTCAGAGTTTTTTCTCTACAGTGATAAAGACAAAAAAGCAGTCGAAGAAGTGCTCGCTCTTGGATACGAGTTTCCAAAGGTGACGGGATGGATCAGAGCAAACAAAAGGGATTTAAAGCTCGTAAAGAGCATGGGTCTCAAAGAGACAGGTGTGCTCACATCATGCAGTGATTATCACATTTTTCTTAAAAGAAAAGAAGCAATGGAGGATTATCTTGCAATTGTTGAGGAAGCACTGAGTGCAGGACTTGAGCTTCGCTGTCACCTCGAGGATATTACAAGGGCTGACATACTCGGTTTCGTGGTTCCCTTTGCTCAGGAGCTCATGCGATTGAAAGAGGAGAGCAACAGAAATATAAAACTACGTCTCTGCGACACTCTCGGATACGGAGTGCCTTATCCCAGTGCTGCGCTCCCAAGAAGCGTTCCGAAGCTCGTTCGTACGATGGTGGACGTTGCGGGAGTCCCGGGAGAACTCTTGGAATGGCATGGACATAACGACTTTCACAAGGCGCTGATAAATTCATCAACTGCATGGCTCTATGGATGTTCGACCGCAAACGGGACATTACTTGGATTCGGAGAGAGAACCGGGAATACCCCGATCGAAGCATTGATCATTGAGTACATCTCCCTCACGGGAAAAACAAATGGAATCGATACTACTATCATTACAGAAATCGCAAACTACTACGAGAAAGAGATCGGTGAACGAATTCCGAACAACTTCCCCTTGGTGGGTTCAGATTTCAATGCGACGCGGGCAGGTATACATGCAGATGGAATGATCAAGAACCCAGAAATCTACAACATCTTCGACACTGAGAAGATACTGAACCGGCCTCCCCAGATAATCATCAACGACAAATCAGGGTCCGCAGGAATAGCTCAGTGGATAAACACCCACATGCGATTAACGGGTGACAGCAGAATCAATAAACAGGATCCGAGTGTATCACGAATCAACGCATGGATTCAGGAACTGTACAACAAGGGCAGAGTCACGTCCATCTCAAACGAAGAAATGGAACATGTGGTACGCCATTTCATGCCTCATCTCTTTATCTCTGAGTTCGACCGGATCAAGAGGAGAGCACTAGAGATGGCAGAGGATATCATCAGTGGTGTGGCCGATAGCCCGGAGCTGAAGTCCATGGATTCAGCGCAGATTACTCCACTGCTCGAAAAGCTCGTGTTCGAACACAAATTCATCCAGTGGTCCTATGTCACAAATCTGGACGCAAAAATCATTACCCCCTTCATCACCCAGCCAAATCTGAAGGGAAAGTACAAACATGCACATCTGCCTGAAGACTTCTCTGACAGGTCCTGGTTCGTGAATCCCCTTGAGGATGGAAAAATCCATGTTTCTAAGTTCTACGTCTCCTACATCACGGATGTACTCTGTCTCACGGTATCGGCGCCGGTTTTTAGAAAGGATGAAAAGATCGTTGGAATCGTTGCCTTTGATATTCAGTTTGAGGACTTGGTGAGAGCGGAAGATCTCGTCTAGATGATCTTGTTTAGAAAATCTTGTCTAAAGACCTTGTCTTAAAGACTTTGTCTAACAGATATCATGCATGCCGTAATCATCTTTTTTACCGCTTTAACTTAAGCTCAGTTCCGCTATTTTTAGACTTCTCATGAACAGAAATGTACTATATAGACCATTTTATTATTTTATCCATTCGCATTAAAGTATCTTGCTTATCAAGCCGTATACGATGAGCATCGCTATCAGGTCCAAAATCCACCGTTTTAATGACTTCACATCGTCAAATGAACGAAGAGTGCTCTTATCTTCAATGATCCATGGTTTTACCAAATCAAGATCTTTGCTTCCATCCCAATCAATTGTTGGAACTCGCCCTTTTTTTTATGATTCTTTTTTGCACTGCTGCATCATAAAGCTTTTTATCATAAAGAATATCAGAGGAGACCCACTTGTTACCAAAGCTGCGAATGCGTAGTCAAACGAAGTTTGAGGCGTTGTCAATAAAGTAGCGCATTCCAGAGGTCCTCGATGGTGTCAACAATTCGGCCATAACTCTGTCCGGGGGGATCTGTATCTTTTCGGAATCCGTAGCCGTAGGTCACTCCAATAAAGTCAATCCCATTCTGTTCTGCCCCAATGAGATCATATTGAGTGTCACCGACCATAACCGCCTTATCAGGTGCGGGATTGCTTAGTTGATACAGAGCTTGCCGAACAATGTCTTCCTTCTTGGAGATACTGTCATCCAAAGTGCCACCGCAAACCACATCGAAATACATGTGAATATTAAAATGACGCAATATCTCGTTGGCGAATACGGTAGGCTTGGTCGTAGCCAGACTCAGTACTCTTTCCTGTTCCGATAAGGCTCCAAGAAGCTCTTCGATCCCTGGATAGAGCCCGTTTTCATAAATACCTTGGCTTGCAAAATACTCCCGATAATATCGAATAGCTAGTTCTACCTGATCCGAAGTGAATCCGTACAAATCTCTAAATGTGTCTTTCAGCGGAGGACCTATGAAATGCTCCAACTCATCTAGATCCTCCACTCGCAGACCGAATCTCGCTAGTGCGTACTGAGCAGATTTCGTAATACCGAGCTTTGGATCAGCTAGTGTTCCATCGAGATCGAAAAGAATATAGCGATAGGTCATACTTCTGAAGCCATAATCTCTTTAAATGTGTATTCCTTCGTTATATGTTTTTTAATTTGTCCATTTCCAAAATCAAATATCGTTTTGGCGATTCTGTTCTTTTGATCATATTCCAATATTTGTTTGAACTTTGCACCATCTAAATTATGGTTAACAATTCCGTGGTGTTTCTCCTGATAGAGTGTTGGCGTATTTACATCGAATAGGAAATAGCCTTCATCGCTCAGATGTCTGTATATATTACGAAACGTTTTCATCAACAGTTCAAAATTTACTAGGTAATTTATAGAATAAGACAATATCAGGATTTAAGAGCTTCACCATGCAGGTCGTAATCGTCTGCGCTTGTCACCCTTGCGTGTACGATGCTTCTTGGTACAAGGTTCTTTGCTGATCGGAGAAGGAACACACCATCAACCTCCGGAGTAAAATGGTAGCTTCTGCCTATGTACAGTGGTTCTTCCTGAAATCGTTCCTCCACGAGAACGGGGAAAGTCTGGCCGACGAGACGAGTGAGAAGACGATGGGAGATCTTCTGCTGTGATTCCATGAGAAGACGCTTGCGTATTTCGGCTACCTTCCGTGGAACCCTTCCCTTCAACGAGAAGGCGGCAGTTTCTCTCTGGGGAGAAAATATGAAAACACCAAGGTGATTGAACTCTACCTCTTGTACGAAGTTGAGGAGCAGTGCAAAGTCCCTGTCGGTCTCCCCTGGAAATCCAACGATTACCGATGTTCTAAAAACCGCACCAGGTACTCGTTCGCGTATTGAATCTATGATTCTTCTGTACTCCCTATCTCCTCCACTTCTTCCCATTAACCTGAGGATCTTCTCTGAAACGTGCTGTATAGGGATGTCGAAATAGGGAAGAACTCCCCCTCCATTAAAAAGTTCGATGAGTTGGAAGAGCTCCTGTGATGGTCTGAGATAGAGGAGTCGGAGAAATGAGATGCCGGATGCCCTCACAATACCTTCGAGAAGGGTTTTCAAGCCATCTCTCATCCCCAGGTCCTTTCCGTATGAGAGTGTGTCCTGAGAGATCAGGATCAGCTCCTGAATGCCTCTCTTCCGGAGAGACCTCGCTTCGTGGATTATGGTTGCGGGGAGTCTGCTTCTCATCTTCCCCCGTATTTTCGGGATAAGACAAAAACTGCAGTGCCTGCTGCATCCTTCAGATATTTTCACATAAGCGAATCCGGGAAAGGAAAGGAGCTCGGATCTCGACGCATACTCCCGGTATCCCTCTTCGATGCATCTACTGTCGGGGAAATCCCTTTGCTCCCCAGCAGAATCTATCGCCTCTAGAATGCTTTCAAGATTACCAACACCAACCACGGCATCAACCTCTGGCATCTCATCCAGGAGCTCCCTCCAGTTGAGCTGGGAAAGGCATCCAGCAACAATAAGTTTTACGCCCCTTTTTCTATGCACTGCAAGCTCGAGTATGGAGTCAATGGCTTGCTCTTTCGCCTCATCGATAAACGCACAGGTGTTTACCACGATCCTTGATGCTTCTTCAGGATTATCTGTTGTACGGTACCCCTTTCTCTTTAAAAGGGCAAGCATCACCTCAGAATCAACAGTGTTTTTACTGCATCCCAGTGAACGGAGGTATACAATCTTTTCTTTCTGCAAACTCATTGATTTATTAAATATAAGGATTATGTCTTCAACTTGAGAGCGATCACATCAAGGCGGTCAGAGGCATCCTCCATCCTATTTGTAAGCGCATTCACACGCAGGATTAGTTCCCTGAGCATCATCTTTTCTGAAAATTTAACTATCTTCTCATTCCTGAATACCGCTTGGATGGACTTCCAGACGTATTTATCGACTTCACCTTCAAGGTGTTCGATCTGGCGGGTATCTTCAAATACCTCTTCTGCATTCATGAAGAGGTTGTAAATGCCATCTTTGAGCTTATCCGCGCACAGCTCGGTGAGCTCGATCATCTTCAGTAAGTTCTGCTTTATTTCAGGAGGAATTTCCGGCTCTATAAGGGTTAGGAAATCTCCCCCTCTTTCCGCCTCATTTGCCACCTTGTCGATCACATCAAGGGCGATAAAAAGAACCTCTCTCACTGAGGGCATAAAGGCACCCAGGTACATTTCCTTGTTTATCTCCCGTTTACACTGATCTGCCTCTTTTTCTCTGTTGTGTGTCTCTAGTGTAAGGAGCTTCGACTGTTCCTTTTCACCTTCAATATAGGCGCGCAAGGATCGTAAAAATATTTTTACCGTTTCGGCAACGAGGTCCGCATGCCGTTTTATGTCATCAACGATATACTTCTCTCTCTTATGGATGAATAACCCCATCTGGCCCCCGAGTGTTCCCTTTTCCTCAATACTATACACAAAGATAAACATATTTTCAATGACTATACATCAAATTTTCGCACTGTCTAAAGACTAATTTCCAGAAATGCAGTAGATTTTCTCAATTGGAGTGATTATTATCTTCATCATACATGTGTATGGGGGAGAAAATGCAGGAGAATGAAGAGCGATCGCTGGTTTCTCTCATAGTAAAATCACGGAGGATACTCATATTTTCGGGTGCAGGAATCTCAACCACGAGTGGTATACCAGATTACAGAGGGCCAAAGGGGGTTTGGAAAAAGCCGTATCCTGTCTA
>SMTZ1_10000400_pt1 | contig 57423 bp, 47 predicted proteins | sample DeeMarSWOR136_30_FD_25667 | JGI IMG/M metagenome (IMG submission 25667) | reverse complement strand
GAACTGGCGTCGGGATGTCACCCTGCAAAAAATGATATTTTTTGCGCTGGATAGGTATTTTCTCTTGACAGGGTGCCCTTTAATGGGTGACCCCCTGGCCTTCACCCCCATAGCGGGCGACCATATCCTTTCGCCGGCAACTCGATTTCAAAATCTGAGCGACGTTCCTGAGGACAAGATCCCCGGTCATGATTTGATTCAGTGTTTCAGCGGTTTCAATGGCATGCTCTTGGGTCCATCTCTTCCCCCCGAGGCCTGGCATGACATGCTCGCAGAGGGAGATTCCAGATTCAACGACCTTTTTTCTCGCCGCTGGCGGGACAGGTGGGGAATACCTGCCACTTCTTCCACGAACGTCGCTCAGGGACAAGGGTATTTCCCACAAACTCAGGAAGTTCCACTCAATTCTAGTGGCAAAGGTTCAGACCTTTATGTTAATGTATTTGGAATTCAATTAAGAATAGGAGAATTTTGAATGAAGAAGGTAGCAATCGGATGTGACCCAAATGCAGTTGAACACAAGGAAGCAATCAAAAAACACCTCACCGATCTCGGCTATGAGTGGGAAGATTACGGAAGCGACGATCCGATTTACGCCAACGTGGCGATCAAAGTGGCCGAGGCTGTTGCCTCAGGGAAGCACGATCGCGGGATTCTCGTGTGTGGAACGGGCATCGGCATGTCGATTGCCGCCAATAAAGTCCCTGGTGCCTACGCCGCTCTCTGTTCAGATGCTTACTCTGCGGAACGCTCGAGGAAAAGCAATAACGCCACCATTTTGACCTTCGGTGCCCAAGTCGTTGGCGTCGAACTGGCAAAAACCTTGGTTACCATCTGGATGAATTCAGAATATACACCCGGAGGAAGATCAGAACCAAAGATCAAAAGAATTTACGAATACGCAAGGAAACATCAGAAGTAGAATTGGGTGACCCCGGTAGACTCTAGCTTCACATTTCCCGCACAAGAAATCCCCTCTGTTTTCCACTGAACCACAAAAACGCATACAGGTCCCTGCCTTGATTACGTTTCCCCCCTTGCTACCTGATTTTGGCTTGGACTCTCTTCTGACTCCTTATGTCCCGTCTTTGTAGGTCAACTCTACCGCCTCGCAAAAGGGCGGCCATACTCTGTGAGTAATCGTTCTAAGTGGAATAGCTTCTGAGTTCCGATAATCTTGCAGGGTCGTGGCCTACCCATGCTTGAATATGAGCTCCGTTGATGTGCGAGCTCCCATTAGAGGCAAGAAAGACGAAGACTTCGGTGATTTCTTTAGGCTCGTAGAGTGTCGCCTCATCCAGGTGGGGTGGATAGACAACCTGCCGCAGCTGAGTTCTCAAACGCAGGGGGTCGACGGCGTTGAACGTAATCCCTGAATCTGCGGGTTCTGCGTTTGCCAGGGAGACAGTGAGTTCCCACAATAAACTCTTGGAGGCTGGATAGACTCCCCACTTCATCCTCTTTTCTAAAGATGCGCTAACAAGAGACGTAGATACATTGATGATTCTTCCAAAGCCCTTCGCTCGCATGTCCGTCATGATCTCTTGAATGAGATCCCTGGGGAATTCGAAGTTCACCCTGATAACTCGCCGAAATTCTTCCACAGGGAGACGGTGAAATGGAACAGGAGGACCGACAATCGCTGCGTTATTCACGAGAACGTCAAACCCGCCCCAGTTGCGACGAACGGTTTCGAGAAAAGGTCTGAGGTCACGAATACCATTCTCGATATCGAAGGGATGGGTAGTCAAGCGGTCGGGATTCTGGATGGAATCTTCAAGAGAGACTAGGGCTTTCTGCGTGCGGGAGAACGTGGCGACCTTGGCTCCATGATGGACAAAGGATTCTACGAGCGCCCTGCCTAGGCCCCTGCCACCACCCGTTACGAGGATGACCTTGTCTAATAGAATCTTCGAAGGAAAAGATCTCTCTCTCAAAAATCACTCCGGGAAGAACTCACAGCAAACCGATAGCCGGCATGGGATGCGTGAAGGCATAAACTACAAAGGAAGCCTTGTAGGCCGGTAGGGGATAGTCCATCTACCTAATGAAGAGCACAACCGGACAAAAACGATCTCGCCCTCTTCGAGCATACCGAGATTGGATCCAGAGGATGTAATCGCAATCCCATCGGTAACAATTCTTAGCGAAGCGGAACGGGTGCAAATCCAACTGTTTGAGCCCGAAGGGCGAGTTTTGGGAACGAAGTAGCACCCTGGCGCTCTTTGCAGTGAAGCGAGCTTTAGAACTGTCGAAAAAAGCTTTTGAACAGCGAAGAGCGATCTTTTCCAGCGACTTCATGTGAGATCAGTGACAGAGAAAAGCCTTACTTTGTCTTTTCGTCGTTGAAGATAGCCTCAGCATCCTTGACCGATGCGCTCTCATGGACAATCGCCCGCAAAGCCTTCATCATGGCTACGGGGTGATCATGCTGCCAGACGTTCCTCCCCAGGTTCAAACCAATTGCTCCTCTTCGCATGCCATCATGAACAAACTCGAAGACCTCAGGTTCTGTCTCACACTTAGGCCCCCCTGCCATGACGACAGGCACGGGACAGCCATTGACGACTCTCTCAAAATTCTCGCACCAATAGGTTTTGACGACTTTGGCACCCAGTTCCGCGGCGATCCGGCAACAAAGGCCCAAGTACCGAGCATCTCTCTTCTCAAGCTCTTTTCCCACGGCTGTGACAGCCATGACAGGAATTCCATATTTCTCACACTCGTTCACGAGTTCCCCGAGATTCAAAAGGGAGTCATGTTCGTACTCACTTCCCACGAAGATCGACATGCCGACAGCAGCCACATTGAGACGGAGAGCTTCCTGAATCGATGTGGTTAACCCCTCATTAGCCAGGTCTTTCCCAATGATGCTGGTGCCTCCAGAAATCCGTAGAATGACCGGTGGGCTATTTTTCGGGTCCACACAAGACCGGAGCACGCCCCGGGTCACAAAAAGTCCGTCCGCGTAAGGAATCAGCGGTCTGATAGTTTCACCCGGTTTCTCCAATCGTGTTGTGGGACCCTGAAAATAACCATGATCGATGGGCAGAAAGAAACAGTAGCCGTCGGACTGAATCAAACGGGCCAAACGATTCTCCATCCCCCAATCCATGATATGCTCCTCCTTTCAAATACTGTCTTTACAACATCGGACCAAGCCTGTTCCCAGTTGGTTATTCCTTAAAATAACTAACTTGGATAATAGTTCACAAAATACCTCTAAATACATGGAGATGACTCACCACAGAGGCCCGGAGAATCCAGAGGATTTTGTTTTTTTTTGCCAATCCCGCCAAAAGCGGGACGAATGGCAAAAATAAGCTCAGGCCTTCGGCCATAAATTGCCTCAAAGAGGCTGAGTGCCCTTTGTTTGTCGGTATCTCCCGACAAACAAGAGAACTCTCCCCTCTCTGAGTCCTCTGCGTCTCTGTGGTTACTGGTTCCCACTACTTTTGGGGTTCTATGATGACCTTTATCGAGTCCTTGGGTTCAGCCACGAGCTTGAACCCCTCCCCTGTCTCAGCGAGACCGAATCTGTGGGTGATCATTTCCCTCACCCGTACCCGGCGAGTCTGAATCAAATCTAAAGCAATACGTGCATCTTCCCTGCTGCCAGAATAAGAACTAGTCACTGTTATTTCGTTGAAGAGAAGATCGTTGACCCTTATCGAGACTTTTCCCCCTGGTTCTGTTGGTGCAAAGAAGAGAATCGTTCCCCCCCGTTCCACCGACTCCAAACCCTGTTCAATAGCAGGGAGAACACCCGTACAGACGACCACCAGATCTGCTAGTCGGCCGTCATTGATCTTGCGAAAGAGAGCGGGAACGTCCTGTTTTCCATGAATTACTGCATCTGCCCCAAATTTCTCCCCTGCCTCAAGACGGTTATCCACAAGGTCTGTAGCGACAATATGGCTGGCCCCCATCACGCGTGCCAGTTGGACCTGAAGAAGCCCAACAATACCACTTCCAATAATCAAAACAGAATCACCCGTCTTCATCCTCGCCAGCCTTTGCCCTCGCACAGCACAAGCCAGTGGCTCGATGAAGGTAGCCTCCTCGAAAGAAATGTCCTCGAGTAAAGGATAGAGCCCTCGGTCAACATTGATGGCCGGAACGCGGACGTATTCGGCAAACCCTCCCGGGTCAAAATGGGTATTCCGAAAAGTGTCACACACCGTATGGTGGCCTCGTACACAATAATGGCAGGTATTGCATGGAACATGATGATAGGCAAAGACCCGGTCGCCGTTCTTCCACCGTTCCACTCCCTGGCCCACTTCCACAATCTCACCCGCGATCTCATGACCCTGCACAAGGGGCGCCTTAGCGAGGCGATACCACTCCATGACATCACTTCCGCAGATACCGCAGGCCTCCACACGGATCAAGACTTCACCGGAACCAATTTGTGGTTTAGGCATCTCCTCGAGTCGGATGTCACGGTTGTTATAGTACATGGCTACCCGCACAGATTATCTCCCTGATGTGGCTCAGAATTACCAGTGCAATCTAATCTTTCTATGGTTCGGCCTGAGGCCCCATCTAATTCAGTATTTCTGCCCTCGTGTCCCAATCGTCCCAAAGATGCTGGTACAGACCCTGATAGAGGCGATATAGTTCACGGTACTTCTGATGATTCTCCATGTTAGGCTGAAAGGTTGCCTCCAGGGAACCCGTTCGTTTTGCTGATATTCCATGATCCTTCAGACAATTGGCGATTGTCTTTCTCGCCGCCCTCCACACCAGATCCATGTCTTGTTCTGCCCAATCTTGCCTCGTCGTCTCCACGGGTACCGGTTCCCTGCTGAGGCCAATTTCACGGCCGTACTGGTCGAAGACAACGGTCTTGACGAATGACGTTCCGGCATCTATGCCGAGCAGAAAGGGTTTACCCATCCCGTTTCTCCCAGTATCTGAAACTAATTAGTCGTCGCTGGGAAATCCTCCTTTCGCTCACCGAACGAAATCTCTGACCCCTTCTAAACTCGGCCTGCCTCCCACAAACACTAGAAGCTCGCCCCTTCGGGAACACTCCTTTCGCCAAGACGGGCTACCCCAGAAATTTCGTAATGTTCGCTCCAAGGATGTTTTTCAGTCGCCATCAACTCAACCGGAATGATTCTAGAACTTCTGGATTGGCGCAGTATTTCGGTTTCTCTCCCGAGAAGAGACGATTCAAATCACTAACGATGATATCTGTCTGATGCTTTTCCACATCGATGGAAGCTCCTCCGATGTGGGGCACCACCACGACATTATCCAATTGGAGCAGCGGACTGTCAGACGGGAGGGGTTCCTGTTGGAAGACATCTAGACCTGCTCCAGCAATCTTCTTTTGCCTCAATGCGGTGGCCAAAGCCGCCTCGTCTACGATTGCTCCTCTTGCGGTATTGATCAGATAGGCTGTCGGTTTCATCAGCGAAATCTGTTTCTCGCCGATTAGCCCCTTGGTCTCATCAGTTACTTTGCAATGAACTGTGACGAAGTCAGATTCCCTCAGTAGCGTCTCGAGGTCAACGGCACGGGCTCCCGCACCGATTATTTTTTCTTCAGGGATGTAGGGATCATAAGCAAGCAGGTTCATCTCAAAAGCCTTGGCCCTTACGGCCACTCTCTCGCCGACCTCTCCCAAACCGATGATTCCGAGTCTCCTCCCTGAGAGCTCTGGTCCTTTGAAGACCACATAAGGGCTCCCCTTCTCTACACCCCACACCACATTTCTGTCACTATCAGCCTGTGTCCCAGGAGGTGCCAGAAAATGGCCCGTTTTTAACAGGTGATGAGCCTGAGACACATGTCGAGCCACGGCGATCATCAAACAGAGAACAAGTTCGGCCACAGAGGTGGCATTGCGCCCAGGCGCGTAGAGAACGGGGATTCCTTTTTTTGTGGCTTCCGGAATGTCGATGTTGGCTTGTGGTCCCCCCCGTGTGCAGGCAATGATCTTCAGGTTGGTAGACTCGATAACCTCTCCTGTAATTGGCTCAAACTCGACGATGACCATTTGCTTATTGGCCAGCTTGTCCTTCAGCTCGCGGACAGTAAGAACCTCTCCTCCCCTGGCTTGTCCTTCAAATTCGACTTCTGCCAATTCCCTGAGTTGCTTGAGGCCACTCTCAGCTAATGGAACAGTCACCAGCACCTTCATGGCTATCTCCTATCAACCCTATCGAGGCCAGATCTCTGAAAAACTGCAAAAGGGAGCTCTGAGCGCGAATCAAGATTTTTTCGATAACAGCTCACAGCGAAGCGGAGCGGCTGCAAACTCAACTGTTTGAGCCCGAAGGGCGAGTTTTGAGTTTGCCTCGATAAATATTTTCTGGGCTGTCATACTGGAGAAGCTTCCCTTTGTCCATGACGGCGATTCTGTCTGCCAAGGTTAGTGATTCGCTCTGATCATGGGTCACGTAGATGATGGTCTGCCCGAGATCGCTTTGCATCCGTTTTAACTCTGATCGGAGTTCCAGCCTTGCTTTGGGGTCCACATTGGTTAGGGGTCCATTGAGCAAATACAGTCTGGGCCTCCGCCCCCTTTCTCCTCGAGACCTAATAAAGGATTTTCCTCACTTCCCAAAGATTACCTCACTCAGCATTTCTTGTGTAGTTCCTGCATCCATAGTATCTTGTGCTCTTTTCAACTTTCCGTAGTCCATCCGGTCGAGCATGTCCACCAGATTATTGAGATTCCGAATACAGAGATTGGCCGCCGTTGGGGCATCCTCCCTAAAAGGAAAGATGTCCAGTCCCAGCCAGCCATCGTATCCAGTAGCATCAAGGTAGTATAGAAACTCCAAAGTGTCTGCAATATGGATCGTTCCAACGATGAGATCATCGTCCCACTCACCATAAGCGTCGTTGAAATGGACATTGAAAAGTCGTCCATGGCGATTTAGAAGAGCAACTGAGTCACCAGGCTTCTCCTTGCTCATCAGTGCATGCCCAAAGTCCAGAGTGACCCCAACGTTTTCGCCACATTGGAGGGCCAGGTGGAGCGCCTTGGCCGCATTTCCAACGGCAAGGTACATCCTGGGCTCCTTGAGCTTATACTCCAGGCACATTTTCATATTCGGATTGAAATCGGCTATCTCTTTGATGGATTCGATCAAGGTATCGAGTTGTTTTACATAATCCACCTGAAAGGGATAGTCAAAACCGTCACTTCCCAGCCAGAGGGTGACCGCTGGACAATTGGCTTTTTCAGCACGTTCGACTGTTTCTTTACAGACATCGATGGCTTCCCTTCGAAGTTTTTCATCGGTGTGGGTGATAGAACCCAGCTTGTACTTCCGGTCTCCGAAAGTATTGGCAAGTATCCCCGTGGTTTGAAGGCCCCTATCACTGACCCAACCCGTAAATTCGTTGAAATCCACGCCATCTAGCTGGGAGGAGAAGACCTCAATGCCTTCAATTCCATCAACAGACGCGGCAATATCGATAAGTTCCTTCAATTCAAAGGATCGATCGAGATATCCCGAAGGCACGAACCGATCAGCGCATCCTCCCAAACACCAGAGTCCGGTAGCATACTTGAATTTTTTCGCCATCTTTAGCCTCCTTTTTTGACTAGCAACGATTTAGGAAATGGATGGAGATCTTTTGTCATAATTTGGGATTACGCAGATAAATTCAAACGGTTCAGCGTAGGGGTTTTTGAACTGATGTTCCTCGTTCCGCGCCAAAAAAATGCTGTCGCCCACTGATACATGATGTTCACGGCCCCCTTCATCGATGGCAATGCCTCTACCTTTTTCGATTTGCACGAGATGTTCGTAGTTGTGCCTGTGTTGAATAGTATATCCCTTTGGAAGGATCTTGAAATATCTCATGATAATATCATCCGATCCTTCCTCAGGCCCTACCAGAACCTTCTTAATGACACCCTGAGCCCCTTCCATCTCAACCAGGACATCCTCAGACTCTATCTTTCGATTGATCTCCATCGCGAATACCTCCATCAATTAATCAGTTGGTCTCCTCCTTACGTCACAGAGGTCTCTGAAAAAGGTCGCTCTTCGCTGCTCAAAAGCTTTTTTGAAGTCCTTTAGGGGAAACTGATGGGTGACCATTTTCTTGGCATTTACCTTCCCCTCGGCAATGTATTTGATGGTGAGGGGAAACTTGTTTGGGCTAAGATGCCCCCCTATGATCTGCAGTTCTTTAAGCTCACTGACGTAGTTGAAATCGAGCGATGCCTTCCCTTCATAGACACCCATAACAAGCATTTTCCCGCTTTTTCGAAGGACCTCGCATCCCAGTTCGAGAGATTCATTGTTTCCAGAGACCTCCATATAGACATCACATCCAATACCGTCAGTCAGCCGATTGATTTCTGAAACAGCATCGTGTTTCGTCACATTAAATGCGTAGTCGGCGCCCAATTGTTTTGCGATTTCATTGATACAATTCCGTAGGCTTGAATCACGAGGACCTTCATTCTTTCCATTTTGGTTCCCCCTAGGCCCTTTCGTTGACAGAACTTGATAGGGACAACACCCCCATCGCCGTCTCTTCATCCGTTATAAGGGCATTGAGATAACCTCCTCTTAAAGCTCCGAAGATTGCCTCTTTCTTGTTTTCCCCGCCCGCCACACCGATGACCATCCCGATCTTTTTTAAATCCTCCAAACTGACCCCAATTACTCGCTTCATGTAGCCACTTGCCACTGGAACCCCTTCCAGGTCATAAAACTGGGTACAAATATCTCCAACCGCTCCCATGTTTCTCAACTGCTTGACCTCTTCCCGTGATAAAATGCCAGCCTTGACTAAGGAAGAGTCTTCGTCCGCATTTCCTATTCCGAGAATCGCCAGATCTGATTCTCTGGCCATCTTGAGGGCGTGGTTGACGCTCGTTTCGGAGGCAATAATCGACCGACTCTTTGCAGAGTCAGCCACAGCGGGAGCCGATATATAGTAGCAGTCAGCATTCAAGGCATTCGCTACCTTCCCAGCCACTTCATAAGGGCTTTCATCCGCCCTCTTTGTCCAGCCGCCGACAAGAGAAATCACGTGTGAATGTGTGAGGGGTTTCCTAGAGACGAATCTGGTAATCTCGTGGAGGGTTGTGCCCCAGCCCACACCAATAACCTGGTTGTCTCTAACCTTCCTCAGCAGGTAGCTCGCTGCAGCCTTTCCCAATGATTCCTTGAGCTTACTTTTATCGTCAGGAGTTGGCACGACCACGACATCGGTCAAGGCAAAGTGGGTTTTTAACTCATCTTCTTTTTCAAAGCAGGTGATCAGGGGATCAACAATCTGGATCTGAACCAGCCCCGTCGCTTTGGATTTTGAGATGCTTCTTTGGACCCGCATTCTTGAAAGACCCAACATCTCCGAAATATCTCGTTGCGTGTGGCCTTTCATGAAATAGAGCCAGGCAATTCGGCTGATGAAATCTGTCCCAAAAGATCGGCCCATTTTGTTCATTTGTTCACATTTCTGGATTTTGCCACTTTTTGAACCTTGCTTAGCATAGCCTCTGCTTTCTGTCAAGGATTTTGTCGATCTATTCGATGATTCCCTTCATGATAGAAATTCTTCTTTAAACGCAGTAGGTTGCGTGGTATGAAATTGTGTTCAAAAGGTTTCACGGGGGAGTCTTTCCTCTTGACAAAACACCACGACAATCTATAATGGCTTCCAAATCGTACGAATTCTTTGATTAAAGGAAGGGGGTTTGAGATGAAAAAATTCATCAATGATCCGTTTGACGTAGTGGACGAGATGCTGGAAGGTTTTCTTGCTATCCACGGTCGTCATGTTCGTAGGCTGGACACGGCCAGAACTGTTGTCAGAGTGGACGCCCCTGTCCAGAACAAAGTTGGCGTTGTGACTGGAGGTGGGTCTGGCCATAAACCCGCTTTCATTGGATTCGTAGGCAAGGGCATGTTGGATGCCGTTGCTGTCGGAGAGATTTTCACCTCGCCTCCCCCCAACGCGGTCTTCGAGGCGGCTAAAGCTGTCAATGGCGGGAAGGGGGTTCTCTTCTTGTTGGGAAATTACGCGGGGGACGTTATGAACTTCCAGCTTGCCGCTGACATGGCCAAGGTTGAGGGAATCCCAGTCGAGCAGGTTATTGCCACGGATGACGTTGGTTCCGGACCTAAAGAAAAGGCATCGAACAGACGTGGGGTAGTGGGGGAGTTTTTGGCTTGGAAGATCGCCGGGGCTAAGGCAGAGGCAGGGGGAAGTCTTGAGGAATGCAAGGCTGTTGCCGAAAAGGTGAACAATTACACGCGAACCTTGGGTGTGGCCCTCTCGCCCTGTACTGTTCCTGCCAAGGGAACGCCGACTTTCACCCTGGCAGAGGATGAAATGGAATACGGTGTTGGTCACCATGGGGAACCGGGGACGGCTAAGATAAAGATGATGACTGCTGATCAGGTCACGGAAAAGATGACCTCAGAGGTCATAGAGGACCTTCCCTTTCATTCGGGCGACGAGGTAACTGTCCTCATCAACGGCCTTGGAGCCACGCCTATGATCGAACTCTATGTTTGCTTTCGTAAGGTCAAGCAGATCCTTGACGGGAAAGGGATCGAAGTTGAACGTTCTTATGTGGGAGAGTACTTCACAGCTTTAGAGATGGCAGGTTTTTCGGTCACCTTGATGAAACTCGACTCTGAGCTGAAGTCGCTTCTCGAGGCACCAGCAGATACCCCCTGTTACAAGCTCTGAGAAAGGGAAAGAGAATGGCGACAAAGATCACGACCTCTCAAATGATGCGAATGATGGAGAACCTCTGCGACACCATCGAACAGGAGAAAGACTATCTTTCAGAGTTGGACGGAGCCATCGGGGACGGAGACCACGGCGTCAATATGGCCAAGTGTTTTCGAGAGGTGAGAAAGAAACTGCCCGAAAGTCAGGATAAGGACATTGGGACGATTCTCAAGAATGTGGGAATGGTTGTTCTCAACTCCGTAGGAGGCGCCATGGGGGCCCTCTACGGGACCTTTTTTCTCAGGTTGGCTCAGGAGTCAGCAGGGAAAACTGAAATTGACCTTGGTGACTACGTACGGATGTTCAAGGCCGCAGAGAAAGGGATTCTTGAGATTGGTAAGGCTTCAGTCGGGGATAAAACCCTTGTCGATACCCTTTGGCCAGCTGTAAGGGCTCTAGAACAGGCTGCACAGGACGGAAAATCACTCCCCGAAGCACTGTCTGACTTTCAAGAGGCGGCAAAAAAGGGGATGGAATCGACCAAGGACCTCATTGCGAAGGTCGGAAGATCGAGCCGGCTGGGTGAAAGGACCCGTGGCCATCAGGACGCTGGTGCCACGTCCTGCTACTTCATCCTTCAAGCGTTTTGCGAGGGCCTAGAGGAGGCCATCGAGAGCTTTTCCAAAAATGCCTGAGATTGTGCGGCTTGATCTGGCGGCTTACTGCCAAGATTCGCAGAAAAGCCCCTTTCCCACCGGGACAGGGGCCTTCAACCATGCAATACCACAACGGGCCATTTGTTCTGAATTTCCGACTCCCCCCGATCCTCTGATCTCAGGTAGGTTTCATCAGAACCTTGATGGAATCGTACTTGCGACCTTTTGATATGTCGATGGCTTTTTTGAAGTCTTGCAGCGGATAAGGTTCCGATACGATTCCCCTCGACGTAATCAGCCTTCTCGATAGGAAATCGATAGCGGACGCGTAGGTGTGAAAGCCAAGATGGCCGCCCCGGATCTCCAGTTCCTTGATATCCGAAATAATCGACCAGTCGAGGGAGACTTCTTCAGCAAACACTGAAAATTCCATCAATCGACCACCCCTCCGGAGCATGTCAACGGCCGACCGGACGCTCTTGTTCGTCCCGGCCGCCTCAAGGACCACATCACAGCCGATGCCGTCTTCCGTCAAGGACTTGACCCTACCGACGGTATCGTCTTTTTCTGGGTTGATGGTCATGTCGGCCCCGAGGTCCTTGGCCACTTCTAGTCTATAGTCATCGATATCGACAGCAATCACTTGTCGCGGATTCTTGAGCTTTGCACCCTGCACCATGAAGAGCCCGATGGGGCCACAGCCCATGACAACCACCGTCTCGCCGAACTGGATGCTCGCCCTGTTGACTCCATGAAGGGCGCAGGAAAGAGGCTCAATCACTGCTGCATCATCCCAGGTAATTCTCTCGGATACCTTATGAATGATGGAGCCTTTAGGATAAAGCATGTGCTCAGCCCATCCTCCATTAAATTTCACGATTCCGAACACGGCATGAGGATCGCAGAGGTTATATTGGCCACGTTTGCACCAATAGCACTTCCCGCACGGGACAATATTCTCGGCAACCGCCCGATCCCCAACTTTAAGGCCGTATTTCTCACCGGCCCCAGGGCCAAGTTTCACAACCCGGCCCATGAATTCATGCCCCGCAACTATTGGAGCATGGCTATAGGCCACTTTGGCGAAGTAGGCGTTGCCATAGTATATTTTGGGATCGGCAGCGCAAATCCCACAACTCTCGATCTCAACGAGAACCTCCTCTTCCCCAGGGTCTTGTATTTCAAAATCCTCATACCGAAAATCCTCCTGCCCGTGGATCACCACTGCCTTCGTTAGCATGGGGCTTCCTCCTTCTCCTTGTATTAACACTCTGCAAAAGATATGACACGAGAGGGCCTTTAGAGCCCCCTAACCAATCGACCGTCCCGTTTTTCTATCGAAAATATGGACGTATTCTGTGGAAAAACTGACGACGAGATTCTGGTTTGCCTTGAGATCGAGGGTACCTAAGACGGTTAGCAGTAGCCGCTCCTCACCTGATTTTAAGTAGATAACCGTCATGTCCCCAACGAGCTCCACAGCGTACACATTCCCAGAAATAGAGACGAATTCAGGCCCATCAATTTGGCCCAACTCAAAATCTCCCGGACGGATCCCAACGACAAGCTCATCGGTGGCATTCCCCTGGAGTCGATTGGCATCCTCTGTGGAGAGGGTAAGCTTAAAACAGGCGCTCTGCAAATGTAGTTCGTCGTTTTCACGTGATAGCCCGCAGTTGACAAGATTCATCGGAGGTTCACCAATGAACCCGGCAACAAAAAGATTGGTTGGCTTGTCATAGAGTTCATCAGGTGTCCCCAATTGCTGCAAAGTCCCCAGATTCATGACCGCTATCTTATCTCCCAGCGCCATGGCTTCGAGCTGGTCGTGGGTCACGTAGACGATGGTATTTCCCAACTCCACATGGAATCGTTTTATCTCCGTCCGAATTTCATTCTTAAGCGTCGTGTCCAGATGAGAAATCGGTTCGTCCATCAATACCAGCTCCACACCGTCCTTAACCAGCGCTCGTGCCAATGAAATTCTCTGCTGCTGTCCTCCACTCAACTCAGATGGGGTCTTTTGAAAAACATCATCAATTCTGAGAACCTCGGCAACCCTCCGGACTTTCTGCTTAACCTCTTTTGAAGGAACCCCCTTTGCCTGCAATGGAAAGGCGATATTTTCAAAAACGGTGAGAGGAGGATAGAGCGCATAGTCCTCGAAAGCCATGGCGATATTCCGGCGCTGTGGAGGAAGATCGTTGACCCTGTTTTTTCCAATGTAGATGCTTCCCTCTGAAATATCCTCCAAGCCGGCAATCATGCGGAGCGTCGAAGTTTTCCCACACCCAGAAGGCCCCAAAAAGGCCAGGCACTCTCCTTCTTCACACGTTAAGCTCAAATCTTTAACCGCTTCTATATCCTTCCCTCGATAATATTTCCAGACATTTTCTAGCTTCAGTTTGTCCATGAAGCTTTCCCCTTAGCTCTCCAGGATGTTCGTACCATTTTGAGAATCAAAAACATGGATCGTCTTTGGATCTATGTGGAGCCTGATCTTTTCACCGATCGTCCCCTTTCGCATTCTGGGGGCGGTTTGCACTTTCAGAATCTCGTTTCCGATCTTCACCGATAACGAGCCCTTCGCCCCTAAGGGCTCGTAAACGTATAGCTCGCCCGTTACTGTCGCTTTACGTTTATCACCAGTCCCTATGATATCAATTTCACTCGGGTAGATCCCTATTTTCACATCGGACAAAGCCTTCTTCTCGATTATTCTTCGTTGCTCTTCCCGTATCTTTAGTTGGAACCCATTCGCGTTTAGGTACATCTGTCCCTCTCTCACAACGGGCTTGGCATTCTGAATCACATTCATCGCCGGTATGCCGATGAGCTCCCCGACTTTATGACTCGCCGGCCTGCCAAATATTTCCTCCCGTGTCCCGATCTGTAAAACTTCTCCTTCACTCAGAATAACCACTCGATCCGCCATTCCGAAGGCTTCCAGATAATCAGTGGTCGCATAGAGCGCGGTTAACCCTCGCTCTTTTAGAAGATTTCGTAAATCCGGCCGCAATCCATGTCTGAGTCTCGCGTCCAGATGGGCGATGGGTTCGTCCATCAAGACGAGTCTTGGCTTTCTAACCAAGGCTCTGGCCAGAGACACCCGCTGCCGCTGTCCCCCACTCAGCTCTCGAGGCTTTCTATCCAAAAGATGAGAAATCTCCAGCATGTCGGTAATTTCTCTCGTTCGCTTCTTGATCTCTTCTTCGCCGACCCTTTCGCTCCTTGCAGGCGCCCTAAAGGAGAATGTGATGTTATCGAAAATGGTCAGATGAGGATAGAGTGCATAGGTTTCAAAAACCATTGCGACGTCTCGTTCTTCCGGAGGTACAAGGGTGACATCCTCTCTGCCGATAAATACCTGTCCTTCGGTGACCGGCTCTATTCCGGCGACTACCTTTAGCGTTGTTGTCTTACCGGCCCCGGGGCGTCCCAGTATCACCACGAGTTCGCCATCCTCAACGCGTAGATTCAGACCCTCTATTACCGTCACTTCATCGTATTTTTTCCTCACTTCCCTGATTTCCAGATCGGCCATTTTCCCCTCGTTCGCCCAGCGGTTACCCTCTCACCGCCCCAAAACTCAAGCCGGCTACTACATATCGCTGGATGAATAGCGAAAGAAGCACGCTCGGAACCATGGCCAACGTGGCAGCTGCTGCCATTTGACCCCAGAGCACCCGCTCATATGAAATGAACCCCAATAACGAAGGAGTAACCGGGCGACTGGCATCACCAGCCAAAACATAGCCAAACAAAAACTCGTTCCAAGAATAGATAAAAGCCACAACGCTGGTTGCGGCGATCGCAGGCTTTACCAGAGGCAAGGTGACCCTGCTAAAGACTCCCCACCACGAAAACCCGTCCACCCGAGCTGCCTGTTCCACCTCAATAGGTACCGCTGCAAAATAACTGCGCATCATCCAGACCACAAAGGGCAAAAGGATGAGTTGATGGATTAAAATCAGTCCGATGTATGTATCGTACAACTTCAGACTCTGATAAATCGCATAAAGTCCGAACACGACGAGCAGTGCCGGGGCAAATTTAAAGCTCAATAAAGTGAAGGCAAAGTCCTCCTTCCGGAAGAACTTATACCTTGCCAGGGAATAGGCTGCTGGCATGCCTAGTATCAAGGCCAAAGCGGTTGCTCCTATGGCGATGATCAGACTATTCTTGAAGTACCGTAAAACCTCCATCTGGACCGTCTCATAATGGGTGCCGGTCCATTTTCTTCCCAGAAGCACGTTTTCCCAGTTCGATAGGGTCGGTTTGAAAATGAATTTCGGTGGGTAATGGGTGACGTCTGTCGGTGTCTTAAAGGACATGAGGACCATCCAATAGATGGGGAAGCATGTCCAAAGCAACACCAACACGATAGCAGAAATTCGTAGCCCTTTTCTTAACATTTCCTCCCCCTCAGGTGGGCTAAATCAATCTTTTTCCCAGGGCTCTTCTCCACGCACGCACGATAATGAATGAGCAGACAAAAACAACAGCCCAGAGAATGACAAGCTGGACGAAGGCTTCTCCCATCATCGTCCATCGCATCGCATGATAGTAAGCATTCACGTGCAAACTCATGGTCGCTTTTGCCGGTCCACCTTTGGTGCCGGCATAGATCATGTCAAACATGATCAAGGACTCGATCAACCTGAACAGGATCACCACATATATGACAGGCTTTAGCAGGGGAAGCGTCAGCTTTCTGAAGATAAACCAGCTGGAAGCCCCATCAACGCGCGCCGCCTCAAAAGGACGTGAGGGAAGGGACTGAAGGCCTGCTAGAAGAATAATGGCAGCAAAGGGGGTAAAATTGTGAACATCGATGAGAACGACGGAGAACATCGCGGTATTGGCCTCACCAAACCATCCCAACCGCGGCATCCCCACGAATGAACCCAAATAATTCACCACACCGATGACGGGGGCCAGCATGAGCCTCATCATAATGGCCTCGATCACGGGGGGTATCATAAAGGGTAATAGGATGATCGCCCGGTAAATCGTGCGACCCCCTATGGGTTTGAGTAGAAGCAATGCCATTGCAAAACCAAGGGCTAGTTCTATCGTGGTAGCCGAGAAGGCATAGGTAAGCGTCACTCTGACCGAGTTCCAAAAATCCGAGGAGATAAGCATTTCCACATAATTCTCAAGTCCGATGAAGGAGGCCGTCCGATAGGTGAGGTTATAGTCCGTGAAGCTGAAATAAACAGAACGGAAAAAAGGATACAGAATACCGACTGTAACAATAAAACAAGGCAAGTATAGGAGATAGGGGATGCTTTTTGGCGTGATGATTTTCCTTTTTACCCGCTTTGACCAACCTTTCAATCCCTCCCCCACAGGGATTTCAACAGATTCTGCGGCGGTGCCGCAGGCTCTGCTACTTCTGTTGGCTTCTGTTTCTCGCATCGTGCCATCCGTAGTAGATGGTTTGTGGCTATCTTCGCCCGGGTGGGCGGAGATAGCCACCTTCTTGCTAGTCCTTGATCCCTAGGGCCATGCGCCACTTTTTCATCACCCGATTGATTCGCTTTGCTGAATCATCAAGTGCTTTCTCGACCGATTTTTGACGGGCATAGGATTCATGAAGGGCGTCGCACCACAGGTCACCGACAGTGGTCACATCTGGATTGGGGGTCCATCGAATGTCACCGTACTTGTCGTACAGCACATCCACAACGTCCTTGTATTCTCCCGGACGTGACCCCCAAGGCCGGACCTTTTCTACCACCTGCGAATCATTCCATATGGATCTTCGGGTCGGGTTGAAATTGTTGTGTTTGATCGTGCTATCGATCATGGTCTTTCTCGCAGTCGCCCATTGCAAGAACAACCAGGCTGCCTCCTTATGCTTGGAAAGACTGCTCATTGCCAAGGACCACGTCCACATGTTGGAAACGATCCTTCCGTCCGGCCCTGCTGGTGGCAGCGCATAACCGACTTTTCCGGCGACGACCGATTTTTCAGGATCTTCGTAACTGGCGGCAAAGAAGTCACAGTCGTTGTACATGTAGAACCGACCTGCAGCAAAGCTCTGCTTCGCATCATACCATGTGTACGTCGGCCATCCTGGAGGGCCAGCCTCCTGGAGCCCTTTCACCCAGATTTTGGTGAATTCTTTGGCCCGCTTTGTGTGGATGGCGGCTTTGAGCTTTTCGTTGAGATCCTTCTGCCCCCATGAATTAAACCCTGTGAAATAACCGGAATGGACTGTAGACCAGCTTCGGATTCCCCTTTCCACGATCCCAAAAAAGTCCTTTCCACCTGCCTCGTTGGCCTTTGTGACCACGTCCAGCCACTCATTGTAGTCTTTTGGTACCGTGAGACCCCATTTTTTTCTCAGATCCTCGCGATAGGCCTGAACGTAGTACTCAACCATGACCGGGATGGCATTCCACCGTCCTGTGCCCATTCCACCACCAATCGTTCCATCCCAGTTATTGGCATTCATCACGGTAGTGATAAAATCATCCCTGTTGTACCATTCTTTGTCGGACAACTCGGGATTGTTGTAATACGGCCAGAGATCCTCGATCCAACCCGCATATTGGTAGCGCCATTCGAACATGGGAGAGGTCATGTAAACATCAAACACCCCCGCCCCACTCGACAAATCGATCAGGAGTTTCTCGAAATACTCCTGTTCTGGCAGAATAATATACGCCACCCGTATCCCTGTAAGGGCCTCAAATTCCGGAATCAATGGGCGGAGGGATTCGGTAAAGGGGTGTTTGTTGAGTCCAATGGTTAGCGTCTCCCCTTGGCGCACCGTCCATTTGACGTTGGCAACCTCAGGCCCCTGCATCCATTTTTCCGCAGCAAAGGAATCCAGAGTGAAAAAAAACATCCCAACGATCACGAGACAACATATAAGCAGTCTCTTTCTCATCATTATCCTCCTTTCTGTCCACCTTAATCCCTGTTCTGCCTTACACAACCACCGCGACTATTGTACTTCTGGGCTTCCTTTCCGACGGCACCACCTCCTCCTATGGGCAAGATTTTGCTCCAAGCTACTTAGCAGGCCGAGCGGGTGTGGGTTTGTTGCTGCTATGAAGACTTCCTGTTCATTTGTTCGCCTTTCGACGCGCTCGGACTGTTTGCACATTGATTAGCATAGCCTTTTTTGTCTGTCAAGAATCTTTTTACGCGAAAGCTGCAGGAAGAACTCAAAGGAATTCTTTGCGTCTTTAATAACTTATAGAATGTGAAATTATGTTCAAGCTCTTTTTGGAACAGTTTTTCAACGAGACCAATCAGTTGAAAAGTTCCAAATCCGCATAGGAACCCCTTCAGAAGGGCCAACTCAAAAAAATGTCCTTCGAAAGCAGAGATTTTGGATCTAACCCGCTGAGTATCACAACGGGCTCACTTCAGCTTTTTCCTGCGCCAAATGAAGATGGGTATCCCGACCGCCAATGGCAGGACCACTGATGTCAGATAGAGTTCGATGGGATTTCCCACCCTGATCGCCCGAAGCTCCCTCACGCTTCCTGACATAACCTTTCCAGAGACATCCAGTAATCGAATCTGGAAACTTCCCTTTTCAGGCTCAAATGCCACCTTATAGCCCACGAGGCTAGGGCCACGATCAGGAAACTTCTCCTTCACATAATCAACTATCCTGTATCCAAGCTCAGGGCCAGGAACCTGCTGCACTTGGTAGGGCTTTTCCTGGACACTCGCCATGATCTTTCCGTCTTTGACGAGTTGAAGGGTCCCCTTTTCGATCTGTTTAATGTTTACCCATTTCCAGAGTTCTGGATATCCCTCGTTCTGGGGGTCAAGAAGCTTTGAGTAATAGAGGTGGTCGTATTCCGCCTCAAGGTAAGGTCTGAAATAGAGAGTCTCCTTCCCTCCGAGGTAGATGATTTCTGCGGGATCACTCGATGTCTCAGGCATGGTCCACCTTTTTGCCGAGGCGATCTCGTAACCTACCTTTCCGCTTCGCCGGTGTGTGAAGCTGATGAGGCGCCTTTCACTCCCCTCAACAATAGTTCCATCTGAACTCCTGAGTCTAATCTCGTATTTTCCCGCAGGAAGGTTAACCATGTATGCCTGGTCCAAGTCTTCGACGTAGAATTCCGGTGCAGCCGGCAAGGAGGGTCGCTCCGGAACTGGAATCTTCTTACGCTGTTCTTGTGTCCTCCCAGAATTTCCCGGCTCCCCGGCCTTGGCAACAAACTCCTCCATCTTCCTCCGGTACTCGCGCCTATCCTCGTAGTACCTCTTGAGTTGATCAGTGTAATTCTCCACTGCCTGCTGGTATTGGGCGTATCTCTCTTTCGCCTTTTCATCGAGGAGGACCTCCGAGGGTCCAGCATACCATTGCCTTGCATGAGAGAAGGTGTAGGTTCGAGGCTTGAGTTCCTGGATAACCTTTCCCCCCCTAAGGATTTCGAGTACTCCCTCAACTGGTTCATTCAGAGTTTTCAAACCGGCCTTATACCGACGGGTTAGGGGCCAGTAGTAAACCAGGGTCATCGTGGGAAGACAGATGTTGTCCGAATCGGCAATGATATAAAGGGCCTTCTCGGTCCTCGGGCAGAATGAAGAAACGTGCCTCTTGCCGTCAAAAAGACGGAGGCGATAGACCATCTGCTCCTCCATAACAGGAGCCTGGGCTTGGACTAAGGCCATGGGAATGAGGAGGAGAATTAGGGAGATAAAGATCTTCTCCGCCCAACGAAAGTTCATGGGACGAAGTTTATTCAAATCCATGTACTATTCCCCTGTGGTTCTTCTGACCCCTTTCCTTTTGAGCACCAGAACGGAAGCAAACAGGGCGACTGCAGAGTAAATCATGGATAGAGCCCCGCTTAGGACATACTTCCCCACGCTCCCAAGGGAGACAGCCTCCATCCCTTGGTTCATATAGTGGAAGGGTGAGGTCCATTTTACGCCAGCGTTTATAATCGCAAGTGTGTTTCGAAGATAGATGAGTGCAGCGGCAAGACTCGGTTCCTCGATTCTGACAAGGGCCCCATGGGAGATTTGGAAGGCGATCAACCCTCCGGCAATCCCAAGGAAGAGGAGCACCGATGTGCGTACACTCCCGGCCAGTGTAGAGACAAAGATCCCAAAGGTTATCACACACGAAGAGAGGAACAAGGAGAGAAGGAGAACCCCCAAAAATTTCAACGATAGGCCAAGGTTCGATACCGTGGAGGCAACTGTGAAGTAGGCGGCTAGGAATAGAACGATAAATATATAGCTTAACACTCCTTTGAGATATTTTGAAAGAATGTAGGTGGCATGGTCCACCGGTCCGTAGAAAAGCGCCTCTAGAGTCTGCATGTCCTTCTCCCGGGCAATTGATGTGACAGAGGAAAGGGCCAGGTAGACTGCGCAAACTACGGTTGCGATAAAAAGGGGGTAAGCAAGGGGGCTTGCGGTAATAAGCAATTGGTCCCGGCCGACAGACTTTATGTAATTCTGGAGGATCACCGAAGAGATTATCAGAGAAAGGAGGATTGTAAGATATATCCCAATGCCGTAAATGGCCGAGCGAAGCTCACGCTTAGCCAGAACCCACATTGGATGAAATCCTAAGACACCCATTCAAGCATCTGCTTTTGTAAGAAGGGAAATGTTTTCCTTCGTAATTGTAATAAAGGCCTCTTCAAGACTCATCGACCGCAGTCGAGTACCCACAGGAACGTGGCCGCGGGATATGAGGGCCTCCACCACATCCCTCCGATAGTCCTGATCCGCCTTCATTTTCACCGTGAGGAACTTGCCTTCCATGAAAATGCCTCGAACGAAATCGAAGCCTCTAACGGCTTCAGCGGCCTGCGGTTCTTCTTTGGAAAATTCAAGGTCAAGCTCCACCTCTTCGGTCAGCCGCCTCACAAGACTATCCATCCTGTCTTCGGCCAAAAGACGGCCATTGTTCATAATGCCAACACGGTGACAAAGCTTCTCCACCTCTGAGAGCAAATGGGATGAGATAAATACCGTCTTTCCCTTCCTGTTCTCCTCTTCGACGAGATCTCTGACCTGACGGATTCCCATTGGGTCGAGCCCCGAAACTGGCTCGTCCAGGATCAAGAGATCCGGGTCATGGAGAAGAGCCCGGACGAACCCAACTTTTTGCTGCATCCCCCGGGAAAAGGCACCCAATCTCCTATCGAGCACATCATCGAGTTCCACCCGTGTTGCAAGTTCCGCAATCCTCTCTCCTCGGTTTTCCACCTGGTAGAGCTCCCCGAAGAAATCGAGATACTCCCACATGGTCATTTGCGGGTAAAGAAACTGCTTCTCCGATACCACCCCTATCTTTCGCCTTACGTCAGCACGGGAGGCTCGTATCTGATCGTCAAAAAGATAGACTCCACCCCTGCTCGGCTGGAGGATGGCAAGGGTCATTAAGATTGTGGTCGTTTTCCCCGCCCCGTTCGGACCCACGAAACCGTATATCTCCCCCTCTCTGACATTGAGATTGAGGTCTCGGACCGCCCAGAAATCTCCGTACTGTTTACCCAGATCGACCGTTCTGATCATGGATCCCCTGTCCTATTCAAAAGTCTCATTTTGTTTGGGCATCCTTCAGTGAAAAACCTTCTGTCTCGCTCACCATTCGAGGAGGACGTCGACCCTTGTATCTCTGTAATCACCTTGAGGGGTATGGAGAACCACATCGAGGACACCGTATCTTCCCTCTGTGCCGGGGGCCACCGTAAGCCTCTCCCTGTATATGATCCCCTTGTTCTTTCCCAGAGATGCCTTAGCGTCCCAGTATAGCTCCACAGGCCCAGAGTAGATCAGCCTTCCACGGATGTATTTTTCGTGCGTTCCAAGCCGTGCGTAAAGCCTGGCGTCCATGGTCATGGGAAGTCTCGGGAAATGCTTTATACCGATTCCCCTTTTGTTCACGAAACGAATCTCTACCTGTATTCCCCGACCCTTTATGGAATCGGTAAAGACAAAAATGCGGTCCAACCCGGGGATCTCAGTCCCCCTCATGGGGATTTCCAATCGCGTCGTCCCTCGCTTGACGGTAATTTCTTCTTTCATCGGCTCGTACCCCGGTGCACTCACCTTCAACGTATAAAGGCCTAGGTCGAGGCCAGTGATCTGGAAGTTCTTATCCACGTAACGAATGGTTGACCGTCCCCCGACGACGATTCTCGCTTTATAAACCGAGCCACCACCCAAGGCGTCCGCAACCGTACCAATAATCACTCCCTTCCGACTCTGGCCAAACTCAAGAATCACGAATGTGAGCAGGACCCCTGCAGCGATTGTGACAAGTACAAAAACCCAGTGCCTCTTCAGACTACCATCACCTCAGCTTTCATGAGATCAACCGGTTGACGGATCAAAACCAGGGCAGTTCATAAGATAGCCTACTCTCTAAGAGAGTTCAAGCTTCCGATCGCCACAACGAAAAAGGGGACAGGTGTACTATTTATATGTATAACATTCTTACTATTGCAAGGCCTGAACCCATCCTGGATAGAAAACATCAGGCCTTCTTGCAGGCAGGGGACCGCACCCTCACGAATGGCTTCACTTTGTCGGTTTCCTGTGCGCTGAGTTGTCCTGGACACGCCGCAACCCTCCTTTCCCGGCCCGGATTTGAAGGCCACCGGAAATCGGAGGGTTAACCAATTTCTTCGAAAAGGCTTGACATTGGAAGTCAAGATTTGGTGGGGAAGAAAGAGACTGTCTTCCTGGCTCCGATTTTCGGGGCCATCGGCCTAAGCCTGACTGGCCCAACCGGTCAGGGTCTATTTTTACATTTCAGCGGTTTTGAACCTATATATTGTATTTTTTTTTCTAAAAACTACAATATCTAGAGTTTATCAAGGGAAAAATGCAAAAAAAATTACTTAGGTTTTTCAGAAATCCTTCAGTTATTGTATTTCAATGCCTGCACTATAGGATGTCCCCTATTTACCTATTTATGGAGAAAGAGTTGTCGTGGATAACGGATAAAGCTTAGAAGGGTAAGGAAATGCATAAAATCATGGCCGTCCCTCTTTTACTTAGTTCTGTATATGAATGGCTCCGGTGATCATCGATATCACATCGTCTATGGATACGTCTTCTCGCTTGCCCGTGCCGACGGCCGCTCCATGTCTGAGCACGACGTATCGATTGATGACCTCAAAGGCGTATTCGATATTATGAGTGATCAGAATTATCGGAAGCCCTCTCTCACTCACCTGGCGGATGAGCTTCAGTGCATTCCTGGACTCCGTAACGCCTAACGCTGCAAAGGGCTCATCCAGAAGGGCAATCTTTCCTCCCCAATGAAAAAACCTTCCCAGAATGATCGCTTGCCGTTGCCCCCCCGATAACAGTCCCATCTTGGCTTTAACGGAGGGAACATCGATACCGATTTCGGATAACACCTGCAAGGTTTCTTCCTGCATAGCCCGGTCTTTGAGAACCCGGATTCCAGGAACTCTGCCACACAGTTCTCGCCCAATAAAGAAATTCGCTGACACCGTAGCGTTTTCGCATATGGCACTGTTTTGATACACCGTCTCTATGCCCGCCGCATGCGCTTCGGCTGGGGAATTAAAGTCAAGCTTCTCTCCATTAAGGTATACCGCTCCTTCATCTGCGCGATAATTCCCTGAAATGATTTTGATCAGAGTCGATTTGCCAGCACCATTATCGCCCAGTAAACCAACGACATTTCCCTCGTAAACGTCCATGCTCACATTCTGTAAAGCCTGAACTTTGCCGAAGCTCTTGCTCACATTCTTGACTTCTAGAACCGGAAAATCGACATTGCCACTGCTCATATCCTAATCTCCTTCCCGATAGTGAATCCACCAACTCTCATTCCTTGATACACCCGCTCATGGCTCTTTTTATCCGGGTCGTGGCGATAGATGCTGCCGCTTTGGATGTCAAGCCAATAGACCTTCTTCTCCAAAGGATGCCAGAGAGGCCATTCACCGATTCCCAGCTCTTCATCAACGACCATGTACGGTTTTGCATGAATCATTCAAATAGGACGACTCCTTTCATGTAGTTATTACGTCTTTCCTGAATAAATCCGCTGGAAAAAACTTCGACGAGCTCTTCCAGTGTAAAGGTGTGTGAGACAAGATCCCTCACAGGCACAGCGCCACTTCTAATTAGCTCAATGGCAGAAGAGTAATCCAACCCACAACTGCCCAACACGGTAAATTCAAACAACTTGATTGGCATCACATCCACAGGAACCGGACCGCCGCCGAAGACACCGTAAACCAGCACGACGACAGCCTTCTTCAGTACTTTCAATCCCTCGTTCAGTGCCTTATCAGATCCGGCAGCTTCCACCACAATGTCGACTCCCCTACCCCCGGTTTCTTCTTTTATGACGTCCTCAGCATTGTCCCCTCTCACGTTTAGGAGCAAATCCGCCCCGTACTTCCTCCCCATCTCTAATCTGTTATCCCTGGTGCCGATCAAGTATACCCTGGATGCGCCTCGAAGCTTGGCCAACTGACAGAAAAAAAGACCAGCTGGACCGGGCCCGAATACCGCTACAGTGCCGTCCGCCCCGACTTGGATTTTATTGAATCCGTGGATCGGTCCTGCCAGGGTGTCGATCAACCCGGCATCGCGCCAGGAAATCTCCTCTGGTAGGAGATAACAGTTCTTTTCTGGAGCCACAAAATACTCAGCATACTCCCCCTGTGCGCCAATCATACCTAAAACGCCGCCATGATCGCAGAGACCGTACTGTTTCTCTGTGCAGTATTCACATTCTCCACAGTACAGCAAAAACTCTACAATGACCTTATCGCCCCTCTTACGCTTTGATACGCCCGCTCCAGTGGCCTCAATGACGCCCCCTTCCTCGTGTCCGAGGATGAGTGGCGGTTCGCTCTCTTCAAACCGGCCATGATAGATCTCGAGATCGCTCCCACATATCCCCACGGCTTTGGTCTGTATGAGGACCTCGCCTGCGGAGGGGGTTAGCTCCGGCAAGTCCCGAATAGTCAAATCGCATGGTCCGTTCCACACCGCTGCTTTCATACACTTCACACCTCTGTTTTGATTTGCTGCACCCTGGTCCTAAGGTATTCCGACATCTCTATAGAAGCAGGGGGCGAATGCGAACCATCATGGCATCGAGCAATACAGCGACAACAATGAAGCCTCCTCGGATAACATTCATATAAAAGGGGGGCATGCCGAGTATGTTAATGGCTGTTGAGATGGCACTTAAGAGGATGGCTCCAGCAAATACACCCGTCAGTCTTCCCACTCCTCCTTGAAGGCTGACCCCGCCGATAACCACCGCTGCAAAGGCTTCAAACAGCATCCCCGTCCCGATAGCCGGTGAGGAGCCATTCGTCCTGGCCGCAAGCAGCCAGCCGGCCAGCGCAGAAAGCACGCCGCTTAGAATAAAAACCCCCATGAGAACCCGACCAACGCGGATTCCCGCATTATAGCTTGCCTCACGGCTATCGCCAACGAGGTAGATATGCCTTCCAAACTGGGTCCGTGTTAGTATGAAATAGAACAGAACATACATAACGATCATGATGATGATCATGAGCGGAATCGGTCCAACATCAGTTCGGGCGACCCAAATTACCTCCGGACGGAGCCGAATGACCCCATGTCCCTTGGTAAGAATCAGCCCGACAGCCCGAAATATCAAAAAACCAGCAAGCGTGATGATGAATGAACTAATTCCCAATCTAACGATGAAGAATCCATTGAAAAGGCCGATCAATGCTCCCATGAGGAGCACGATTCCAAGGGTCAAGTACCCGTGGAGAAGAAGTCCTGAAGCATCAGCGCTCGACCCTGTTAGATAAGCCGTAACAACCGCCGCCAGGGCGAGCACGGATTCAATAGAAAGATCCAGCTCCCGACTGATGATACACATCGCCTCGCCAATGGCCAGGATGCCAACAAATACAGCATGGTAGAGAATATTCCTGTAGATTCCCCATTGGGCGAAACCTTCAATGCCGATTGAAAAGGCGACCATGACAATAAGCAATATGAACCACACCACGTGGTCCAGCATCCACAGGAGCACCTCTTTTCTGTCCAGCTTAAACATACGATTCTCTTTCTCATCCTCCATTTTGGGTGCTATAGATTCGACGCCGACGAAAACTCATCCCCAGTAAAAATAAGGGGACTGCTGCGGAACAATATCGAGCTGTTACGGTTGCAGTCCCCTAAAGATACGGATCGCTATGCCGGGGTTGTGCGCCTCTTACTTCTTTACCTGATTTCCCCAGAGCTTTGGGTCTTCGACATTCGCTTTCGTGATGACAGAGCCCGGTATTCTCAATTCCGGACCGTATGGCTGCTCGACAAGTTTCGATTTGAACCCGCCAACCGTGTACTCTCCGGGTTTGATTCTCTTCTTGGCAATCACATCCTCCAAGAACATCGCGACGCCTTCAGCCTGGGCCGAAAGAGGCTGCTCCACAGTAACCTGCAACCAACCATCCCGGACAAGGTCAAGCCCCATGGGCATGCCGACCGTAGAGACCATGATTATATCGCCCTTCTTGTACTTTTTCGTCTCCAGAACAGATGTGATTGCAGCCGCGAGATGCTCAGCGTGGGAGAATATGAGGTCAGTGTCGGGCTTGGCTACCAGGTAATCATCCGCGATATCCGCCGCATTGGATGCTTCCCAACCGTCGGCAATCTTGGTTGCAATCTTCACGTTGGGATGCTTCTTGATGGTGTCCTGAAAACCTTTTTCGATAAGAACCGTATAGGAATCTCCTGGATCACCCATGATATCAAGAACGGTTCCTTTCACTTCCCCATGTTTTTCTTTCAGGAGTCTCGCAATCTCACTTGCCGCCAGAACACCCATCCGATAACAGCCACCGACCGAATGAAAATCAACTTTTGTTTCGCTGATGACCCTGTCAAACGCAATGACAGGGATGCCTGCAGCTCTCGCCTTTTCAACACCGTCGACAATCGCTGTTCCATCAACGGCTGCAATGATAATGGCTTTGGGCTTCTGCGTGATCGCATCGTCCAGCTGATTCAGCTGAAGGGCAATGTCTTCGTTCCCGGCCACTAGCTCCTTGCATTCGTAACCAACATTCCTAACGTATTTCGCAAGCAACTTAGATGCGGTCGTCTGAAACTCATCAAACTGATTGGGTGATAGGTAGAAGATCTGTCCTTTACCGGCCGCTCCTGCAGATGTGGAAAAAAACACCAGGCTAAGTACACAGACCAACAAAAGCAGTTTTGTTCTCATCATCCCCTCGTCTGCCCGTTATTGTTTCCTCAGCGCCTATTTTATACGAGCATTTGTAGTTGTCAACATTTTTTTAGTCAGAAGTTCTGATTGTGGGAAATCCCGATATGACAGACCAGTTTCATGAATTATCTGAACCCATAACAGTCTGCTAAACTCAGGTGTACACCATGATGAAGGCGACGGTGTGGAACGGGCCATACTAATTTGGATGATTTGGATTGTCAACCCGGTTGACGACTCAGCAGCATTTTAGAGTGCTCTTGAATTTTTCTGATCGCCCCTGCAATTTCCTCCATATCCTCTTCATCACCAAGAAGCGCGAACTGCGGGATCCACACCGTTTCCGAAGCGCCCACATGACTCACGGGAAAAGGCCTTTGAACAATGTCCAGACAGTCATCTTTTTTTCTACTCTGGAGTTTCGTCATAAAGGCCCCGCTTCTAAAGAGGTCCAGATCATGGAGTGGGGGGTAACTGGCCTGATTGGGTATGCCTTCGGCGATAAGCGCTTGAATAAAGGTACCAATAGGCAGTGTATTGAACCCATCAGGATCATAGTGAAAAATATAGGCATAGTGACCGTTGCGGGTGCATCGCTCATCTAAGAACTGCGGCTTGATGCCCTCAATCGAGCTCAGAAGTGCATCTAACAAGCGCGCATTCCGGTGGCGTGTGGCGGTTTGGCCTTCTACCCTGGACAATTGGGCCCGAAGGATGGCACCCTGCCACTCGGTCATGCGGAAGTTAGACCCATAGATATAATGGCTGTAAAACCATTCTTCCGGTATCCTCCCGCAGTCGTGAACCGATCGTGCTTGTCTTTCAAATGCCTCATCGTTGGTGATGATGATGCCTCCCTCCCCTGCGGTCATCAATTTACTGGCTTGAAAACTAAACGTACCGGCCAATCCGAAGCCGCCGATCTTTTTCCCTTGCCATTCACTCCCATGGGCGTGCGCGCTATCTTCGATGAGGAGTAAATTCCTCTTGCTTGCGATTTGACCCAATCGGTCAAGGTCCGCTGGATGGCCCCCCATGTGAACTGCAATAATGGATTTTGTCCTGGGGGTTACGGCTTCCTCCACCAATGCCGGGTCTATACAGTAGGTATTGGGAAGAACATCCACCATCACCGGCAGAGCCCCAACTGAGAGCACAGCACTGGCTGTTGCCACAAAGGTAAAATCAGGAATGATCACATCGTCCCCTGGACCTAGGCCAGCTGCGGCAAGCGCGACCTCCAGAGCGTGCGTCCCATTGGTGACGGCGACGCCGTATCGCACTTGATGATAACGGGCGAATTCTTTCTCGAACTGGGAAACCTCTACGCCCGGCGTCCGCCACCAGTTCCGGCTTTCCAGCACCCGGTTGAGAGCTTCCTTTTCCAGAGCATCATAATGGGGCCAGAGTGGGAAATCCTTGCCCTTCGTTCTGGGCCCACCGAGTAGAGCCGGTTTATTCATAGTAGGCCAATCTATCCTATTTTTTGTACTTCCAGAAGCCGGTTTCCCTATTGTCTCAACACTCAGTTATCTCAAGCTTCCTGAGTTCTGGGACCACCTAGTCAAGGAACGACTTGCGGGAGGAGTGGGGCATCCTTCGAAGGTGAGCAAAAGGACCTATAATTGCCCCATAGGCTACGCGACTTTGGATAATGACCGAATGAGGTTTGACAGTCACGCCATCCTCAAGGGTGGAGTCCTCGATTACACAACCCGTTCCGATCTGACAGTTTTCACCAATACGAGTATGTCCTCTTAGAATGACCTGAGGCCCTAGCACCGTATCCCGACCGATCTGGGCGTCCGCAGCCAGGTAAGTTGTGGAGGGAGCCTGGAAGGTCACCCCCTCTTTCATCCAGTATTCTCTGATGCGCCACTGCATGATCTCCTCGGCTTTGGCCAGGTCAACCCGATCGTTGATTCCGAGGATTTCATCATGTGATGAGACCTGTAAGGTCTCCACCCCTTCAAGGGCCAAATCGGCCACCACATCGGTTAGATAATACTCTCCTTTTGCATTGCTCCTATCCAGTGCCTTCAGCGCCTTGAATAAAGCCTGCGGGACTGCGCAGTAAGTGCCGGCATTCACCTCTTGAATTCCCCTTTCCTCCGCCGTGGCATCGCGTTCCTCCACGATACGAAGCACCCTGCCCTGACGGTCTCGTATGATTCGCCCGTAGCTCGGTGGATTCGATACGTGAGCAACCAGAGCTGTAAGATTCACGCCTTTAGCACGGTGATGCTCTATGAGGCCACACAGGGTCTCTTTCTCCAGAAGAGGGGTATCGCCATAGAGGATCAGGACGTCCCCGACGTGGTCCTGTAGAATCGGACTGGCGAACGTCACGGCGTGACCTGTTCCAAGTTGGGGTTCTTGTGTGACAAACACAAGATCATCTGCATCAATAGCTGCCTGAACGACTTCGCCCTCACGGCCCACAACGATCACAATGGGATTCGCCTCAAGAGCCCGTGCTAGGTCAACAACGTATTGAAGCAAAGGGCGTCCCGCCAGGGTATGAAGGACTTTTGGAATCTTGGATTTCATCCGTTTCCCCTGCCCAGCGGCCAAAATGACAGCTGCTAGCGTTCCCATGACCTTCCCCCAAATGCGAATGGCCCCCCTGTCGGGGAGGCCAATTGATCTCTATTGTGTTGAGATGGCCTTTCTTCATAGCCCTTTGGAAACATTATGTAAATTATACTCCGCCGTCACTACTGGTCAAGCTGAAAATCCAAACACGCACCATCTTGATCGAGACGATAGGTCAAAACCCGGCTTCACCCAAACAATCGTGGCGCTTGAATCGCCGATATAACCATAGCTCCAACAACCAAGAACATTCAGGTGACCTCCTGCGTGTGAAGCAGTTTATACGGGTATCGGCAATTAGCCAGAATCGCTTAACTTGCCGTTTTTCTAAGGCTTGTCTTGTAGTGTGGAATTAATAGAACCAGAATAGGCAAAGAAAACAATTGCTCTCACAATTTGAGGCGGCACCAAATTACCAGTGGAAAACGTGGCTTTGGGTTCCTTTTTTAGCCGTTGGCATGACTCATTGCCACTGGCTTTCCTCTATGCCCCTGTTAAGTTGTGATAGAAACATTGCATAATCGAGATTGAGGCTGAACTGACGACTTCTTGTATCAGTCAGTCACGGCCCGCACCCAAATCTGACGAATTCCGATGGGAGTATTGCGCCATCGACGGTAGGGTCTATTCGCTTATCAAAGATAAAATTTGTTTTATAATCAATGGCTTAGAAAAATACCTCCCCGTAAAGTCAGGAAACTCCGGGTATGGGATTTTCGTTGACCAATTAAAGAGGTACATCCCAATACAATTTGGAATGTACCTCTTTATGCTCACTTAATGAATGACTGGTTAAGAGCAATCGAATGCTATTACTTCTTTAAATATATTCTTAAGCAGTCCACAACATGTTTATGATCAAGTTCGTGGGGTAGACCAGATACCGTAATAGTACCGATGCATCCAACCCCCTTTACTTTCAATGGAAAAGCGCCGCCTATGGCAACACCTTTCTTTGTATCGAGCCCAAACATGGTGTAATAGTCCATGTCAAATTCTGCTTCCCAATCGGTTACCTTGTTTTCAAAAAAGACACGTAATGAACTCTTAAAAGTCCTATTAACACAAGCATTCTTCCGTTTTATCCAGCAATCATTATCTGCAGAAGTGCCTGCAAGTGAAACACGGAATAATTGTTGTCCACTTCTGACAATGTCAACAGCAATTGGTGAGTTATTTTCCTTTGCTTTTTTGATCATTAACATCCCTAATTCAAAAGCGTCGTTATTATCGAACTTATCAAAAATTAATGTTTCTTCTTGCTTCACTATCGCATCCAATTTCTCCTGGTAAGTTTCAGCAAAAGCAACACCACCACATATCAACATAAAAACCAAAACCATCGCAATAAAAAAATCCCTTTTCATTTTTCCCCCTCCTTTTTTAAGAGTTAATTAAGAATTCCCTTTATTGTATACTTAAAATGAAATAGCGTTGTGTGTCAAGGGTAGCCTCCTAGAACATTGGATCAAAATCCTAGATATCCTTGGAATATCTCTTGTTTTCTCCTAATTCCGTTAAATTTTGATTGTATAGATTTAAGAGGGGGATTGTTTGGGCCAGGAGAGAATTAGGTCAAGACTTCAAACGCAAATCGATAGAATTGGACAGAGGGGTACGGTTTCGAGTCTTGAAACAAAAAGGCAGAGCCGAATGACCCTGCCTTTTTTCTGTTATTCTCTTTCGATCGGTTTGGAGCCTACGATCAAGCTCAGCCGCGCGGTTACGCGTCGGCTGGAGCGCCGGGTTAGGCGGAGGTTATGATGACAAAACCGATTTCACTGAAATAGTGTACCGAATTGCGTATTCCCGCCCCAGAGAGGTCTTTGCTTCTCGTACCATAATCTTGAGCAGGCGTTTGTTGTCCAGGTCATGTATACCCAAAAAATGAAGCTTTGAGTTATCGCCGGACGCGACCGAGTCAAAAGTCATATCGGCTAGCTGAGCTACGGTCTCCATTGCAGAAGCATTTAAGGGGTTCACCGAAGCGTCAAATAGGACAAGAGTTCCAGACTCCTGATGGAAGAAGAGAGAATATCCAATAATAGGCGACTTAGGGTCGAGCACCGAATATCCATCCACTATCATTTCTCCTTGGCGCTGGGAGGCAACATGTTTGTACCTGTCCGACTCTCCACCTAAATGGGCTTTTATGCTCTCGCGGGTCCGCCCGTGTTTCAATATCTGTAACACTTCGAGCATTAAGAAATTTTCCTCAAGAAGTCTAACCGTTGAATCTGGAACTCGTTTGGTATGAACCGACTCAGAACACGCCGCGCAGACAAACAGGGCAAATACAATCGTTGCAGATGTAACTACCCTTAGCATCCGTTCCACCCCCTATCCCGATGAGGCATCGTTAAGAGAGTTAAACAACGCTTTTTCTGTAACATACATTACCAGCGTGAGCAAAAATGAACCAATAAATATAAGCACAGCTATTACTAGAACGGCACATTTATGAAGACCTATGAAGGAATTAGGCTCATGGATGAAACGAAAGAGAAAAAGTAGTTCAGACAAGATAAGGGAATAATGCTGTATAGACCATCGGTAAAACAAATAACCCGATAAATTGTCGTTTGCCTTCCTGTGTCTTGTCCTAAGGAATTTAGCGAGGGCAACCGGATATTCCCTTAGTTTACGAGAGTTGCTTGCGAAGTTTGATACCGCTGTCAGATTAATCTACTATGTATAAAAACGGATCTAATATACTGGAGAGTAGCACTCTTTGCAGCCCTCAGATTACCATTCCGATACAGGGTACATATATGTAAAACTCGACTTGACCGATGTTGTCAAGAATGAACTGTGGTTTAGATGGAAAGGCCAGTTTGAACAGAAAAATAAAAATGAAGCCTGGAATGAAATACCTAAATACCTTTTCAATTGTGTCTATTATGTGGCCTTTGTTCATAGGTAACTTAACCACCTAACTTAATTCTTAAATAGAGTCTCAAAAATGGGTATCACATGGTCAACTGTATGTCAAGCTTAGGGACACGGTCAACCGCACGGCTTTGGGAAATGGACGAATACTTCTATGAGGCCGCTTGTTGTCAAGCTCCTTTTTCGCTTAAGATATGGGTTTACTCCTTCAGTCATTAATCGAGCTAGCGGCTTCCTGAGACGTGAGGCTTTCATTTGCCTCGAACGACCTTCTATCCGTGCTGGCTTCTTTTCGCCAGACAGCTAATGCTGTTTTCGTCCAGAGGCCATTCCGGAAGCACCGGGGTGAACGGCCACATCTAACTGGTTCATAGCTGCCTCCTTCTCCCTTTTTTTGTTTAAGGGAGCTTACCATTAGCGGCCCAATATGTCCTAAGGGCTCAGACCTGCATAGCATCTTACTGATCGTCATAATGGCATGGGAAGGTAGGGTGTATCGGTTTGGCACCTTGCCGGTTGGTCAGATCGTATCAACGAGAAAGGCCGCATTTGCGGCCTTTCTCGTGTGTACCGATTACGATGTAGATATCTTATTTCCCATCAAAACACATAGCGGATTTGCCCGATTATGCCATGGGCGCTGTAATCTTCGCGGAATTCAGCATTGTATTCCAGTGAAGTCGAGAAACCACTCTTGTGGATAAATGTAAGACCAGCCCCGAATGTAGCACCATGGTCGTCAACATCCTGACCCTCAATCGTAAAGTCTGCGCCTGGTGAACCAGCAAAAGAAGCCGTGATGTCACGATCACCAATATCGAAATCGTATTTCCAGGCCAGGCTTACTTCAGGTATCAGGCTGCTACTAGCGGTTGGAAAAACACGTGCGAGGCGAAGACCTAATTCGGATACCAACGAATCGGTTTGACGGTCATCAACCCTCAAGCTCACACCGCCTGCCCCGGACTCTACAAAACTCTCTTCATCCAAATAGATGTACTGCAAAGATGCAAAGGGTCCTATGGTCCACTTTTTAACGTGAAAATTATAACCCCCCTCGCTGAATAGAGAAAAAGCATCACCATCATGGTCGCTACGGGCCCTACGGAGCACTGGCCCAATCACAATGTTACGATCATTGTCATAGGACTGTCTGCCGTATGACAGCACACCTTCAAGATATGCGCGCTCAGTAAAATGACTGCCGTAGAGCGAACCCCCTATGCTTTCAATGGCGCCATCACCCGCATTACGGTTAAGGTCAATATCGGTGTCTGCATAATCAACACTGACGCCGACGATCAGCCTATCAGTCAGGGCATAATCAAAGCCCAACGTGATCCCCGCCATCTGATAGTCAAAGCCAGTATAGCCATCCTCCTCATCCTGATCGCCCGATTGTCCAAAACCCTGCAACCACAGGCCGTATTTCTTCTGTTCCTCAGCACGCTGTTTGGCGCTTACCAGTTGACCGATGCTCGTATCCGATCCATTGTACACTAGAAGCATGGGCTCGCCGTCTAATCGTGTACGAATCCCAGCGCTTGGTGCGGCGAAGTTTGGGCGCAAGCTCTGCATACGCTGCTGAAGGATCTTCGTGTTTTGTCGAGTGACATCATATGTTGTTCTCGTAGCGGTGTCATAGGAATCAGGACTTAGGCTCGAAAAGGCCGTCTGGAATTCGGATCCGTATGGCAGAAACTGGAAGTTGCCGATTACGTTTGATAGATCACCGGTGGCTGTTGGAGTGATTCTATCCAAGTACCTGCCAATCGCTAACGCAACCCTATTCGTAGCAACCGTGGTAAAGCTCTCTGTCGACGTCTCGACCTGGATGCGGTCTGGCAGCTGATTCATGTTAAAGCTTAGCAGAGGAGTTGATGCCGGAAGGATAGCATCACTAAATGTGTCATTAATCGTACTTGCCACTGCCACGGCGTAGGTCCTTCCATTAATGTACGCCCCGGGGCCCCTTATCACTTTCATGGTTCCATCTAGATCCAAGGTACTCGTTCCGCTTTGATTATCATCGACAATTTGAAACAGACCAGAGCTTCCATTGCCGTTGACTTGCACCTGCAGATAACCGTCCTGAGCAAGTTCATAATGATCATCGATACGGAGCGTACCTTCATTAACCTCTAATTGTTCCACCCCATTCAGGGTATCCTTAGCCAGCTCACAGGTAGCTGCCTCTCCAAGGTTCAGGGTATCGATACCATCGCCACCGGTAATCTCGCCGGTAACGTGGACATCCTCGAACAAATGTAACGAATCATCCCCCTCACCCAATGCGATAGTACCCTCTACGGAAGAGTCTTTGCCCAGAATTACCCTGTCATTCCCCCCGCCTGAATGAATGCCAACACCTGCGCCCACGGCCCCGTTCACAGTGGTCGTAATGCTGCCGTAGTTGTAGATGCTATCCTCGCCGCCGCCCGTGATGATCCCCCGCGCCTTAGCCTCGCCGTTCGGCTGTGCGACTGAGGCGGTGACGTTGATTTGCCCTTCATTGGCGATCTTGTTGTTCCCGTCCCCGGCATCGATGCCCGTTGCAGTCGCAATCCCCGTCGCGCTCCCGCCCGAGGTCGTTGTGACCACCTCGGACTCGACGTCGATGACGCCGGCGTTCCGGATCACGTCGTCCCCGCTGCCCGTACGGATGCCCCGGGCCTCGGAAGAGGAGTTGGCCTGTGCCGTCACCTGCCCACCAAAGGCGTTGGCTGCTGTGTCGGCCTTCGCGGAGGCCTTCACGCGGATCATCCCCGTATTCTCCACGACCGCATTCCCGTCTCCCACATCGATACCGGTCGCAATGGCCGAGGCGACCGATGCCGAAGTCCCGCTTCTAGCGGCGGAGAAGGTATATTCATCGGCAGGGGTGATGACATTGCCCTTGTCATCCAGGACTGCTGCCTTCAGATCACCGGGAAGTTCATCGAAAATGTTGATCGTGCCAGTGGAGGGGTCAAAGCCCACTATGCGCGTGAAGAAATCTTCGTTTTCGCCTGTAAGAAAGCGGACCCATTTCCCAATAAGATACTGAGGATCCTGGCCTTGTAGGGATGCATCAACGAACTCCTTCGATTCAGCCAAGCTGTCTTGGGTAACGGTCGACGTATCATCCTCGCTACCGACCTTAGCTCCCTGAGCGAAGGAGGTCGCATTTGCTGAGGCGTCCACCTGGATGAAGCCGGAATTGAGAACCTGATCTTCATCGCCACGTGCCCGGATTCCCCAGGCGGATGCCTTCGCTATGGCATCGGCGTCCGCGTCGGTTTCACCCCAGAGATCGAAGTCCGATATGGCCTTCGCGGTCACGACCGAATTAGCTGACACCTTAAGTTCCCCCTCGCTGCTCGTAACGTCGCGCCCTGCGCCGAGGCCGATGCCCACGGCAGTCGACTGAGCGATAGCATCCGCCAAATTTATGGTCTTTGTCTCACCAGGACTAGGCAGCCAGAAGACCCCATAGGTTGTCGTTACACCACCGTCTACGTTGGCGGTGGAGACGGCTTCGGCATCCACCGAGCCATTCCTAGCATTGGTGAATGCATCGTTGCCAGCGCCCGCGTCCACTCCCACGGAATTACTGGAGGCCTCGAAGGATAGCTTCTGCTCGGCTCCCTCGCCGAACTTGACCGTAACTTGCTCCCTTGATGAGACGTCGGCGGTCGACCGTGTCGAGACATTCCCATAATTTTGGAGAGAGTCATCAGACTCTCCGCCTCGCATACCGGCGGAAAGTGCCTGCGCCCGACCTATGCTCTCAATATCCGCTGACCGGAAACTCAGGGACCAGCTGCTGGCGTCGATAGCGCTATCTGCCCTAACACCGATTGCACCCATATTGGTGATGCTGTCGCTTCCCCCGCCGAGGGTATAGATATCGCCCCTCATCAGCCCTCCTGAAGGGAGTGGATCGCCCAAGGTAAAAGTACCGGTGTCGGGGTCAAATGCCACCACCCGAGTGGCAAAGTCGGCAGATGAGCCCGACTTGAAAAGGAGCGGTTTGCCCACGATAGCGTCTGGATCTTCGCCCTTTCGTGAAAGGTCGGTAAACAGGTTGGTTCCCCCGTCACTGACATCGGTGGCACTTGACTGATCGTTGCCCTCGATACCAACAGCATTGACGGTAGATTCAATTCTCGTATCTGCAACGATATTTCCGGTAACACTGAGCTCAACGGTCTTAACAAGGTTGCTGGCTGAAACAGCAGTTGCGCCCGCATTAACTATATGGTCGGCGCCATCGCCACCGACAATCCCCTTTGCCTGGACGGAAGCGGTTGTGGAGGCATCGACTCGTGTGCGTCCACCGACCGTTACATTCAATGCTGTGATATCGGGTGTTTTGTCCCCATAGTCATAAAGGACGTACTGCGCGTCTTTAGGCAAATCATATTTGAGGAGATCGCGCAAGGTGAACTTTCCGGTCTGCGGATCAAAGGCCACCACCTGCGTGAAGAAGTCCGCATTCTCGCCCCCCGCAATCCGAATCCATTTGCCTACCAAATCCTTGGGAGGGGCTGTTATGAGTGACTCGTCCGTGAACGTTGTTGATCCGCTCACTGCGTCTTCAGAAACGGTCGATCCCCTCTCTTGAACACCGACAAAGACCAGGACATTGCCCTCATTGTTGATGGCGTCGTTCCCTTCTCCCCCGGTGATTCCTGTCGCAGCCGCATTGAGCAAGATCCCCACTTTGCCGTCGACCTTTCCGCCACTCCCGAAGGTTCGGGTCGCCGAAAGGATACGAGGTGCGGCTTTTACAAAGACCGTGTCCGTATTGAGGATACCATCGTCGTCGGTACCGCCGTCGACCCCTCTCGAATAGGCCAGGGCGAGGGTTCCGGCATCCGAATAGGCCGGACCTGAACTGCTGACCGTAAGAGCTTTAACGGCCACGGTGTTGTCAGCCTCGACGGAAATAAGCTCGGAGTTCAAGATCTCATCGTTACCCTTGCCGGCGCTGAGGCCTATTGCAGAGGTTTCGCCGGCAGCGAAGTTGGCCGACTTAGCTACAGTGTCTGCGTCACCGAAGGTGGAGTCGGCGATAGCCGCTGTGATTGAGTTCACGGTCGTACTCGAGGAAGCTCGGACGTTTATGACGCCTTCATTCTCGATCAGGTCGTTCCCGCCATCGCCGCTGACCCCTGTTGAAGCAGCCTTCCCCTGTGCAGTGGAGACCGAGACCGCGGCCGCATAGGCATCGCCAAAGGTGGAATCCGAAATAGACACCGAGGACGAAAGGACGGTCAGCTTGGCTTCAGCGATCGAGTCGACAGACCCCAGGTTCATTATCTTGTCGTCTTCGCTGCCGCCGATGATCCCTGCGGTGGCAGCCCCTCCCTCCGCGGCGGCGGCCGTGACCGTGCTGCTCGAGGTGCTCCCGAAGGTGGCATCCGCATTGGCATGCGATTTTGAGGTCACTTTGCCATCGGACGTGGCCGTTACATTTAGGGTGTCCTGGTTGGTGATCACGTCTGAACCATGACCACCATCGATTCCCCATGCCGATGCACGTCTGGTGGCCGATGCATCGGACATGGCTTTGCTCGAGGCACTTCCGAACGTGACGTCCGCATTCACATTTGAAGCAGCAGTAACCGAGCCGGTGGAGGTGGCTTCTATCGTGATAAGACCTTGGCTGTTGATCACGTCATCGTCAGCGCCACCGTCAATCCCGATGGCTTTTGCAGCCACGTTAGCTGAAGCATCGGACACCCCTTTACTGGATGCATCTCCGAAGATTACGTCCGAATCTACATTCGATGTGGAGGTGACCGAGCCATTGGCTGCGGTTTTTACCGTGAGGGTGTCTTTGTTCGTAATGGTGTCATGGTCGGCACCACCCTCGATTGCGATGCCCTCTGCCAAGACTCGCGCCGATGCATCGGATACGGCCTTACCTGTGGCAGCACCGATGAAAGTGGTGCTATCGGCGGTGGAAGTGGATTGGGTAGTGGCCGACACCGTGGTGGTGACAGAAATCGGTCCCTCGTTGATGATAACGTCTGCATCGGTCTGGTCGACGGCCAGTTCCGACGTGCCACCCCGGATGCCGATGCCGGTGGCGGTCACGTTCGTTGCAGCGCCCGCCACCGCCTCACCTGAACTCGCCCCGGCGATATTGAACCCGGTGTTGGTCGCCGAGACGGCCTGGGTGAAGGCATCGGAGAAAGCGTTCAGGCTAATTGCCGCAGTACTGTTGATTGCATCGTTGCCCTCACCGCCGTCGATGCCAACGGCCAGTGAATTGGCAACCGTTTCCGCCCGTGATTGGGCCTCCTGGACATTCAAACCAAGGCCGAGTCCCGTAACGGTCGAAGAACGCGAAGAACTGATGACCTGAGTATCTGCGGTGATATCAAGTACGCCCCTGGCCGTAATGGTATCCCCGCCGGTGCCGCCGTCGATGCCTCGCGCGATGGCCTCGGCTGTTGATGAACTGTTGGCTTCTGCAGACTGGAGTGCCGCTCCCACGGAGAGGATATTGTAATCTTTGGCCGTGCTAATGGCCGTGCCTTTCGAGCGGGCCTTGACGATGAATTCGCTGTCGGTCGAGATTTCGTCGGCATCACCACCACTGTCGATACCTGTCGCGAGGGCTCTGGAGAGAGAAGAAGCGTCAGATTGCGCTCCCCCCTCCGATGCACCAAGGCTCAAGGAAACCTTGGTGGTTTTGGCGAGGCCCACGGCCTCAGAACTGGAAAAGGCCTTGATGGGGCCGCTGTTGCTGATCCAATCGTTCCCCTGGTCCGTCTCAATGCCATTGACGGTCGACACCGCAGTGGCGGAGGCGTTAGAAGAGGCATCTCGGAAGCTCCCCCCAATAGTGATTCCGACATCGACCGTTTCACTTGCAGCCTTGGCTTTGGCCATGGCGTCCGGCTTTCCAAGATCAGGATCGGTGCCAACGGTTATGGCGCCGGTGTTGTAGACCCAGTCATCCCCCGAGCCGCTCCTGATGCCCGCAAGGTTCGCCACTCCGTTTGAAGAAGCCCATGGGATCTGGTCCGACGGTGATATCGCCAGTGTTGTGAATCCAGTCGGCACCTGAGCCACTGCTCAGGCCGGCTGCGTTCGCCTCGGCCAAGGCCGCGGCGTTTGAGGACGCTTCGCCCATATTTAATCCGGCAGCGATACCGACGGTTACAGTCGTGCTTTCAGCCTGGGCACTCGCCATGGGGCCCGTATTTTCGAGACCCCCGACGGTGATTGCTGCCGTATTGGTGATTTTGTTATCATCACCGCCAACTTCGATGCCTGTGGCGATGGCCCTGGCTGTGGCTGAGGAGTCGCCGGTTCCGATGGTTTCCGCCACCCCAAGCCCGATGGTGACGCCAACCGTTGTGCTGGATGCCTCAGCATCAGCTTTCGCCGTGGCCTTGATCTCACTGGCATTGTCAATGATATCGTTCCCCAGACCACCATCGATCCCGGCGGAGTAGGAAACGCTGGAAGCTGAGGAATCAGCTGCTGCAGAGCCCTTGGCCATGCCCACAGCACCAGTGCCTTGGACCGTCACGCTTTCGGCATCGGAAAGCGACTGGGCAAAAGTCGTTATCGGGTTGGTCGAAGAGGCGATCCTATCGTTGCCTTCACCGCCATCGATGCCGATGCTTTCCGATATCGCCTCGGCCGAGCTATCGGCAACCGATTTGCCCTCCGCCAAACCTTTCATGGCACCGGTCAATCCCACACTAACGCCAGTTGCCTGCGCCTCTGAGAGAGAAAGGAGGGTAATCGGACCCTCGTTGTCGATGATGTCATCATCTGCTCCGCCATCGATCCCGGTCGCACCCGCAGAGGAGATGGAGCTTAAATCGGTTAAGGCAGCTCCTTCGGCAGCACCTGCCACGGTAAACGTTATGCCGCCTGTCACTGCAACTGCCTCGGTTATTGAATTGGCGCTGGTCAAGATCATTGCCCGATTGGTGATTTCATCCGCGCCAGTGCCGCCGGCGATTCCGATGGCCGTGGCGTCGGCCGTGGTGGAGGCCTTGCTCAGCGCTTCTCCACCGGCCTGACCCCGTAAGGTCCCCGAGACCGTTAAGGAAACGGCGGTACTGGTCGCGTCCGCATCCGAAAAGAGCTGGATCACGCCACTGTTGTCGATGGTGTCGTCGGCATCACCACCATCAATACCAGCAGCCTTCGCCTTTGCGGCGGTGGAGACGTCGCTTAGCGACCCGCCCTCGGCGACGCCATTCCCGGTGACACTCACACCTGCAGCTACGGCCACCCCCTCGGCGTGGGAATCCACGTCTGCCGTGATAGCCGCCGTGTTGGTGATATCATCCAGGCCGCTTCCGCCGCCAATGCCGGTGGCTGCGGCGTCGGCCGTGGTGGTGGCCTTGCTCAGCGCCTGGCCCTCTGCCGTCCCATTCAGGTTGCCCGTAATGTCCAGGGATGCGGCCACGCCTAGCGCGTTGGCATCGACCTGGTCTTCCAACTCTTGCTGCTTCATCAGGGTGATCGCCCCCTTATTGACGATGGTGTCATCACCTTCGCCCCCATCGATGCCGGTGGCTGCCGATTTGGCTGTGACGCTGGCGTCGCTCATCGCCGACCCTTCCGCCTCACCGACCATGTTGCCCGATACATTCAAGGCCGCAGAAATGCCCTCCCCCTTGGATGAGGGCAGAAGCTCAATGTCTCCGGTGTTGGCTATGATGTCGGCATCACCACCGCTGTCAATCCCGGTCGCCGCAGATTCTGCCAATACGGTCGCATTGCTGAGCGCCGCCCCCGTGACTTCACCTGCCGCGATCCCCTTGATGGCCACGTTGCCGGAAATATTCAGGGCCGCGGATACGCCCAGGGCGCTGGCATCGACTTCGTCGGCCCCCACGTCCTGATCCATCAGGGTGATGTTGCCGCTGTTGCGGATCGTGTCTCGCCCCTCGCCACCATCAATCCCGGTGGCTATGGCCTGGGCAGTGACGCTGGTATCGCTCGCCGCAGTGCCCGAGACGTCCGCCATTGAAAAACCCTTGAAGTTGAGGGCGGCTGAGACATTGAGTTCCGCTGTTACACCCGTGGCATCCGCAGTCGAGAGAAGACGTATGTCCCCTTCGTTATCGATCGTGTCGTCACCCAAGTCACCATCAATCCCCAAAGTCGCCGCTTGGGCGGTGACACTGCTGTCGCCGACCGCCTCCCCTGAGATATCCGCCTGCGCATTCCCCTTGATGGCGAGAACAGAGCTGAAGTTCAGGCCTGCGGCCACGCCCGTTGCGGTGGAATCTGCCTCAAGCTTGACAATGTCCCCCGTGTTGATGATCGTATCGTCCCCTTCACCAGCCTCGATGCCGGTGGCCATGGAATTCGCTGTCACGGTGGCCTTGCTCACCGCTTCACCCGAGGCGTTAACGTTTGCATCACCCTTGAATGACAAGCCGGCCGTGGTACTAAGAGCTGCCGCCACACCTGTGGCATCGGATTTTGCTAAAATCGAAACAATGTCGCCTTCGTTGATGACCGTGTCATGGCCGTCACCAGCATCCAGGCCCATGGCGAATGCCTCAGCCGTGACGCTGGTGTCGCTCAGCGCCGCACCTGTAATGTCCCCCTCGGTTTCACCCTTGAAGGCAAGGGACCCCGCAATATCCAAGGAAGCTGCTACCCCCGTTGCGCCCGAGTCCGCCTCGAGTTTGACGAGATCTCCCCGGTTGATGATCTCATCGTTCCCTTTTCCACCCTCGATGGCAGTGGTCGTGGCCTGGGCCGTGACCCTGGCATCACTGACTGCCGCACCCGAGACATCCACCTTCGCGTCACCCTGGATGGCAAGCCCTGCTGCGACATTCAGAGCCGCGGCCACGCCTGTCGCGTCCGACTTGGCCTGCAGCAGGTTAAAGTTCCCCTTATTGAGGATGGTATCATTATCTTCGCCGCCGTCGATCCCGGTGGCCTCTGCATAAGCTGTTGTACTGACATCGCTCAGCGCCTTGCCTTCGACTTCCCCTTCCACGCCACCTTTGAAGGCGACACTGCCAGCAATATCCAACGACGCCGCCACCCCCGTCCCGTCCGATTCTGCCACGATCGCGCTGAAATCACGCCTGTTGTCAATTGCGTCATTCCCTGCATTGCCATCGATCGCGACAGCCGCCGCCAGGGCCTTAACACTGGCATCGCTCAGGGCTTCGCCCGCCGCGTTCCCTTCTAAGTCGCCCTTAAAGGAGCCGGTGGCCGCAACATTCAGGGACGCCGCTACCCCCGTTGCATCCGCTTTTGCCCAGAACAGATTGAGGTCCCCTTGGTTGGTGATCACATCCTCACCTTCACCCCCGTCAATCCCTGTGACCGACGCTGCCGATGTGACGATGGTTTCACTCACCGCTTCGCCCGCAACGTCACCGGTCGCTTTCCCCTTGAACTTAGCGGATCCGGCAATAGCCAATGAGGCGGCAACGCCCGTGGCCCCTGCGTCGGCGCTAAGCCCGATGGTCCCCCGGTTGTCGATGGCGTCCGCATCCCCGCCGCCGTCGATCCCCGTAGCCGCCGCATTCGCCGTGACGCTGGCATCACTCAATGCCGCCCCGCTGGCATTTCCCCCTTCCTTCAGGGAAAGGCTGACATCCAACCCCACGCCCACAGCCGTCGCACTGGAGTCGACGTTTGCAGCTATGGCCCCGCGGTTGGTGATCTTGTCGACCCCCAGGCCGCCGTCAATCCCGGTGGCCGCGGCATCGGCCAGGGCGCTGGCATCGCTCAAAGCTTTCCCCTCGACGTTCCCCTCCAAACTCCCCGAGACCGTCAGGCCCACACTCACCGCCGTGGCGGTGGCATCGCCCTCAGTGCCCATCAGGGTAATCGCCCCCTCGTTGACGATCGTGTCATCCCCGTCACCACCATCGATCCCAGTGGCTAATGCCTCGGCCGTGACGCTGGCATCGCTCACCGAGGATCCCGTGGCACTTCCTTTCATCGTTCCGGCCACATCCAGGGCCACAGATACCCCCGTGGCACCGGAGTTGCCCAGGAGCTCGATATCTCCCCGATTGCCGATGGTGTCGCCGTCCTCACCACCGTCAATCCCCGTGGCCGCCGCACTCGCCATAACGCTGGCATCACTCAAGGAAGAACCCTCCGCCAGAGCATCAGGGGCCACATCCCCCTCCTTGGTGAATCCTACCTTGAGGCTCGCGGCCACCCCCGTCGCGCTCGCATCGACCTGGGAGGAGAGCTGCGACCAGTTGTCGATGGTATCCTGCCCGCTACCGCCACTGATTCCAATAGCTACCGCATCGGCCGTTGCACTGGCATCGCTCAGGGCCTCGCCCGCCGCGTTCCCTTCGAGACTGCCCGAGACCGTCAGGCCGACGCTTACCCCCGTAGCGCTGGCATTCGCGTTCGTTGCGGTCGAAAGACCGTCGTTCATCACCGTGTCGTCACCCTCACCACCGGCGATGCCGGTGGCCGTTGTATTGGCCGTAACACTCGCATCGCTGAGGGCAGATCCCGGGGCGACCCCTTTTGCGCTACCGTCAATCGTCAAGCCCACGGCAACCGCCGTTGCCTCTGAGGTGGCCAGGATCTCGATGTCACCGGCGTTGTCGATTTCGTCTTTGCCCTTGCCGCCATCAATCCCGGTGGATGCCGCATTCGCCGTGACGCTGGCATCGCTCAACGCTGCCCCTGAGGCGTCTCCCTCATTGGTTACCTCGATATTGACGCCCACGGCCGCCGCCGTCACGCTCGAATCCGCGTTCGCAAGAATCTTACCCCGGTTCTCAATTGTGTCATTGCCACCACCACCGTCAATCCCGGTAGCCGTCGCATCGGCCGTCGCACTGGAGTCGCTCAGGGCCGCGCCCTCGATGTCCCCCTCAAGGCTACCCGAGATGGTCAAGGACACGCCCACCGCCGTCGCATCCGCATCGTCATCCGCAGTGATTTCCGTCTCATCATTTACAATCGTGTCATCGCCCTCACCACCGGCGATCCCGGTGGCTGATGCCTCGGCCCTTGCGCTGGCGTCACTCACAGAGGACCCCGCGGCATCGCCTTTCACGGTGCCCGCCAGGTCTAAGGACACCCCCACACCCGTCGCGTACGAGCTCACCAAGAGTTCGATATCATGCCGGTTGCCGATGGCGTCTGCGCCCTCGCCACCGTCAATCCCCGTGGCTGCTGCATTCGCCGTGACGCTGGCATCGCTCAACGCTGCCCCTGAGGCGTCTCCTTCTTTGGTTACCTCGATATTGACGCCCACGGCCGCCGCCGTCACGCTCGAATCCACATCCGAAAAGATCTTGGCCCGGTTGTCGATGGTGTCCTTGCCACTACCGCCATCAATCCCCGTAGCCGCGGCATCGGCCGTGGCACTGGAGTCGCTCAGGGCTTCCCCCTCAGCGTTCCCTTCAAGGCTACCCGAGATCGTCAAGGACACGCCCGCCGCCGTCACGCTCGAATCCACATCTGCCCTGATTTCCGTCCCATCGCTGGTAATCGTATCATCGCCCTCACCAGCATCAATCCCGGTGGCCGCCGCATCGGCGTCCACAATTCCTTCGCCTACCGCCTGATCCACACTGTTCACCTGACCAATACTCTGTACGGTAATCGTATCGTCGCCACCATAGGTTTCGATGCCATCCACAACTACCGGAGGGGGGATCTCGATGAAGTCATCTCCAGGCGTGCCGTAAATCATTTCGGCGTATGCAGGAACATTTCCAGCCGGAGAAAAACAGAGAACTAAACCGGCTAATAGGGCAGAAAATAAGAGGGCATTACGACTCATGGCCTATACCTCCCTTTTTGGTTTTGGTGTTTGGTGCGACTTCATACAACTTGCTTGTTGTGCATCCATACTATAGACGATATTCGTTGGTAAAAAGGAGCAACAAAAAAGCCGGATCACCTCCAGCATTGGCAACCCGGCTGTCTGTTATTCATTCAGTACTTTTAGTATTTTTCCCCGGATGCTATTCTTTACAGACCCGTAGTTTTCCGTCCTACCCTCACGGATAGTTTGGCTTTTTCAGGTGGAGAGCATGTTAACACAGAAAAAGTAAACATTCAAAACCTTTTTTGGATGATTTTCACAAATCACATTTGTTGCATTTTATCCCTATTTATCTCATCTTTTTCCAAAGCTGTCTAAAAATCTGAAAATCTCAACGATTCATAGATTTTCGTTACATTTCTCTTATTTTCTCTCAAATTCAGGAAATCTAAATGAGATGGGTTTGAAGGCGGGCTTATTTAGGGCTGAAACGAGTGGAGCCAATCCAGGAATCAATGTTCCTAACCTTAGAATTTCCGCAGACCCACATAAATGCAAGATTTCTGACGCAATTCAATACTTTTGGCTTGCCACCGTATGATCGATAACATCTTGAAATGTTGCAATAGAGTTTTGAGATCGAAGACCTTCAATGGGTATGACACCTATATAGACTTCACAGGCAAATCAAAGGATGACAGGGAATCCAGAGAAGCCCAAGACCGGTTCAAGGAAGAACTTGAATCTAACTATTCATTGTGGTATAAAGAGAAAAAGATCTCTATGATGGCCATTCTCACGATTTGAAGAAACTTTTAGTCGAACCTTCTGGTGTGGGATACACTTTAGCCACAACACCCCTGCTCCTCACTAGCCATAGGAGCGAAGCATTCCTGCATGAATGTCTTCTTGATCTACGTCCGAGACGAAAACTTCTACCAATTGCTTCGGGAAGAGCTTGGTGGCTCAAAGCCCGGTGACGAGCGGGTCAAGGTGATGGCGTTTCCTCCCATCGGGATCGAAACTCTTGCCCCGGTCGTGCGTCAGTATGGACACCGAGTGCGGATGTTCGACACATGTCACCCGCAGATGAAGGCTGAGCACATCGCTCAAGCAGTCGAAGAGGAACGACCCGACGTAATTGCGCTCTCATTCCTCTCTACAACCACCTATCCGGCGGTTAAGAGCATGGCCAGGCGGCTCAAGTCGAAGGTGCCGGACACACCGATCATCCTGGGCGGCGTATTCGCGTCCATGAACCCGGGTCACATTCTGAAGGACTGTCCCTACGTGGACTGCGTGGGGGTCGGAGAGGGCGAGGAGCTTTTGCCGGACTACCTGGACAACATCTACGACCCCGGCGCAGTAGCAGGCCTGGTCTGGCGCAACGGAGAGGAAGTCGTTCGAAACACCCTTCGCCCTATCATTCGGGACTTGGATCAGTTACCGTACCCCGACCGGACGAGCCTTCCGATCGACTACATCGAATCGATGCCCCTTGACGTCCCTGCGGTCCTCTCCCTCGACAAATTCTGTACGATGCAGACTTCGAGGGGCTGTCCTTATAGCTGCATCTTCTGCAACATTCCTTCCCTTGCTGGTGGCAAATGGCGCTGCCGCTCATCAGAGCACGTCTTGGGTGAAATGCAGCAGCTCAACGATATGGGATACCGCTCGATCTATCTTACGGATGACAACTTCCTGCTGAAGCGCAAGCGCACCAACGAAATCTGCAAGGGTATCATCGAACGGAAGCTCGAGTTCCGCTGGGGCTGCGAAGCTCGGGTCGATTCGGTCGTGGTCGATCATTTGCCCATCATGAGCGAGTCGAACTGCGGCCTCCTGGCGTACGGTATCGAGGCCGGCACACAAAAGATCCTCGACTGGCTCAAGAAGAATCAGACCTTGGAGCAAATCGAACACGCTGTCAGCGAAACGAAGCGGCATGGGATCGCGATGACCCACGGCTTTTTCCTAATTGGTTCGCCCAGGGAGACCGAGGAGGACATCCTGGAGAGCTTCCGCTTTGCGGCCCGTCTGAAACTGGACACCTTTGGCTTCAATCGCCTGTGCGTCTACCGAGGAACCCCCTTGTGGCAAGAGTACATCGACCGTGGGATCATCGACGATGAGCGAGATTGGTACAAATGGTTCAAATGCTCTGACATAGACCCGACTGTCCTGCCCAGCGAGGTGGTGAACCGCACGAGGAAGAAGGGCTACGGATTGCTCTTTGCCCGCCGGATCTTCGGGCGTCCAGTGCAGACCTATGAGCTCCTTCGCACCTTCGGCCGACATATGAACACGTCTGACATCATAAAGTTAATATGGAGTCCCTTCCATCGACGAATACTGACCCGCAAACCCGAGCTACCTGCAAAGATGATCGACCTCGGACTGGAAGAGCCCGTCAGGGACACCGTCTCCGTTCCGTAATCTGGCGGGGTCCACCACATATAGTGGTTTGTGATGATTTTTTCAGGCTGTGAATTCAGTAAATATCAAAGGCCCCCTCTTTTTACAGAGCTTTCGAGTTGGTTTGCTCAGAGAAAACCCCAAGGCTCTTTATGGAGGCCTGAGTGGCTCTCATCCTCTATTTGTTTACTTTGAAAGGGAAAAAAGTTCTCTTTCGCCTCTTGATTTTGCGCGGTAACCCTTTCAACCGGGGAGGTTTTTGGCACGCTTATCCTTAATTAATCTATTCCTTCGACTTCAATCGTTTAAAGCCTATCTCAAAATGCAATAGTTCTAACCTCTTGAAATTCTCTCATTCCGAGAAATCCAAGATTTCTAACGCTAATCGATAGAATTGGACAGAGGGGCACGGTTTCGAGTTCATCTTGAAAAAGAAAGGCGAGGCTAACTTGGGCCTCGCCGTGACTAACAAGCCTAGTCTCTTGTCCTCCGATATTCTTTGCTTAAAACTCAATCATATCGAAGCGGGTGAGTGTCGTGCGGCTCCGTGATCCAGGAGCGTTGACCAGATGCCACGCTGTGTACTGCTCAGCATACATGGTTCCAGCCGACATACCGTCTACCGGCACAATCACTTGTAAGCCCCGCATCGCTGCCCCGGTCACTGTATGAAGGACAGCACCTTCAGCGGTGGTGCCTACAATAATCACCGCCTTGATGCCCTTGTCCTTTAAAATTTTTTCCAAATCAGTCTTGAAGAACTTATCCACGCTGGATTTGACGATGGGTTCATCCGCTTTGGAGGCCACCTCGGGCAAGATGGTTTCTTTAGTTCCTTTCCGGGTCAAGCTATAGACAACTGGCATGCCTTTACCCCGGACTCGCTTCAAGAACTTCTGAATCTTGGGGACAGAGGCCACGCACCTCGGCCTTCTCTTAACATTACATGTCCTTTTTTCGATATCCAGAATCAGGAAAGCTGTTTCTTTGACCTTTACTGTCACAGGTTTTAGTTCAACCGGAGCCGGAGCTTTGACGCTGGCCCACTCTTCAACAACGGTACCTTCGGTTTGGGTATTCGCCGTCCCTGCAAGAAGCAAAAAACACCCGATGACAATAAAAATTTTGGCATATCTTTCCATTGTGAATCCTCCTTTCAATTTGAGAACCTATGCAGATCTAACCCGAAAAAACAAAAGCCAAATCACCTCCTTCACCTGGGGATTAGTCGATTTGCGTCCTGGCTATCTGGCATAATGCGGTAACATGAAAGGCTTGGAATCTTCCCCTAACAAACTCGTGGCTTTCCGTCCCACCCTCACAGATGGTTTGGCTTTGTCGGAGAATAAGACCCTATATCAAACCAGGAGATTCTTGTCAACCGATATCTTAAAGGTGGTTTAAAGAGTAAAACGATATGAGGAGATCTCTGAAAGGCAAACCAGGAAATCAATGATCCTAAATGAAACATCGAAATCCGCCTCATCCGATTAAATGCAAGATCAAAAACGCAAATCGATAATTTTGGCTTGTCCCCCTGTGATCAATAACATCTTGAACTAAACACCGTGGCTAAGAAAAGGCAGGCTAAAGTGACCTGACTCAAGTTAAGTGACAAAGGCAAAGATATTAAAGCGAATTGGGTGAAGGTGCGAAGTATCGATGATGGCCCTTATGCTGTGTGCTTGCAATACTCGGATAAATAGGTAACTAGATTATCAAGATTGCAGCTCAAAAGGATGATGTATTTATCGCCGGCTCCAGCATAGAGAATTAGTTTGTCTTCTCGAACAAAAGCTCCTACGGGGAAAACGACCGTAGGGACGTCCACTGTATACTGATCATTCCCGTATAATTCGTAGGAAGTTGAGGGAATGTAGATTGGATGTCTGGTTCGACAGAGTACTTTTCGGGGGTTGTTAATGTCCAAAAGGGCAGCGCATATTGAATACCCTCTTTCAATTCTTTCCGCCAACCCGTAGGCTTTGCAAACCTTATCCCCTATCTCACCAACGGCGTGATAGATGAGCAGCCAGCCTTTATCGATCCTGATCAGCGGGGGGCCCGGACCGATTTTCTCCTTTTCGTGAGGGTAGCGCCCGACTTCAAGGAGAAGACTCTGGCTCCGTCGGTCAAAGATTCTTTTCCAGTGTTCCTTGTACTTGGACGGACTCAAAAGTTGATCCAAACCGGCTTCAAGAGAATCTAGGTGAATATTGGGATGAAAACGCAACAAAATGTAATGCACACCACCTATCGGCTCGGAGAAGGGGACGGCGTTCCGCGAGTCGAACGATGCAACGATGCCGTGATAGGTGATATTGACGAAATCGGCTGTGGAATAGACGGCAATTCGGTCTGCATCCTTACCCCTGAATGGGGGGCTAACCTTACCACAACCAACCAGTAGGTACCTATCTTCAAGCTTAATGATTCGGATGTCCTCAATCCCATAGGTGAAGTCCTCATTGTCCGTCCCATCACCGCGAATTACCCCATTCTGGAATCTAGTAAAATGGACACCATCCTCGCTCACCAAAGACCAAACCTCAGAGATATAGTTCTCCAGGCATCTGCGCTCAATACCGAGCCTTTCATCGAAGAAGGTCCCTTCACGATAGCCCTTCTGGCATCTCGGCATCAGGATGATCTTGTCCTTGAAGACCTCGGCTCCCCCATTAAAAACAGCTCCGACCTTCGGCTCTCCTTTCTCGTACCAGGTAAGACCGAGGTCTTGAGGCTTTACAACCGGGTTGTTCTCAAAGGAATTCAGCTTGAAGGCTGTCTCCCCAGAGCCAAGGGAGACAATTATCCCATCCCCCAGCTCCTGAAGGGTGCGATCCAGGGCTGATTTCACCTTTCCCTCCTTTTCCAGGTTCCCAGCAGCTCTTCAAACAGCCGAAGGAACCTTGGGGCGATCCTTTCGGCCCTATGATCCTCTAGAAAAGCCTCTACTGTGGAGAGGTTGAACTTGCCTTGGAACAAGGCAACGAGCTTGACCTTCATGTCCTCAAGGTCCCGATATTTCATGATCTCCTCTCCATGGAGTTCCACATAATTCGACTCGTGAAACAGAATGGGGCATCCCGAACCTAAGACCTGGCAGATCGAACTGGAGACGACGGCTCTGTACTTCTGGGAGGACTCCCTGTGGATAAGCAAGACATCTGATGCATGTAAATAGGTATACAACTCGTTCAAGGGGATTGGCCTTATCTGAAGATCTACAAAGTCGTACTTCCTTTTGGCCTCGGACAACTCAGCAACATCGCTTTCCGGGTTGGCGATGACTACATATCTGAGAGGATACTCCATAGCAACCTCTTTCAAGGCGGGCAGAACAAATATGACGTCTTTTGGTCTGAAGCCAAAGGAGAATACGATCTTTCTGTCCTGTGGAAATCCCAGCTTTCTTCTGGCTTCCCTTTTGTCTCCAAGCTCAAGAGGATGGTACGGATAGGGTATCATGTGGATCCTTTCAGCAAGAAACGATTTAACCAGGTAGTCTTTGTATCTCTGATCGAAACAGACGATAGCATCCCAGTCAAACTTGTAGTAGAGAGGGTCTTCCGGCGGTTTACCCTCGTGGACAACCTTGACGGTAACGGCTTTCTCCTTAACATTCGGATAGATTTCAAGTATTTTGCGGCTGGCAGTCTTTCCACATTCTGGGCAACAAAGACCTGGTAATCGCTTTCCAAGAGGGGAGAGGCATCAAAGGAGGTAGCCCGCGTAACCGGGATGACTTCATCAACGCTAAAATGCCTAATGACAAAGCCTTCGTCTTCTTGAAAGGTAGGCCTAGCGTCCGGGTGTTTTTTCGCAGAAAACACCCTTAACTGATGCCCCAGTTTCACCCAGGCCCTTCCGACAAGTTTGGCATGAATTGAAGCCCCGTTAGCAGCATTCCAAAGACACATCATTGCTATCTTCATCTGCATTGCCCCCGTTGGGTCTCATTGGATATTTTGGAGGAAAAGGGTCTGGACAAGTCCACGCAACTCGAAAACTTGTAAGAGCTGAGTTGAGGTTTGATAGACCTTTGTGGCTATCAAATCCCAATCTCATATCCAAAGACAGTGTATATCTCTTATCATACCTTTTGCCGCCAATACAACAAGAATTGGATTTGCCTATAGCATTCGGTATCCGGGTGACTAAAACGATCCGAGCACCGATAGAGGATCCTGACTAGGAACAGGTGAGTGGAAGGGACTCTGGAGGAGATAAATCGATTTCCAATGGGTGTCAGTAACTGCCCAAGAAAAAACGAGCTCCGCCTTTGTTGATTTGCATTTGAATCAGCAAACAAAGCAAACATGTTTCAAAGTGGTGATTTGTTTCGCTTCCTTCTTCCTTGACCCACAACGTTTATCCCACTATAATCCTCCCAGAAAAAGCGAGTTCTTTTCAAGTCAAGTGCCTTATGACGTTCGACCCGGAGATCTGCAACCTGGACTGTCACTATTGTTACTACCTGAAGAAGGAACACCTCTATCCAAAGGGCGAGTCGTTTCGCATGCCCGACTACATCCTGGAGGAGTACATTATCCAGCACATCGACGCTTCCCCCGGTTCGGTGATCAACTTTTCCTGGCATGGTGGGGAACCAACCATCCTGGGGCTGAACTACTTCCGCAAGATTGTGGCGCTGCAGCGTAAGCATCAGCCCCCTAACCGGCGCATCACCAACGGCATGCAGACCAATGGTACCCTCCTCGATGAGGATTGGTGTCGCTTTTTGGCGGCAGAGGGCTTTGCCGTGGGGCTTAGCCTGGACGGTCCACAGGAAATGCACGATCGGTACCGCGTAACCAAGGGCCAGAATCCCACCTACAAGCAAGCGATGCGTGGGTATAAACTCTTGCGGCAGCACCGAATCCCGTGCAATATACTGTGCGTGGTACATGCACAGAACGTCCAGCACCCAACCCAGGTTTACCGGTTCTTCAAGCAGATCAGGGCCCAATACGTGGAGTTTCTCCCCCTGGTCGAGCCGCAGCCAGACGAAGAGGGCGGCGTTAGCCACCGCACTGTGCCGGCTGAAGCTTTGGGCAATTTTCTCTGCACCATCTTCGACGAGTGGATGTGCCAGGATATCGAGCGGGTCAAAGTGCAGATATTCGAGGAGGCGGCCAGAACTGCCTTCGGACAAGAGCATGTGCTGTGTATCTTTCGGAAGACCTGCGGTGATGTTCCCGTCATCGAACACAACGGAGACTTCTTTTCGTGTGATCACTTCGTCAACACGGAACATCGCCTGGGGAATATCCAGGAGGCTCCACTGGTCGATTTTCTAGAAAGTCCAGCGCAGAGAGCATTCGGGCAGGCCAAATTGGATACGTTACCCCGCTATTGTCAGGCATGCGAGGTCCGGGATATGTGTCATGGTGGATGCCCGAAGGATCGCATCCTTCATACGCCAGATGGCGAGGCGGGGCTGAACTACCTGTGTGCGGCCTATAAACGCTTCTTCACCCACTGCCAACCTTTCCTTGCAGAGCTATCCGCCCTATGGCGCCAGCAGTCCCTTGAACGGGAAATGCCGCTGGCGTGGGCCAAGGGTGCACAGGCAAGCCCCAAAACGGGTCGCAACGATCCGTGCCCGTGTGGCAGTGGCCGAAAGTACAAGAAATGCTGCTTGGGCAAATGATCCGTTGAACCTGCCATGTACAAAACAAAAACACGCCCAATTGTTGCGGGGGGGGGTCCCGTTCCAGAATCCATCAACTTTCAGGATCAACGCATTAGGGAACGCTCCATCCGCTCTAACTAACGCCTGGAGACAATTCCATCGGTGAGCGAGAGCGGCCGTCCTCCGTCACGATCTCTTTCGCCTTGGGTTGCTGTCGCTTCTCCCGAAGGATCGGATTTTCCCGTAGAGTCAGGATGTAATTCTGGGTGTTCAACAGGGACTAGTCTCCGACTCGCAGTTGTCACGGTACCGACTAAACGTTATTTCTTAAGCTTCTCCTTTAAGAACGAAATTGTGCGCTGCCAAGCAAGCTGAGCGGCTTCCTTGTTATATCGGGCAGCGTTTGTGTCATTGTTAAACGCATGCTTAGCCCCCTCGTACATATAGATCTTGTAATCAACCGAGGCCTTCTTGAGAGCTGCTTCGTATGCCGGGATTCCCTTATTAATGCGTTCGTCATCACCAGCATAATGGAGAAGTAAAGATGCCTTAATTTTTGAGACATCTTCAGCCGCAGGTTGCCTTCCGTAGTAGGGAACCGCTGCTGATAAATCCGGAGAGTTCACCGCAACTTGGTTTGCCATTCCCCCTCCCCAACAGAAGCCTATCACTCCGACCTTTCCAGTCGATGCAGGATGCGTCTTGAGGTACCGTACCGCAGCAACATAGTTTTGTACTGTCGATTGACTATCCAGCTTGCCGATGAGCTCTCGAGCTTTATTGGGATCTTTTGGAGTTCCTCCGAGGGGTGATAAAGCGTCTGGACCAATCGCTAAAAACCCCTCAAGGGCAACCCGCCTGGTAACGTCCTCGATGTGGGGATTGAGCCCTCTGTTTTCATGGATGACGACCACTCCGGGCAGTTTTTCATCCCCTTTCGGCCTGGCGAAATGGGCACGAACGTCGCCTGTTGCACCGGGATACTTAATATGATCCGTAAGAAGGCGGGGATCACCCTTTGAAACGATTTCGGCTTTGGCATAGTTATTCTCCAGTAAAAGCAGCAGAGCGTTAGCAGCAGCAGTGCCAGCAACTAGAATAGACAATTTCTTGAGGAATTCGCGACGATCTAGTAATTCATGAGTGTATTCATCGTATAAGTCGATAATTTTTTGATCCATAATCTTTTCTCCTTTCTTCAGTAGATTAGTTTGTTTGCAAAAATCCCGAGGTCATAATCTCAATGGGCGATATGCCTGAATGAGGGTCATTTGCTACTATTCAGACTCTTGGCTTTCCGTTCCACCCTCACGGATGGTTTGGCTTTGTCGACTGAACCCATTTTAGCAGGATGGAAAGATATGTCAAAGGAAAAACTAAATCGAGCGATTTTTAACTGAAACATCGAAATCCGCCTCATCCCATCAAATCCAAGATTCTAACGCAAATCAACAAAATGAGGATTATGTCCCCAGAATTTAAACTCTTTCTCCTGACAAGTTGCTTAAGAATCAACTCCCCGTATTCTATTCTTTTAATTTACACCTTATCCGAGGAAACATTTCATGGTAATTATTTTGTAGTAACATTTTTTTGAGGAGAAGCGTATGCCAGCTATAAAGACAAATGTCATTAAGATTGGCAACTCTCGAGGTATTCGCATTCCAAAAGCCATCTCAGAACAATGCCATCTAGATGGCGAGGTACAATTGGAAACCAGAGGTGATCACCTCGTGGTGAGGTCTGCAGCAAAACCAAGAAAAGGTTGGGAAAAGGCCTTCCGGGCCATGGCAGAGAGAGGCGATGATGCGATGCTGGAAGGAGACGTGCTCGTTGAAACTGCGTGGGAGAGAGATGAATGGCATTGGTAGTTTCACGTTTTGATGTTTTTTTAGTCAACCTCTATCCTACCCAGGGGCATGAGATTAAGAAAACGTGCCCCTGTCTTATAATTTCTCCCGATGAAATGAACCGGTTTATGGGAACTGCTATTATTGCGCCAATGACCACAAAAGGGCACGATTACCCCTCACGTGTACCAATGACTTTTCAAAGAAAGAAGGGGCAGATTGTCCTCGACCAAATCCGGACTGCAGATAAAAGCCGCTTGATAAAGAGATTGGGAACAATAGATAAAGAAACTGCTTAAAAGGTGAGTGACGTATTACAGGAGATGTTCGTTCTATAGAAGAGTTCGAGCGTAGAGACCAAATTAGAATTTATGTCTAATACCGGATGTTTGGGATTTATCGGCCGATAGTAGACGCGCGGTTTATCAAACAAAAATCCCTATGACCGGTCGTTAAAACGTTTCTCCTAATCCTAACAAGTGGTGGGTAGATTTAGAGCCTGACCCCATATCCTTCCTCGCCTCCTCTCGTACCTACGCATCAAGCACACTGTTACCAGCACACCTGGAAGGCTCGATTCCAGGCCCGTGACTAACGGCTACCTGGGTAGACTTCCAACCTACAAAACTACGCGGCCCTGCCAGGCCGGAACTAATGCGTGACCCCTTCCCTTGTTTTTCCTTACTACTTGTAACAATCTAGGCAAAGAAGATCCTTTCCCGGAGGGGGAAGAACCTCTATCATAACCTCTTTTCCACAACGAGCGCAGATGACTTTATAGGATTTCTTAAACACCCGCTTTTTGTGGCTCTTCCGGGGAAAGTTTCTCCTTTTTCTCGCCATTTATACACCCTCATCATGATTGTCTTATGGCCCATAGGGCCACCCGGGGCGCAAGGAGAAGCCCCGAGATTTTTGTATGCTCCCGGAACCTTAAAATCGGCTTCCCGCACTCTTAGCACTTCACCACGTCAACTGCTTGCAGGCCCTTCTTTCCTTGGGCGATTTCGAACTCAACCTCGTCGCCTTCATAAAGAACCTTAAATCCGTCTTGTTTAATGGATGAGAAGTGTACGAATACATCATCGCCACCATCCTGGGAAATAAATCCAAACCCCTTTTTCTCATTGAACCATTTAACTTGACCTTTGGGCATTGGTTTTCACCTCCTTTCTTTTTCGCACTGATAAGATGCAATAGCCGAGGTCGGGCTCAATAAGAAAGCCGCATAAGCTTGAAGAGCTATGCGGCTTGTTTCGTTCCGAACCAAAACTCTTTGCAACTTACTAATTAAATATATCCTTTTTTTTCTTGGCTGTCAAGTAGCGAAAAGAATTTTATGAGTGGAGGGCCACAGCCCTTGTAGACGCCACTCTCTTTTTTGTCGACGACCCCGCGATTTTCCACCTCTCCAACAATAACATGATGTGGTCTCCCGGGGACATCAAACCTGGCCTGCCGTGACGTCCTCCTGCTCTGAATTACTTATTTAATTCTCCTTATGAGATTCATTCAATATAGTCAACAACATCCCTTATTTATGTTGAAGAGAGGGATGAGGGTCAATAACCTTCAATTCCTACCAGCGTCCCGCAATCCTTATCTTTTGCAATGTAGGTAACAACGTCCCCTTTACCCTTTTTTCTGTACGGTCTTTAGAGTCATTCTATCAGGAGTAACCAGAAGGTAAAATGCGGGAAATTCCGTCCAAGCACCAGTGTTTATGTACCTAATACCATTTAAAACCGTATCCT
>SMTZ1_10000247_pt1 | contig 57473 bp, 49 predicted proteins | sample DeeMarSWOR136_30_FD_25667 | JGI IMG/M metagenome (IMG submission 25667) | reverse complement strand
TCAGAACTCATCTTCGAGGACTGTCGTCTGCCGAGGGAGAACCTCCTGGGCAATGAGGGGGAGGGATATAAGCAGTTTCTCACTATCCTCGACGGGGGCAGGATTTCGATCGCTGCCATGGCCCTGGGTATCGCTCAGGGCGCGCTCGACGCGAGTATCGCCTACTCTAAGGAACGCGTCCAATTCGGCAAGCCGATCGGGGAGATTCAGGCGATCCAGTTCATGCTTGCTGATATGGCCACCGAGATCGAGGCGGCGCGGCAGCTCATCTACCATGGAGCGACGCTGGAGGACGCGGGCCAGCCGTTCATCACTGAATCGGCGATGGCGAAGCTGTTTGCGTCGCGGGTGGCAATGAAGGCGACGACTGACGCGATCCAGATACATGGTGGGTACGGGTACATGAAGGACTATCCAGTAGAGCGCTATTTCAGGGATGCCAAGTTGACCGAGATCGGCGAGGGGACGAGTGAGATCCAGCGCTTGGTGATTGCTCGCGAGCTTCTTCGCTGAGCGTGTGGTCTGACGTTCTCCCGATCCGCACCCCCCGATCCATACCCCACGTCGGTGCTTCCCGGGCAAACTGCCTGCACCGCCTGACGATTTGGCTTGACGCCAGCCGGGAGAGAAGATAACATCAACTTTGTGAACTTTTTCACAAGGATTCCATCACCGCCCGGACGACTTACAGAGAATGGGCGTGCGACAGGGATTTCTGCGCCGGTTCCGGCCGGCGCGGGAAGAAGAGTGGGAGAGTGATGGCGAGAGTCCAACACCTTCACCTGGGAGATTTCAGCATCTACTTCGTGCGCGATGGCAGTTTCTGGGTGGATGCAGGCTCGATCTTCGGCGCTGTTCCGAAGGTACTATGGAGTAAGGTCTGTCCGGCGGATGAGCGCAATCGTATGGAGCTCGCGATCAATCCCGTGCTCATCGACACTGAAGGCGGGTGGATCCTCGTTGACCCCGGAATCGGTGACAAGTATGACGAGAAGACGAGGAAGATTTACAATCTCGATAGATCGCTCGTCCTCGACCAGTGTCTGGCGGAGTTGGGGATCGATCGGACAGAGATCGGGACGGTAGTTCTTACCCACCTCCACTTCGATCACGCAGGAGCATGTACACGGGTCGAAGAGGAAGGCGAAGTAGTGCCGTCATTCCCCAACGCACGGCATATCGTGCAGAGACAGGAGTGGGAGTATGCCCGCAACCCGAACGAGAAGACGCGCACGGCGTACTTCGAAGATGACTTCATGCCCCTCGCCGGGCATGATCTGGTCGAGCTCGTCGATGGAGAAACGGAGGTCGCAGTAGGAGTTCGAACTCAGTTCACAGGCGGCCATAGTGGCGGCCATCAAGTTGTGTTGGTCGTGTCGAAGGGCCAGACCGCGGTAATCTGTTCAGATATTCTTCCCACGGTACATCATACTCCGCTCGCCTACGCTACGGCATTCGACGTACGTCCCCTGGAGACACTGGAGGCGAAGCGGAACATCTATCGACATGCCATCGGTGAGGGATGGCTTGTGATCCCGGCGCACGATACGAAGGTGAGAGCTGGCTACCTGAGAGAGACTGAAGGGAGGTTCACGCTGGAGCAGGAGGTCTAGGTGCCAGATCTGGAGTGATGAGACGGGCGAGAGAGAGGAGACGGACGAAAGAGAGGAAACGAAGTAGAAAGGAGCACACAATGTCGGTCGATAGGCGCGAGGTCGTTCTGGTGTCAGGCGTGCGGACGGCTGTGGGAGAGTTTCTCGGGACGCTCGCTCCGCTGACGGCGCCCCAGCTTGGGGCGAAGGTCATCGAGGAGACGGTCCGCCGTGCCGGCATCGAGGCCGGCGAGGTCGATGAAGTGATCATGGGGAACGTCGTAAGCGGAGGCATCGGGCAGGCACCGGCACGGCAGGCGGCGATTGCCGGCGGGATCCCTGCGGAGATTGCTGTGATGACGATCAACAAGGTGTGTGGCTCGGGTCTGAAGGCAGTCATGCTCGGGGCCCAGGCGATCGCTCTCGGGGATGCGGAGATCGTCGTCGCCGGGGGACTGGAGAGCATGAGCCAGGTTCCCTATTACCTCCCTAAGGCCAGAACCGGCCTGCGCATGGGGAATGCCGAGCTCGTCGACGGGGTGATTCACGATGGGCTCTGGTGCGCATTCGAGGACAAGCACATGGGCATGTCCGCCGAGTTCACCGCGGAGCGCTCGAAGATCACGCGGGAAGAACAGGACGAGTATGCCTACAATAGCCACAAGAAAGCGCTGGCGGCCATAGCCGGGGGGAAGTTCAAACAGGAGATCGTCCCTGTCGAGGTACCGCAGCGGAAGGGCGATCCGATCATCTTTGATACCGACGAGCGTCCACGCGAGGACATTTCTATCGAGAAGCTCGCCAAGCTCCGACCCGCGTTCAAGAAAGACGGGACCGTCACCGCGGGCAATGCGCCCGGACTCAACGATGGCGCAGCGGCGGTTGTGGTCATGTCGCGGGAGGAGGCCGATCGCAGGAAGATCGCGCCGATGGCGACCATAACGGGATATGCCGTCGCCGGTACCGAACCGAAGATGCTCTTCTATGCCCCGATCTATGCGGTGCGCAAGCTGATGGAGAAGACGGGTGCGTCGATCGGCGACTACGATCTCATCGAACTCAACGAGGCATTCAGCGCTCAGGCGCTCGCCGACGGGAAGGAGCTGGGGTGGGATTGGGATCGTGTCAACATACACGGCGGGGCAGTGGCCCTCGGCCACCCGATAGGGGCGTCAGGAGCGAGAGTGCTCGTCACGTTGCTCTACGCACTCAAGGATAGGAAGAAGAAGAAGGGCCTTGCGGTTCTCTGTCTGGGCGGAGGGCACGCCGTGGCCATGTCGGTGGAGATGGTGTAGGGGCCGTGTCGCCACGGGTTTTCGATCACCACGATTCGGAGGGGAGTGTTGATGGAGATCTCACGTGTCGGAATCGTCGGCGCCGGGACGATGGGCAGCGGGATTGCCCAGGTCTGTGCGGCCTCTGGAATAGATGTCACCCTTATCGATGTGAGCGATGAGGTGCTCGATCGCGCGCGGAAGACGATGGAGAAGAGCCTAGCCAGGCTCGTGAAGAAAGAAGCTATAACAGAGCAGCAGAGTACGGAGGCCCTGAGGCGCGTGAGCACGGCAACGTCCCTCTCGGCCGTGAAGGAAACTCAGTTCGTGATCGAGGCGGTGATCGAGGATCGCGATCTGAAGCGGAAGATATTCGCTGAACTCGATGGCCTGGCAGGCAAAGAGGTCATACTGGCGACGAACACATCATCGATCTCGATCACCGATATCGCGGCGGCGACCGGCCGCGCGGACAAAGTCATCGGCATGCATTTCATGAATCCCGTGCCGGTCATGAAGCTCGTCGAGATCATACGCGGTCTGGCGACGAGCGACGTGACTTACCAGGCGGTGGAGGCACTCGCCACGCGTGTCGGGAAGACGCCGGTCGAGGTGCAGGACTACCCCGGCTTCGTCTCGAATCGGGTGCTGATGCCCATGATCAATGAGGCGATCTATTGCCTCATGGAGGGGGTGGCCGATCGGGAGGCGATCGATACTGTCATGAAGTTGGGCATGAATCACCCCATGGGTCCTCTGGCGCTGGCCGATCTCATCGGGCTCGACGTCTGCCTCCACATCATGGAAGTCCTTTATTCCGGGTACAGTGACTCGAAATACCGTCCCTGTCCGCTGCTGAGGAAGATGGTCGCGGCAGGGCGTCTCGGGCGAAAGACCGCGAGCGGATTCTACGATTACTCAGCGTGAGGTGATGCGGCTCTGGCTGCAGCGGGATCGATGCCGCCGCTCTCACGCCGCGAGCAGCTGTGGGGAGACCGCGAGGTCTCTGCCGGCCGAAGCCGACAGCGAGGAGGAGGACGTCTATGAAGAAGGCGAAGGTCATCTGGATGAACGGGGAATTCGTGCCCTGGGACGAGGCTCAGGTGCACGTGCTGACGCACGGGCTACATTACGGGTCGAGCGTATTCGAGGGTATGCGTTGCTACAAGACGAAAAAGGGCCCGGCTGTGTTCAGGTTAGAGGACCACACCCAGCGGTTATTCCATTCGGCCAGGATCTACCGCATGGACATCCCCCATACTCCCGAGGAGATCAATGAGGCGATCCTCGAGACGATACGGAGGAACCGGCTGAAGTCGTGCTACATCCGCCCGCTGGTCTATCGGGGATATGGGGAGATGGGGGTGAGTCCGTTCAACTGTCCGGTCGACGTGGCGGTTGCCGTGTGGGAATGGGGGCAGTACCTGGGCCCGGAGGCGGTGGAGCAAGGCGTAGATGTGATGGTCTCGTCGTGGCAGCGCATGGCGCCCAACACATTCCCGGCAATGGCCAAGACGGGTGCCAACTATATGAACTCGCAGCTGATCAAGATGGAGGCCCTCCTCTATGGCTTCGTCGAGGGGATCGCGCTCGATGTCGCCGGCTATGTCTCCGAAGGCAGTGGCGAGAACCTGTTTATTCTGTGGAAGGGGGAGCTGTACACTCCGCCACTCGGCGCGTCCATCCTGCCGGGGATCACGCGCGATTCGGTGATCAGGTTGGCCCGCGACAACAAAATCGAGGTGAGACAGCACCTCATCCCCCGAGAATGGCTATACATGGCAGAGGAGGTCTTCTTCACGGGGAGCGCGGCCGAGATCACACCGATCCGCTCCATCGACAAGATCGCAATCGCCACGGGGAAGCGGGGACCGGTGACAGCACAACTGCAGAAGCAGTATTTCGGTGTGGCGTCCGGTCAGCGGAGAGATAAGTACGGCTGGCTGACGTATGTGTAGGAGTCTGCGGTCGGCAAGCGAGCACGTTCTCTGAAGCCAGGGAGCGAGAGAGCGATGAGGATAGCCATCGGAGCGGATCACCGTGGGTACAGCCTCAAGGAGAAAGTAATCCGCGCCCTCCGGGAGGAAGGGATTCCGGTCACCGACTTTGGTACGGAGAGCGAGGAGTCGTGTGACTATCCGGATAGTGCGTTTGCAGTTGCAGAATCTGTTCAGAAGGGTGAACATGAGCGCGGCGTGCTCATCTGCGCCAGTGGGATCGGCCACAGCATCGCCGCCAACAAGGTCGCAGGAATCCGGGCTGCGCTCTGTCTCGATATGAAGATCGCCCGGCTGTCACGCCAACATAACGATGCCAACGTTCTCGTGCTGGCGGCCGACTTCACCGACCACGACCAGGCAGTAATGATGGTGAAGGAGTGGTTGTCCACTTCCTTCGACGGTGGGCGCCATCAGAGACGTATCGAGAAGATCAGTCAGTTCGAGGCAGAATCGCGGTGCCGCGGGTAGGAGCCCGGGGCGTCGGCGAGGATCGTTCAATTTCAGTCTGGAAGGGCTCAGAGACCAGAGACTAAGGGGGAGACGAGATGCACAAGAAGCTCTTCATTCCCGGTCCGACAGAGGTGCGGCCGGAGATGCTCAAGCACATGGGAACGCCGATGATCGGCCATCGGTCAAAGGAGTTCTCCCAGCTGCTCGGCGAGGTGACGCCGAAGGTACAGAAGCTTTTGTACACAAAGGACCACGTCTTTATGTCCACCTCGTCATCTACTGGTGTGATGGAGGGCGTGGTGAGAAACCTTGTCGAGAAGAAAGTGCTGGCGTGCTACTGCGGTGCGTTCAGCGAGCGCTGGGCGGAGATCGCGGAGGCGAACGGGAAGGAGACAGACCGCCTTGAGGTCGAGTGGGGAAGGGCGATCCTGCCCGAGATGGTCGATGAGAAACTGAAGAAGGGCGGCCACGAAACGGTGATCATCGTCCACAACGAGACATCGACCGGGGTGATGAACCCGATTCGGGAAGTCGCCCAGATGATGAAAGAGAAGTACCCCGATGTGCTGCTCGCGGTCGATGCGGTGAGTTCGATGGCAGGAGTGAAGATCGATGTTGACGGGTGGGGTCTCGATGTGTGCCTCGCCGGGCTTCAGAAAGCATTCGCCCTGCCGCCCGGGCTCGCGGTCTTCTCCGTGTCGGATCGCGCTCTCGAGAAGGCGAAGAAGGTGCCGCATCGAGGGTACTATTTCGACTTCCTTGTCTTCCGCAAGTACTGGGACAAGGTCCAAACGCCGACAACTCCCTCGATCCCTCACCTGTTCGCCCTCAACAAGCAGATGGACGACATGTTCAGAGAAGGGTTGGAGCAGCGGTTCGCGCGTCACGGGCAGATGGCGAAGGTCGCACGCGACTGGGGGAAGAAGCATTTCGCCCTGTACGCGCAGCCCGGGTATGAGTCGGTGACCCTGACGACCTATGTCAACACCCGCGAGATCAGCGTAGCTGGGCTCAATGAGGAGCTGGCGAAGCGGGGAGCAGTGATTTCGAACGGCTACGGAAAGACCAAAGAGAAGGCATTTCGCATCGCTCATATGGGCGATACGACCCTGGATGAGTTGAATGAACTCCTCGGGTGGATCGACGAGATACTCGGGCTGAGCTAGCCGACAGGTCCCACCAGGATCGCTGTAGTGCAGCGGCATGCGGAGGTGAAATTGAGATGAAGATACTCGTTTCTGACCCACTGGCCCCGGAGGCGCTCGAACGCCTGAAGGCCGCACAGGGAGTCGCGGTAGACGTGAAGACGGAGATGACTCCCGAGGAATTGGTCGGCGCCATCGGGGAGTACGACGCGATTGTTGTGCGGAGTGCCACTAAAGTGACCGGTGATGTCGTCGCGGCCGGGAAGAACCTGAAGGTGATCGGGCGCGCGGGCATCGGCCTCGACAATATCGATGTCAAGGCGGCCGAGAAGGCAGGGATCAAGGTTGTCAACACGCCGGCAGCGAGCTCGATTTCGGTAGCCGAGCTTGCCCTGGCACACATGTTTGCCCTGTCTCGCCAGATCCCGAAGGGGACCGCAGGCCTCAAGGCGGGGAAGTGGGAGAAGAAGGCCCTGAAGGGAGTAGAGCTGTACAACAAGACGCTCGGCATTATCGGGACCGGACGGATCGGCCGCGAGCTCGCGAAGCGGGCGGCAGCGCTCGGCATGACCGTGCTGGGGTACGATCCCTACATCACCCAGGCAGACCTTGGCGACGTGCAGGTGAAGCTCGTGCCCCTCGACGAGCTGCTGGAGAAGTCCGATTTCATCAGCCTCCACCTCCCCAAGACCGAGGAGACGACGCATCTCCTGGGCCAGCGCGAGTTCGCGAAGATGAAGAAGGGGGTGCGGATCATCAATTGTGCCCGGGGAGGGACGATCGACGAGAACGCGCTGTACGACGCTATCGTGGGGGATCAGGTGGCGGGAGCCGCGCTCGATGTGTTCGAGACCGAACCGCCGGGTGAGCACAAGCTCATGGGTCTCGATCAGGTGATCGGCACCCCCCACATTGGTGCTGCCACTATCGAAGGTCAGTATCGAGTGGGGATAGAGGTTGTCGATCGCGTCCTCGAGGGGCTGGGCGTTCAGCGGGCATAGGTCTGACAGGCATCCGGGGCGGCTTTGCGGCTCGTCTGTTGAACATATAGAGTATGAGGTAGGATTCGATGGCGAAGATCTTTCCATTTCGCGGGATTCGCTATGACGTCAGCAAGGTAGGAGATCCGAGGCTGCTCGTCACTCCGCCGTACGATGTCATCTCGCCCCAGGATCAGGAGCGATTCTATGGCAGGAGCGAGTACAATATCGTGCGCATCATTCGGGGCAAGGATGAGTCGGGCGACGATGAGAAACGCAACAAGTACCAGCGGGCGGGCGAATACTTCACTCGGTGGCTCGCCGAGGGCGTGCTCGTCGAGGACGGGCGGCCGGGGCTCTATCTCTGGGATCAGGAGTATAAGGTCCGCGGAGGCACAAAGGTGAGGCGCGGGTTTGTCGCCATGACCCGGATCGAGGAGCTGGGCGAGGGGGTCGTGCCACATGAGAAGACGCTGGCAAAGCCGAAACAGGATCGCCTCAATCTGATGCGAGCGACGCAGGCATTCTTCGGCCAGATCTTCGTCCTCTATTCCGATCCGAAAAAGGTGATAAACGGTCTCCTCGGGAGCGCGGCTGCAGAAACTTCTCCGCTGGCCGATTTCGTGTTCGATGACGGTGTCCGCCAGAAGATGTGGCGGATAGAAGACGAGGACGTTATCGGCAGAGTGACAGAAGGAATGGCCGGCCAGCCTCTGTTCATAGCCGACGGGCATCACCGCTATGAGACGGCTCTCACATACCGGAATGAGATGCGTGCACAGGGGATGAAGTGTGAGGGGGCGGAGAGCTTCGAGAATGTGATGATGACGTTCGTCAACATGGATGATGAGGGACTCTCGATCTTCCCTACGCATCGGTTTGTGTGCGGGCTCGAGGATTTCGACCGGGATACGTTTCTCAGCGAGCTCCAGGAGCACTTCTGGGTCGAGCCGTTCGCAGGTGGCAAGGGTGAGGGAGCAGTGGCAGCGTTCATCCGGGAGCTGGAGTCGAGAGGGGCGGACGGGCACGTATTCGGCCTGTACACAGGCGGGGGCACCTATCACCTATTCGGGCTGCGGGACGAGAGCTATGCCGACAGTTTCGGCGTGGCTGACCGCTCCAGAGAGTGGCGTCGACTCGATGTCGCCATCCTGCATACGCTTGTCCTCGATCGCGTTATGGGCGTCACCCCGGAGAAAGTCGAGGAGCACATCAAGTATACGAGAGACGATGCTGAAGCGATCGCGGAAGTCGATAGCCGCAAGTACCAGTTATCATTCCTCATGAACGCCACGCGGATCGGGGAAGTGAAGGCGATAGCAATCAACCGAGAGCGAATGCCTCAAAAGTCGACCTACTTCTATCCGAAGGTGCTCACGGGCCTTGTGGCTTGCCGGATCTATCTCGTCGAATAAGAGGCGGCACGTCGGTTAACCGAATCTCATCGACGGCGGCACTCTGTCGACTCAGGGTCCGGAGCTTTCTGTTGATGTTGGTCCTCCCCGCCGTTGCGCGGACTGTCCGCGCAATCGAGATTTCCTCATCGCAGACGGCAAGTCCTGAGGGGGCTGCCGCCCCTGCTGAGTGGGGCGCATCTCCCGGGGGTTTCGTGCTGTGCGGGGTCTGTGACGTCATATCTGCACGAGAGGAGTGCGTTCTTCGGGGTACATTCCGGGATCGCGGGATTATTGGGTTGACAGCGCGAGAGCGGCTGGGGTAGTATCCGTGCTCCAGTACCGTCCTACTTTTTCCCAGGGCAAGCCCAATGAAGTGTCCATTTTGCGGATTCGAGGAGGATCGCGTCATCGACTCCCGCTCCTGCCAGGAGGGGAGGGCAGTGCGGAGGAGACGGGAGTGTCTCGGTTGTCACCAGCGATTCACGACCTACGAATACATCGAGCGATCGCCGCTGATGGTCGTTAAGCGAGATGGCCGCCGGGAGCCGTTTGACCGCGAGAAGCTTCTCGCGGGGATAGTGACGGCCTGTCGCAAGCGGCCAGTTTCGATGGATGACATCGAAGCGATGGTGAATGAAATAGAGGCCGAGCTGTCCAACCCTTCGGTGAGCGAGGTGACTTCTCTCGAGATTGGGGAGAAGGTGATGGAACGCCTCCGCCGCGTCGATGAGGTCTCCTATGTGCGGTTCGCCTCTGTCTATCGGAAGTTTCGTGATACAAGCGAGTTCATGGAGGAGCTGAAAGGGCTGTTGGGCAAGGAGTGAAGCATCGATCGATATCGATGAGTCGGGGGGTCCAGGCGTCAGGAGGTCACTGATCGATGTGGAGACGAGGATTTCCCGGGGGGACACATCCTCATTACCATAAGGACCTGAGTTCAGGCAAGGCAATCGAGGAACTCGCGGCGCCGGAGGAGGCCGTCATTCCCCTCCATCAGCACACCGGGGCGCCGTCTGAGCCGATCGTGAAGGTGGGGGATCGTGTCAGGGTGGGGACGAAGATCGGCGAGGCTGCGGGCGCGATTTCGGTGCCCACGCACTCCTCGATCGCCGGCGAAGTGAAGAAGATCGAGCCGCGACCTCATCCGCTCGGGGCGAATATCCTCTCGGTCGTCATCGCCAACGATGGAAGCGACGAGGAAGAGGAGAAGGCCGTCCTGAAGCCGGCCGCGGAGCAGACCCGGGAGGAGATGATCGGGGCGATTAAGGAGGCGGGGATAGTGGGTCTGGGGGGAGCTGCGTTCCCCACGTTCTTCAAGCTCTCTCCCCCTAAGGACTACCCGGTGGACACTGTTATCCTCAACGGCGCGGAGTGCGAACCATACCTTACTGCCGATCATCGCCTCATGCTCGAACACGCGGAGGAGATCGTACAGGGCGGGAAGATTATCATGAAGGTCCTCGACGCTCGTCAGGGGTTCATCGCCATCGAGGAGAATAAGCCCGATGCCATTGCATTGATGGAGAAACTCGTCGCGGGCGGGAACGGGTTTCGGGTGGCAGAGATGCCGGAGCGCTATCCTCAGGGGGCCGAGAAACAGCTGATCAAGGCCCTTCTGAGGCGTGAAGTTCCATGCGGCGGCCTGCCGTTTCATGTGGGGACGCTCGTACAGAATGTCGGGACGGCTCTGGCGATATATGAGGCCGTCACTGAGGGGCGACCTCTGACAAGGCGTGTCGCCACTGTGACCGGATCAGCGGTCGCCGAACCGAAGAACCTCATGGTGAGGATCGGTACTCCGGTGGCGCAACTGATCGAGGCGTGCGGAGGATATCGTGGGGAAGTAGGGAAGCTCATCGTCGGAGGGCCGATGATGGGTCTTGCTCAATTCACCGATGAGGTGCCGGTGATAAAGGGAACGAGCGGCATCCTTGTGCTCACGGAGGAAGAGGCCGTCGTCCCGGATCCTGAGCCGTGCATACGGTGTGCCCGCTGTGTCGATACCTGCCCCATGCGCCTGGTGCCGTGCACGATCCAGGACTACGTAGAGTACGGATTGCTCGACGAGGCGACTGATTGGGGGCTGATGGACTGCATTGAATGCGGCTGTTGCGCGTTCGTCTGCCCGGCGCGGCGACGGCTCGTCGGGTTCTTCAAGTATGGCAAAGCGCTGGTGATGGAACGGAGGAAGAAGAGCGCGGCCTCCTAGAGGCGGTGTCCTCCATCAAACAGACGTGGGTGCCGGGAAGAGACTTCGATGCGTTAGCTGGATCTGTGGTGCGACTGCGGACGAGAGAGGTATGGAAGATCGCACGGAGGACGGCCGCTGACTATGGAAGCGAGACTCATCGTATCGACATCGCCTCATGTGCGCACCGACCAGGATGTCCAGACTATCATGTTCCAGGTCGTCGTCGCGCTCATGCCCGCCCTTGTCGGTGCGATCTTCTTCTTCGGGGTGAGAGCTCTCTGGCTCACGCTCATAAGCGTCGCTACGGCAGTGGCGACTGAGGCTCTGGTGCAGTGGCTCCGGCGGAAACCGATTACCATTGCTGATGGCAGTGCCGTCGTCACCGGGATCCTTCTGGCGTTCAATCTGCCCGGCAAGACTCCGCTATGGCTCCCCGTGGTCGGTTCCTTCTTCGCGATCGCGATTGTCAAGCAACTCTTCGGTGGACTCGGGTACAACGTTATCAATCCGGCACTGGCCGGGAGAGCACTGTTGATGGCCTCCTGGCCTGTCCACATGACGGCAGACTGGGCGGCGCCATCACGGGGGGTGATGTCCGGCATCGCGCAGGATCTCGGGCTCGATGCAGTGACGACTGCCACGCCGCTCAATCTGTTCAAGATGTCGAAACAGGTACTCAGCGACCCCAACGCTCTCGCCGGGCAGGTGGAAGAGGCGAGAGTCGCGCTCGCCGCACTCGGGTCGAGGGGCACACTCGTCAATCTCTTCTGGGGGAATGTTGGCGGATGTATCGGGGAGACAAGCGCAGTGCTGCTCCTTCTGGGAGCCCTCTGGCTCTTCTACAAGCGGATCATAGAGTGGCGCATTCCTGTATCATACGTGGGCACGGTCCTCGTTCTGGCCTGGGTGGCGGGAGGGACGGAGGGCCTGTTCAGCGGGAATGTGCTCTTCCACGCCATGTCCGGGGGGCTCCTGTTGGGGGCGATCTTCATGGCCACCGATATGGTGACCTCGCCGGTGACACCGAACGGTCGGATCATATTCGGAGTTGGCTGTGGGGTATTGACGATGCTCATCCGGCTTGTGGGAGGATATCCAGAGGGCGTCTCCTATTCTATTCTGTTGATGAACGCGGCGACCCCGCTCCTCGATCGCTGGACACGCCCCAAGAAGCTGGGCGAGCGGACGCTGATGAAAGCGTCGCAATAGTGGGGGATGATCGGGAGGTGGCCGTGCGGCAGCCACGCGGGGTGGGCCCGGAGTTGAGGGACTTGTGTGAGAGAGCTGGGCGGCCGGTTGGCAACAGAGATTCGAAGGAGTGGTAGATGGGACGGTTGATTATTTCGCTCGCAGTCGCCTGCTTTGCCGCTGCGTTCGGTCTCGCGCTCGTCAACGCGGTCACGGAAGCGCCGATCGCGGAGCAGAGACGGCTCGAGGTATTGAGGGCAGTCGAGGAAACACTGCCTCCGTTCGATAACGATCCGGTCGGGGAGGCTCTGCACATGCCTGTCATCCCTCCCGGGGAGGAGGTGCCGGAGACGGTTACCGTCTATGTGGGCGAGCGCGGTGAAGAACCGACCGGCGTGGCCTTTGCAGTGAAGGGTGAAGGATACGGCGGGTTCATTACCGTCATGCTCGGCGTTGATCTCCAGGGCGTGATCAGCGGCATCCAGATACTCGAGCATCTGGAGACACCGGGGCTCGGCGCCAACATCGAAAAATCATCTTTCACTGTCCGGTTCAAGGGTAAGTCGCTGGAAAACTCCAGGCTCGTCGCAGGTAACCTGGCCGTGATCAATGATGGAGGGGATATCGACGCACTCACCGGCGCCACCATCTCGCCGCGCGGTGTGGCCGCCGGCGTGAGCTGGGGGTTGAAGATCTTCAGCGAATATCGTGGTCGGATTCTCGAGGAGGCCCGGGAGGGACCGAGTCCGGCATCAACGGGGACCGAGCCGGGCACGGGGCCCGATGCCGGGCAGGAGCCGATCCCTGTGAGGGGGGAGGATCGATGAGCTTGTGGCATGAGTTCAACAAGGGAATTGTCTCGAGGAACCCGCTGCTGCGCCTAGTGCTCGGCATGTGTCCCGCACTTGCCGTCACGACCGCTGCGGCAAACGGCGTAGCCATGGGGTTGGCGGCAACGTTCGTGCTCGTCTGCTCGAATTTCGTCATCGCTGTATTTCGGAAGGCTATCCCCCCCGCTGTGCGCATACCGATCTTCATCGTCGTCATAGCCTCATTCGTCACCGTCATCGATCTCGTGATGAACGCGTTTGCTCACGAGATGCACAAGGTGCTCGGCCTGTTCGTGCCGCTCATTGTAGTCAACTGCATCATTCTCGGCAGGGCAGAGGCGTACGCATCGCGCAATCCCGTCCTCGCCTCGATTCTCGACGGCCTCGGCATGGGGATCGGGTTCACACTCGCTCTCGTCGTGCTCGGGGGGATCCGCGAGATGCTGGGAAACGGGACTATCTTCGGCGTCTCCGTAGTCACCGCAGCCTATGAGCCGGCCATCATTATGCTCCTGCCGCCCGGGGCGTTCCTCGCTCTGGGATTGCTCCTGGGGGCAATGAACAAACTCACCGGAGTCGAAGGGTCATAGCAATGGGAGAATTGTTCGTCATCTTCGTCGCCGCTGTACTCGTCAACAACTTCGTACTTGCCAGATTCCTCGGCATCTGCCCGTTTCTCGGTGTCTCGAAGAAAGTTGAAACGGCGTTTGGGATGGGCATGGCGGTGATCTTCGTGATGACGCTCGCCTCAGTAGGCACTATCCTGCTGTACAACTACGTCCTCGTTCCCCTCAATCTGGGATTTCTCCAGATTGTGGCCTTCATCCTCGTCATCGCTTCGCTTGTCCAGTTCGTGGAGACCGTGTTGCGGAAGACTGTTCCCGCCCTGTACAAGGCATTGGGGATCTACCTCCCCCTGATCACAACTAACTGTGCCATCCTGGGGCTGGCGTTGCTCAATGTGATGAAGTCCTACAATTTCCTGAAGAGCGTTATCTTCGGACTGGGGGCGGGGATCGGATTCACGCTGGCGCTGTTGATCATGTCCGGGATTCGCGAGCGGCTCGAGTTCGCTGATGTCCCGAAGTCCCTGAGAGGCGTGCCGATCGCCCTGATTACCGCCAGCCTGTTATCTATTGCGTTTCTCGGCTTCACCGGGTTGATCAAGATGTAGAATAGCGTGCAGCATGTGAAGGGGCGCCGGATCGATGGATGAGGAACGAGACGAGAAGGTGATGCCCCTTCTCGACCATCTCGAGGAGTTGAGGTGGAGGATCATTGTCTGCCTCATCTCCGTTGCCGTATTCGCCATTGTCGGCTGGTTCCTCTCTCCCTATCTGATCAGGATCCTCGCCCGCCCGGTTGGAGCGCTGTACTTCTTCACCGTTACCGGAGCGTTTCTGGCGCGGCTCAAGGTTGCCATCGCAGTCGGGGTAGCCGCCAGCACTCCGGTCATTCTATACCAGGCCTGGGCATTCGTCGTGCCGGCCCTGAGCAAGCGCGAGCGTGGGTACGCCCTCCCTGCCGTGGTGAGCGCCACGCTCCTGTTCGTCGTCGGTGTAGGATTCGCGCTGTTCGGTATCCTCCCGCTGGCGGTTCGCTTCTTTCTCCGGTTCGGTGCCGAGTCGTTGGAGGAGCTGATCAGCGTTGACCGGTATTTGTCGTTCGTCCTCCAGTTATCGATCGGCTTCGGTGTCGTGTTCGAGCTCCCCGTCATCGTACTCTTCCTGAGCAAATTGGGGATCGTGACAGCCGACGGACTCCGGGAGAAGAGGCGGGCGGCCGTAGTGGCTATCGCCCTCATGGCAGCAATGCTCACCCCGCCCGATGTCGTCACGATGGCGGCCCTGGGCATCCCGCTTCTCATACTATACGAAGTGAGCATCTGGGTGGCGAGAGTGGCGGGCCGTCCTCCGCCGGGACCTGATTAGGAGATAGCCCGGTGCCGGCACGTGAATATGCGCACTGGCGATCTGTGGAGATGGCGGGCGGGGTGAGACTATGCGGCAGGAGATTGAAGCTTGACAGGAGGGGTGAAAGGGGTTACAAAGGGGGAGATTTGGTGCCCTGAGTCGGGGCAGTGTGGCGGCAATCAGACGTGGTGGGGCATTCTGTTCCAGGAGTGAAAGGAGGCGCGCGATGAACGCTTCCAGCGAACGTGGAGAGAGCGGGCCGCGTGGCGAGGAAATAGAATGCAAGAAGATGCTTCGCCTTCGTCAGGATTCTGAGTGGATCGCGAGGCAGTATCATGAGTTGAAGACTCAGTACCTCAATAGCTTCGTGGCCGTACTCGATGGGGAGGTGGTGTGTCATCATACAGACATAGTGGAGCTCACCAGGCAGCTCGATGAGCTTTTTGGCGAAGAGTCGAGATTCATTGCCACGGAGTTCATCGGGAAAGAAAGGATGATCATCAGCTTGTGAAGATCAAGGGATATTTCCACTGGGACGGCTCGGCATGTCTCGACGTGATGGTTGAACTCCCGGAGACGCGGGTGAGACGAGCCGTTTCATTTGTCGTTGATACTGGTGTGCTTCGCACGATTATCAGTGAGAGGGATGCGCTGAAGCTCGGCGTAGAATTCGAGTCTATCGCCAGGATGGAGGAAGGGATGCTCGGGATCGGCGGCTTCGCCGATACGTACTACGTCGAAGATGCCATCCTCAGCTTCTTCTCCGAAGAACACCGGAGATATGAGGAGCGACTCGACCGTATCTTCATAAGCCGTCAGGCCGACCTGCCTGACGAAATCAAGAATCAGATACCGAGCCTCCTGGGTCGGGATGTAATCAATAAAATGGCACTGGTGGTGGACAAGCGTCGGGAGCTGGTTGCGCTGACAGACGAGGCGCTGGACATCTGATGAAGATCGGTCTCCTGTCCCCTTCCCCGGCCGTGATGACGTCGATTCGCCAGAGGAAGCACTTCGGGAGCCGGCCCAGCGGGGCCGATACATCTGGTGAGCAGCAGCAGAGAGGGATGGCGGAGAGTCTGCTGACCGCGAAGGAGGAACGAACGTGAGTGCACTATCGGTCGTTGAAACCCGCATCTTCGATCTGCTCTTATTCGGATATGGGCTCTCCTGTCTTCTGTATCTTATCTATCTGATTGTACCCAGGCGGCTGACCGGGAGGGCGGCCACGTCTGTCCTCGTCCTCTGCCTGGTGGCACATACGGCCGTCATCGTTCTGCGCTATGCCGAGGCACAACGGCCACCCTTCCAGACTCTCTACGAGAGCCTCTCCTGGTTCGCCTGGACGAGCGTTCTCGCATATCTATTCGCGGAGTGGCGACGGAAGATCAGGGTGACAGGAGTCATCGTCACAGCTGTTGCCACTGCTGCCTGCATCTATGCCAACACGCTTCCGCATGGCGTCAAGCCGTTGTACCCCGCGCTCCAGAGCGTCTGGTTCTTCTGGCACGTCTCCGTCGCATTTGCTTCGTATGCGATCTTCGTCGTCGCATTTGCTGTCGAAGTGAGCTACCTTGTAGCCGCGCGCCAGGTGAGGAGGGGGAGAGGTTTAGCATATGGTCTCGATCGGGATTCCGTGATCGTGTTCCACCGCATGGCATACAATCTCATACTGTTCGGCTTTCCGCTACTCACATTTGGGATCTTTTCGGGCGCTGCCTGGGCTGAGACTGCCTGGGGACGGTACTGGGCATGGGATCCGAAGGAGACGTGGTCACTCATCACGTGGACCGTCTACGCCATCTATCTCCACGCCAAGGTGACGCCGCGATGGTCCGGCGGGCGGGCGTCGGCGCTCAATATTCTGGGTTTCATCTGTATGATCTTTACGTTCGTGGGTGTGAACTGGCTGGCCAAGTTGCTCGGCCTCCAGAGCCTCCACCTCTATGCTGTATAGAGTGGATATCCCTGAAGTCTGGAGTGGGTGTCGAAGAGAGATCGGTGCAATTCTGACATGATGGAGATACCATGAGACAGTTCTATCGTGCATTCATCTCGACGAAGATCTCACTATTTCTCCTGGCTCTCCTGGCGATCGTAATGCTGGTCGGCACAATCGTCCCCCAGCTGCCGCTGGGAGGATCAGAAGAGGACTATATCGCCTCCTGGGGCTTCGGTAAGTTCGCGCGGCTGTACGCATGGGGACTGATGGACATCTTCCATACTCCATGGTTCCTCTTCCTCGGCTTCGTTACCTTTCTCCAGCTCTTGCTCTGCACGATCGACGGATTCACAACACTGCGTCGGCGGGCGGTGGCATCGCCGGATATCCTGCGCATGGGAGCCCGCCGCGTACTCGATGTCACAGATGACAGCATGCAGAGGCTGTGTGATTTTCTGGCAAGGCGTGGCTTCCGGACCACTTCCTTTTCTGAGGGCGGCAGTGATATCGTCGTCGCCCAGCGTGGCCTCCCCTCCCGGCTGGTGTCGATCCTCTACCATCTTGCACTCTTCCTGTTCGTGATCGGGTTCGTGTTGACCGCTCGCTATGTCCAGATGGGGGACTTCTATCTCTATCCTGGAGAGCGTCGCTCTCTGCCCAAAGGGCAGTTCGCCCGAGGGACCGCCGAGGGCGATAGTTTCGAGCTGGAACTGAAGGAGTTCATCACCGAGCAGACCTGGTTCAACGAGAGTTACTTCCCCAGGGACTGGAAGAGCAGCTTGGTCGTGTACGAAGGCGGAGAGGAGAAGACCAGAGAGACGATCGAGGTGAATACGCCTCTCCGCTATGCCGGGATCACGGTGTACCAGTACGATTTCCGCCAGGACTTCAAGCTTCAGGTATCTGTGGATGATACGATGGAGTCGGGGCAGGGCGCCGGGGCCCTCCAGGCTGGGGCGACCCCCGTTCCGTCGGTTGTGAGCGGAAGTGCGTACGAGAAATTCAGGGTACCGGGGCGTATCGAGGAGTTCATGGTGAGGACGATCTACGTGGGAACGCTGTTCGATAAGGGCGATGAGCCCGAACCGATCGTGCCCAATACCACGCTCTATGTGTACAAGGAGGATGCGCCGATGGGGAGGGAAAAGCTGGGGACGCTGGTGCAGGATGAACCCCTCTCGGCGCTGGGTCTGACGTTTACGCTGACGGAGGTGAGGGAGGCGAGCGGCCTCAATTGGCGCCGTGATCCAGGCATTCCGCTCCTCTGGTTCGCGTTCATCACTTTTATGCTCGGCATGGGAGTGCGCGTCTTCCTCCCCAGTTATAAGCTCACATTCTTGCACGATAGGGAAGCGAAGAAGGTCTATGTGGGAGGGAAGGTCTCCGGCCTTGCAGCCTATCTCGACGAGGAGATCGGGCGCATCGCGGGAACGCTCTCATAATGTCGGTGGCTCGAGGAGTCATGCCGACGAAGTTCCTGAGTGCCTCCAGAGTTGTAGATTTCATAGTGCTCGGCGCTGCGACCTCGGCCCGAGCGGTTGTGTCGTCTCTCTGCGTGTGGGAGCGGGGCGACGAGTGGGTTGAGCCCTTCGGCTGGAAGGGAGGCCGGCCGGGCGCTCCACATCGACGGCGAGGTGAATCTCTAGCAGTCTAGGGGAAGAGACCTCTGAACATGTAGGTCTGTTCGATGCGCTTGAGGGCGAGAATGTAGGCCGCCATGCGGAGGCAGGTCTTGCAGGTGGCCGCCTCGTCCCAGACCTCCCAGAATGTGGTCTTCAGCCGGCCTTCCATTCTGGCCCGGATATCCTCCAGTGGCCAGGCCATTCCCTGTCTTGCCTGCACCCACTCGAAATAGCTCACGATGACCCCGCCGGCATTGGCGAGGATGTCCGGCACGACGATAGTGCCCTTCTCTTCCAGAATATGATCGGCCTCGGGGGTGATGGGCCCGTTGGCGCCCTCCACGATCATTTTCGCTCTCACGTGGGGAGCGTTGTTTTTGTGGATCTGGCATTCCAGAGCTGCCGGCACCAGCAGGTCGACGTCAAGGCTGAATAACTCTTCTCCGGGAAGACGGGCGCCCGGGAAGCCGTCGATCGTGCCAGATTCCTCGACGTGGGCACAGAGGTCCTCGACGGGGAATCCATTCTCGTCAGTGATGGCTCCAGTCTTGTCTGACACGGCCACGACCCTGGCTCCCATCCCGGCGAGTGTGCAGGCTGCATAGGAGCCCACGTTGCCGAATCCCTGAATTGCTACGGTCACGTCCTTCATGTCGAGCTTGAGGGCCTGTACCAGCTCCCGGGCGATAATCGCCGCGCCCCTGCCCGTGGCCTCCTTGCGTCCGAGGGACCCCCCGAGTATTTCCGGCTTCCCGGTGACCACGCCCGGTTCGGTATGGCCGGTCAGCATGCTGTAGGTATCCATGATCCATGCCATGTTGCGAGCATTGGTGTAGACGTCGGGAGCAGGGATGTCTATGTCGGGGCCGAGGATCGGCATGATCTCTGTGGTGTATCGCCGTGTAAGATGTCGCAGCTCGCGCTCCGACAGCGCGTCGGGGTCGCAGGCTATGCCACCCTTTGCTCCACCGTATGGCAGGTCGATCAGGGAACATTTCCATGTCATCCAGGCTGCGAGCGCTATGACCTCGTCCTCCGTGACGTCGGGATGGAATCTGACCCCACCCTTGACAGGTCCTCGAAGGGCGTTGTAGTGGCAGCGGTAGCCCGTGAAGACCTGCACTGTGCCGTCGTCCATCTCAATGGGCACAGAAACCCTGAGGACGCGCTTGGGGTGGGCGATTATGGCGAGGAAATCGGGATCAAGGTCGGCGGTCTGCGCAGCGCGATTGAGCTGCTGTCTGGTCATATCACCTATTGACGTCTGCGGCATGTGAGTCGCTCCTCAGTAGAGCAGCCTGTTGCCCGGCTGTTTTGGCATGCTCGCCCGGTTGCATGATCGCCCATACGACGCGATGCCTGTGGAGACCGGCGTCAAGAGCCACTGAATGAGCAGCTGGACGGTGGCTCGGGAGCCGGTGGACCTGAGCATCGCCGGCGAATATGTCGGTCTCGGAACGATTGATCTGGAGCGGTGGCAGGTCCGCCGATATCCTGACGGCTTCGCCGCCTGTACACAGTGATACAACGTCCCTGTTCATATTGTCAAGCACGTTCAGGGCAGTGGGGGGTGCAGTATCCGGGCCCAGGCCCGGACTCGCATCACCGGGCGATCGGGCCGGGGCCGGGTGTCGGACCGCAAAACTGACGGCTAGGCGAGACATCGGGAACTATCGGCAGGTGAATGTGTTCCTGCAGACGGAAGAAATTCTTCTTGCCATCCGGATAACTACGTGATATCTTTCACATAGTCTGTGGTCGCCGATTCCTGGCGATGTCCGGTGATTCCTCCTTGCTTGGCGGTTTCGTCACCTGGATGATCCGCGGGGTCGGTCCCGAGACACCAGCCAGTAGCAGGGGTGAGAGGGGGGTGGGTCACCGATCCACCTCTCCATTGTCCCGATGAATCGCGGGAGTAACAATTGAGCAGGAGACGGAGGTATCGATGACAGAAGTAGCGGTTGCGGAAGCCTCGATGGTCGTGGAAGAGAGTATCGAGAGACAGGGAGAATTCCTCATTGCGGTTTTACAGGATATTCAGGAGCACTACAACTATCTCCCCGAGGCGGCACTCCAGGAGGTCGCTGCCAGACTCGACATTCCGCTCAGAGACGTCTATGGAGTTGCTACGTTCTATCGTTCATTCAGTCTCGCGCCGAAAGGGGAGCACATCGTCACGGTCTGCCTGGGTACTGCCTGTCATGTCCGTGGCGGAGCGAGAATAGTTGAGGCACTGGCGAGAGAACTCGAGATCGAGGCTGGCGAGACGACGCCCGACCTCGAGTTTACTCTAGAGACTGTCAATTGCCTCGGTTGCTGCGCCATAGGGCCGATCGTCGTTGTCGACGGCGAGTACCACGGTGAGATGACGGCGCAGGGGGCCGTGAATCTGGTAAGGAAGATCCAGAAGGCGGAGAGAGTGTAATGGCTAACCTGCGATCGATTAATGACCTTGAGCGGTTGCGGAAGGAGATAGTGAAGGATCGGGATCCTGACAGGGCGGTCATATCGATATCCTCCGCGACCTGCGGCCAGGCCCGGGGTTCGCTCGATATCGTGCAGGCTTTTGAGGAAGCGATCGGGGGACACGAGGATAGGATATCCCTGCGGGTGACCGGTTGTCACGGGTTCTGCAACGCAGAGCCGAACGTCATAATCTATCCGGGTGAAATCTTCTACCAGCACCTCAAGCCCGACGATGCTTCAAGGGTGGTAGAGTCCGTGCTGAAGGAGGAGATCGTCGACAACCTCGTGGTGTCGGAGAACGGCGATCGATTCGTTCACCTGTGTGAGATCCCCTTCTACAGGAGCCAGGTGCGCGCGATCATGGGGGACAATCCCCTGATAGATCCCACCCGGATAGATGACTATATCGCAGTGGGCGGCTATCGCATGCTAGGCAAGATATTCGAGATGGAGCCCGAAGAGGTCGTAGAGGAGATCAAACGTTCCGGACTCCGCGGGAGAGGAGGCGCCGGCTTCTCGACCGGCAAGAAGTGGGAGGTGACACGACAGCAGCCAGGGCCGGTCAAATACATAATCTGCAATGCCGACGAAGGTGACCCCGGGGCATATATGGACAGGAGCATCCTGGAGAGCAATCCCCATTCGGTTATCGAGGGGATGATTCTCGGCGCGTATGCGATCGGCGCCAACGAAGGCTGGATCTACGTTCGTAATGAGTATCCGTTGGCCGTAAAGCATATCATGCTGGCGCTCGAGCAGGCAGAGGGGCTCGGGTTGCTGGGCGAGAGCATACTCGGTTCAGGTTTCAGCTTCGACATCAAGGTGGCGAGAGGGGCTGGTGCGTTTGTCTGCGGCGAGGAGACTGCGCTCATCTATTCTATCGAGGGCCTGCGTGGAACGCCGAGACAGAGGCCGCCGTTCCCTGCGCAGCGGGGGCTCTTTGGCAGACCTACGAACATAAACAACGTCGAGACGTGGGCGAATGTCCCGGAGATACTCGAGAAGGGAGCAGACTGGTTCTCCGGCATCGGCACAAAGACGAGTAAGGGCACGAAGATATTCTCTCTCGTGGGAAAGATAGCGAATACGGGGCTCGTTGAGGTCCCCATGGGGATTACGCTCCGCGAAGTTATCTTCGACGTGGGGGGAGGCGCACCGGGCGGCAAAAGCGTCAAGGCGGTTCAGACAGGTGGTCCCTCCGGAGGATGCATCCCCGCCGAGCTGTTTGGCCTGCCGGTTGACTATGAGTCGCTGACCGAGGCGGGGTCGATCATGGGTTCGGGTGGCATGATCGTAATGGATGAGAATACGTGCATGGTTGATGTCGCGAGGTACTTCACCCACTTCTTGCAGGATGAATCCTGTGGTAAGTGTGTTACCTGCAGAGAAGGAACGCAGAGGATGTATGAGATACTCACCGACATAGTGGAAGGCAGAGGGAGCGAAGAGGATCTCGATCTCCTCGAGCAGTTGGGTGAAACGGTGAAGGATACCTCGCTCTGCGGGCTCGGCCAGACTGCCGCCAATCCGGTGCTGTCGACGATTGAGTACTTCAGAGATGAGTATATGGCCCATATAAGGGACAAGAAGTGTCCTGCTGGAGTATGCAAGGCACTGATTCAGTACACTATCGACGAGGAAGCGTGCACCGGTTGCGTACTGTGTAAGAAGAACTGCCCACAGGAGGCGATCCTGGGGGAACCGAAGAAGTTGCACACGATAATTCAGGAGAAGTGTATTAAGTGCGGAATATGCCACGATCTCTGCAAGTATGATGCGGTTATCATATCATAGGAGGAGAGGATGTCGCGAATCACCATCGACGGAATCGAAATCGATGCGCCAGAGGGCTGGACAGTATTGGAGACTGCTCGGTTCCTCGGGCTGGAGATCCCCACTCTCTGCTATGTGGAGGGGTTGTCGCCCTGGGGCGGCTGCCGCCTGTGCACGGTCGAGATAGGACAGGGAGAAAGAACCAAACTGGTGACTGCATGCACATACCCTGTCGAAGAGGGGCTTGTAGTGCGGACGGCTACAAAGCGCGTTGTGGAGGCGCGGAAGCTGATACTGGAGCTTCTGATTGCGCAGTGCCCCACCTCGAAGAGATTACAGGATCTCGCGGCGCAAATGGGAGTGCAGGAAGTACGGTTCAAGCCGAAGTGGGAGAATTGTATCTACTGCGGTCTCTGCGTCCGGATGTGTGAAGAGCAGATGATGGCGAAGGCGCTGGGATTCGTCGACCGAGGCAACAAGTTGCGGATCAGCACCCCCTTTGACAAGAGTTCCGAGGAGTGCCGACGATGTGGAGGCTGCATGTATATCTGCCCGGCGTGTACGCTGAGGTGCGAGGGCGCACAGCCGGAGGAGGTGCTGTGCGGGAGATGCGAGAGCTCAACTCAGCCTACCTGCCTGGAGGTCCACGACAACTATGCCTGCTGGATGGGGCTTACGGGTGACTGTGGAACATGTGTGAAGGAGGGAGCCGAGAAGTAGGGGATTCTGTAGCAGTGATTCTAAGGGCATGGATCAAGGAGAGGCATGCGATCGATAGCGTAATCGAGACGGGAGAACCATCGGTGGTCCCGTAAGGGAAGGAGGATTGCAGTGAGTCTGACGAGGACGAACGCGACAGCCGCGACGTTGACGAAGAACAGGACAGAAGATTCCATTGTCCCAATAAGCGGCATGTGTGTCACGTGTGTGGATGGATGCATCGGGATGTGTGAGATCGGCAAGTCTGCATACCGGGGCGTTGAGGCCATTTATCCTCAGCCTTTCGGTATCATAACTGCCGCGAGTGAGAAGCAGTATCCGGTGGATTTGTCCCATTTTACCATCCTCGGCTCCTGTGTTGGGGCCTATGGAACGGAGGCCGATCCCGATAAGGCGATCTTTCCTAACGTGAGCCTGGAGCAGACGATCGGCCACGATCAGGGGATCAAGGTCCGGCTGCCGATGGTCGTTCCCGGGCTCGGCTCCACACTGATAGCCAAGAATAACTGGGAAGGACTGGCAGCGGGCGCAGCGCTCTCCGGGATTATCCTCACGATCGGCGAGAATATCTGCGGGATGGATCCGGAGACGGAGCTCAAGAATGGGAGAGTGGTGCGGTCGCCACAGCTCGAGCAGCGCGTGAGGCTGTACACCGACTGGCAGCAAGATGGGTACGGGGCCGTTGTCCTGCAGGCAAATGTCGAGGACACGAGGCTCGGCGTGCAGGAATATGCGATCGAGAAGCTGGGCGTTCAGGTGGTGGAGCTGAAATGGGGTCAGGGCGCGAAGGACATCGGCGGCGAGGTGAAGATCAAGGATCTGAAGCGCGCCCAGATGCTAAAAGACAGAGGATATGTCGTTCTGCCCGATCCGTACAACGAGAGTGTGATCGAGGCGTTCGAGCGTCACGTCTTCCACGAATTCGAGCGCCACTCGAGAATTGGTATGGTAAATCAGGAAGCGTTCTTCAAGAGAGCGGAGGAGTTGCGGAAGGCTGGAGCGAGGTATGTCACGCTCAAGACGGGTGCGTACAGGCCGCGCGATCTCGCTCTTGCGGTGAAGTGTGCCTCCGAGGCTAAGATCGACCTGCTGACGGTCGATGGCGCAGGGGGCGGGACGGGTATGAGCCCGTGGCGGATGATGTGCGAATGGGGTGTTCCCGGAGTTGAACTCTGGTCCCTCACCTATCAGTATGTGGACAGGCTTGCCAAGAAGGGCAAGTATGTTCCAGATGTGGCGTTCGCCGGCGGATTCATACTGGAGGACCACCTCTTCAAGGGCCTGGCCCTGGGTGCTCCCTACACCAAGCTGATAGGTATGGCGCGCGGTCCACTGGCTGCATGCATGGTGGGTAAGAATATCGGCAAGGCAATCGACAATGCCCAAGTCCCCGTCTATGTGGAACGGTTCGGCAGGACGAGAGAGGAGATATTCGTCACGGCGCCGGAACTGAGGCGCAGATTCGGCAAAGATTTCGACAGGATCCCTTCGGGGGCGATCGGGCTCTACACCTACATGAGGCGACTCGAACAGGGCCTGAGACAGCTGATGTGCGGGGCGAGAAAGTTCTCGTTGGGATACCTTGACCGGACGGACATCGCCTCGCTCACCCGTGAGGCAGAAGCTGTGAGCGGCATTCCGCACGTGATGGACTGCGATAAGGAAGAAGCTGACAGAATTCTGGATAGCTGAAAGAGGCCGTACCTAGGAGACTAGCGTCTGACAGGTGCCGAGTAGGCATAAGACTATTCCAGCTCTGCGGGGGCGTCAGCTCAGTGCATCAGTGGACGTCGTGGCCGGCTGCTATCGGCCGCCAGGAGTCCCGAGTGTTGAGGTGCAGCCCTTCTCTCCTATTTTGCCTTGATATCTGTCCCATTTTGCCCTTGACAAACCAGTGGCAGGCGCGTAGTATCTATCCAGGATACGTGTACGGGTAGGTTCGGGCCGCTGGCCGTGCCCACCATCCGAGCCATGAGAGCGATCTCCCGATCTCGGGGGTTGTTCATGGCGACGTAGAGGCTCGGACAGCGCCGATGGGTATATCCCATCGCACTGTTGTCTTGAGTGTGTTCGGGGGGAGGGGTGTATTAGAGGGGGGCTCGAGGGCAGTCGAGGACGGTGGGTCCAGGACATGCCGAGAGGACGACTCGAGCCAGCCGCTCATGACAACGGTCAGCATGATGATCTTCTTGCTATTCACCGAGGCTGACCAGTGAGTCGAGGCTGTGAGGGTCTGCTCTCTCACAGCCTCTTTCTAGTTAGGTGATCGAAGACGAAGATACTTGTCTCTCACAATCGATTGCGCCTGGAAGGCGGCCAAGAGCGGTACTGCCGCGATCAGATTCGGCTGCTCCGATCGAGAGGTCACGACGTCCGGCCGTTCTATGTCGACAGCAAGGAGATCCGGCCGACGGGCCTCATGTCACGGTCGAAATATTTCCTACAAGCTATCTACTCCAGCGGTTCGAAGCAGACGATTGCCCGCCTTGTCGACACCTGGCAACCAGACGTTGTTCATCTGCACAACCTCTTTCCACTTCTCTCTCTCTCGGTGTTGGACGAATTACGCAGGCTAGATCTTCCCACGGTAATGACGGTCCATGACTTTCACCTGCGGTGCCCGGGGAGAGATCTCTTTGTCCGTGGTAAGATCTGCGAACGCTGCTGTGGCGGGCATTACTATCACGCGGTATCGCTCAGGTGTGTCAATGATCGCATTGATGAGAGCCTGCTCCATGCGATTATCTGCTACATAAGCGATCTATCCGATCTGTTTCTGAAGCAGATCGATGTCTTCATCACACCGAGTAGATTCCTTCTCCGCAAGCTCGTCTCCTGGGGCGTACCGCCAGAACGGATCTGTGTAGTCCCGCACTTCACGGATCTGGAAGTGCATCGATCGGTGAGCGACGTGAGCGATGGATACGTTGCCTATGTCGGGAGGCTTGCCGAGACCAAGGGTGTGGGGACGCTCATCAGAGCAGCGAGCTTGGTACCGGATATTCGCTTCATCCTGGTGGGGGATGGCCCTCTGAAAGGATCCTTGACTGAGCTTGCCTCCAGACATGGGGCCAGAAATGTCGAATTCTGCGGACAGGTCCCCGGAGACCGGGTGAAAGAACTGTTGGGCGGAGCCATGTTTGTGGTTGCACCCTCTGAATTCTACGAGACATTTGGATTAAGCGTGATTGAAACCTACGCTCTGGGGAAGCCGGTGATCGCCTCCCGCGTGGGAGCCCTTGCGGAGGTCGTCGAAGATGGTAGCACCGGTTATCTCTTCGAGCCGGGGAATGTCGAGGAGCTTGCCGAGAAGATGGCGCGCCTTGCCGCCGACCCTGGTCAGCGGAAGGCGATGGGACGCAACGCCAGAGACGTGGCAGAGACCAGGTACGCAGCCCAGTTCCACTACGAAGGCCTGCAGAACGTCTATCGGATGGCGCTGAGACGCCGGGGAAACCGGGGGTAGTCCTGTTCCCCTGGAGAGTGACATGATGGGGTCCCACACGTACACTCTGGAAAAAGGCGAGGTCTCGGTCTTCAGGACTCCCACACGGCGGGAGTTGTGGGAAGCTGTGGACCGAATGCTGGCCGCTCACAGTACACTCCTTCCCGATTCCCGTGAGGCATTGATTCTTATCAAGCCTAATCTCAATAGCGACCTCAACTCTCTCATGGGTAACTCGACCGATCTCCGGCTCATGGCGGCAGTGCTTACTTCGCTCGTCGAGCGAGGCTATAGTAATATTGTCATAGCTGACGGCTGCAATGTCGGGGTGTTGCGGCGGGGGATCGACGTCATCGGGCGGCTCCGGATCGACCGCCTCGCGGCACGGTTCGGCGCGAGAACGCTCGACCTGAACCGCGCTCCGGGTCGCCAGATCACCTTCGCCGATGGCCATCCCGCACTGATAGCCGAGATATGCTCTGATGCCGATCTGTGCATCAGTCTACCCAAGATCAAAATGCATTCCGATGCTGATATGAGTTGTGCGGTCAAGAATATGGTCGGCTGTCTCGTCGGTCGGGCTTCTAAGAAGGCGCTCCATCGGGATCTGACGGGCAACCTTGTTCGCCTGTACGAGCTCGTGAAGCCGCACCTCCACATAGTGGACGGGCTCGTGGCGATGGAGGGGAATGGCCCGGGAGATGGTACCCCGAAGCGACTCGACGCGATTCTCGCGGGGACGGATGCGCTCGCAGTGGATCTTGTCGTGTCGCACCTGGTGGGGTACGAACCGCAGCAGGTGAGGTTTCTTGCGCGATCTCTGGAGAAGGGTTATTTAGGAAGTGGAGATGTGGAGGCCCTGGCGGATATACCGAGGGGCTGGCTGCTGGAGAAACCACCTCCGAAGACCCGACTCGCAGAGGTTCTGTCGCACCCGGTCTTCAACAGACCGAAGGATCTACTTCGCCCGATACATTCCACGCGGATCGCGATGAACCTGCTATACAAAGCGGGGCTGATCCAGGATATCTACGACGAGCGAGATGCCAGTGTGACGCTCAGGTTCGACGCAGGCCGATGTGAGGGGAGCGGTCGCTGCCGGGAGATCTGTCCCGTCGGACTCGATCCCACATGTGAGGGCGCCCTCTCCGGGGTCGAGTGCATCGGGTGTCTGTACTGCTACTTTGTGTGTCCGAGCGAGGCGATCCACCTGGAAGGAGAACTCGGCTTTCTCGAGCGCCAGATCGATCGATATGGAGCGATGATTCGCTCTCTATGAGGGGAAGGCAGAGCATGAATGAGACGGTTACAGAGAGGGTGCCGGGACCCCTCTCCGGCAAATCCTCGACTTCAAAGGGGGGTGAGTGCGATTAGAGTCCTGATCGGGTACCCCCCGCTCAAAGGGAAGGGAATCGCCACGCTCGGCCAGAACCGGCAATTCCAGTGGTTTCATGTGCCGTCGTTCATATACCCTCTCGTCCCTGCGATGGCGGCGACCCTGCTGCAGCAGGAAGGCTTCGATGTATTGTGGAACGATTGCATAGCCGAGGGATGGACGATAGATCAATTCTTTTCATATGTGGACGCCGAGAAGCCCGGCTTGATCGTCCTCGAGACGAAGACCCCCGTCGTAGAGCAGCACTGGAAGATCATCGACCAACTCAAAGAGCGGCAGCCAACGTGCAGAGTGGTCCTGGTGGGCGACCACGTTACGGCGCTGCCGCGTGAATCAATGGAACAGTGCAAGGTCGACTACATCATCACCGGTGGGGACTTCGACCTCTGCGTGGTGGCGGTTGCGAAGCACATTCGCGACGGGGAGGAGCTCCCCAAGGGTCTCTGGTATCGAGGGGATGGCGAGATCAAGGACACAGGTCGCTTCGAGCTCACCTATGATCTGAATCAACTGCCATTCATCGATAGAAGGCTGACCAAATCGCATCTCTATGGAGAGAAGTGGAAGAAGCGCGAGCCGTTTCTCTATACTATGGTAGGTCGAGACTGCCCCTGGGCACGGTGCTCGTTCTGTTCGTGGACGACACTCTATCCCCGCTTCCGCACGCGTACGCCCGAGAGTCTCCTCGACGAGATCGAGATGCTCATCCGAGAGTACGGAGCGCGTGAGGTATTCGATGATACCGGCACGTTTCCCGCAGGGGGGTGGCTCAAGAAGTTCTGTGAGGGGATGATCGAGCGCGGTCTCGACAAAGAGATTCTTTTTTCTGCCAACATGCGCTACGGCTACCTCAAGCCTGATCTCGTGAAGTTGATGGGACGGGCGGGATTCCGGAAACTGAAGATGGGACTGGAGTCCGGGAATCAGGCCACGCTCGACCGGATCGACAAGAACGTCACTGTGCAGCAGATCGAAGAAGAGAGCAAGTTCCTGAGTGAGGCAGGGATCGACATTCATCTGACGATAATGGTGGGCTATCCCTGGGAAACGAGGCAGGATGCCGAGCGCACGTTGGCACTGGCGAGACGACTGATGAGCCGCGGTCATGCCGAGATGCTCCAGTCGACTGTCGTCGTCCCTTATCCAGGAACTCCCCTCCATCAGCAGGCCATCGAGAACGGCTGGTTTCGATTCGACCCGATGGAATACAGTCGCTACGACATGTCAGAGCCTGTGTTGAAAACTCCTGATATGGAACCCGATGAAGTGATGAAGATGTGCGGTGGGATCTATCAGAGCTTCTTCGCGCCCAGGTTCGTGTGGCGGCACCTGACGAGCATCAGAAGCGTGGAAGATCTGTCTTATGTGGCTCGCGGAACGAAGGCCGTCATCGGCCACCTGCTCGATTTCGCGAGACACGGAGAGGATACAGACTGACGCGCATGCGGGCGTCTCATGCTCATACACCAAGGCTTCGAGGAGGACAGCGAGACGAGGAACAAAAGAGTAGACTTTCTCGGAGTGGAGGTGGATGCCATTGCGACCGAGGATCTCTATCGGCGGCTTATGGGGTACGTCAGAGATGGGAACCACCATCAGGTTATGTACGTGAATGCCCACTGTATGCGGCTAGCGTGGCGCGATAGCGAATACAGACGAATTCTGCGAGAGGCCGACCTCGTCTATGCCGACGGGGTCGGTGTTGTATGGGGGGCCAGGTTGGCCGGAGTTGCGTTGCCGGCCAGAGTAACGGCTACGGCGTCTCTGGTCGATTTCTGTCGTCGCTTTGCTGCAGAGAGGGTAAGTCTTTTCCTCCTCGGGAGTGAGCCCGGCGTTGCAGAAGCGGCTGCGCAAATACTCACTGAGGAAATCCCCGGGCTCGAGGTGAAGGGAACCCACCACGGATTCTTCTCCCCTGAAGAGGGAGAGAACGTCGCTGATCTGATCGCCCGTTCCCGTGCGGATATCGTCCTCGTAGGTCTCGGGGTGCCATACCAGGAGAAGTGGGTGGCAGCGAATTCCCCGCGGATGGATTCCCCTGTGGTCTGGTGTGTCGGCGGTGTCTTTGCTTATCTGAGTACTGGAGGCTGGCGTCGTCCGGCGCTGCTCGTCGATCTCGGGCTGGAATGGGTTTTCCGGCTTTTCAGCGATCCACGTAATCTGTGGAGACGGTACCTCGTCGGGAACATCGCTTTTCTCCTCAATATCTGGGAAGGGCTGTCGGTGCGCGATCGGACGGGACAGGGCTAGACTGCTCCAGGGCGACCTCCGTTCTGAGAGCGCCTGATTCCGCGGGCCGGCACTCTGTTAGCATGGGTAGAACGAAAGCTGGGCCATCGCGGCGTCGGAAGATGTCGGAAGGCCCTATTTGCTTTTGAGGATCGCTTTACCCTTCGGGGGCGTAGGGGATGACCGAGAAGGGGCCTACTCTCTTGACTCTGCTCCCCCGTTTGTGATAGAATGGGCGCCTTCCGGGAGGAGCCTCGATGTCGGTGGAAGGAAGAGCAATCTGGAGGCGGTACTCCCGCCAGTCGACATCGAGTGAGAAGTGGCTCTACTGTAGGTGGGCACTGAAGAGAACAGGAACAGAGATGGGAGGGTACAGCCGATGAGAGAGATTGGACCGGCCTGTGCAGTGCTGGCGGTCCTTGCGGCCTGCCTGTTGGCCTCCGTGGCGCCGGCGGACGCGACACAGCGGATGGTGTTGGCCGAGATGTTCACCAATACCGGGTGAGGAGGGTGTGCAGGCGCCAGCGGTACGCTGGACGAAATCGCCGAGGCACGTCACGAGCAACTCACCGTGATCAGGTATCACGTCTGGTGGCCGAGCTCGGGCGACCCTTTCTATCAGGCCAACATTCCCGAGAACACCGCCCGGAAGAACTACTACGTCTTCAACTACGTTCCGTATCTGTGGATTGACGGCATCGTTGACGGCAATGGCGCTCCTGCTGAATGGGATTCGCTTGTTACTGTGCGGGCGGAGGAGGAAAGCCCGCTGTCGATCGAGGTCACAGTAGAGTACGACAGTCTGAGCATGGCAGGCACTGTCTACGCTCAGATCGTTGCCACTCAACCGATCACCCATGGCGATCTTCGTGTCCGGTGGGTCATCACTGAGTCGGAGATACCATTCAATGCTCCTAACGGTGAGAAGATACACAATCAGGTAATGCGGGATATGATCCCGGATGCGACGGGAGAGCCGATCACGATCGCACAGGGTGACACCCTCAACTTATCACAGCCGTTCACGATCGCGCACACTTGGGACGATCACTGGTGTGCGGTGGTCGTATTCGTGCAGAGCGATCCAACGCTTATGGATGGGAATCGAGAAGTTCTTCAGACCGGGATGGCGTGGATCAATCCGATACCGCGGTTGGAGTTTGTGGGCCGATCGGTCGACGACGGGCCCGGTGGAAACGGGAACGGAATAGCGGAGCCGGGTGAAATTGTGGGTCTCACCGTGTCGCTCAAGAACACCGGGAACGCCGCCGCGCACTCGGTCGCGGCGATCCTTTCGACGGGTGATCCTTACATCAGCATCCCCACGGACAGCGCGGACTTCGGAGATATCGAACCCTACATGACGGTTCCGTCGTTGAATCCGTATGTGCTTCAGGTAGCTGCTGGCACGCCCCAGCCGCACTCGGCGATGCTGGACCTGGATATCAGCGGAGAGGAGTACGCAGTCGCCGATTCGTTCTGGGTGACGGTCGATAACACGGCGGGATTGTTCGACAACATGGAGGGCGGCGTTGGCGGATGGACGCATGGCGGGATGCTCGACTACTGGGATCAGACTGACCACCGTGTCCACACGCCGAACACGAGCTGGTACTGCGGAAACCAGATGAACTGGCAGTATCTCAACAATATGGATGCCTCACTCGTGAGTCCGCTCGTCACCGTGTCCTCGGGGGGCGAGCTCCATGTCTGGCAGTGGTACGCCCTCGAAAGCGGGTACGACTACGGGTATATCGAGGTAGCTGACGGGCCGGATTCCAGCTGGACGAAGATAGGCTCCGTCAATGGGTACAGTGATGGATTCGCCGCCCACATCTATGACCTGTCGGCATTCGGGAGCGTGGCGGTGCGCGTGCGATTCCGGATGGATAGCGACTCGGGGGTCATCGATGAGGGCTGGTATGTTGATGATGTTGTGATCACGTGGCCGACAATCGCTCTCGATCTCGTTCCGGACGCGACAACGGTTCCACGGGGAGGGACGCTCGGATTTACGGCCACTCTCGCCAACAACCTCGACCAGAGCCAGACCTTCTACGGCATCAGCGAGGTTTCGTTGCCGGGTGGTGTCTATTTCGCGGGCAATCCGCTTGTTGGTCCCGAGCGGGTGACAGTGGGGCCGCAGGGAACCGTGGAGCGGCACATGACTCATCAGATCCCTGGTGCGGCGCCGCTCGGCGACTATGTGTACGAGGTCACGATAGGCCGGCCGCCGGATAAGGTGATTGATAGACAGAGGTTCGTCTTCACTGTAGTGCCGTAGAGATGTGCCGGGAGGCCGTCCTTCCATAGTGGCGGCCTGCCGAACGAGTAGAGGGAAAGGGCGACAGGGCGAGCTCAGTTTCGTGAGAGCTTGCCCTGTCGCTCATTCTCGAGATTGGCCCTCGTAGGCTCGACGACGGCCATCATGGGTCAGCTGTCTGGCGTCCCCGCTCTATTGCGATCACGGATCGTGATCCTGTCCTCGCAGCTCTCTTTCGAACGGCGCCCCTCCGAGGAAGTCTGGATTGTACTTCGCCAACGGTTTTGCCAGGGCCAATCCTGCCCCGATTGCCACGACGTTGACGGTCATGTCCTTCCAGGAAAAGCCGTCCCCGTCTCGAGCGAACATTCCCTGCACGAGCTCTATGGCAAGCGCACAGGCCAGGGTCTCTGCGGCGATAAGCGCGGCGATCTCCCCATCGGAGTAGCGGGTCTCGGGGGTCATCGTCCTCTCCAGGCCGTACCCGATGGCGCTGGCGGAGGCGAATAAGACAAAGTGTGCTATCTTGTCTACCTCAGTCCAGCTGTCATCACGAGGGTCGCTGAATTCGAACCCCACGACTGGCTGAGCAAGAAGCAGCAGCGCTGTCAGCACGCTTAAGACTGCCCTCGCGTCCTTCTTCCACACCCTCATCTGTCTGGTCCACCCTCTCTTCGTTGATACCCTGACCGTTTGCAGGCCCGGGGCCGACCGCATCTGATCCCTCCACATACGTGAAATCCCACAGATCAGCGAGTATGGAACGCCGACCCCGTGGGATTATCAGGAGAGGCTCCGTATTCGCTGCGTCGAGCCTCTCGCGTATACGAGGATATCACAGATTACACTATGGTGTCAAGCATATTGTTCTGAGGAGTTCCATCCACGTCCGGACGGCCGCCGCATCTAATTGATAAACAGGGAGTTATACGGGAGACGGTTGGGAAGGATGTGGCTGGGGTCGAGCGAATGTGTATATGCGACTGCGCCGGTCGCACTGCGAAGGTGCTGGTCGCGCCCGCGTATGGTACTGATACAGAATAAGATATTGACAATGTCGTGCTCTTTTCGTGACTGGTGTGATCGCGTTTCGTCTCGCCATCTCTGTCCGGACGGATCCTCGCTCTCCCGTCCAATCCCCTCTGAAACCGAGACTTAGATTCATCGGGGTCGGGCCGTGGCTTGTCTGGCATCCCGCTTGCTATGGAGAGATATGAGGCAGGGCTCTGAGCATTTCGGAAAGATCGGCCCGGGACCCTGCCGGGGAGAAGCAATGCAATGGAGAGTCCGAGAGAAATCCGGTGACGATGAGAAACAGAGAATGAGAACCGTAACAGGAAGGAGATCGAACGTGAGACGGAATAGACTAGTGGCACTGACCTTGGCCCTGTGCCTGGTGGGCGGTCTTTCTGCCCTGTGTCAGGCATCGGTGCATCCGGCGTTTCTTCCTCCCGGCGCCGGTAAGGCACTCGAAGTATATGCGCCGGGGAATCCGGCTATGCGTGAATCGATCGAGCCGCCCGAGGGCCGCACGCCCTTGCTGTTTGACGGGCGGATCTGTCCGACCGACCTCTGGGATGAGGCTCTCGACCAGGATGTCTCGAACACAGAGCACATCTTCGGCACGTGGGCGCCTCCCTGGTCGGTTACCATGTGGGTGAAGTACGATGATCACTTTATCTACTTCGCCTTCGACAATCTGAACGATCTAGAACCCGGTGACTACGACCAGGTCGGGCTGTACATCGACGACAACGGAGATGGACAGTTTCCTCCGATGGGCGATGACTCCGAGGGTGTGTACTGGATCAGTTTCTTCACCAGCGGCGTCCAGGTCTACCGTGCTCCGATGTACGAGGGCGGCGTCCAAGGGCAGGTGGAAGAGATCCAGAACGTGAGAGCGGACATCTGCACGGGCGAGAGCGGCCAGCTCCAGTGCGAGATCGGCATCCCCTGGGGGGATGATCTCGAAGATCTCAATACCTCTGTAGGTGAGGAGTTCGGGTGCTGGCTGTACGTGATGCACTACGACGGGCTCGAGGAGCTTTACCATGGTGTGTGGCCCGCTACAGAGATGTGGTGGGACCCGGGATACTACAACGGGGTGCTCCGCAGCTTCGGACCGTCGCTGCCCAAGCCAGACGTCTGGCTCAAGGACTGCACCGCGGACACGGGGGCGGAGCCCTCCTGGAATCCTCCCGCATGCAGTCTCTGTCCGTGGCCCTGGTCGAGTCCCGACATCTGGGTTGGTGACTCTACCGGGACGAACAGGGGCAAGAGCGCGTACGCCAACTACAACAACAAGGTGTACTGTGAGGTCAGGAATCGAGGTACGGTTGCCGCCGCGCAGGTGACTGCGACATTCGGATACACCAAGGACCCCGATATCCACCTCCAGACCTGCAACGACACCTGCGTCACCTGGTTCGGCTCGACGACGGTGACGAATGTGGCGGCCAATGGTTCGAAGATAGCCGGCCCGGTCACCTGGAACCCCCCGTCCGGCCACTGGTGTCTTGTCGTCTATCTCGATACGGCGACGAACCTGGACAAGCATTTCTCGTGCTGGCCATGGTCTGACAACAATGTCGCCGCGCGGAACTACTGGGTAACGACAAAAGACACCGGAGGACGCGGTCAGTGGGAGCAGGAGTTCCTGGTGGGCAATAGCATGTGCACCGAAGGCATGGTTTCTGTGGAGGTTGACCGGTCAGAGCTTCCCGAAGGATGGGAGGCCTCGATCGATGTGCCGGAGCATCCGGCGCGGTTCCAGATGGCTCCCGAGGGGGTCATCACCCCCACCCTCCACGTCACCTCGCCGCCGGATGAAGAGCCAGGGACAATTGGGTATGTGACGGTGATCGAGTACATCTACAACAGCTGTAATGGCGCTCTCGTCGACCAGACCGGAGGGTTTACGGTCGGTGTAACGGCGAGCCCGATCGACGTCTCCCAGTTTGAGGCCGATGAGGCGGTTGTGCCGCAGAGTGGCACACTCGGATTCACGATATCGGCTCAGAATGAGACGCCTCAGGCCCAGACCTTCGATGTCTGGTTCGACGTCGGGCTTCCCAATGGCAACGAGTACGCCAGGAATCCGGTGATGTCCTTCGACAGCATTACGATCGGTCCGAGTGCCAGCAAGACTGTCCATCTGACGCAGGAGATACCGGGTGGTGCTCCCGTCGGGCGGTATGTCTACATCCTCAAGATCGGAGATCGAGAGACCGATACGGTGTGGAACGAGGAGTACTTCACGTTCGACGTGACGCCGTCCGTCCTCGGCATGGGGGGCGTTGGTCTCGGGCCCGAGACGTTGGACTGGGCGATGAGCGGCAGTACGATTCGTGCCGCGTGGTGATTCTTTCGTCGACATAGTCCATTCCCGTACACACGAGCTGGGCTGGATCAGGAGATCCAGCCCGGTCTCTATTCTGGCCGGAGGACTGTCGAGTGCAGCAGAGGGTCACGACGGGCGACTGCGCGGCGGAAAGGAGACAGGCTTTGCGTGAGACTCTGCGGGTTGGAATGAGTGCCGGAGGCTCCCGGGGATCAGAGAGACAGGGGAGACGCTGTACCGGGAGAGTAACGTAATGCGCCGTTGAATCTTGACAACGGCTGCTGGTCTGCTACCATCGTGTGGGGTTCGGCCCCCCTCGGAGGGGGAGTGTGCAGGGCGACGGTTTCATGCCCGTTGTGACGAGAGCTCTCCGGTCGGCAAAGGGGGCCATCGGGCGGCGTAATAGATGAAGGTACCTGCAAATTGCGTCTCTGACGATTGTACTGGGGAGGCGACCGATGACGAATACGCGGTGGTGGGTTGTGTCTATTGTGACCTTCTTCTGTGTCGCGGGCATGGAAGCCCATGGAGCAGACGGGGCGGAGCCATTTGCATCCTCCGCCCACTTCATCAGTGACGCAGAACCGACTGAGTTGGGACTCATCGTCAATCCACTGGACTACGCGGCGGAGAGGATCGGTCTCGACGTGAGAAACGTCCAGCTGCCTCGTGAGTACGAGGGCAACTACCGGCTGGCGTGCCGGTTCCCGATTATCGACTACGTATCGAACCGTCCGCTCTATATGAAGACGTGGGCAGAGAGCGCGACCGAACAACTCGCAGTCCGGCACCGTGAGGACGGTATCGGGGCGGTGCGTTACGCCCTGACGCTCCTTCGCGGCACTGGCGAGTACGAGACGGCTTCTCGTCAGGCCGGGCAGGAAGCCGTCGCACAGCTAACAGAAGCGCTATCGGAGTCGAACTTGACCGCGGAATATCAGGAGGCACTGGTGGCGCTCTTTCGTGGGTACTGCGCGGCATGGGAGGTGGCCGGGCTGGCGAGGGCGAATCTCACCACTGAGGATCTCGAGTTCTTCGACACCAACCCGGGCTACTTCCTGGCTCCCGATGGTCAGAAGATGCCGCCTCTCACAGGCAGCGTCGATTCCCACTTCCAGTTCATCGAACGGGCACGGCGGGTCGGGTACGAACAGATATTCTATGCCGCTGCGATACTCTCAGATGCGGTTCAGGTGTACGTCTCTACCATCGGAGGATTCCGGATCGGCGACTACGTGATCGACATCGGACAGGCAGAGGAGATGCTCGAGATAGAGACGGCGGCCGGGCGTGTGCTGATCTCGGGATTCGGAGCTGACACGCACCGGGAGGACGCAGAGATCATCATCGATCTCGGCGGAGATGACACCTACGCCAATAATGCAGGCGGATGTCGATCGACCGAGACGAGGGTTGCGTGCTGTATCGATCATGCTGGAGACGACGAGTATTCGTCGCCGGGCGGGCGGTACGTGCAGGGGTTCGGATTTCTCGGGGCGGGGCTCCTCATCGATCTCGGCGGAGACGATCGGGATATGGCAGAACACTTCGCGCAGGCCGGGGGAGTCATGGGTGTGGGGGTGATCTGGGACAAAGGCGGCGACGACATGTACGACGCATCCGCCTTCTGCCAGGGCGCCGGGATGTTCGGGCTTGGGCTCCTCCTCGATAGTGCCGGCGAAGACCGGTTCGACTGTGCGACGCTCGGACAGGGTGGGGCAACTACCCTCGGATTGGGCATCCTCTCCGATCTCGAAGGAGACGACCGATATCAGCTCGCCGTCAGCCGCACGAAAGATGCTCTGGGAAGGACGCCTGGCTACGGGCAGGGAGGCGCGCTCTCCTTCCGCCACATGCCGTGGAGGGGGGAATTGACGGCGTATGGAGGAGTGGGGATGCTGATCGATAGCGAGGGAAACGATCGGTATCGTTCGAAGGGATGGTGCGATCAGGGAGGCAGCTACATCATGTCGCTGGGTGTCCTGGTCGACATGAGCGGCAACGATCACTACTCGTCACAGACTGGACAGGGGAGCGGTATTCACGTAACCAATGCGATTCTGGTCGATAGAGGCGGGCACGACATCTATGAAGGGGTGTTCCGGGCTGGCGGCTCAGGCGGCGACCGCTCTCCTGCTTTCCTCCTCGACTATGGCGGCAATGACATCTATGTTTCGAAGACGTCGTCGTATGGGACAGGGTGCAAACCGTTCTCGTTTTCTCTGTTCGTCGACTACGAGGGAGAAGACAGATATATCTGTCCGGAACCAGAGGGAAAGATCACGTTCAACAATTGGGATAGCTTCGGTGGGGTCTGGCCCGAGTCCGAGCCATATCTGTGGCCCTACGCTATCTGTCTCGATCTGGGCGGGGAGGATGAGTATAGAGTGCGGCATCGAACCAACAACTCGCAGCGTCACAGCTTCGGGCACGGAATCCACCTCGACATGATGTGGGATGGGGGCGATGTTGTCGGTGTGGTCGAAAACCCGCTGGAGCCCTACCGCCCATTCCCGCTGCCGCAGGCAGTGCGGAGATCTCCCTATTATGAGGATATACGGGCGCTCCAGAGCGCGGACACATTCACGCGCTTCCAGGCGATTGGGCGCATAACGCGGGCTGGACCTGCCGCCGTTCCCGTCCTCGCCGAGACGATAAGGAGGTCCTCTCATAGGCAATTCAATCGCGATGTGATGGAGTGCCTTCACCATTTCCTTTCGCAGAGCGAAATCTCGGAGACCGTAATCCCCTCGCTGGTCGCGCTCCTCGGAGCGGAGGACGAGGAAGTCCGGACGGTCATGGCGGATGATTTCGGGGTGTGGAAGATCGCCGCGGCTGAGGAGGGCCTGATCGCCGCGGCGAGAACTGACGGCGCCGCTTCCGTGCGGAGATTCGCCCTCAGCTCGCTCATGGAGCTCGAGTCGAGGGAGGCGCTGCCGCTGGCGAGCGATCTGGCGCTCGCCGATCCTTCAGAGGATGTTCGCCGCACTGCGGTCCGCTATCTGAGCAGGGTGAGGGATGATGATGTCGATCCGTATCCGATTCTGGCGAAGGTCCTCCAGAGGGATGACCGCTCTTCGGTGCGCGTTGCGGCGGCGGAGGGCATCGGCCGGTTGCGGGATGAGCGGGGTATCAGATTCTTGCGGCGGGTCGCAGCGTCTGGTGACGTATATCTCCAGCGTGCGGCGGCGAGGAGCCTGGCCGAGCTCTACCAGATCGAAGGAATCGAGCTATTGATCGAGTCGCTTTCCTTTCCTTCCATCGATGCCTTCTACAACTACGATCGAAATGTTCCCAATTGGATCGCCGGGTACGCCAACTTCGATCTGCCAGAGGATGAGCGATATGATCAGGAACGCTGGCGGGAATGGTATCGTCAGCACAGGCGCAGGGTCGACATCCGGGCAAACGTCGATATGTATCGGGAATCGTTGGCGCTGACCGAGTCGCTCCGCGGCGCGTCGAGTGAGTCGCAGATTCAGCAGTACGAAGAGTTCTTGGAGAAGTACCCGGATAATGAGCGCATCCAGCGGCTTCTGGCTCAGAAGCTCAACGAAGAAGCATGGAACATGGTCACTGCGGCGGAGGGTACGCCGGAGTTTGACCCGGAGACCGGTCTCGGGTATGCGCTTCGTGCGGTCGAGTTGAAGCCGCACCCGAACTACTACGACACATTGGCGGAGGCGTATGTGGCGGCGGGCCGGATAGACGAGGCCATGACTGTCTGCCGGCAGATGCTGATACGATATCCGGGCGAGAAGATGTTTCTCGACCGGCTCGAACGATGTGAGAGAATGCAGGCAACTAAGTAACGCGGGATGCCACCCGGATCGTGCAAATCGGCCCGCAGGAGTCACCTCGATCTGAGGAGCACTGAGTCACGTACTGACAACGGAGGTCTGCGTCCCAGCGATCAGAAGCAGTTCATTGCGACCGAGCGGCGTCGACCGGGAAGGTGCGGGCGTCAGCCGGAGGGCAGTTCAGGACGTCTGATGTCGCCTTCCTTTGCTGCTTTTCCCCAGAGATCGGTATAGGTGAGTGTCCAGAGCGTATGCTGATAGGTGCTATGCACCCCCGTTGCCACGGCGAGGTAGCAGAAGGCGACGACTGCGCCGGGCACGAGGCCAAACAGCGGATGTATGAGGAACAGGAGGACGAACGGGACGAGCAGGATTATCCCTGCGGTCACGAGGAGCAGAAAGTAGACGAACGAACTCCCGAACGCTACGAGCCAGACCGCGATCGATTCCCAGAGGTGGTTGCGTACTGTTTCCCATCCGCGTGCTAGGGAAGCGACGACGCCGGCGCCATCTATGACGCAGGCGCGCCGTGCATAGCTGACGATGATATGGGCGGCAATGGCGCAGGCCAGGGCTGGCAGCAAGAGGACGGCGATCGCGCCCATGAGGAGGAACCCCGCGCCGGCCGGGCCGCCGGCCAGGGCGCCGAAACCTATCGTGCCGGCCACCGCCACGATCACCATCAACACCACGGCGAAGATCGCAACCAGGACCAGAAGCTCAATGCCGAGGAGCCGCCAGAAGGGGACAAGTCCATACTGCCAGACAAGCCCGAACCTGAGCCTCTTTCCGCCGTCGATCTCTCGTGCTGCCCTGATCAGGCCACCCTCAGAGATGACTTTCAGAATGAACAGGCCGACGAAGATTATGATGATCAACGGGATGAGCAGGAGGAGGAGGGGAAGGAGCCAGTCTTCCGGCAACCCCCAGCCTCCCATAGAGGGCTCGCCCCACTTCTCGTGCCATTCGCCGATCGGACCGAACCCGCTTCCCCCTGCGGCGAGGAACCCGAAGAGCCACAGGTACGGATGTTGCCACATCGTACGAAGCGAACGTCGAATGAGAGAACCGTAATCCATCGCTCTCCTTCCCTTCTGCGACATGTCCGCATGGAGGGCCATTGGACGAGAGGATTCACGTCAGGCGGTCCTCAGGTGAGCAGCTTGACGATCCTCTCCAATGCCCAGTCGATATCCTCCTTAGTAGCGATGAGAGGCGGGGCGAAGCGGATGACCTGGCCGTGAGTCTCTTTGGCCAGGATTCCCTCCTCCATGAGCTTCTCACAGAACGTTCTCGCCGTGCCCGAGGACTCTTTCACATAGGCTCCGATCAGAAGGCCTCGTCCCCTAATCTCCTTGATGTGGGGTGAGTCCATGCCCTCGAGCTCGGACACGAAGTACGCCCCCAACTGAGCTGCCTTCTCCGGCAGCTTCTCGCCGATGATGACGTCGAGAGCAGCTATTGCCACCGCGCAGGCGAGTGGGTTCCCGCCGAACGTGCTCCCGTGATCTCCCGGAGTGAAGACATCCATCACCTCCCGCGAGGCGAGGATGGCCGAGATGGGGATCACGCCGCCGCCGAGAGCCTTTCCCAGAATGAGGATATCCGAGGAGATTCCATCGTACTCACAGCAGAACATTTTCCCCGTACGGCCGAGACCGGTCTGGATCTCGTCGAGGGCGAGGAGCACATTGTGGCGCTCGCAGCTATCGGCCGCCGCCCGCAGATAGCCATCATCGGGAACGATGATGCCCGCCTCGCCCTGGATCGGCTCGACGAGGAAGGCCACGGTCTCGGCGGTGATTGCCTTCTCGAGGGCGTCGATATTGTTGTACGGGATGAGGCGGAAGCCCGGTGCAAACGGCCCGAACCCTGAGCGATACTGTTCCTCGGAAGAGAATCCGACGATCGTTGTCGTCCGGCCGTGGAAATTGTTATCGCAGACGATGATCTCAGCTCTATCTCTGGGGACTCCTTTTACCGTATACCCCCACTTTCTCGCCGCTTTGACCGCCGTCTCGACCGCCTCGGCGCCGGTGTTCATGACGAGAGTGCTCTCCATGTGTGCGAGATCACAGAGGTTCTTGCACAGCGGGCCGAACTGGTCGTTATGAAACGCCCGGGAGGTGAGTGTCAGGCGGGCCGCCTGGTCGTGGAGGGCGGCCATGATCTTCGGATGACGGTGTCCCTGGTTCAGTGCCGAATAGGCGCTGAGCATATCGAGGTACTGTTTGTCTTCTACATCCCACACCCAGACGCCTTCGGCGCGCGCGATGACGACTGGCAGAGGAAGGTAGTTGTGAGCGCTGTACCGGTCTACCAGATCGATACATGCCTCAGTTGCACTGCACTCCTTCGTGGCCATGCGCCTCTGTCCCCCTGTTGATCTGACTATTCCATCTCCTTGAACGTCTTGATGATCTCGTGTTCCGACTGAGCTTCGAGTTAGCTCCGCCGGGACTCCTCCATCCGCACTAATGTCATGAGGTCTTTCAATACTTTAAGGTAGGTCCGGTCGTCATACGGCGGACTCACCATGACGAAGAAAAGGTGGCTCGGCCGCTTGTCGAGCGCATCGAAATCGATTCCCTCCGTCGATCTGGCAAACGCGATGACGAAGTCCTTGGCCTGGATCGTCCGGACGTGGGGGATCGCAACTCCGCTCTCGAGACCTGTTGTCGCCTTTTTCTCGCGATTGAACAGGTCGGTGAAGAGCTTGGATCGGTTCCCTATCTTGCCCGACCGCTCGAGGAGCTCGACCAGTTCTTCGAGAACTGCCTGCTTTACCTCCCACAGCAGGCGGTCCGGGCGCTCGCTCTCCCCGTCGGCGAACGCCTCCGGATCCGTCTCCAGTTCCATCTTGATGAGATCGGGCCGTAGATAACGCGCGATATTCATCGCAAGTGCTGTGCCTCTTTCGGGTGCGATCGAACGATCCAGGGTTGCTCCCCAACAGGAGCCTTCTATGGGCTGTCGTAACCTTCTCACTGTGCACATCTTGACAAAGGGGTTGACGGTTTGTCAAGCCCTAACCGGCATATTTCCCGGCGTGCGCGCCCTCGGACAGACGATGGCTGGGGGCGTCGAAGACGCCCGGAAATGGTTCGACTACTCCAGAGGGAGAAGGGGAATGGCGTCCGGTTCCGAGGCGGGCCTGCTGAGGTAGTAGCGGAAGGTGGTGGATAGTGTGGCGCCGGAGATATCTGCCCGCCACGTGCCGAACGGGCCGATCGTCTCCCGTGTCGTTCCCCCCAGAAGGTATCTGAACTCGGACACCCAGGCGAGATGTTCGCCTGCAAACCATTCGATGCCGACAAGGGGGAAGAGACAGACTCCACTGTGCCACACAGTCTTACGCGATTCGAGGTCATAGGTCTCACCTATGTCCGCACCGTCAGACTCGATCTGTCCCGAGAGGATCGTCACGCCGCCGCCGGCACCGACATAGAGGGACAGAGTCTGCGATGGGATCGTCAGATGCTGTATGACCGAGAGGGAAGTGAGATGCATGCTGCGACGGTACATCACTTCGGGAAAGATCGCAGCACGGCTTCTGTAGGAGAAGTCAGAGTATCGGAGGCTCGATGGCGGGGAGTACAGATGCTCTGCGCGGAATCCCCAATAGGGTCCGATGCCGCGCAGGAGGCTGATGGCCACGCCGGGCACCCCGCTGTCGTGCTGGCGCATCTCGAACTGGTGGTAACCATTATTGTCGGGATCGAGATATTGCGAGCGTGTCGAGAACGACAGGTCAAGCCAGCCGGCAGAGATGCCCAGTGCGGTCTTCCCCTCCAGGTCGACGCCCGATGCCGGTGGTGACGAGAGGAGCATCACGCCAGTCGCAAGCCCGAGGATGACGAAGCGGGGGAAGGCTATCTTCTCTAAGGGTGTCGGATTTCCTAACATACCTCAATGGGGGCAAACAGATGGCTTCTCCCTGCGGAGATTCAAAAATCGGCGCCTCCGAGAGCGGCGCCGAGGATGAAGATCGGTCGGTGTCCCTTGCCACCATCCCATCTCCCACAGTTCCATTCTACGTATGATGTGCGAATCTGTCAAGGAGATTCTGGCTCCGCCGCCATATCGGGCTGAGACGGCCTTCCTCCCTGCGGGTCGGTCGGGCCCCCGCGTACAGGCCCTGGGGCCGGAGGCGGTGGACGCACAGAAACGCGACGGGCCGAGCGTGTCTGCGCCCGGGGACGGGTGGTCCCCGGGCGCTCGCGTCCGCTCCGTATGTTCGTATCATTTGACCCCATGAGAGATATGTCGTGTGTTAGCTCGATGTTGAACGTGGCCCCTTTAGAGCGGATTCTTTCTGATAGATGTCATGTTGTAACTGCCGGAGGTGCCTCGAGGCGCTGCCTCACAGGGTCATATGATACTATCTGAGGACGATCATCCGTCTCGTCAGTACCCTGCCGTCCGCCTCCAGGCGGCAGAAGTAGATGCCGCTTGCGACACGGGAGCCATGCGCGTCCGTGCCCACCCAGCGCACCCGATGGACGCCCGCCTGCCGCACCTCATCCATAAGGTAGGCAACACGCTGGCCCAGGATGTTGTACACGGCCAGGCGGACAGGTCCTCTCTTCGGCAGGGCGAACTCGATCTCCGTCTCGTCTCGGACAGGATTGGGGCGGTTCTGGCCGAGCGCGAGCTCGACGATCTGTTCCAGTTCTTCATCTCCGGCATCTCTCTCGACGCTCACGATGGGCCTCGTGGCGAACCCTACTCCCGAATCCCCGCTGAAGAACATCCTGTACGATTCACCCTCGACGAAGATCTGCGGGGAGATGATTATGGTCTGATCCCAGCGTCCCGGCCCGCCTACGTCGAGTTCGCACCCATAATCACCGGGGCCGGTCTGTCTTGTCCAGATGATGCCATCTGGCGACGTAGCCGATCCGACACGGTACCTTCCGTCCTCTTCGACGATGCCGCCGTACCACATGCGGTATCTGTCGCCTTCCCAGACGACAAACGGATCCCAGACGCTCAACTGGTCGAAGCGTCCCGGATCGCCGCTCTCACTCAGGATCGGCGCGCCGTGTCGCGTCCAATTCACACCGTCCTGGGAGGTAGCGAGCCCGATCCTGTACAGGAAGTCGGGATAGCCGAACGCCGAGTACCACATGCGGTAGTCATCCGGCCCCGACTTCGATAGAAAGAGCCCGTATATGATGAACCAGTCCCAGCTGTAGTACTGACCGAGAAGGACGGGGTTGCCGCCGTACTTCTCCCACGTGATACCGCCGTCGGTCGAAGTGGCGTACCCGACCCCCGCGGTCGCGAGACCGTCGCTTCCGATGAACCACATCTTCAACGTATCGCCGTCCCTGATGACGAAGGGGCGCCAGACGAGCACATTATCCCATCCCGAGGCGGACGGCGAGAGCACAGGGTTGGAGGGCTCCCGCTCCCACGTGAGGCCACCATCGGTGGACGTCGCGAGCCCGATTTGGTAGACGGAGGCCATCGTATCTCCTCCCACTCCTGCGTACCACATCTTGAAGACTCCCTCATCTTCGAGCATGGTGCCGCCGACTACGAATGAGTCCCATTCGGTCGAGTCGCCAGGGGAGAAGACGGGGTTGAGCGGGCTCTTCACCCAGTTCGAGGTCCTCGGGACCCGTACCTCGAGGGTATAGACGAACTGGGTTCCCCGTTCGTCAGCGACGACGAGTGTGAAGTCTATCGTCTGGCCGACAGGGTGGCCGAGAGAGACCGTGAAGTCGAAGTCGTCGAATGTGGTAGCTATGCCTTCTTCCGGAATATCCCCGAACAGCTCGACGCTGTCGGTGATCATAACGTATGGATCGGCCGTCGAGATGACGCCGCGCACCTCATGGCCGACCGCTGTGCCGCTGTTTCTGACCGAGACCGGGAGCTCGATCGACTCGCCCGGCTGGGCGACACCATCGCCGTTGCCCGCGCTCGTCCCCGAACTGTCATCATCGAGGTAGTAGTGCTCCAGGGTCAGGATCGGTATCGAGAGTCCGGAGGCGGCGAAGACGTCGGCGATGCCCCAGCCGTAGTCGTTATCGGGAGAGCTCGACTGGCTTGCGGTGCTGAGGAGCGCCTCGCGCACCTGCATCGGCGTCCACTCGGGGTGTATCTCGAGGAGGAGGCCGGCAGAGCCTCCGATGAGCGGCGTGGAGAATGACGTGCCGCTCCCGTACCCGTACGCCGTCGTGGTAGCCGGGTCGACAAGGTATGTGTCGACGCCGAGGGCGCACACCTCGGGCTTGGTGCGACCATCATAGGTCGGGCCGCGCGAACTGAAGGTGGCGATGATGTTCGATCGGTCGACAGCGCCGACGGCAATAATGCTGTCTGCGTCGGCCGGGGCGAGCATTGTCCCCGAGGCAGGGCCCTCGTTTCCCATGCAGTTGCAGACGACGATGCCGTTGTACGCCGCCCAGTCCGCGGCCTGGGTCGTCACCGCGCTGTCTCCGTTCATGTCAGGGTACGTGTACCAGTCGATATATCCGAGTGAGCTGGAGACGACATCCGCGCCGAGGCTGTCGGCCCACTCGATCCCTTCGACCCACCAGTCCTCCTCCTGCGGGTACTCGCCGGATGTGTCTTCGGTCTTGGCGAGGATAAAGCTCGCACCGTAGGCAGGTCCGATCAGGTTGCCATCGGAGAACCCCCCGAGAACAGAGAGGGTCGCTGTCCCGTGGTAGTCCTGGCCCGGCGGATCACCGGGCTCGTTCTCAGTGATATCATCATCGTTGATGAAGTCGTGCTCGGCGATGAGATCGATGCCCGTGAGTGCCTCATGGTGGCGGTTGAACCCGGTGTCGAGCATGCATACGATGACCCCGGCACCGCTGTATCCCAGCATGTGGAGGGGCAGTACATTGATCTGCTCAAGCTGGAAATCGGACAGTCCATAGTCCCATGAGAAGGCGCGGCCCGGCTGCTCTAACGGCGTAACGGCGCGGGGAGGGGCGGGGCGCACTTCCTCGCGGAAGGTTCTCCGATAGGAGACGAGAGGATTGATTGCCCGGACGAAGGGAAGCCGGGAGATCGCGCGGATCTGGTCCGGTGTGGCCTCGATGCTCACGGCGTTGAGCCAGCGCGATGTCGCGCGATGTTTCGCCCCGGTCGCCTCGATCGCTGCGATGTATTCTGATTTGACGGAGATGTCTCGGAAGTCGACGAGATCGTCCTCTGCGCGCACCTTGGCGCGCCTGTGGAGCGTTCGCTCGGGAAATGCGGCACGGGCGGCGTCGAGGCGGGTCTGACATTCCCGTTCATCGAAGATACCTTTGTCCGTCAGGTAGACCCATACCTTGAGTCGCGCCTCGGGTCGGCCCTCCATCAGTTCACGAACCCGCGGCGAGATGAGCGGGATCCGCTGAGGTTGCGTGAGGGCAGGGTCGGTGAGGTGCTGTGCCAGGATGAGGATTCCGAATCTTCGAGCTTGCTTCACAGCACATACCTCCTCTCTCGGATCTTGCGTTGAGCGGCGCAAAATAGTCTGGTAAATGCGCGAGGTCGAGCAGGTGGGAGCTGGACGCTGAGTACCCACCTGAAGATACGTTTGACGCTTGTCCGGTGTTCCAGGGCGCTTGGTGCAGGCGGGATGCGATTCCATCTCAGGGGACCGCGAACAGCGAGTCGGCCAGGCCGACGTCGAATTGGATCCCGACGACCTGCGTCTCGCCAACAAGCTGGTGCTGTACGAGCCGTCTGGTGACAAACGGGATGCGTCGTCCGCCAGCAACTGCCCGGTAGTCCTCGAACCGGGACTCCCTGATTATCGGCGCGTATGGGATCCGTTCTAGCAGCCGTCGGGGCAGCCCGTCGTGCGCGCTGACCCAGAGCTGGCTGGATGTGTAATCGCCCTGGCTCGCGCCGATCACCACCACGTCAATTCCGTCGACTACTTCTGTGTGGATGACGTCGGCAGCGATTCCCAGCTTGTCCGGCGGCGCGTCGTCCAGGTCGCCTGCAAGATGTTTCAGGAACTGCTCGGGTGAGAGGTTGTAGACGGCATAAAGCAGGTAGCCGAGACTCTGCGGCACGTCGGAGAGCCGTCCCTGCCCCGGGAGCGGCACGCCATAGTTGTAGATGAGCACCGAGTTTTCTCCGAGCTCGACACGCTCTTCGCCCGGCGGCCTGAAGAGAAGACGAATATCGAGTGTGGCTGCTCCTCCCTCCGCCTGGACGGCATACATAGTTCCGCGCTGGGTCAAGACCATGTCCCGGACCGATTGTCCCTCGCCCTTCATTCTCTCGAAGATTCGGTACAGCTGCGAGCGGTCGGGCCCGCCACCACTCTTGATGCGGTCGCGAGATCGGGCCGGGAGGTGCGAGAATCCGATCTCGCCCACGCCAGGGCCTGCAGACAAGGTCGCCAGGACCGCGAGAGATCCGGGATCGAGGATGAAAATGCGCTTGGTCGCTCTATCGATGAGCACCAGCCGGTCGCCCTCCGGTGTGAATGCACCGAAGCCGGGAGACTCACCTAGTGCCAGGTTGCGATAGGGTGAGATCTCGAGGCTATCCTCGAAATTCGTCTGAAAAGTGATCACCAATCCTACTCTTGGTTCGTCGCCCTCAGCCTCCGCCTCGGTCGCCACCACGAGCTGGGTCCCGTCCGGGCGCACCATGATCGAGCGGGGCGCCCTGTCGAGCGGGATGGTGCGGACCGCCTTGAGCGTCGCAGTGTCGATGATAGTGATATCGCGGGACAGAACGTTGGCTGTTATCACATAGCGTCCGTTCGGCGAGATGGCGATGTCGTACGGGTCGTTGCCAACCTCGATCTCGGCAGCAATCACGCGCTCCTCGGTATCGTAGACGGTGATCTTGTCATAGGTGCGCGCCTCATCGGGGGAGTAGGTGCCGGGGATGTGTCTCTGACAGATATACAGCCAGCGATCGTCAGGAGTGAGAACGGCCCGCCACGGATTCGGGATCTCGACCGATGCTGTGGAGATGAGAAATCCGGTCTCGGCGTCGAACTCATGGACAGCATCGGAGATTACGTAGTAGCGGCTCCCGTCACTGGTGAAGACCGGATTGACCAGAGGGGTGGTCTTGATGGCGTGAGTCGCCGTCTCGATGATTGTAGTTTGATATCCGCGGCGGTTGGCTACCCATATCTCCTCGCCGCCGGGCCGCACCCTGATCGACTCCGGTCCATCGCCGGCATAGATCTTGCCGATCGCTCGAGCCTCATAAGGGTCTATTATCAGGATATGATTGCGGTCGCGGATCGACACGTAGCCGAGGACGACGAGTTCTGTCTCCTGGACCTGGCAGCCGAACATCAAGGTGGCGGCGAGGAGAGCAGCGGCGATCAGGAGGAGCAGCCATCTCCGTAGGGCGAGATGAGAGAGGGCGGTAAGGATAGTACGATACATTATTGCATTTTCCTCCTCACGGTCACACTGAGGAACGTGGTGGATCCGCGGGCTCTGTCGCCCGAGATGGCGCTAGGGCGTGGCCGATTCGGCGTTCAGTATCTGAGTGATGAATTCTGCCTCAGTCACCGCCCCGACGAACTGGACTGTCTCGTTGATGACAGTCTTGGGGACCCCGGAGACGTCGTACTTGTGGGCCAGATGGGGAAACTCGATGGCCTCGACCATATCGGCACGGACGAGGTCAGACTCTATCGCCGACCGGTGCGCCAGGCGAACTGCCTGGGTGCAATAGGGTCAGGTGGGTGTGACCAAAACCTGAATATGGACCGGTTTCGTAAGTCCGGCGAGCTTCTCGCGCGAGGCATGAGCCAACCCTGAATCTCCTTGTGAAACATCGATGATGTCCTCGATCAACGATGCGGTCTCATACCCGGCAGGTATCCCGTAGAATCGGAGGCCGTAGTCCTTTGTCCCCTCGATAACGGTCGCGGGTATCTTGTCGATGCCGTACCGCTCGACTATCTGTTGATCAATCTGGAAATCGTAGACCTCGAGCGAGATCTTCTCTGATGTCTCCGCGATCTCCTCCAGCAGCCTCCTCGTCTCGCCGCAGAACTGACACTCCAGCTCCTGAGTGAAGTTGACCACCTTCACCTGCCCGGCCAGGACCTTAAACCGGTCCCGGATGGTCTCTTTATCTTTGGGAGCTATGAGAGCCATTTTCTCCTCCTCGCGCGAGCTTGTGCTCTTTGCACATCGCGGCCATCCTGCGAACGCGGCAGGCAACACGGCAGAAAGGGTGTGCTCCGAGTGAGGTGTCAAGACGATACCGCCTCGTACAGGCGGTGTCAACGCATATTTGCCGTCGGTGTGTGCCAATTCACTCAATCGGAAGGGCGAAATCTCAAACGGGGGAACAACCCACTGGATTCGCGATTAGCGGGATTGGGGGTCGGATGGTTGCACTCTGGTGCGAAGAAAGACACAGCACGGGGGGTGGGGAGGGCACGGCCGTGCTGCGTGCGACCGCCGCGGCCCGACGGCGGGAGGAAGGGGCCCACCGATCGATGCACTAAGCCGCCATTTTCCGGGGTGTTATGCCGTCCACAAATCCGAGTGTATGGAGCAAGCGACATCGGCCGGTACACACCGTCGTGGCACACTTCTTGCTAAATTGGGACACCGGCACGAGCCCGGTTCCGCAGGGCAATGGACCGCATCTACCACCCCACAAATACTGAGGCTTATGCGTTCATCGACGATATCGCCTTTGGGCCCGACAGAGACGCAGGAGGAGACAGGGCGCAAGGAGGGTGCGGAGGGATTCCTGGTGCTCGTGGCTTCTCCGGAGGCCGGATATCGGGACACCCTTCTGCCGCTCATTCTTCGAGAGGGTTGGTCATTCTCCTGGGCGGAGACCGCCGAGCAGGCACTCCGTAAGTTCGAGCGCTCCGATCCCGCGGTGGTGTTGTTGGCCACCGATCTCGCCGGCTCGTCAGCCCTGAAGCTCCTTTCCCGGATCAAGGAGCATTCGGACGAGCAGGAAGTGATTGTCATCACCCAGAATCCGGACGTCCAGACGGCGGTCGAGGCGACGCGGCTGGGAGGAAATGAGTACATCTGTCTCGATTCTCAGATCGATCGCCTGCGTGAGCGGCTGGAGGGGGCGTACGACGAGTGGATGGCTCGACAGAACCGGGCGGGCGACGCTGCCTGGAAGCAGCGGCGATACGGCCTGGAGAATATCATCGGGGAGAGCCCGGTGATGCAGGAGGTGTACACGTGGGCGGAAAAGATCATCGCGAGTGACTCGGTGACCGTGTTGATCAGAGGAGAGACGGGGACGGGCAAGGAGCTCCTCGCCCGGGCAATGCATTATGGAAGCGCCCGTGGGAAGCAGCCATTCGTGGAGATCAACTCCACCGCGATCCCCGACGATCTTCTGGAGGCTGAGCTGTTCGGGTACGAGAAGGGAGCGTTCACCGATGCCAAGAGGCAGAAGAAGGGGCTTCTCGAGCTCGCCAACGGCGGTTCGCTCTTCTTCGATGAAATCGGTCACATGAGCATGAAGCTCCAGCTCAAGCTGCTGAAGGTCGTGGAGGAGAAGGTCTTTCGCCGTGTTGGAGGGGTCAAAGACATCAGCGTGGATGTGAGGATAATGGCGGCCACAAGTCGCGACCTGGAGGCGGCCCTGCGGGATGGGTATTTCCGCGAAGACCTGTACTATCGACTGAACGTCGTCTCCATCGAGTTACCGCCACTCCGGGAGCGTGGCGGCGACATCATTCTCCTGGCCAACCACCTCGTGAAACGGTTCAACAAGGAATACAGCCGGGAGATCGAGGGGATCTCGGCCGAAGCCGAGCGCCTGCTCATGGCGTACGAGTGGCCGGGGAACGTGCGGGAGCTCAAGAATGCGATCGAGCGCGCTGTCCTCCTCGGCAATGGGAGGCTCATCGTCCCTGAGGACATCCGGATCAGCCTGCGGGTCGATACGGCCCTGAAGGATCAGGGACGAAGACAGAAAGGATCGGGCATCACTCTGGAGGTGCCGCTCGAGGATTTCTCTTTTGCCGAGGTGGAGAAGGCCGTAATCGCCGAGATCCTCAAGATGAACGGCTGGAATAAGAGCAAGGCGGCGAGAATGCTAGACATATCCCGGCCCAGACTGCTGAGAAAGATAAAGAGGTACGGTCTGGAGAGGGATGGATCCGAGCCAGGAGACGGGACCTGTCCATGAACAACTGTAACGAAATAGATCTGCTGAACTGGGACAGATCCGGCGATTGTGCAAAGGTCAGGGAAAGCGAGCGGCCGGACGGGGCGCTGACTAACGTTCTCGGGTTCAGTGAATTAGCGGAGTCAGCCGGGATGGGAGAGCGGTCTGGCACAAGTATTGCTTCACTAGTTGAGCGAACGTCGGAACAGGGCACGCCGGAGAGGCCGGCGGGCCTGACCCGATCCAGTACGGGACGAAACGATATCCCGAGATGGGGTCGCACAGGAGCTCGGGCTCCGAGGAGGTACATGATGCGTTCGCTCAACACGACACGGGGTTGGCTTGTGGGAGGACTGTTGATACTCATACTTGTCCTCGTTGGGTGTAGCCGGGACGACTCCCCGATTGCTCCGTCGGGGCCGGCAGCACTGGAACCGGATACGAGGACGGAACTGAATTTCCTCCCTATCGTAGATCCCGGGGGCGAGGGCCCTGCCAGAGGCCCGTGGATTCCGATACTGATCTGGGACAGGTTCAAAGACGACGGCGGCGAGCTCGATAACGGCCTCATCAGATTGGTGATCCCGGAAAACGCGCTCGGAGACGAAGCGTACATCTGGATCTTCAGAGATCCTTTCTACGCGAAGGCTACCTTCGGCCCGGAAGGCCTCCGCTTCGCGAAGAAGGTGGAGCTGCGCTTCGATCTCGACTACGTTCAGTTGGGCTCGCTAAGCCCGGATGACGTTAGCATATGGTGGTTCGACGATGACTTGAATGAGTGGGAGAGGCTCGATACGTGGTTTGACCAGTCAGAGAGGGAGGTGGTTGCGGAGATCCGTCACTTCTCGGTATACGCGCTCTCCGATTAAGTGTCAACTGTCGGAGCCCCTGATTGGAGGTGTGTCGGGGGCTCCGACCGAACAGTCAGCCTTGACGAAGAGTGGTTTCCCTCTTCGTACACGCTGAGAGGAGCCAAAGATGAAAGCCAGAGAGTCTCTCTCTCTGGAACAGCTTCTAGTGCTCTTGCAGAAGATTCGGTCTGCACCGGGTGTAGACCGGCCCGACATTGATGAGCCCGAAGCTGAAGAGATAATGGTCGATGGCGACGCCTTCGACCGTCTCAGGCGTTGGGTGGCCGATGGCGCTATTCCGGGCGAGGACGTGATCAAGCTCGGCCTTGTCAAGGATTCGCCTGAACAGGGTGAGTCCGCCACTCAGCCACTCAAATTGACGGAGCGAGATCGTCTGGTGGTGTTGATGGAGGCCGGGAAGGTTCTGGCGTCAATGTATGACTGGGATCGGTCCATAGATTGTTACCGGGAGGCGCTGGAGATCTGCGAAAGACTAGAGGATACCGAGGCAAAGGCAGAGGCCTCCAAGCAGATCGGACGCCTCTATCGTCGTAAGAATCAATGGAAGGAGGCACTCGGCGCCTACGAGAAGAGCCTTGAGATGTACCGCGCGCTCGGCGATCTCGAAGGTGTGGCTCAAATTCACAACTCGCTGGGCATCATCTACTTCGAAAACGGCAAGTGGGACGAGGCGAAGGAGCGGTATCACGAGGCGCTGGAGGTAGCAGAGGAGCTCTCGAACTTCTTGCTCATCGCGAAGATAAACAACAACCTGGGTGCTCTGGCGAATGCGATGGGCGACTGGGATCGGGCGGTCATTCACTATCAGGAAAGTGTGCCGGGGTTCGAGAAGGCCGGCGACCTGAAGGGGTTGGCGGAGACCTACCACAACCTCGGGATGACCTTTGCCGATCAGGGAAATCTGGAGAAGGCAGCCGAGTACTACGAGAGAAGCCTCGATCTCTCAAAGGAGCTTGGAGATCAGCGGCTGATGTCCGGCACTTTTATCAACCGGGCACACCTGTTTGCCAGAGAGGGCAATTACGACAAAGCCAAGGAGTACTGCGATCGCGCACTGGCGATGCTCGACAGGCTCGGCGACAAGCTCGGCATCGCTGAAGTGTACAAGCTCTACGGTATGCTCCACCGCGAGCGGGAAGAGTGGGAGAGCGCGGAGCACTTGCTTCTGCAGAGTATCGCTTTAGGTGAAAAGATTCTCAATCCGCTCGGTGTGGCAGAGGCGTGCCACGAGCTCGGACTGGTGTACGAACGCATGGGCGAAGGGAAGAAGACCTTGAAGCTGTTGACCAAGTCGCTCGACATCTTCAAGGAGCTTCGTGCGAGGAGGAGCATACTCCAGCTGAACCGAGAGCTGACAGAGGTCGAGAAGCTGTACCTTCGCATTCTGGAATCGATGGGTGCGGCGGTTGAAGCGAAGGATCCGTACACCCACGGTCATTCCCGGCGCGTGGCAAACTACTCACTTGAACTCGCCAGTAGATTCGAGGTTTCCGAAGAAGAGGCGAAGGGCATCTTGAGCGCGGCATATCTCCACGATGTGGGGAAAGTCTACATCGACGAAACGATCTTGATTAAACCGACAAGACTGACCGATGACGAGTACGAGCTGATCAAGCAGCATCCCAGGCTCGGCCTCCGCATGCTGGAGTCTGTCGAGTTCCCGTGGACGGTCAAGCCGCTCATCCTGCACCACCACGAGCACTTTGACGGGTCGGGATATCCCGACGGATTGAGCGGGAACGACATCCCCTGGGGTGCAAGACTCATCTTCGTGGCCGACTTCTTCGACGCCATGACGTCGGATCGGCCCTATCGAGCAGCCTGGGCAGTAGAGGAGACGATCAAGGTAATTCTTCACAACAGAGGAACATTGTTCGATCCCGAGATCGCTGATGTCTTCATCGACCTCGTGAAGAGCGAAGCCGCCCCTATTCAGGAGGATATCGCGTGTCGATTTGAGCGCGTGAAGAGCGCGCTGGAAAGCGGTCGCACGGCGGCATCCGAGGTCGAAGTTCGCTCATAGCGGAGCAACAGAAGAGAAACGCGATGTGAGGGGGAACCTTCCTGGCCTGGAAATAGAGAGGAATAGACGCGGGGCCGCGCGAATTCGTCGGGTTCCTGGGTCTGTAGCCAGCGTGTTAGGTTCCCCCTTCGTTATGTACCGCGGGCCTGTCGGTTGACATACACGATGGAGAAGATGTGTCACGGCGCCGGCCAGCTACATCGGGTGTGCGGTGGATGCGCTGCGGCGGCGGCCAGCCACATCGAGGGTGCGGGAGATGTATCATGGCGCCGGCCAGCGACATTAAGGGTGTGAAAGATGTATTCGGGCGCTGGCCACCGGCAACGAGAGTGTGGGACATGTACCGCTGCCTCGGCTATCGACAGAGATGATTCAGGAGGGAATGCTGCTCATGGGGGAACGCAGCATCGATTCCTAGAGAGTGGGGTAGTGTGTGCTCGAGACTTTTCCGGTCCTCGGATCGTAGTTGTATTCGTCCGGATAGTGGAGGTTCAGGGGGAGATCCTTGAGTGAGGAGGGATACGAGCCATTGTGGTGGACCCGGTACAGCTCGATCTCCCGGCGTATGGCGGCGAGGTCCGCGACCACCCTCGTCTTTTCGGGCATCGATATCATGATATCGAGAGCCTCCTCCACCATCTCCCTCTCCTGTTTGGCCTCGCGGCACCCCAGAATCCCAAGGGAGAAGGACGCGAGCAGAACGGTCATCGTCAATCGCGCCATCGGCGTATGCATCACTTGACTCCGTCTCGGCTGTGACCGGAGGCGCTTCTGGCCCGCATCAAAGATAACTCTCTAGCGAGTCCTTGCCGAAGAGCCTGAGGAGCTGAGCATTGAGGTCGACTATCTTCAGTCTGTGTTTGTGGCAGCCCTTTCTCAGACATCCCTCCACGACGCTTCCCCGAGGCAGTTTGAGGAGAAAGAACGGTGCCGTGCAGCTGTTGCACGTGTCGCCCTCGGCTGTGAGAGACTCGCCGCACGTGGGGCAAAAAAACTGAACGACCGCGTCCTCCGGGATATCGAGATCGGTCACATGGTCGAAGCTTCCATAGATGGGATCGAGATAGAGAGGGCCTCGCTGGCCCTCGTGCTCCGCTATCACTTTGATGGACGGATGGCCGTGGATCTTGACATCAGGGGCCATCAGATCACATCCCTGGCGGCAGGTGGCGTGCTCGATGTGGATGGTCTTTGCCGGTATCTCGACCACCACTTCCTCTCCTGGCCTTTCCTTCGGCATACAACTCTCCTTCTCCCGCATCCACGGGAGTGTGACTCGGTCCTCCGGATCAGGTGTCGTGCAGGGTTGTCGATTGCACGAGAACGTCTCGTGTAACTATACACGACCTCAGGGGGAAAATCAAGGCCTTCACCAGCCGTCGAGGGATTTCGCGCCCGCGTCGAAAATCGACTGGACATTTCGTTTCGGATTCTGCATGAGGTAGGCGTATCTCATACTCTGTTATTTCCTTGACGCAGATGGCCATACTGCACACAGCGGGTGGGCTCCGATCGCGGTTTCGCCTTGACACGTCTGAACCGGAGAGATACGCTTCAGGTCGCAGCCAATTGGCCGTAACCGGCCCATTCCAGACAACGTGCGAGGAATGTACCGACGGGCAAGGGACATGCCGACTGCATTGCAGACGGACCCTCTAGTGGAGGATGTGGCCTGCACGTGATGGCTAGTGTGGTGGCCGGTGTGGGACGTGATGGCGGCGGGCCGCTGAGGGTAGGCCGGGCGGTCGGTCCATACTGAGAGAATGTTGTACAGGTGAACGGCTACGTGCCTCAGGCTTGGCAGGCGACTTGGAGCAGGTGGCCGTGAACATTGTGCGCCAGATGGTGACCATTATGCCAGGAGGGACCTATGAGAACGTTGATGGCTCTTCTAGTTCTGTGCGTTCCGCTTATGGCGAGCGGACAGATCACGTTCGAGCGCACCTACGGCGGCATATCTAGCGATGGTGGGTATTCCGTCGCCCAGACGGTTGATGGGGGGTACATTGTCACGGGATTCACCGTCCCCTTCCCCGCGGCCAATCGTGACGTCTATCTCATCAAGACAGATGAGGCGGGGGACACGGTCTGGACGCGGACCTACGGCGGGTCAGACGATGAGGACGGCTACTTCGTTGCCCAGACGGCCGATGGGGGGTACATCATCGCGGGACGCACCCAGTCCTTCGGCGCGGGCGCCTATGATATGTATCTCATCAAGACAGACGGGGTGGGGGACACGGCGTGGACGCGAACCTTCGGCGGGCCGATTGAAGATGAGGCCCGTTCTGTCGCCCAGACGGCCGATGGGGGGTACATCGTTGCGGGATTCACCGGCTCCTTCGGCGCCGGCGCTCGTGACGTCTACCTTGTCAAGACAGACTCGAGCGGTGACATGGTCTGGACGCGGACCTACGGCGGCTCAGACGATGATTACGGCTCGTCGGTCGCGCTGACGTCCGATGGGGGATATATCATCACGGGATATACCGGGTCGTTCGGGGCGGGCGAGTATGACGTCTATCT
>SMTZ1_10000354_pt2 | contig 57662 bp, 64 predicted proteins | sample DeeMarSWOR136_30_FD_25667 | JGI IMG/M metagenome (IMG submission 25667) | reverse complement strand
CTTTGCTTTCCGGCCGGAAGTGGAAGAAGAGGAGATAGAGCGGCAGCAGCACGGCACCTAGCGTGCCTGCCAGCACAAAGTAGGCGTGGCGCCAGCCCAGCTGCTCTATGACGAACTCGGCGTACATACCGTAGGTGAAACTGAGCCCGGCTCCCATCTGTGCCAGTCCCATGGCTAGTCCGCGCTTTCGGCTAAACCAGTTTGCCAGTGCCGGGGCCAGCAGAGGCCAGCCGGAGCAGGCCATTCCGATGGCGGCGGCAACGCCGAGAAGCAGGTAGAAATGCCAGAGCTCACGGGCAAAGGCACATCCCGTCGTTGCTAGGCCTAGAATGATGAGGCCGATGGGCATGACACGGCGCGGTTTCCAGCGGTCTCCGAGACTGCCGGTGATGGGTGCCAGGGAGCCGTAGACAATCAGGTTCAAGGAAAGTATAAAGGCGGTATCGCCTCGACTCCAGCCGAATTCCTCCAGAATGGGAGGGAAAAAGACCGCGAAGGAATGCCGGATGCCATAGATGAGCGTCATGCTGATGATGACGATACCGACTATTATCCAAGCATAAGAAAGCCAAGAGCGCCTGCCTACCATCGGCCCATCTTAACCAACTTCAAAGGCCAGCGTCAAGCCAGCCAGACTTGATAAAATGCGCTGCTTCAAGTATAGTGAAACGGATGTGCTCTTCAGTGACACGGGAAGTGAAAATATCCATTGCACCGGACGTTCTTTCCCTGCTGACCAGAATTCACCAGCATCTTGCAGACCGGGGGATAACCGCTTACCTCGCCGGGGGGATGGTGCGCGATATTCTGCTTGGCCGCGATGTGGAAGACATTGACATCGCCGTTGCCGGAAATGCGCTGGCAGTGACCTCCGAAATAGCTGCCGGCCTGGGCGGCAGATACTTTCCCCTTGACGAAGAAAACGAGGTGGGCCGGGTGGTGCTCAGTGTTGCCGATAGAAAATGGGAACTCGATTTTTCCACCATTGAGGACGGCATTGAGCAGGATATGGCGCGGCGGGACTTCACCATAGATGCCATGGCCATTGAACTGGCAGAGCTGCTCCGTCGTCCAGAATCTCCGATGCTCATCGACCCATTACACGGGGAGCAGGACCTCAATGATAGCATTATCAGAGCGATAAGCGCGTCGGCCTTTCCTGCGGACCCGGTACGCCTGCTTCGAGCGGTGCGTCTGGCGGCGGAACTTTCTTTTACCATACATGGCGAGACGGAGGCGCTCATCCGGAAGTATGATCATCTTATCGGCAGTGTGGCCGGGGAGAGGGTGAGGGAAGAGTTGCTCCGGCTGCTGGTCTTACCACATGGTGGTCAGCACCTTGAGCACCTTGAAGAGCTGGGCCTGCTGGGCGAAATATTCCCCGAGCTGGCGCAGACAAAAGGGGTTACGCAACCCAAGGAGCATTACTGGGACGTCTTCGAGCACTCGTTGCGCACGGTGAAGGCGGTCGATTTTCTGCTCCGGGAGGGAGACTGGGATTACGCTGGCCCGGAAGTCATGGAAGCTGCTCCTTGGTCGGAAGAGCTGGCGCAGCACTTCTCGCGAGAAGTCGGCCACGGCAGCACCCGGAAGTCACTGCTGCGGCTGGTGGCACTGCTACACGATATTGCCAAACCAAAGACCAGAACGGTTGAAGAGAGCGGACGGACGCGCTTTCTGGGTCATGCTAGGGAAGGCGCCCTCGCCGTAACCGATATTATGGAGAGGCTGAGGTTCAGCAAGAGGGAAACAAAACTTGTGGAACTGATGGTGAGGCATCACCTCCGGCCGACACAGATGAGCCAGGAGGGGCTGCCGACCCCCCGGGCCATCTACCGTTACTTCCGCGATACCGGAGAAGTCGGCATTGACACCCTTTTCTTCAGTCTGGCTGACCACCTGGCGGCGAGGGGAAAGAATCTGGACCTGGCTCACTGGCGGGAGCACGCGGAAGTTATGTCTTACGTGCTGGCCAAGCATGCGGAGGAAGAGAAGCTGGCACCGCCGCCGAAGCTGGTTGATGGTCACGATTTAATTGATATATTCGGCTTAAGTCCGGGGCCGCGCTTCGCGGAGATACTTGAGGCAGTGCGCGAAGCACAGGCGGCGGGAGAAATAAGCACGAGAGAAGAAGCTTTAAATTATATTGAGAACACTCTAAATATCCGTTTGTCAGAAAAGAAGTGACTTTATAGAGCAATGACAACGAGAAACCTGATTACTTTGTCCATAGTCATGGCCCTTTTCGCCTTTGCCATTATCGCCCTCATCTATCCGCTGTGGGGTAGGGAGGCAATGCGCCTGGGCCTCGACCTGCGGGGCGGCATCCACATGGTCTACTTGGCCGATTTCTCGGATATTGAGCCAGGGAGCGAGGGCGAGGCTATTGACGGTGCCGTTGCCGTCATTGAGCGGCGCATCAATATCCTCGGCGTAACCGAGCCGGTGATACAGAAGCAGGGTGCCGACCGCATCCTAGTGGAGCTGCCGGGCATCAGCGAGGCCGATAAGGCCAAGAACTTGATTGGCCAGACGGCACTCATCGAGTTCCGCGAGCTGAAGATTGAAGACGGGGAAGAGAAATGGGTGCCGGCAACCGCCGTCATCGACGGACAGGAAAAGGAACTCAATAGCTCTTATTTCAGGGAGAATACCTATGTTACCACCGGTCAATTTGGTGAAGTACTGCTTATCTTTGAGTGGAACAGCGAGGGGAGGAAAATTTCCGAGGAGGTTACCGGGCGCCTTATCGGAGAGCCGCTCGGCATTTACCTGAGTGGGGAACCTCTGCTTGGTGATGACGGCGAACCGATTGCCCCGATCGTCCGCTCCAAGATTTCGGAAAGTGGGCAGATCGAGGGCCTGAGCCTGAATGAGGCGCAGGAACTGTCCCAGTTGCTCAATGCCGGGCGCATTCCGCTGCCGCTGACTCCGATTTACGACCAGACCGTCTCCCCCATTCTGGGCGCCGATTTTATTGATATGAGCGTGAAGGCGGGCATCATCGGCATTATTCTGGTGATGCTCTTCATGATTGCGTACTACCGCGTTTCCGGATTACTGGCCTGCCTGGCCTTGGCTTTTTACGGTGTTATCGTGCTGGCCGTATTCAAGCTCTGGCCGATAACCCTGACCCTGGCCGGCCTGGGCGGCTTTATTCTCTCCATCGGCATGGCGGTGGATGCCAACGTGCTCATCTTTGAGCGGATGAAGGAGGAAATACGCACCGGGCGTACGCTCGGGGCGGCTATCGAAGCTGGCTTCAACCGCGCCTGGACCGCCATCCGGGATAGCAATATTACCACCATCATTGTCTGCATTATTCTCATCTGGGTGGGCAACAGCATCGTCGGTGGCGCACCGGTAGCCGGCTTCGCGGTAACCCTGTTCATCGGTGTCGTGGTGAGCATGTTTTCCGCCATCGTGGTAACCCGCACCCTGCTGCGCCTGTTTGTCGGCGGTCCGCTGTCGAAAAGGACGCATCTTTTCAGCGTATGGGTGAGTAAAAGAAATGTTTGATATCGTCGGCAGAAGGTTTCAGTTCTTTTTAATCTCGGGAGTGGTCATCATCATCGGGATAATCTCACTGCTGACCTTTGGCCTGAAAACGGGGATTGAGTTCAGCAGTGGTTCACTGCTTACCGTTGATTTCGAACAGGACGTGGCGCAGGATGAACTGAAGGTGGCGCTGGCTGACTTGGGTCACGATAACGTGATCATACAGCGTACCGGTGCCGGCGACTACCTGATACGTACTGCGGAATTAACCCCGGAGGGCAAAGCAGCCCTCGAAACCGGATTGGAGGCTAGGTTTGGAGAGCTTACCGAACCCGAGTTCTCCTCGGTATCGCCGATGATTGCTACCGAGACGGTACGGACGGCAGTTATCGCCGTGGCGGTAGCGGCGGTGGGCATCCTGCTTTACGTTACCTGGGCGTTCCGCCGCATGCCCAGACCTTTCCACTACGGCACCTGTGCCATCATCGCCTTGGTTCACGATGCGCTGGTGGCACTGGGAGTTTTTTCCATCCTCGGCGGTATACTAAACTGGCAGGTAAATATGATGTTCATCACCGGTATCCTGGCAGTGATAGGCTACAGCGTGAACAATACGGTGGTCATCTTCGACCGGATACGGGAAAACCTGCGCCTGGATATAAGTGCCGATTTTGAAACAGTGGTCAACAATAGCCTAGTGGAAACCCTCGGCCGTTCGGTCAATACCAGCCTCACCACGCTGATTGTAGTCCTGGCGCTTCTGTTCTTTGTCGGCGCCACGATTCAGAACCTGGTCATCGTCCTTATCATCGGCATCATTGCCGGAACATTCAGTTCCATTTGCATCGCCCCCACGCTGCTGGTGGTCTGGGACAAGAAGGAGTGGCGACGGTTCATCAGCTGGCTGCCTTTTGCGTGGGCAAGAGCCAGCAAATAGGTGAGGAGAGATGTTTGCCACCAGAAGCAGTGCCGCCAAGATTGCTCTTGGTGCCGTCATCGGGCTGATAGCCTTCAAGGTGGCCGTGGGGGTCATCACCGGGAGCATCAGTGTTCTGGCCCAGGCGGCGGACAGCTTTCTCGATTTATTCGCCATTACCATTACCTTTCTGGCCATTGTTGTCGCCGCCAGGCCCGCCGATGAAAAGCACCCGTTTGGCCATGGCAAGGTGGAGAACATCGCCGCCGTGGTGCAGGCGGTGCTGATTTTTGTTGCTGGTGGCCTGATTATATTTTCCGCGATACGCCGGATTATTAACGGCACAACTCTGGAAATGACGGAGGCTGGCATCGCGGTGATGTTGGTTTCCGTTATCGTCAGCGTTTTCCTGTCGAGATATCTGCTGAAGGTGGCAAGGACGGCCGATTCGCTGGCATTGGAAGCCAATGCCCATAACATTGCCGCTGATGTTTATTCGGCGGCGGGGGTGCTGGTGGGCCTGATTATCATCCGCTTCACCGGTCTGGTCATCCTTGACCCGATAATTGCGTTGCTGGTCTCCCTGATTATTTTCAAATCCGCTTATGAAGTGCTGCGGAAGTCATTTGGCGGTCTGATGGACACCAAGTTGCCGGAAACCGAGGAGAATGTTATAAGGGACGCCATCATAGAGCACGTTGGCGAGTTGGTTGATTATCACAAACTACGCACCCGAAAGGCAGGGAGCCAGCGTTACGTTGACCTGCACCTGGTAATGCCCAAAAATATCAGTCTGGAAGATGCACACAGAATGTGCGACCACCTGGAGCAGGACATCAAGAACAAGCTAAATCAGGCCAGCGTGACCATTCACGTTGAGCCCTGCGACGAAAGATGTGAGCAATGTCCCATCCCGCCCGGTCTGCGCAAAGACAGGCCTTGAGGCGGGTGGCGTATAATGCGTGTGGAATGTGGCTGCGGTTAGTTAATCACCTTCCCCTGGCTATTTCTCGGCCGAGATTATTTCGGACACCTTGAGGGCCGCTTTCAGGTAGACCTCGCGGCAGTACCTGCCCGATTGCTTCTGGTATTCCATAAACTCCTGAAATTCCTGGTCGTCCGTGATGTTAAAGACCCGGCCCAGCACTTTGAGCTGGACATCGCGGCAGGCGACACTGCCGAACTCGGCAATGAACCAATCACGAAACTGGGCGAACTTGCCGCGGGCATAGGCCAGTTGCTCCCGCTCCTTGTCTGACAGAGTGTCCGAGCGAGGGCTAAACCTGGCGCTCAACACCATAAGCCCCCCGGAAAAAGCCCCGCAGGAACCGATGACGGAGTTGGCACCGCCGCCGGCAAGGGCCACTCCGGCCTGGACGATATCATCGGTAATGAATGGTAGATATTTCTGCACGCCGTGCAGAACCCGGCGGCTTCAGCTGCGATACTCCGCGCCCTCATTCAATACCCTGGAGGTGATGTCTTCCCTTATATCCCGGTTATATCTGGACATAGCTCTTATCACTCCTTTCTTTTTAGACACAGCTCATTATACCGTTGGCTGGTTAAAAACATATTATTTGTTTTTCGTTTCGCATTTAAGCAATTCATCCTCCAGGTAGCTTATCGAAGCTTCAGCTTTCTCCAGTTCATCCTGCAGGCTCGCAATCTGGGCTTGTTGTGAGGATATCGTGTATTCCTGAGTGGCCAGAGTCTGTTTCAGGTCGTTATTGAATTGCGTCAGCCTGGTTATCTCGTCATACTGATTGTTTATCAGTGTCGCATTGCTTTCCATCATGGGCGTATATATCAGGTAATTGGCCAGAAAGGCCAGCAGGCTGCTCACCAGTAAACAGACTAGAACAATCAGCACTATCTTTTTCATGGCTGTCCTCTCCTCTGCCGGATTGCTTTTCATATGGCAGTGTAAAACTATAAAATGAATGAATTCAGGCGATTTTGTGTCTTTCTTTTATTGTCCTGAGCAGGTCGGTGATGTCCGGTGATGCCCAGCGGCGCTCCGGTTGTCCCAGGGGGTCTTCGATATCGGCATTGCCGAGCAGCACATCGAAGGTGGCCTTTACTGATGTCGCCAAAGCTTTCAGGTTATAGCCACCCTCAAGGGTCATCACAATTTTGCCATCGCAAAGCTCGTCAGCCAGGCTTTTAATATACCTCACCATCTCCGCGAAGCCGGCCGTGCTGACCTCCATCATGGCCAGGCGGTCTTTCCAGTGCGGGTCATAGCCGGCGGACACCAGAATAAGCTCGGGGCGGAAGCGCCGGGTGGCCGGCACGATGATTTGCTCAAAAGCCTGCCGATATTCGTCATCGCCCGAGCCGCTGGGCAGGGGTATATTGACTTTGCTGCCCTCGGCAGGACCGCTCCCGGTCTCGCCGATGGTCCCGGTGCCCGGATAGTGAGGGTACTGGTGGGTGGAAACGTAGAGAACCTGCGGGTGGCTGTAAAAGGCTTCCTGAGTGCCGTTGCCGTGATGCACATCAAAATCAATGATGGCGACCTTTCCCAGCTTGTATTCCTTCAGGGCATGCCAGGCGGCGATGGCAATATTGTTGAAAAGGCAGAAACCCATGGCTGCCAGTGCGGTGGCGTGGTGCCCGGGGGGTCTGACTAGGGCGAAGGCGCTGTTCACCCGGCCGCTGATAACGGCATCGGTGGCTTCAATAGCGCCGCCGGCAGCGTACAGCGCGGCATCGTAAGAGTCCGGTGACATGACCGTGTCGGCGTCAAGCCAGCCGCCGCCTTTCAGTGCCGCCTCCTGAATACGGGAGACATATGATGCCTGGTGGACATAGGTCAGCTCCCTGACGGTGGCCGGGCGGGGCTTGACCGGTATCAAATGCTCTATGCATCTCGTTTCCTCAAGGTGAGCCATAATGGCTTCAAGGCGCTGGGCATTTTCCGGGTGGTAGCCGGTTTCATGCTTCAGGTAGACTTCATCGTAAACGTAACCGACGTTCATTGCCGCTCCTCTTTATATTACTAGCTGAATGCCCGATACCAGGAACCAGATGCCGAAGCCGATAAGCAGCAGGCTGCCGGTGATGAAAAGCCACTCCTGCACGCGACGGTTCCAGAAGGCATGCGTCCGGTAGATTACGTTGGATATCAGTGTCAGCCAGACGAGGTCGCACAGCCAGTGCACAATGGTGAAGAGGATGATGCCAACCGTGCCGAAATCAAGGATGCGCATGATAAGCATGCTGCCGAGAGTCGCCCACCAGACCACGAAGAAGGGGTTGAAGACGCTGGTCAGGATGCCGGCGGTGAAGGCGTTGTAGGGCAGATCCTTTCCTTTTTGGGCAACCTCGCCGCGGGCGCGGAACATGCTCACGCCCATCCATATTATCATGCCGCTGCCGGCCACGCTCAGCGCCAGGCGTACGACATTGACCTGAAAGAAGTGAGCAAAGCCAAAGTAGATGAGCAGGATTAGAGGGACTTCAATCACGGCGTGGCCGAGAGACAGCCAGGCTCCTGTCCATGGCGACTTATAGCTTTTCGCCAGCGTGACGGCGAGCATGGGGCCGGGCATCATAACCCCGGAGGAAGAGATGACGACAACGCTCAGCAGAATCGGAAGCATGCCAACCTCTTTATTATCATATCACACCCGTTTGACGGTGTCCCATTGGCTTGAGTTAGCACCTGCGATGGATTATACTTGGCGCTAGAGGGAGAAGGAGTGTCACTGGATTTAACCAAGATAGCCTCGCAGGCGAGCCTTATGGTGGCTCGGCTGAAGGAAGGGCGCACCGAAAGACAGCAGCGGTTTCATTATGCGCGGCAGGTTCTCGGCGACGAGGCCATTGACCTGGAGAAGCTAAAAAGGAAAATCGCCGCCAGCCGCACCACCTGGCTGGTGGCAGAACTTACGGACGGGCTGTCAAAACGATATTCGGCACCCCCCGCCCCCACCGATTTCAGCGTGCTCGCCACCGATGGCTCTCACATTGACGTCGACCGGCACCGCTCCACGCGGTGCTATCTGATAAACATCGGCTCCGTTGCCCTCAGGTATGGTGACCAGCCGGACGCCTTTCTGGATAGCGCACCGCACCTCTACGCCGAGGATGAGGACCTGGTGCTGAAGCCGGCGGCAGCGACCGGCCGCGAGCAGATGGTAGAGGGAACATTGCTTGGCATCAAGCGCGCTGTTGAGGAATGCTGCCATCTGTCCCGGCTGGTGGCGGAACAGCCGCCGGGAAGCGCTACGCTGGCGCTGCTCGATGGCTCTTTGATTCTCTGGGGGCTGGAGGCTTACCCTGACTTCGTCACCGAGGCGCTGCTGGGAAACGGGTATCTGCCCTGCTTTGAAGAAATCAGAAAACAAAACCGTGAGAAAAAAGTGGCGCTGGCTAGTTACATCAGCTTCCCGCGCAGCACCGACGTGGTCAACGTGCTGCGGGTGGCGATATGCCCGCATGAGGTGTCAGACTGCGACCGCTTCTGCCCGCCGCCTAAAGACCGCGACTGCGAGGGCGTGGCCGGGGTCACCGACCGAGAGCTGTTCATGGACGTGCTGACACCGTGTGAGAGGTCGGCGCTTTTTATCAGCCCGTCGAAAATAACCAAAGAGCGTTATGGGGAACACCGTATCTATTTCTTTTACCTAAGGCTGGAGGAAGAGGTGGCGCGGGTGGAGATGCCGCGCTGGGCAGCGGAAAATGATGAATTGCTGGGTTTGGTGCATTCTTTAACCCTGGACCAGTGCCGGCGAGGGCAGGGCTACCCGGTGGCCTTGAGTGAGGCCCACGAGCAGGCGGTGGTCACCGCCGCCGATAAAGCCGAGTTCTGGCAGCTGGTGGAATCGCTCTGCATTGAGGAAAAAATCCCCACCCTCACCTCCGCCAAGAGCTTCAGCAAAAGGACGAGGTGGGTGTAAGATTATCAGGATGGAGGGAATAGACATGGGCACTAAAGGCAGAAAGAACGTCAAGAAACCCAAGCAGCCGAAGAAAAAGGGGAAGTAAGAAGGGCACCGCCCTTCTAAAACCTCTTCTCCCTCTCTTCTTCCTAAGGAAGAGGCGTAAACACTATGCGAAGCTGAATTTATTGATTAGTACAGAAGCAAATAGACTAGGATTGGAGCGTAAAACCGCATTGGTTATTTAGGATCACCCGTATTGATTATCCTACGGGAACCCGAAGGAACTCAAGCCTATTTGGAAGTCTCAATCTGTGACACTGCGTAACGCTGTCGAGTGGCACTACCTAACTCGACAGCAGACGACCTGACTTTTAATAATATTAAAATGCATGTCGCACAAAATAGACAATTGTGCAATAGGTAGTAATGAGTATCCAAAAGGGAATAATAATTGGAGACTATAAGAGGAAACCGAAAGTAGAAACCAAGTGAGGTAACGAAAAGCTTAATATGAAATATAACATATCTTATTTTTCGATTTATCGCGAGTAACGAAAAGATAAAATGTGCCATAGAAAAGCCATGTAATACCCAATTTACGCTGACGAAATACACTGTACGCAGTTAGCAATAGTCGCGAAATTTGCTTCAAGATTTTGATGGGCACTTAGACGTGCTACTCCGCGTCAATTCCATTATGGTTCCCGCTTGCCTGTGATGTGTTAAAATCCAAATAGTAGTTGACCACATGAAGGAGGTACTCTATGACTGCAACAGGCGTTGGAGCGATGGACGAATTAGAAGTAATGAAATTTATAAAGGACAGCCCGGTAGGCGTTCTTGCATTGGTGGACCGAGATAAGCCCTATGCTGTGCCCCTTGAACATCACTTTGACGGCAAGACTCTGTATTTCATTATAAGTCCAAGAAAGGGCCGGAAGATCAATTGCATCGAGAACAATGCCAATGCGTGTTACGTTATATATGAGTCTCAGCATGAAAAACCCGAGAGAGCTAGCCCATGTCGTTCAGTCATCATTGAAGGTCAGTTGACTTTAGATGGTACTAGACTCAAGATGGATGTCAAGAAGATTGGAAACTGGCAATGCCCTCCTGCTATGTTTGCAACATGTCATGTACGCTAGTGCTGCTACCAAACATATCGGCTCTTATGAGTCTAGAAAACAGAGGTAACACACCTTTTACGCTTCAACACAGAAAGCAAGTGATGGCATCAAAGGCCTTGGCTTCCTCAAGAGTCGTAAAGATTTCCCGGCCCAAGAGTTCATCCCGAAGCTTTCCATTAAATGACTCAATATAACCTTCTCCCAGGGACTGCCCGGTTCTATGAACAAAGTCTTCACACCAAGCCGCGTCAGCCATTTTTTCACCTTATTAGCCAGAAACGGCTCCGATTCATGTCCCCTGCACTTACAATTGGGCAAAGTACAATCTTTGATTAGCCATTAGGCACTCTATAGATAATCTGATATATCAGAACACCCAACTGAGCTAAAGCCAAGACACCTAATACTATCGTAAGCCCTCTAAGCCATCTAGTAAGACCAGTTAAAACTATGGAATGTTTTACTAAATCACGAGTAGATAGGAATGTGAGAGCCATAAACCTCTCTGTATCACCCATCCACGGCTGGTCACCGTAATTGCTCTTTATATATTCATAAATTTCGTTTGCTTCTGGGATAGCTCTATCTACCTCTGATTTCAATTTTTTATCCATAACTATTATTTCTCCTTGTCAATTTCTATAGGCGTTAGTGTAGCATCAAAAACAGGCTTACCCTTTTTAACCGATTTCCTGCAATACAGGCTTACTTTGTAGTCAATATCGTGAACGCCTTCAGGTATGACTACATCATTCCAGTCTTTGAAGGGTACTACGCTGCTTGCTGCCTGAGCTGGCGGGATATTCCCGCATCCTTCATTCTGCTTAAAGAAGTTATAGTTTATTAGCCAGCCATCAGTTAAAAGCCTGATAGTCTCAATATCATTGTACTTCTGGAATACGTCTGTTCTTTGTTCCAGTGTCTTATGAAACCGCTCTATCTCTGCTGTGGAAGTACCACTTACCTTGAACTTGAATGGCTCGCCTTGCTTATGCTTTGTATCCGCACCAAAGGCATCCTCTATCGCCACTTCATAAGACCTGAGTTTATCGGTTATTACCACTTTAGGCGTTTTGCCCGCTCTCTGCTCTGCCAGCTTCATTAAGACTTTTGCTTCCCTGCTTCCCCTGCTGAATGAGACGTGAGAAGCCAGAAGGTAGTTAGTTTTTGAGTCTATTAAATCCCAGAAGTAAACAGTCTTATCCCCTAGCTTCATATAGGTTTCATCGGCAACCCAAGTATCACCTATATTTTCAGGCTTAAAATGCTTTGTCTGTTTTATAGCTTCCTTGGTAAATCGCTTTACCCAATTCCAGTAATTGCTTTCACTCATATCGGTATCATAGTCTTGCCTGAATTGCTGTTGAATAGCATCTAGGGACATACCGCCATAGTACATACCCAAAGCAGAAGCTATCTGTCGGGCGGGTGTTTTCATTTTGTGGATTTTAGCATCATCTACAGGGCTTATTGATGCTGACGAAACGGCTGCCGGATAAGAACCTACACTGCCACCAGAACGCATAGAACGCGAAGAACGCAAACTGGATTTGCCAATATAACGGATGACCTTCTGTATGACCTTTTTACCTTTGTGGATAGTCATTACTTCGTAGTCATACCAGTTACCCGAACCAGGCGGAATTTCTTTTGCTCGTATGAAGCTCATATTATTTCTCTTTCCTCTTTCTTAAGTGTTCCCGTATTTCTTTATTGATTTTCCCTATATCTAACTCATCAGATTCACCTGACAATTTATTCAGACTCTTTAGAACTCTCTTCTGAAATATCTTATCACTCATATGTGTATTGGCTCTCACAAAAAACCAGAGCGTAAAAATAATAGTAAATGCAAGCCAAAAACTTAAATCATAATTCATATTAGCCTCAAGTAAGTCCCAGAATTTGTACTGAGGATTGTTTTGTACGTACTGATTGATAACTTGCACTCTATCGTAAACAGCAACAATCGAATATCCGTAAAATACTGGGTCAATAAGTACTTCGATAAGATTCCACAATCGCCTAATAAATGGAGAAGTATAATCAATTGCCTGTTGTAATTTAGTTTGCAGTATAAAAAGTAATCTTCTAAACCACGCAGTTTTATACAACAATCGGAATAATACGGAGAATATCTTAATGACAATGCGTAACGCCAATATATATATCGTGGTGAGTGACAATAATACCAGTATTGCGTAGATAATCCTTGTGACTTCAATAGGCATACGATAACTCCTATCAATATATTTGATAGGCAGTATATACCTATTAGGCACTCTTTACAAGAAAGAGTGTACTTTGCCTACAATTGAGTGGACTTGACAGGAGGTAATACAACTGGCTAAAGTGTCTATCGCTAGGCCGTGTTTTGATGTTGCGGGGTGACCAGAGGTGCCAGTAAGTGAATAAACCACAACTATTTATTGATAAAAGGAGATAGAACAATGGTAAGAAACAATATTGTGGAGAGCATCGCCGGCTATTTCAAATCAGACCAGTGGCACAGGTTTATGCATATGCTCACCCAGACTGATGACCCGATGTATCATATGCACATATATGTGGAAAACAGTATCCATCCCGAGTCTTTATCCAAGCTTTTTACGAAATATCATGAGCTGAAGGGCGTTGTCCTAGACCGAGGTATTAAATTCTCTGGTCTTCCCGGCGTGGGCATGTTCATCAATGTTCAGCCCGTAGATTCCAAGACCCACCGGTTTCTGGCCAATTATGAATTATTTTGGTTCTACAATCCCGATGTGCTTATAGCACCGGCAGAAGTTCGACCAGACGCAGACCTGAATAAAACTCCGCTGTACAAAGACGTCCAGGAAGATAACGTGTGGGGCTGGAGCAAAAAGTTCATGGACGAATACTACAAGCAGTTTGATTTTAAATGTGTGGGACCACACGAAGAAGCTGAAATACGCGCCTACTTCAAGTCTGACCATTTTAAAAAATGGCTCAGGTTGATTGAAGAGTCTCCAGCTGACCATGTCCATTGTAATGTAGAGATAAACTTCGACCCCGGGATTCTGAAAATGTACGCTGTGGCAGCTCTTGAAGAAGTAGGCCTGAAAATTGACTGGGTTATACCCAACGTGTTTCGTGTACCATCAGGCTATCGGGGTAAACTGATTTTCCTGTGCGCACACCCGGAGTGGCAACATGACATAGCCTGGGACTATAACCCGGATGTGGTCATCAGGCCTGCCACTAAGCCCTTCGTTGGGCAAAGGATGCCCGCTGACGGAGATATTACTTTTGACTTCAACCTTCACAGCGATTTTGAAGCATCACTGGCGGAAGGTGAGCACGTGAAGCTCACCGATGAAGAGATTAACGAAATCTTGGCCAAGGTATAACAAATAATTGACCTGTTTCCAGATAACGGGTTCATTGAACCGGAGTGAGTTGCGCATCTTTTAATTGTATAAAAAAAGAAGACATATCAAAGATGCGCTTTGTAATCATGACGGGGCGAATAGTATAAGGTGGTTATATCGCTGTATCAAATACCTGGTTCACCTTATGGTGTAACGAACATAAAGCACGGTAGGCAGCGTTTATCGGGTGGACTCACTCTTCAATAGCAATCGCCCTTACCGGTGAACCTCCTGCTCCTTCTATCAAAAGGGGCAGCGCTATTAATTTGACCCGCTCTTTGGTAATGAGATGGAGATTGCACAAGTACTCTATGACAAATATGCCTTCTTTGAAGAAAACGTCATGGGTAGTATTCTCCTCGGGCTTATCCTTGTATTGTGGGTCTAGTAGTTTTTTTCTCAATACATAATCGGGTGGATAGTCATAGCCAACTGCTTTGACCTTACGCTGGACTAACCACTCGCAGGCATCGCGTGCAGTGTAAGGAGCTATGCCCCAGAAATCGCGACTCATGTAATCGCATTTAAGAGGCCAGTCAGTGCGCAGTAACACGATGTCGTCGGGCTTTACATCGTCACCTTTTTCCTCCAGATCCTGTGCGGTGACGCCATCGTTTTCCCCTAAATAAGACAAATCCACCACCACTGCTTCTCCCATGAACTTCTCCAGCGGCACTTTTTCCATGGAGATTCCTTCCGGCAGAAAGTGCAGAGGAGCGTCTACATGCGTGAACCCATGCAGGTTCATATTGAGGGTTTGTGTCAAGAAATGATAGTCCTTGTGGGTATGAATAGCGGATAATTTGGCCAGCCAGCGCCAGTGTTCTTTGATAGTGAACGAGAGATCAATAACTCTTCCCATTGGCCGTTATCTCCTCTTTATCAATAGTGACAGGCATGCTGCCTATTACCCTAAAGAGTTATGCCCCCACCGACGAATATAACCTGACCGGTTACGAAGTTTGACGCGTCAGAAGCCAGATATATGGCAGTGCCTACGTAATCATCGGGTTCGGCAATTCTGCCCATAGGAGTCTGCTCAATATACTTTTGTAATTCCTCGGGGTGTTCTTCTGTAAAATACTTTCGATTTATATCAGTAATGGTAACTGTTGGCGCCAGGGCATTAACATTAATATTGTACTTTCCCCACTCATAAGCAAGGGAACGGGTTAAATGATTCAACCCGGCTTTGGAGGCTGCATAAGCTGCCCGAATCACTTGTACTCTGGCTGAGATATTGGAAGAGACGTTGATTATTTTCCCTTTTTTGTTTTTAATCATTTCTCTTCCTACGGCCTGACAACAGTAGAAAACTCCCTTCAAATTGGTGTTCATTAAACGGTCCCATTCTTCCTCTGGATACTCTTCAGCCGGTTTCCTGGTGATAACGGCAGCGTTATTGACCAAAATATCTATTTTCCCAAAATCTCTGATTACTTTTGAGACCATTTCATAAATCGAGGGGATGCTGGTTACATCAACGGGAACGGCGGCTGCCTTTAAGCTCTCCTTTTTAATGGCGTCCGCGGCTTTCTGGCCTTCGGCAGCTTTCCGGTTAGCAATGATGACGTCCGCTCCAGCACCTGCCATGCCCTTTGCGATACTAAAGCCAATTCCTCGGTTGCCGCCAGTTACTATGGCAACCTTTCCTGAAAGATTAAAGTATTCCAATTTTCCTCCTTTTTCAAGTTTACCATGAACGATAGGCATTATCTGACTGGAGATTGTATTCCGCAGTAGCTATATCAATAACCGTGTGGTTATCTTAACGCTTAGTAAAGCTGACCGTCAAGGAGGAATCGCCACAAGAAAGGCGTCGCGGAAGATAGATGCTATTCTGCTCAATCGCGACTCGCTTGGCCGGTCACATCGTTCTTAAGATTTTTTCAACCTCAACCAATGACTTCGCGATTCTATGTCCTAGAGCTCTCACATCGGCGGAAGGTTGGATGAGATCCGGAACCTGAATAACCACTAGACCTGCGTTCAAGGCTGCTAGGACACCATTGTCAGAATCCTCCAGTGCCAGGCAATTGGGAGGCTTTTCATCCAATTTGTGACACGCCGTTAGGTATATTTCGGGATTCGGTTTACCATTTGATATTTGATCGCCTCCCAGAACAAAATCGAAAAAATGCAGGATCTCAGTATTGGCGAGCCATCTTCGCGCACTCTCTTGGCCTGTCGAGGTAACAATGGCTTTTTTCACCCCTTCTTTCTCTAAGTACCGCAGCAAACTTAGGGCTCCTGCTTTCAAAGGGATAGGCTTATCTGATGTCTCTTCCTGATACTTCTCACTCCAAAGTTCATAAATAGAATCTAAGGGTAAGGTCTTGCCATACCCATCCGTGATTATTTCTTTGGTCCTAGAAGACGTTGTGCCAATACATTTGTAGTAGACTCTCAGGTCAGGATCGAAGCCAAATTCTCTGCATGAGTCAACAAATGTGGATAGGGCGATTCTCTCAGTATCCAGCAGAAGCCCATCAAGATCAAACAAAACCGCGTTCATTTTGCCCCCAACTAACCTTTCAAACTTACTATGATATCACAAGTCGTCCTCATATTTCCGTTTTTAGTTATCACCCTAAAAGATAATAGGACTTATCTTTCGGTATACCCAAAAGGTATTTGAGTTTTTTCAGTGCCGAAACAGCCTCGTTTTTCCCTTGACTAATTGCCTGAAAGGTGTTTAATAAAGATAGTCGTTCCAATATAGTTCTTCTATGACGAAGAAACCAGTACGGGAGAGATTTGAGCTGTCAAAATTAATATCCGCACTCCTAGCAGCAAGCTGAGGGCATAATAACCGATGAAGAATTGTTGGCTGCACATAGACAACTCAGGTCCGAAGAGGGTATATTGAATGGACAGCTAAAGAGGCTGGAGGAGTTTAGTGGCGAGCCGTCACCACCGGACAGGGCTACCTTTGAAAAGCTGACGGCATACTGGAGAGGAGCCATAGTCGGTGAGTTAGACATTGCTTCTGACGAACTGAGAGCGAATTTTGCCGAGCTCCTCGACCTTTATGCGACGATTCTTCCAAAGAAGTCTTCGGAAGGTTATAGTTTCGATATAACGGCTAATATTCCGCTGGAGATAGAACGTAACACAGCTAGCGCATATGACATGGTGTTTAATCCATAGAGAGGGGGATTAAGGGGGTGAGGTTCATCATTTATGGCTGAAACATCTGAAAGAGTCGGGGAAATTATTGAGGCCAGCACCGCGGGCTTTGTAGCGCAGTGTTACGAGCTTTATGAGCTGCCGCCTCTGGGCAGCCTGGTGAAGACCAAAAACGGCGAGCTGGACATCTACGGCATCGTCTATCATGCCACCACCGGCAGCTTGGAGCCGGGGCGGCGGCCCATCGCTCGCGGCAGAGATGAAGCCAGCGAGGAGGCCATCTACCAGTCCAGCCCCCAGCTCTCCAAATTGCTCCGCAGCGAGTTCAGCGTGCTGGTGGTGGGGCATAAGGCGGGAGAAAACATCTATCAATATCTGCCGCCCAACCCGGCACGCATCCACGGCTTTGTCCATGCCTGCCCGCCCGATGAAGTGCGGGAGTTCGGGCGGTCGCTGGCCTTTCTAACCTTGCTGGTGAACGCCAGTCTGCCCGTGGCCAGGGAGGAGATTGTGCCCGCCGCGCTGCGCCTGATGAGTGGAGCGCAGGAAGACCCCCACGCTTTTCTGGTGGCGGCGGGCAAGGAACTATCTATTATGCTCGGCGGGCAATATAACCAGTTCCGGGCAATTCTGGGGAGGCTGAAATGACGGACAGGCTGGGCCTTGTGGTCTCCGGCTCGCTGGAGAGCGGCGTTGAGGTTAAGCTGGACGGCGGCGTATCGGTGGAGGACATGGCGGTGGGCAGATACGTCACCATCGAGGGGCAGAGGCAGAGGTTCTTCGGCATGATTACCGATATCGGCCTGGGCGTCATCGACCCGCGCTTCACCCTGACCCCGCCCGATATCTCCGACCCCTTTATCGCCGAGGTGCTCTCCGGAACGGGCACCTACGGCACCCTGCACGTTCTGCCCATGCTCACCATCGGCGGCGACGTCGACACCCTGATTGAGGGGCCGCAGCCGGTGAAGACGGTGCCCAGCCACTTCTCGGCGGTCAATCTGGCCTCGCAACAGGATGTGGAGCTCGTCTTCGGCGGCGAGGACGAAAAGAGATTTTACGTCGGCACGCCGCTGGATATGGAGACCAAGATATGCCTCGACCTGCCGGAGCTGGTCAAGCGCTCCAACGGCATCTTCGGCAAGAGCGGCACCGGCAAAACGTTTCTCACCCGCATCCTGCTCATCGGCATGCTGCAGAAGAGCGCGGCGGTGAATCTGATTTTCGACATGCACAACGAGTACGGCTGGGCGGGGACGAGCGAGGGGGGAAAGTCAGTCAAGGCGCTGAAACAGCTTTTCCCGTCAAAAGTGGCCGTGTTCACCCTTGATGAGGAAAGCTCGCGGCGGAGAAAGGTGAGCACCGACTTCGTCGTGAAGATAGGCTATGATGAGATTGAGCCGGAGGACATGGCACTTTTGCGCCAGACCCTGAACCTGACCGAGCCGGCGGTGGAGGCCATCTACCAGCTGCGGCGCCGTTTTGGCCGGGACTGGCTGCGGCAGGCTGCTGACCTGCCCGATTCCGAGGAGACAAACGAGCTACTGAAAGAGCTATCCATCCACGAGAGCACCTTCCAGAATTTGAAAAGGGGTCTGGCCACGGTGGGCCGCCTCCCCTTTATCGAGCCACAGGCGCCGGACAATGCTGTAACACGCATTCTGGAATACCTTGACCGGGGGATAAACGTGGTCCTTGAGTTCGGCCGCTACACGGACATCACTGCCTACATTCTGGTGGCCAACCTGCTGACGCGGCGCATCCATGCCCAGTACCGCGAGCGGATGGAGAAGGCGATGGGTGAGGCTACGGTCAAGCCCACGCCGTTGGTCATCACCATTGAGGAAGCACACCGCTTCCTCAATCCGGAGGTTGCCGGCCGCACCATTTTCGGCACCATCGCCCGCGAGATGAGGAAATACAATGTGACCCTGCTGGTCATTGATCAGCGTCCCAGCGGCATTGACACCGAGGTGATGTCCCAAATGGGCACCAAAGTCACCTGCCTGCTCGATAACGAGAGAGACATTGACAGCGTCCTCGCCGGCGTCTCCGGCAAAGGCGCTTTGAAATCGGTGCTGTCCCGGCTGGAGTCAAAGCAGCAGGCGCTCATTTTCGGACATGCTGTACCCATGCCGGTGGTCATCAGAACGCGGGAGTACGGCTCGCCGCAGTCCTATCAGGAATTTCTCGCCGCTGGAAAGGGAGAGGGCGGGAAACAGGCGGAGAAGGACATCGAAGAGCTGTGGGGGTGAGGGGGTTGGCCTGCCGCAGGGAGTACAAACGATTGGACTGAATTGTATCATGACACGTCTTAACTGGTTAGTCGTAGGCGCTGGCATCATCCTGGGCCTCATTTTTCTGGCCGCTGGTCTGGGGAAAACGCTCAACCAGACGGAATCTTTTGTTATTTTCGTTTTCCCGGAATTTCTGCCCACGGTGGTGGATAAGTTTATCTTCCGCTGGCTGTCTTACATCGAGATAGTAATTGGCGTGCTCCTCATCGCTGGAATTGCCGCCAGGCTGGTAGCTTCCCTGGGACTGGCGCTTATCGTGGGCTTGATTGTCAATAACGGCATACTGCTTGCTCAGGGGCTGGGGGATAAGCCCTGCGGTTGTTTTGGCGCTGCGGAGAGCTGGGCAGAGTACAGCTTGTCCGTTGCTGGCGCGCTATATATCGATGTCATGATGCTTGTCCTGGGCGTTATGGTCCTGCTCTTTTACCAGGGCAAATTTATCCATTTCCATCCTTGGTTTTTGAGGAGAGCTTGAGCTGATGGGGAAGAAGATTGGCCTGGCGCTGGGTGGCGGTGCGGCACGGGGACTGGCGCACATCGGCGTCCTCAATGTCCTGGAGAGAGAGGGCATTCCAGTTGACCTGATTGCGGGCACGAGTGCTGGCGCCATTGTCGGTGCCCTCTACGCCCGTCATAAAAACGCGGCGCAGATAAAGGAGCAGGTTACGGCGCTGTCAAAGGGCCGGTTAACCCGCTTCATCGATCCCGCCCTGCCCAGGACCGGCCTCATCAAGGGGAGAAAAATCAGCGACCAGCTGGTCCAGTTTCTTGGTGGCAATGTGAAATTCAGTGACCTGCGGATTCCCTTCGCCTGCACCGCGACTGATATCGATACCGGGGAGGCGGTCGTGCTCGGCCGAGGTTCCGTGATAGAGGCAGTCAGGGCCAGCATGTCCATCCCCGGCGTATTTACCTTGGTAAAACGGGGAGGCAGATACCTGGTGGATGGCCGCCTGACCAACCCGGTGCCGGTGAACCTGGTTCAGGAAATGGGCGCCGATTTTATCATTGCTGTCAATGTCATCCCCGGCGTGCTTGACCGTTTTCACCCGCCAGTTAAGAAAAGCCCAAAAAGCACCCGGGAGCCGAATATCATCCACGTTTTGGTTCAATCCATACACATCGGCGCCTATTCGTTGGTGAGGTCAAGCCTGGAGAAAGCTGACGTTGTGATTGAGCCTGACGTGGTACATATCGGGGCGGCGGAGTTTCACCGAGCCCGTGAGTGCATAAAGCTAGGGGAGGTGGCGGCACAGGCTGCCATGCCTGAAATCAAAAGCAGGATAGGGGGCTGAAGCCTGTGGAGGGTGATATTGCCTGAATCAGAAGCCTCTACCACGGAACACCACCTTTTCCTATCCGCCTGGCACTATCCGCAATACCGCCTTCTTTTCCTCTCTTCGCTGGGCACCTATATCGGCCGCTGGATGGAGACCGTGGTCGGTGCCTGGCTGGTTCTGGAGCTGACCGATTCCCCTTTTATGGTCGGATTGCTGGGCACCTGCCGCTTTGTTTCCATGCTGCTGGGACCTTTCTGCGGCGCTATTGCTGACCGGTTCAGCAGACGCCAGATTCTGATTACAGTGCAGGCGGTTTATGCTCTTGGCGCTCTGACTATCATGGCCCTGTTTCTTACCTCAAGCTTGGAGGTCTGGCATCTCTTTCTGTTTACTCTGGTCGGTGGCGTGTCATATACCTTTGATTACTCCACCCGGCATGCTGCGGCGGCCGATATCGTCAAGAGGCAGCATGTGGTCGCGGCGATTTCCCTTTTATTTGTGTCACAGGGCAGCACCACCATACTGGGGCCGCTCCTCGGAGGGAGCCTGCTCGAGGTTATCGGGGCCAGCGGCTGCTTCGCCTTGATTGCCGGTAGTTTCTGCCTGTCATTTCTAGCCCTCTTGCCAATGAAAATCGAATCTCTGCCGGGGCCAGTGGCCCGGGAATCAATATGGCGGAACCTGATGGCGGGCTTCCACTATATAAGAAAAGACCGCTCTCTTTCGGCACTGATACTTATCGCCGCTCTGGTAAATCTCTTTGTTTTCCCGTACTGGTTTACCTTAATCCCGGTATTTGCCCGCGATGTGCTGCACACCGAGGTAACTGGCTATGGACAGCTTATGGCGGCAATCGGGCTCGGCAATACCCTTGGCCCTTTGCTGGTCGCCATACTGCCGGATTCAATTAACCGGGGCCGGCTGCTGGTTATAGTAACCATTGCCTGGCCGGCCATCTTGATGATTTTTGCCTTCTCACGTCTCTTTTCCCTGTCGCTGTTTCTTCTGGTTATGACTGGATTGAATCAGGGAATGAGCATGGCGCTTATCCAGTCGCTGCTGATGATGTGGTCAGTGGAGGAAATGCGGGGACGGATTTCCGGCGCCCGTGCCTTTGCCGTAGGCACGCTGCCACTGGGCAACCTGCTCACCGGCGCCGGTGCCAGCTTCTGGGGAGCACCAGCCATGCTGCTGGTAAATTCGGCGGCGGCCATAATCATCGCCATCATCATTATCGGCTGGGCCTCGGTATTGCTCAGAAGGCGATGACCGCCGTTAAATGTTCTTGTTGACAGGAAAAAGAATATAATATATAATTATTATTGCAAATGATTTGCAATTGCATTAATGTATTCGGGTAGCATTAAGATGAACTCTAGCCGCAGAAAACTGAATGATGCCGGGAAGAGATTTACCCCTCAGCGCGCCTTGGTCATGGACATCATCCGTCAGGGGCGGGGGCATCTTGATGCCGATGAGATATTCCGTCGTGCCCGCGAGAGGGAGTCACGCCTCAGCCTTTCCACGGTTTATCGCACCCTGCATATGCTGAAAGAGCTGGATATGGTAGACGAGCTGCATTTTGGGGAAAACCATCACCACTATGAGGCGAAACCGGCCCGGGAGCATCATCATCTGGTGTGCCTTGGCTGTGGCCGGGTGATTGAATTCAGCTATCCATTATCCCGCTACCTGAAAAAGGCAGTGCCGGAAATGAAAGGCTTTGATATTAATGAAGTGGAAATAAGTGTCGCCGGCTACTGTGACCGGTGTCGTCGAGCACGCCGGCGGTGACATCATTGTTCCATAGAAAAGGTGAAATATGACGGTAACGAAGCGGTTGAATTTAAGTCAGATGTATCCCGGCCAGAGTGGCCGGGTGGTGGGGGTAGATGGAGGGGTGGGACTGGTGGGCCGCCTCAGCGCTCTGGGCATCAGGCCGGGCAGAAAAATTACCAAGTTAAGCTCGATGCTGATGCGGGGACCGGTAACGGTGCAGGTGGGCGGTACACGGCTGGCCGTCGGATTTGGCATGGCAAGCAGGATTCTGGTTGAGCTTGAGCAGTGATGGAGGAGGGGGAATGGCGTGTCATGGTGTGAAAACCAACGTTAGAAAGCGCCGGGGCGGAAAGAGAGACTTAAGGAAAATCCTCCTCATGGGAAACCCCAATGTGGGCAAGAGCGTGGTTTTCTCACGGCTGACCGGCGTGCGGGTTATCGCCTCTAACTATCCGGGAACCACGGTGGGCTACACACATGGATTGATGAAAGTCGGGGAGGAGATGGCGGAGGTGATCGATGTCCCCGGCACCTATGGCTTGGAGCCAAGCTGTGAGGCGGAGGAAATCGCCCTGCAGATGCTGGCAACAGGCGACGTGGTCATCAATGTTATCGATGCCACCAACCTGGAGAGAAACCTCAACTTGACCCTCCAGTTACTGGAGAAGGACATCCCGATGGTTGTCGCCCTTAACATGTGGGACGATGTCGGCCACCGTGGCATCCACATTGATTTAAAGCGACTTGAGGAGTTGCTCGGCGTTCCCGTTATTCCCACGGTGGCGGTGAGCGGCCAGGGAATCAAGGAGCTGGTGGAAAGCATTCCTGCAGCCAGAGCGCCCAGGCGGCCGCCAATTAGCCACGACGAGCGGTGGGCCGCCATCGGCAGCATTACCGAACAGGTACAGCAGGTCACCCACCGTCACCATACCTGGCTGGAACGCCTGGAGGACGCCAGCGTCCGGCCTTTTACCGGCATAATTATCGCAGCGGTGGTTCTGGTGGGCACGTTCCTCGGCATACGCTTCATCGGCGAGAGCCTGATTACCTATGTTCTGGACCCTATATTTGAATATCTCTGGACGCCGGTAGTCCTGTTTTTGAGCAACCTTCTGGGCGGCTCCGGTATCCTCCATGACATATTGCTCGGCAATATTGTGGCCGGCGAGGTCAACTACATCGAGTCATTCGGACTGCTGACCACCGGCCTCTACGTTCCTTTTGCCATGGTACTACCCTATATCGTTTCTTTCTATCTTGTGCTTGGCCTGCTTGAGGACATCGGTTACCTGCCGCGGCTGGCCGTTCTTATGGATACCATTATGCACCGCCTGGGACTGCACGGCTACGCCATTATCCCCACGCTGCTGGGGCTGGGCTGCAATGTGCCGGCGATTCTGGCGACCAGGATACTGGAAAGCAAACGGGAGAGGTTCATCGCGGCCACACTCATCTCCATCGCAGTGCCCTGTGCGGCGCTGCAGGCAATGGTCTTCGGTCTGGTGGGACAGCGCGGGATTCAATACGTTGCCATGGTCTACGGGACCCTGTTTGTGGTCTGGGTGGTTCTCGGCTTCGTTCTCAACCGTGTGGTGAAGGGGTTCAGCCCCGAGCTGTTAATTGAGATACCGCCCTATCGTATACCGCCCTGGCGGACCGTGCTGCAGAAGCTGTGGCTCCGGGTTCACGGTTTCCTGCATGAAGCCATACCTATCATTTTGGGCGCTGTGCTGGTGATGAACATACTGTATGCCGTCGGCTTCTTCGATGTCATCGCCGATTTCACGGCACCGGTGGTAACCGGCCTGCTGGGTTTACCCAAGGAAGCGGTGGTGGCGCTGGCGATAGGCTTCCTGCGCAAGGATGTGGCTATCGGTATGCTGGCGCCTCTGGCATTGACCTCGGGACAGCTGGTGGTGGGCAGCGTGGTGCTGGCCATGTTCTTCCCCTGCATCGCCACCTTTGTGGTGCTCCTCAGGGAGCTGGGCACAACAGGAATGCTCAAGGCCGCCGCCATCATGATTGTCGTGGCCCTCTCCGTGGGCGGGCTGCTGAACCTGATTCTGTAAAAATCAACATATTCCCATGGTGATTGTTTTTAACCTGTCTCACCGTTATAATTGAAAGATACTACTGCCTTCTTATTGAAGTACAAAAATGCACTGGATATATTACGGAGGCCGTTATTTTACCCGGGTGGTTCTTTTTCTCTTTGCCCGCTGGCGGGTGCTGGGCCGGGAGCATATCCCGAAGGAAGGCCCGCTGCTGGTTGCGGCCAACCACCTCAGCCTGGCAGACCCGCCGATAATGGGTCTCAGCATCAACCGGCAGGCGATGTTCCTGGCCAAAGAGGAGTTATTCCGGTCCCGGGTCTCGAGATACTTCGTCCAGAACTACGGCTCCTTTCCGATACGGCGCGGCGGCATGAACCGTGATGCCCTGCGCTTCGCCGAGCAGTGGTTCGGCCGGGGCAGAGCGCTGATAGTGTTTCCGGAGGGGCGACGCAGCATGGAGGCGCAGATGGTAGACGCCTTTTCCGGGCCAGCACTTATCGCGGTGCGTAACGGTGTCCCGATATTGCCGGTGGGAATATCAGGCACGGAAAAGATAACCGGTTCCACCTGGTGGCTGCGCCGGCCCCGGATCACAGTGAATATTGGCCGTCCGTTCCATCTTCCGTCGGTAAACGGCAAGGTGACCAAAGAACAGCTTGCGGAGTTCACAGGTTCCATAATGGCTCAGATTGCCGAGCTGTTGCCCGAAAAATACCGGGGGCAATATGGTGGCGAAAAAAGCTAGCCTGATGGCAATTGAAAAGGCGGACAAGGTAGGTTTCTGCTTTGGTGTTAAGCGCGCTCTCGATATACTGGAGAAGGTGGCCCGAGAGCGTGGCGGCGTGGAAACACTGGGGGCGGTGGTGCATAACCGGCAGGTGCTGCAGAAGCTGGCGGAGATCGGCGTGAAGGTAGCGAAAAACGTTGAAGATATAAGCGGCGATGTGGTGGTAACCAGCTCTCACGGGATAAGCCCGCAGCTTGAGGAGGCGATAAAGGCCCGCAACATTGAGATCATCAGCACCACCTGTCCATTCGTACTTCGAGCGCAGGCCGCGGCCCGGAGGCTGGCGGAAGCCGGCTTTTTCGTGGTTATCTTCGGTGATGCTGAACATCCGGAGGTCAAGGGTATCCTCGGTTGGACCAAGGGAAAGGGCATTGCTGCGTTTGACGAGAAATTTCTGGCCAAGCTGGACCAGATACCGCGCCGCATCGGAATTTTATCCCAGACCACGCAGGTGCCAACCCAATTCACCGAGTTCGTCAAGAAACTGATTGACACTGTTTTTGTCCGGGATTCGGAAATGCGGATTATTGACACCATCTGCCATGATATCAGGGGACGCCAGGCAGCCGCCATTGAACTGGCCGGCCAGGTGGACCTGATGCTGGTGGTGGGCGGGCATCACAGCGCCAATACCAATCGTCTGGCGGAATTATGCTCTCAGGTAACGGAGACTCATCTGGTGGAAACCGCGGCTGAAATCCAGCCTTCCTGGCTGGAAAACAAACGTCACATTGGAGTAACGGCGGGCGCTTCCACTGATGAGCAGATAGTTAATGAGGTATTGAGGGTATTGAAAGCGTAGCTTAGATTGCCAGGCAGGTCACCGTGCGGGATATGCCGGGAATGGGGTGAATCTTGCCGGTAACCAGGTCGCCAATATCATTCAGGCTTTCACCCTGCAATATAGCAATGATGTCATAAGGACCGGTTACGGTATCCACCGACAAAACCCCGTTCAGTTTCTTAAGGGCAGTAACCACATCTTTGGTTTTACCCACCTCTGTCTCAATCAATACAAATGCCTTGGCCGCCACCGGATTCACCCCCTTTATAATAGATAATAGACTAATGGCCCTTATATAATCGGCAATCGGTAGTATAGCCGTCACAACGGCCCTTGTCAAGATGGATGTCAGGCTCCTGCCTTGACGCCAGCCAGGGCTTTACCTATAATTTTACTTGATTTTTATCAGCTTATGGTGCCGCTTGGATGAGAAAGGAGCCTTTCCTTGGAATATTTTCTGACTGAAGAGCAAAAGACAATCAAAAGTCTGGCCCGGAAGATTGCCGAGGAGAGAGTCCTGCCGGTCCGCGCCGAGCTGGATGAGAAAGAAGAGTTCCCCTGGGCAATCATCAGGGACCTAGCGGATGCCGATATGTTCCGCGTTTTTGTCCCGGAGGAATATGAAGGACTGGGCGGCGGCTGTCTGGAACTGTGCCTGGTGGTGGAGGAGTTGAGCCGGGTATGCGGCGGCGTGGCGGCCACCTACGCGGTGAATGCCCTTGGCTCCTACACCCTGATAGAGTATGGCACTGAGGAACAGAAAAAAAGGTATCTTCCCGATATTGCTGCCGGTAAAAAATTGACCGCCTTCGCCATCAGCGAGGCCACGGCGGGCAGCGATGCCAGCGCCATCAGGATGACCGCGGAAAAAGTTGAAGGCGGCTATCGGCTCAACGGCACCAAGCAGTTCATCACCAACGCCGGTGAGGCCGAGCTTTACACGGTTATTGTTCTGACCGACCCGTCCAGGGGTGCCCGCGGTGCCAGTGCTATCCTCGTCGAGAAAGGCACATCGGGCTTCACCTTCGGCAAGGAGGAGAAAAAAATGGGTATCCGGGCCTCGGTCACGAGGGAGCTCATCTTCCGCAACTGTCTCGTGCCGGAGGAGAACCTCATCGGCAGGGAGGGCATGGGGTTTATCCAGGCGATGCGCCTCTTCGACCGCTCACGGCCGGGCATTGGGGCGCAGGCGGTGGGCATCGCACAGGGGGCGCTGGAGGCGGCGGTGGACTATGCCCAGCAGCGTATCCAGTTCGGCCAGCCGATTATCTCCCTGCCGGTGGTGCAGGACATGCTGGCAGAGATGGCCATTCAGGTGGAAGCGGCCCGGGCGCTGGTATATGCCGCGGCGCGGACGGTGGACAGCGGCGCCCGGAAAATCACCGAAGAATCAGCCATGGCCAAAGTCTTTGCCTCGGACGTGGCGATGAAAGTGACCACGGACGCGGTGCAGGTCTGCGGCGGCACCGGCTATATGAAGGACTACCCCGTCGAGAAAATGATGCGGGATGCCAAAATCACCCAGATATATGAAGGCGCCAATCAAATTTTGCGCAACGCCATTGCCGTGGAACTGAGGAAGCGGAAGGCAAGGACGGAATGAACGTCGTCGTCTGTCTGAAACAGGTTCCCGGCACCACGCAGGTAAAAATTGACCCCGAGACCAACACTCTGATACGTCAGGGCATTGAGAACATCATCAACCCTTTTGACACCTATGCCATTGAGGAAGGCGTCCGACTGAGGGAGAGATTTGGCGGCAAAGTAACCGCTATCAGCATGGGGCCGCCGCAGGCGGAAACCGCCCTGAAGGAAGCCATCTCCCTGGGTGCCGACGAGGGTATTCTGTTGAGCGACCCGGCATTTGCCGGCGCCGATACTTGGGCGACCTCCTGCACCCTCTTTATGGCGCTTCGTAAACTGGAGAAGTATGACCTTATCATCTGCGGTCGGCAGACGCTGGATGGTGACACCGGGCAGGTTGGCCCCCAGCTCGCCGAGATGCTGGCTTTGCCGTTTATCGCCTATGTCAGCCAGATAGAGGAGGTAGCCGATGGCGAAATGCGCGTCCGGCGCATGGTGGAAGACGGGTACGAAATTATGGAAAGTTCTCTTCCTACCGTGCTTACCGTGGTCAAGGAGATAAACACGCCGCGCCTGCCCTCGCTGCGCGGCATAGCGCGGTCGAAAAGCGCCTCCATTCCGGTCTGGGGAGTTGAAGAGTTAAATGCGGACCCGGACAAGGTCGGCCTGTCCGGCTCTTTTACCCGGGTCGTCAGGATATTCTCGCCGCAGCGGGTCTGCCGGGGCGAGATATTTCAGGGAGACGTGGAAGACCAGGTTGATTGTCTTATCAGTCGGCTGAAGGATGATGGGTTCCTATAAAGGCAAGGGTATGGGTAACGAGGATTATAGCGGCATCTGGGTATTCGCCGAGCAGAGGAACGGTCAAATCAAGAACGTTGCCTACGAGCTTTTAGGCAGGGCGAGAGAACTGGCTGATGCCCTGGGGGTGGAACTGAGCGCCGTCTGTTTCGGCCACGAAGTCGATGACGTCAATGGCCTGATTGCCCACGGCGTGGATAAAATATACCTTGTTGATAGCGCCGAGCTGGGCGATAATCAGGAAGACCTCCTGACACAGCAGCTCGTCGAGCTGGTTCAGCAGCACCGACCGGAGATCCTCTTGGCCGGCGCCACTGCTCTGGGTCGTGCCTTCATTCCCCGCGTGGCAGCGGCATTGCCCACCGGCCTCTCCGCCGACTGTACTGACCTGGATATAGACGCCGATAAAAGGCTGCTTTTACAGACCAAGCCCACTTTCGGCGGCAATATCCTGGCCGTCATCACCTGTCCTGAGGCGCGACCACAGATGGCGACGGTGCGCCCCCACGTCTTTTCCCTGCATGAGACGGACGGAAGCCGCAAAGGGGAGATAATAAAGGTGGACTTCAAGCGGGAGCGTTACACCTCGCGGACGAAGCTGGTGGAATTTGTCGCCGAGGTTGCGGAAACGGTCAAAATTGAGGAGGCAGATGTCATCGTCGCCGGCGGGCGCGGTCTGGAAAAGGCGGAAAATTTTGAGATGATACAGGAGCTGGCCTCGGTCATGGGTGGTGCGGTGGGTGCCACGCGGGTGGCGGTGGACGAGGGGTGGCTCGCTTACCCGCACCAGATAGGCCAGACAGGCAAAACAGTCTGCCCCCGTCTTTACATCGCCGTGGGCATTTCAGGCGCCCTGCAGCACGTGGTGGGAATGCAGACGTCGGAGTGCGTCGTCGCCATCAACGATGACCCCCACGCCCCTATCTTCGAGGTGGCTACCTACGGCATCGTGGGCGACCTTTTCCAGGTGGTGCCGCTGCTTATCGAAAAGCTTAAGAAACGGTAGTCCCAATGTTTTTCTTGAACTACGCCACCGTAATAGACCCTCTCTTACGAGGCGTCAGGCTTTATGCCATATATTTTTCCAGAATGAAGGCTGGCGATAGGGTGCTGGATGTTTGCTGTGGTACCGGGGACCAGGCCTTTCACTATGCCCGGGCGGGTATGATGACTGCGGGCATAGAGCTGGACCCGAATATGCTCAAACTGGCCATAAAAGATAGAAGAAACAAAAACTCGAAAAATGTGTCCTTTTATAGAGCCGATGCGCAGCACCTGCCGTTCAGGGACAATAGCTTTGACTGTGCTTCCATCTCATTCGCCCTGCACGAAAAAGAGAGGACGGCGCGGGACAATATAATTGCGGAGATGAAGAGGGTGGTCAAAAAAGGCGGTATTTTGCTTTTCCTTGATTTTCAGGTTCCACTGCCTGATAACCTGTTACCCTGGTTGGTCAAATTGATTGAGTTTTTCGCCGGCGGGAAGCACCATCGTTGTTTCAAAGATTACTTGGCGCAGGGCGGGCTGGACGTCTTGCTGGCCAGAAACCATCTTGCCGAGGTCAAAAGAGGCTATCTGAATGACGGCCTCATCACCATAATCAAGGCGATGAATTCGTAGCACAAAGTTTCACTGAGCTTGCGGGCAAGCCGCAGCTTGGACTATAATAAAAAGAACTGGCTGGCGAGGAGGTGGCTGTTATGGAGATAAATGTTTCCCAGTTGCTCAAGGAACCCATCGGGTCATCCCGTAAATATACAATAGACGAAACGATTGATATTACCGGAGACGGACGCGAGAGCCCGGTAAGCGGTGACGTCGGTCTGCTCAGGACGCAGCGCGGCGTTCTGGTCAGGGGAAAACTGCAGGCCGAGCTTGAACTCACCTGCAGTCGCTGCCTGAGTTCGTTTGATTACCCGCTGAACATCAGCTTTGAGGAGGAATACATTCAGACCATTGACGTAAACAGTGGACTGCCGCTCCAGTCTTCAGAGGAGCCCGGTTTATTCACCATTGATGAGCATCACGTGATTAATTTGAGCGAAGCAATACGTCAGTACACGCTGCTGGCGGTTCCGATGAAACCGCTGTGTCACGAGGACTGCGCCGGGCTTTGCCCGACGTGCGGACGTAATTTGAACCTTGGAGACTGCAGCTGCCTGGTAGAGACGGTTGACCCGCGCTGGTCGAAGCTGATGGGTCTGCAGTAGTACATCACAGAAAGCAAGAGGAAGTGTAAGTTATGGGAGCATTGCCGAAAAGAAAGATATCCAAAGCGCGCCGCGGCAAGCGGCGCAGCCATATGGCGTTAACACCGCCACGACTGGATTACTGCCCCCAGTGCCATAGCCCGAAGCTGCCACATCACGCCTGCCCCAGCTGTGGAACCTATGCCGGCAGAGAGATTATTGAAGTATCAGGCCCATCAACAAGGTCAGAATAAAACATTTGCCTCCGATTTGGTATGCAGTGGGAACCCATGGTAGAAGCAACTAAGGTAGCTTACGTCTTTCCCGGTCAGGGTTCGCAGTTGGTGGGTATGGGGAGTGACCTGTATGAGAACTTCGCTTCATCTAGGGCTGTTTTTCGCCAGGCAGATGAAGTGCTGGAGTTTCCCATCTCACAACTGTGCTTCGAAGGGCCTGAGGAGGAATTGCGGCTTACGATAAATGCCCAGCCGGCGATTCTGACAGCCAGCTACGCCTGTCTGGAGGCCGCCCACGAGGCTAACTCCGGTCTGCCGGAGGCTCAGTTCATGGCCGGCCACAGCCTCGGCGAATATACCGCTCTGGCCGTATCCGGGGTGTTCGATTTCAGGACCGCGGTCTATCTGGCTAGGGAGCGGGGCCGTATGATGCATGAAGCAGACACCGTGCGCCCCGGGAGCATGGCCGCGGTTATCGGCCTTGAGGAACCGGTGCTGCTTGAGGTCTGCCAGCAGACAGGAACCTGCATTGCGAACATAAATTCGCCGGGCCAGCTGGTTATAGGCGGCGATACAGATGGTGTGACCGAAGCCATGGCGCTGGCTCAAGAAAGGGGAGCCGTCCGGGTGATACCGCTGGCGGTGAGCGCTGCCTTCCACACTCCGCTGATGCAGCCCGTCATTGAAAGCATGGCGGATATCATTTCCCGGCTCGCCTTTGCCGATCCGGCTATCCCTGTCATTGCCAATACCACCGCCCAGCCCCTGACCACGGCGCAGTCAGTAAAGGAAGAGCTTGTCCAGCAGTTAAGCCACTGTGTCCAGTGGCAGCGTTCCGTCGAATACATGATCGATCAAGGAGTGACCACGTTTCTTGAAATAGGACCGGGAAAGGTGCTTGCCGGCCTGATAAAGCGGATAAACCGCGATGTCCGGACCATAAACATCGGGGATGCGCAGGCGGTAAGCAGCAGTCTGGCATAACCCAAGGAGGTAACCATGGACCTATCCGGCAAAGTAGCCATTGTAACCGGCAGTGCCCGTGGCATCGGAAGGGAGATTGCACTCAGGCTGGCCGAGGCGGGTGCCACCGTTGTGGTCAGCGACGTTGCCGATGCGGAGCCGGTAGCTGGGGAGATAAGGGAAATGGGAAGGCAGAGCCTGGCGGTGGCGGCCGATGTCACTTCCACATCTGATGTTGCCGGCCTGGTGGAAAAAGCGACCGGTGAATACAGGCGGGTAGATATTCTGGTAAACAATGCGGGCATCGCTCGCGACCAGCTTTTAATGCGGATGTCGGACGAGGACTGGGAGGCGGTGCTCAATGTGAATTTGAAGAGCGTCTTCCTGTGTACCCGCGCCGTACTGCGTCATATGGTCAGGCAGCGGTGGGGCCGCATTGTCAGCATATCCAGCATCGTGGGCATAGTGGGCAACCCCGGGCAGGCCAATTACGCCTCATCCAAGGCCGGTATCATCGGCTTTACCAAAACGCTTGCCCGCGAAGTCGGCTCGCGCGGCATTACCGTCAACGCCATTGCCCCTGGCTTCATCGTATCCAAAATGACGGAGCAGTTGAGCGAGGAGCAGAAAGGGGAGATGCTGAAGCGGATACCGCTCGGCTTTCTGGGCACGCCCCGTGACGTGGCCGAGGCGGTGGCGTTTCTGGCATCGGAAGAAGCGAGATATATCACCGGGCAGGTTCTGGGCGTGGATGGCGGACTGGGCGGGCTTTAGGACTATAAGTTTGCTGCCGGATTAAGGCTGATTATCTTTTTTCTTGCCCAGCGAGCTTATATCCGGGCGGTGCCGGAGGCCCCACTCTTTGAAACACTGCAGTACTTCCTCGTCGCTGGGCTCGTGCCAGTAGCGGTAGAAGTCGGAGACGTAGAACTGGGGCCCGAACCCGGAAACGCAGGCGACCACCCGGTTGGCCACCTTCTCCACCTTGGGCAGTGCTGTAGCCGATGCCACCGGCACGGCGACGATTATCTCGTTGGGCTGGCGGTAGCGTATCGATTCCACGGCGGCCATCATGGTATATCCGGAAGCGAGCCCGTCGTCAACGATGAGCACCGTTTTGCCCTTGACCACCGAGGGTGGTCTTTTGCCGTGGTAGAGCAAGCTGCGCTGGCGGATGTCAGTTCTCACCCGGCTCACCTGATAGTTTATCTGCTGCTGGCTCAAGTTGAATCGTTTCACCATATCCTCATTGAGTATGGTGGTACCATCGTCGGTCACGGCGCCAAAACCGCCCTCGGGGCTGAGGGGCAGGGGGATTTTGCGGGAAATGATGATGTTGAAGTCGGCATTGAGTGCCAGCGCTACCCCCAGCCCGACCAGTACCCCGCCATTGGGGATTGCCAGCACCACAGCGGAACGGTTCCGGTACTCGGCCAGCCTGAGAGCCAGTTGCCGCCCGGCATCATAACGGTTCTCAAAAATCGGCTGCTGCCTGGTAAGACGCACGCTCATCTTTTTAAGCCTCGGTTCTCAACTGATTAGCCTGAACTCGTTCACATCCACCAGTCCCCGGTCGGTGAGCTTGAGTTCGGGAATGACGGGCAGAGCGAGGAAAGAGAGGGTGGCGAAGGGCGAGGGGATCCTGGCGCCGAGTTCTCTGGCGGCCTGGTCCAGCTTGCCCAGCTGGGCAACTACGTTTTCCAATGGTTCAGCGGAGAGCAGTCCGGCAATGGACAGCCCCAGACTGGCCAGCACCTTGCCCTCTGCCACCGCCGCCAGCCCGCCCTGAAGGCGCTCGATCTCCCGAATCGCCATCAGTATATCTTCGTCGCTCGTCCCAACGGCGACGATGTTGTGCGAATCATGGGCCACGGAGGAAGCCAGAGCCCCCTTCTTCAGCCCGAAGCCGACCACCATTCCCAGCCCGATGTGGCCGGTCGCCCGGTGCCTTTCCGCCACCGCCAGCTTCAGGATGTCCCGTTCAGTGTCGGGGATAACCTGGCCGTTTACCGTTTTGACCTTTAGGTAGCGTTTCCGGGTTACGATCTGACCCGGCACCACTTCGATAACGGGCAGTTCTTCTGATGTAGCCATCAATCTCAATTTTCCGGCATCAAATGGTTTGATGTTTATCGTTCCGGTTACGGCGCGATTGTCCACCTGCGGCAGTGAAAACAAAGGCTTTCCCTCTCTGGCGACCGGGCGGCCGCGATAGAAGACCGTGTGCACCGACAGGTTATCCAAATCATCAAGCAGCAGGATATTGGCGAAGTAGCCGGGGGCGATGGCACCCAGGCTATCAAGGCAAAAATACCCGGCGGCGTTTATGGTAGCTAGCTGGATGGCCCGCACCGGCTCAAGGCCGAGCCTGATCGCCTTGCGTACCACGGCATCGATATCTCCATCGTGCAGCAGGTCATAGGCGCTGCGGTCGTCAACCACGAAAAGGCATCTTTTATAGGTCTTATCGGTGACCAGCGGCAGCAGGGCCTCTAGGTTCTTTTCCGCAGAGCCTTCCCGTATCATGACATGCATGCCTTTTTCCAGCTTCTCCTTGGCCTCTTCCAGGGTTACCGATTCGTGGTCTGACCCTATGCCGGCGGCAATGTAGGCATTGAGGTCTTTTCCCCTGACGCCGGGGGCGTGTCCATCAATAATCTTTCCCCGGCTTAAAGCAATTTTGCGTAGCACCGTGTCCTCGCCGTGGATGACGCCGGGGAAGTTCATTACCTCCCCCAGCCCGATGGTCTCCCGCCAGCGCAATATCTGGCGAACCTCCTCGGGGCTGATAGCGGCACCTGACGTCTCAAGGTGGGTCGCGGGTACACAGGACGGTGCCATCAGGAACAGGTCAAGGGGCAGCTTGCGGACGCAGTCAAGCACGTAACGCATCCCATCCAGACCGCAGACATTGGCGATTTCATGCAGGTCAGTAACGATGGCCGAGGTGCCCCGTGGTACCACCGCCTGCACGTACTGGCCAACGTCAAGCATTGAGCTTTCCAGGTGAACGTGGCCATCGATGAAGCCTGGGGCAAGGTATCTGCCGGAGACGTCTATGGTTTGCCTTGCCTCGCGGTAGTCTCCGACACCGGCGATGCGGTCGCCGCAGATAGCGACATTTCCCGAGGTGACCTCTCCGGTGAAGGTGTTTACCACTTTGCCATTGGCGAGAATAAGGTCGGCCGGCCGGTCTCCTCTGGCTGCTGCGATCAGCTTAGCTTGCCTGGCGGTCATTATGCTTTGTCCTCCAGGTAGCAGATATCGGGCAGGTTGCGAAATTTCTGGTTCGCGTCCAGCCCGTAACCGACGAGGAACTTATTGGGCACGGTAAAACCGATGTAGTCAATGTCCACCGGGACCTTTCGCCGTGAGGGCTTGTTAGTGAGGGCGCAGAGCTTCATCGAAGCTGGCTTGCGCCGGTGCAGGTAAGCAAGGAGGAAGGCGGTGGTAAGGCCGGTATCCACAATATCCTCCACGACCAGCACATGCCGGTCACGTACCGGCGTCTCCAGCTTCTTCATCACTTTGATTTTGCCTGAGGTCTGCGTGCTGCTGCCATAGCTGGACAGACCGATGAAGTCGATCTCAAGCGGAAAATCAAGGTGGCGGATAAGATCGGCGAGGAAGACAAACGAACCCCTGAGAATGCCCAGCAGAAGAGGATTTTTGTTGCGGTAATCTTGGCTGATTTCGGAAGCGAGGCGCCTGACAGCGGTCTCGATCTCTTTACGGTCGAGAAGAACGCGGAGCTCTGTTCTGGAATTCATCTCTGGTTGAGATTATAAACCTAACCTGGTTGACTGTCCACTGTGAATCGGCAGGTCGGTTGGGCGTTTGTTTTGACCTGACATAATCTGGTGCCGGTTTGATATGTCAGCCCTCACTCTGTAGCCGTCAGTTAGCGTTTAAAGGAGAAAAGTCATGCCGCTCTAGCGTCGGCCTCTTACCACGAAGAATAGGACAATCAGGATAACAATGACGACAATTCCAACCCAAGTCAACACTGACATTGATAACTCCCCTCCTTTCAACTGGAAATCAGGAAGTCTTAATCATATTACGTTACCAGACTGCAGTCTTTCAGAATGATATTTCTTTCATAGCCGACATACATGCCCTGTACTGTTGTCGTTTGCCCTTCCGTCAGGCGCGATAAAGGCGCACTGTCTTCGCGACTGAAGGTGCAGCGTACCTGCCAGGACGGAGGTTTACCCGCACCTCCCAGCAGAATGTAGAAAATATCCAGATTATCTCTGGCGAATACTTTATCCACGGTTCCGGTTACCTGAAGCGTTTTATTCAATAGCTTGTTATTTGAACCTGCCTTATCCGATTTGAAGGCGGCATTCAACTCGGCAACGGTCACGCTAATGATTCCTGTGGCTGATTCAGGTTCCAAGGCTGGGACAGCCACCGGTTCCGGCTCCGGTTCTGGTACGGCCTCTTCTTCGGCCTCGATTTCCGCTACCGGCTCTTCAACTGTTTCTGCCTCTGGCTCCGGTGCCGGTTCTGGTTCCGGTTCTGCTTCCGGTACAGATAACTTCTCTGCTTCAGCTTCCGGTTCTTTCTCCTCAATGGCCTCGGATTCTGGTTCGGGCGGTGGCGCAGGCTCTTTCTCTACCTCCGTTTCCTCTTTGGCTTCTGCTACCGTCTCAGGTGGAGTTGGGGTCTCGGGCTCCATTTCCAGCTCAGGTTCCGGTGTTGGCGGTGGCGTTTCTGGTTTCGGTGTCGGTGGCGGTACTGGTTCCGGTTCGGCTTCAGTTACGGGCGCTGGCTCCGGCTCATATTCTATATCCGGCCTCTCCTTATATGCTCTCTCCTCCTGTATTTCCCGGAAAGTCTTGGGTATTTTCTTGAAACCACCGGAAAGAAGCGGATGCCCACACCACTGGCAGGCCCAGTCTTCTGTCCTCAGTGTCTCCCGACCACAATTAGGACATTTTGGCATATATAAACCTCTTTTTCACAGATTATACCATATTATATTCGGATGTAAACTAGTGGCCTGCTCTAGACTTTTGGCATATAGCTGCGATTTGCTTCCGCCGTGTCAATTTGTAATATTTTTGAAATGGCATCAGGCGTAATGGCCGCTTTGCCGAGCCTTTTCGGGTAAAAATTATCAATAATCGACCTGAAGATAAGGCCAAAGGTATTGACAGAAGCCAGGGAAAGTGTTAGAAATATATAACGTTAGAAATAATTAACTACGGAGCGGTTGGATGAGGACGAAGAAAATATTCTGGTCGGTCGCCATAATGGCCCTTGTGGTGGCGGTTATTCTCATAGCAGTGGAGGCTTACTACGTGGTGGTGGCCTTTGTGGTCGGGCTTTTGCTTCTGGGCCACCGTGAGCTGTGGTCATTGCTCAGAAGACGGAAAATGCCACCGATTGATGAACGGGTGAGGGAAAATACAGGCAAATCGGTGCGCAATGGTTTTATCTTTTTTGCGGTGACTACAGCATTCCTGATGCTGCCCTTCAGCGTCAGGCTGGTTGAGGGGCCGGATACGGTGCAGGTTCTGGGTGCTTTGTTCATCGCCGCCGGAGTCGTGTATCTGTTCTCCTATCTTTACTACGACCGTGTATGTCCACGGCTGAGTGAAGGGAGTTTAAAATTATTCAAGACCTTTCTGCTGGTAGCGGGTATATCGCTCGGTGCGGCAATAATAAGCATCTTCCTGCACAATGCCATTTATGCTCTGATTATGCACTTCTGGGGCGCCGATTTCGAGGAACCGGTCTTCTTTATCATTGCCACCATCGTATGCCCGCTGGGTCTCGCTGTGGGGATTATCGGCAGTCTGGTGATATTTTTCCAGGGACTGTTCCGCAAAACCTCTTGAAAAGGACAGACATACATTTCCGTAATAAAGCTAATTATGCCACTGGTTGGTTTACGATGAAAACCAGGATCAGGGAATATCGGACGAGACTTAATCTGACCCAGGAGAAACTGGCCGAGATGGTCGGTGTGCGGCGGGAGACCATAATTTTTCTGGAGCAGGGCCGGTACAATCCATCGCTGCGGCTGGCACACAATGTGGCCCGGGCACTGCAGACCACGGTTGAGGAATTGTTCATCTTCGAGGATATAGAGCGCGCCGAAGATTGAAGTGCGCTTTATTTTATTGGCAATCCCTGAATGCTCCCTATTGACAGCACTATCATCTTGGTATACCCTTATGCTTAAAGCAAAAGTGCAGGAGGAAACGATGGAGAAATCATCTACCGGTCTTGATGAAAATGTTGCCGGATTACTGTGCTATGTACTCGGGTGGGTGAGCGGGTTGGTCTTTATACTTATCGAGCAGCAAAGCAAGTTCGTGCGCTACCACGCCATGCAGTCGATTTACATTTTTGGAGCCATTACCGTAGTGGCCATCGTGATAGGCTGGATACCCGGTATCGGCATAGTGATTTCGAGCATTATCTGGCTGATTGGACTGGCCCTGTGGATATTCCTCATGATACGGGCCTACCAGGGAGCAAAGCCCAAGGTGCTCTGGGCGGGCGACCTGGCCGAGAAGTGGGTGCAGAAAAAGGGCGATTAAGCCACCGGACAGTTTGAAAAATAAAGAAAGGAGGGAGGGGAAAAGCCACCTCCCTTCTTTTTGGCAGTCTTGATTATTCAAGAGGCTCAATCTACCTGCTTGAAACGGCTCTGCGGTGCCCCGCATATCGGGCATTTGTCTGGGGCGGCGCCTTCAACCGTATAGCCGCAGACCTGACAGACGAAAAAGGGCTTGTCTTCCAGTTGCTGACTTCCTTCAAGCGCCTGCAGTGCCTTTTCATACAGCGTGTGGTGGATTTTCTCCACCTTGTTGGCATAGTCGAAGGTTACTTCCGCTCTCTTCACGCCTTCTGATTTGGCCTGCTCGATGAACTCCGGGTACATCTTGGTGAATTCATAGTGCTCGCCGCCGATTGCTTCCTTCAGGTTTTCTTCGGTGGATTTTATGTTGCCCATGGTGCTGAAGTGGTTGCGGGCGTGTACTGTCTCGGCTTCGGCGATGGCCCGGAACAGCCTGGCGACCTGCGGGTGCCCGTCTTTCTCCGCCTTCTCGGCAAAGAACAGGTAACGCCGGTTGGCCTGACTCTCACCGGCAAACGCCGCCCCCAGATTTTCCTGTGTATTGCCCATTTATTGAACCTCCTTGTTCACTCTCTTTCAATGTGTACATTTAAAATTATATCATTTCATAAATTTTAACAAAAGAAAAAGGGAACACAGGAGAGGCTGTCAGCGGCCAGTCAAATCTGTGTTCCGAGCTTGACAGGAACGAAACGGCTTGGGTAAAGTGTTCTTTAATGCAGTTTGATTTGGGTTGAGAAAGGAGGGGAATTATGGCATCTAAAGTCTTTGCGCTGGTGAGCAGCGGCGACCGGGAGGCGGCACTTGAGGTGGGGCTGGTCTATCCGCTCAATGCCGCCAAAAAGGGCTGGATGGATGAGGTAAAGGTCATCTTCTTCGGCCCTTCCGAGAGGGTGGCGGCCAATGACGTGGAAGTGCAGGGGAGGGTAAAGGAACTGCTTGAGGCCGGCGTTGAGGTGCTGGCGTGCAAATGGTGCGCCGACCGCATGGGCATCACCGGGAAACTGGAAGCCGCTGGCATCAAGGTGGTCTACGTCGGCTCGATAATATCCGACCTTCTGAAAGAAGGCTGGGCATCGCTGACCTTTTAATTATTTTACTGGAGGTGATAACGATGGAAACTTTGGAAGGAATCAAAACGAGGCAGAGCATTCGCGGTTTCAAGCCCACCCCCATCCCCAAAGACATGATAAATAAAATTTTGGAGGCGGTGAGCAATACCCCCTCTTACACCAACACCCAGCCCTGGGAGGTGGCGGTGGTCTGTGGCAAGAAGAAGGACGAGCTGAGTAAGGTCATTTTTGAGCTGGCCAGGGCAAAGGCGCCGACCCACCCTGATCTGCCTATGCCCAAAGGCTGGCCAGCGGCGCATGATGCCCGGGCCCATGAGCATGGCGCCCGTCGGCTGGACACGCTGGGTATCGAGAGGGGGGATGAGGAGGGGAGAGAGAGATTGCGCCTGATGAACTTTGAGTTTTACGGCGCGCCCTGTGCCGTCTTCCTCTTTATCGACGGCTCGCTGGGAGAGTGGTCGACATTCGATATGGGGCTGTTTGCCCAGAACTTTATTCTGGCGGCGCACTCGCTGGGCGTGGAGAGCGTGCTGCAGGCTTCGGTGACCAACTACGCACCGGAAATAAAGAAGTTTTTGGGTATTCCCGAGAGCAAGAAGCTGGTCATCGGCATCTCGCTGGGCTACCCCGACGAGAAAGCGAAATTAAATAACTACCGCAGCATAAAGCAAAAGCCGGAAGAGTTTACCAAGTGGTATGAGTAGGGAAGTAGAAAGAGGGGGCGAAAGCCCCCTCTTCGCTTTATACTAATCCCCCCTTATCAACCTCTCCCCGTACTCCAGTAAAACTTTAGTTCGTTCCGGGAGAGTTTTTTTTGTCTCCAGGTATTTTTTCAAAGCGTCTAAAGGGGTGATTTCCTCGGCGGTGAACTGACCGAGGCGAAGGCGTGCCTCACGCACTGTCTCCCGCGCTACGGTGGCAAAATGGGCCTCCTCCAGCGCCGCCCTGATGTCAGCGTCACGTAATTGGCCCTCCAGCGATGACGGCAAAGTGATGTTCAGCCTTAGGATGGCCTCCTTTATTTTCTCTCCCTGCGCTGCAATCGCCCGGAGCACGGTGGCGGCGGGGTCAGTGTCCTCAGGCCCCAGCGCAGCCTCAATGGTCAGAAAGCGGCGGCCTTCTACCGGGTGGAACTCGAAAGATACCGGCCGCTGCCCGCCGGATTTTTCCGGCGCTATCTCCACCAGATAAAAGCCCTTTTCATCTTTCTCATCGCCGAAATCCAAACGCGAGAGGCTACCGGCATAGACGGTGGGGGGACTTTCGGACAGGACCTGGTGGCGATGGATATGCCCCAGGGCGATGTAGTCGAAGGCGGGGTTGGCCACGTTGCTCAAAAGAAGCACGTGCTCCTGCCCGATGGTCATCTGCTTCTCCGTTCCTATCTGGGCGCCGGCAACCCAGACGTGGGCGGCGAGGATGGCAGGCAACCTGGGGTCGAGTTTGGAGACGTGAAGCTCGATGGCCCCGGTCAGCGCCTTTTGCAGCCTTTCCTTCATCTGCTCGAAGTCGAGGTTCTTTGTGTCCTCGCGGCTGAGCAGGGCGCTGCGCCTCAGCCAGGGGAGGGAGGCTATTTGTACCGTGCCGCTGCGGGTGGGGATTTTAAAGATCTCGGGGCGGTTGGAGACAAATACGTTTTTCACGGCCAGCGTATCGAAAATCTCGGTGCTGGTGGCCCGGCCGATGGCGTTGGGCAGGTCGTGGTTGCCCACGAGCAAAAATACGGGGATGTCGTTCGAGGAAAGGCGGTTGATACGCCTGGCAAACTCGCGCTGCTGGGTCTGGGTGGGCTCGCGGGTCTTGTAGGCGTCCCCGCAGAAGATGACCAGATCTACCGCATTCTCTATGGCGTAATCAACAACTTTGTCCAGAGAGGCCAGAAAATCGAGCAGGCGTGTGGAAAGCCCGGTGGCCGGGTCGGTGCGTCCGTAGGTCTCGACACCGAGGTGCAGGTCAGCGAAATCCTATCCCCCTGTGTCCCCCTTCCCTTTAGCAAAGTGAAGGGGGATTTATTTTTGGAAGAGGGGCGAAGCCCCTCTTAAACACCTACTTTCCCTCTTCTTTCCATATCTGGCCGCCCTCCGGCAGCACAAATAGGTCCTCGCCGGCGAGCTTGGCGGCCAGCGTCTCTTTAAGCGCGGCGATGGGCACCCTTATCTGGTTCATGGAATCGCGCTCACGGATGGTAACCTGCTTATCCTCCAGAGACTGGAAGTCAATGGTGACGCAGTACGGCGTGCCGACCTCGTCCTGGCGGCGATAGCGTCGCCCGATGCTCTGGGTGTCATCGTAGTGGACCATCCAGCACGGCCGCAGGTCATCATATACCTCTCTGGCCGCCTTCGCCAGGTTCTCCTTCTTGCTCAGCGGCAGCACCGCCACCTTATACGGTGCGAGGGATGGGTGTAAATGGAGCACGGCCCGCAGCTCGCCCTGGGCGATTTCCTCACCGTAGGCATCGCAGAGAAAGGCCAGCACGGAGCGGTCCACGCCCGCCGAAGGCTCAATGATATACGGGACGATGTGCTCGTTGGACTCCTCGTCGAAATAGGTCATCTCTTTGCCGCTGTGCTTGGCGTGCTGCGCCAGGTCGTAGTCGCCGCGATTGGCGATGCCCTCAAGCTCCGACCAGCCCATGGGGAAATTGTAGTCGATGTCGTAGCACTTCTTGGCATAGTGGGCCAGCTCCTCTTTGCTGTGGGGACGCAGGCGGAGGTTCTCCTCCCTGATGCCGAGGCTCAGGTACCACTGGCGTCTCTCTTCAAGCCAGTAATCGAACCACTTGTCCGCCGTCTCCGGCGGGACGAAATATTCGATTTCCATCTGCTCGAACTCACGGCTGCGGAAGATAAAGTTGCCGGTTGTAATCTCATTGCGGAAAGCCTTGCCAATCTGGGCGATGCCGAAGGGCAGCCGTTTCCGCGTCGTGGTGAGCACGTTCTGAAAATTGACGAAGATGCCCTGGGCGGTCTCCGGCCGTAGGTAGACCACATTGGCCTCCTCCTCCAGCGGCCCCATAAAGGTCTTGAACATCAGGTTGAAGAGGTGCGGCTCGGTCAGGTCCCCGCCGCAGGAAGGGCAGCGGTTATCAGCGACCTCATCGCTGCGCCACCTCAGATGGCAGCTTTTGCACTCCACCAGAGGGTCGGCGAACTGCTCCAGGTGGCCGCTGGCCGCCCACGTCTGAGGGTGCATCAGGATGCTGGCGTCCAGCCCCACCATGTCATCGCGCCCCTGAACGATATTGCGCCACCAGGCCTGTTTCACATTCTGCTTTAATTCCACCCCCAGCGGCCCGTAATCCCAGCAGCTTGACAGCCCGCCGTAGATTTCGCTGCTGGGAAAAATGAAACCCCTTCGCTGGCTGAGCGAGACAATCTTCTCCATGGTGACGCTGCCCGGTGTTTTTTCTGCCATTAACCGTACCCCTTAATCTTTGCCGTATGGTAAATTATCATTTCCTTGCCAGGGCCTGCTGCACGGCGAGAAAGAAGAGTGCTCCCAGGATGATACCTCCGAGGCCCATGACAATAAGAGCGAATACCCATAAGGGCATGAGGTATATCCCGTACGAATTGTAGCTGAAAACGGTCAGCATTGCAAAGGTAAGGACGAGTTGCGGAAGGGCGACCATATTGCCCATGAGCAGGAGCATCGTCTCGGCGCGTTTATTCACGGTCTGCGGAAAGCGGTTTCCCAGCCTGTTTATGCCTATAACAATGGCGGCACCGAGGCCGGTTAGCAGGAACTGGGGCACCAGCAGCCAGGCAGTGGCGATACCGCGGCTGAGCCATCGGTCGGGCAGGCCATCACGGAAATGATAGGCTATCTCATCTGGGAGGCGGGGATAAAAATAGACGGCGAGGCCAAGGGAAAGGAGCAGTAAGATAAGAGGGAGAGAAACATATCTCCAGCGGAAACGCATCATTTTATTTTACGTGGACGCCCACGCTTTTTCCACCCCAGTATCTGGAGCAGATAACCGACTGCCGTCTCCTCGAGTCCGGGATGGCGCAGCGACAGATCAGGATTGATATGGTAGTGATTGCGCCTCCCTTTGTGCTCCTTGCTGATGTAACCGGCTTGAAAAAGGTCGGCGATTATCTTGCGGGTGGCTCTTTCGGTAATGCCGACAGCACCGGAAAGCTCCAGGGCGGTCATCCAGGGGTGGAGCGAAATGTAGCTGAGGACGATAGCGTGGTTGGTTAAAAAAGTCCATTCAGACATCGCCAATAAATAAAGAGAAGTGAACCATAAATCATCATTATTACATCACGACCGCAAAAAACTGTCTTCTTTTATAACACAGTTGACCCGGGTAATGCAACCCCTTTCCTTCTTAGTGTGCTTGGAAGATAAATTTTATGAGTCGACCGGTCCATCGCGCTGCTGTGCCAGTGGTGACAGAAAGGAATTGATACAAAATAAAGGCCCAGCATATTGACAAACTGTAAAGATTGTTTTATAATACGTGAATAAAACATCATCATTTATAATTCATCATTAATACTACATTATTATAGCACAGGAATCAAGGGAAATACTTAAAAAACAAGGAGGCCTGAAGATGTTCTGGAGGAAAAAGAAAATTGCGGCGGCTCCCGCTGAGGTAGCTACCACGGGAACCGGTACCGCGGCTATGGCTGATACCGCGGCGGTAAAAAAAGAGGAAAGGTTGCCCGGTCCAAAGCCGATTCCTGAATTATTGGGTAACCATCTCATCAAGAAAATGGGTAAAGAGGCAGCCTGGGTATGGAGATTGTCGGCGGTGACGCGGCCAAGGGCTGGTGGGGAGAAGGGGTTTGACGTCAGGATTTTCTCTGATTATGAGGCATCGGACAAGCAGTTTAAGATAAAAGACTACACCACACTTGACCAGCACCCTAAGCTGGTACTTTTCGAAGGCTGGTTCGACAAGGAAGCCAAAATGGTGGAGCTTGAGGAAAAGAGGGTTATACCCAAAGTCACCATTTACGCGGAAAAGGAAATCAGACAGCAGGTCGAAGCGCTAACCGAAAAGGAGAGCAAAATCCATTACTACCTGAGCGCCAGCCCGGCGTCGGGCGGCCCGCTGGGAAGGGGTGCCGCACTGGTCGAGCTTAATCCTGAATATCCGGCAAAGGGACATAAGAAATATATAGTGAGCGCAGTTTCCGTGGACGGAACAGAGCTGGCGGGAAAGGGCATCAAGATGTTTGATACCAACGACCCTAAATATGTAGCTCGGTGGGTCAAGGAACGTCATTTCAAAGCTTCGTGATACTGGATGGAAACAGGCAGGCAGACGGAAAAACAAGGAGGTGACACTGTAATGGCCAAAAAACCGAGCAAGCCAGGTGGTGGCGCCAGCAAACCGCCCTTTGGCAACAAGAAGTAAAATTAGGATTGGCGAAACTGAGAGGTGGGAGGGGGTAAGGCTTCTCTCACCTTTTTTAAAAGATTTTTATATTTCTAGCGTAGAAATATAGCGTAGAACTTCTGGGAAATCAATTTAAGAAAGGAAACGAAATAAAATAAGATGATAATTACAAAGGATAAGGCAAAATGCTGGCTGTCAGATGTTCGGGAAGATAAGTTCTTCCGGTGCCATAGTGGCGAGATGTTAAGGAATTTAAAGGAACTGAGTGCCGCTTTGGCGAACATGTCTCAAGAAACGTATCAACATCATGTCAGCAAGGACAGGAACGATTTCAGCACCTGGATTCGGGATGTAATTGGTGACGTAACCTTGGCCAATCAATTGCAGAAAGTAACCTCGCAGGCTGGCGCTATCAGCCGGGTGACAGAGAGAATAAGATTGCTGGGGCAAAAAATATAATCCCACGTATCGGCTGTTTGATCCCCCATCAAGCCTGGATTCCGTTATCCGCCCGATCCGCTTTGTAATGCTCAGACGAATGATTTTGGCCGGCGCACCGTCAGGACGGCCGGGATGGCTATGGCGTACAGGGACACCATGATGATGAATGCCCAGTGATAGGTAGCCATGGCGTCATACATATAGCCGCCAAAAAAGGGACCGGCGGCAACGCCGATGGCCTGAGCTAGGGATATCATGCCGAGGATGGCCCCAAAGGAAGCCAGACCAAAATTACGATTGACCAACATCGACATGGTGGGCAGCCAGCCCCCGGCCCCCAGCCCGAAAACAATCGCGTAAAGCCAAATTATTGCTGGAGGCGCTCCCGGTCTTATCAGTATGAGAACAACAGTAGCGGTGGCCAGGAGAACAATGCTGAGGGCACAGGCGTATTTCGCCTTTATAATATCGCATAGCCAGCCGAAAAAGAATTTGCCGACGGCGCTGCCCAGGCCGAGGCCGGTAACGGAACTGGTGGCCAGCGCCAGAGAGAACCCTTTATCCTGAAGGTGAGGCACTTGGTTCTGGAGGACGCCCATTGAGCTGAAGCCGCTGATTAGGAAGGTAAGGCATAGAAACCAGAACGCGGAGGTGCCCAGCGCTATTTTCAAGCTGAGGCCCTGTCTGGAGAGACGTAATGTCTCTACTCTAGCATTATCATCATCGTCGACAATGCCGTCGGGGTGGAGCCCCATATCTGATGGTCTTGTCCTGACCACGAATATAGCGAGTGGAATGAGAGCCATGTTAAACAGCCCCAGAGCGGCATAAGATACCTGCCGGCCAAAGGTGGGAATAAGGAAGCTCCCCACGAGCGGCGCCAGCAGCAGGATGCCTAGCCCGATGCCGGTAGACATGATGCCAATGGCGGTGCCGCGGCGCCTGACGAACCAGTTGGAGACCATGGCACTGGTTGATACTTGGCCGATGGCGGAATGGCCGATGCCGATGAAAAAGTAAGCGGTGTAAAGATGCCACAGGCCCTGTAAGGCGTAAAGTGAGATAAAACCCAGGCTGGCAAGCAGAGAGCCGCTTGTGATAACTTCCCTCACTCCGTAGCGGTCAACCAGCCAGCCGACCACCGGTGCGGCGAGGCCGGTGAGCAGATAGTAAATGGTGAAGGCGAGCATAATCTCGCCCCTGCCCCAGCCAAAACCAGTTTGCAGGTTGGTGACAAAAAGGCTGAACACACCCACGCCGCTGCCGGAAAAAAGGCCCAGACAAAATACTGAAATCGCCAGTATCCAGTAGCCGTGAAAGATCTTGGATTTGCTGTCGGCCGTTGTTTTTCCTGAATTGCTCACGTATTCGCTAAAGTTCCAATCAGCTCTGCTATCTATTTAATTTATTTCTGAGACGGCGCTGACACAGGCGACGGCGTATTCCTTGGAGTGGGAAAGGCTAACTGCAATCTCCCTGATACCCAGTTCGACTGCTTTGCTCTGCGCCCTTCCATACAGGTTAACCCGCGGCTGACCGCTGGAAAGGGACAGGGTCTCGATTTCCCGCCAGCCAGCACCGTTTCTGCCTGTGCCCAGGAGTTTCATAACCGCCTCCTTGCCGGCAAAGCGGGCTGCCAGCGACGATGGCTTATGGCGGTAAGCCGCAAGCTCTGCTTCAGTGTAGACTCGTCTGAGAAACTTATCGCCCCAGCGCTCTACCGCCTCTTTAATACGACCGATTTCAATGATATCGACGCCGATGTAATGCGACATGGCAACCTCACCCGGCAGAACCGGTTAATTCCTCAAGCAGGCCGGAACAGAGGTTATTCAGCAATGCGGAAAGCCTCTTGGTGGGCAGGCTGCTGAAAAGGGGGGTCACGGATATATGGCCGTGGTCCACGGCCCAGACGTCCGTTTTCCGGTCCCGACTGCCGTCCTGTCGCTGCCGCACCAGCCAGTAGTAATTCCGCTTGCCATCACTTCCTTCGGTGACAGTGTTGATATGGCTCTCGTTGGCCAGCCTGGTGATCTGGATACGGTTTATTCTGGCTAGCGGCACGTTGGGCACATTGACGTTGAGAAATAAGTTATTAGGTGACGGGCTGGCTTTGATTCGCCCCGCCAGCAGGGTGGCCAGCCTGGCTGCGGTCTGGAAACTGACTTCACTGTCCCGTTGGCTGGAAACGGCGAGGGCGGGATGGCCGTGCAAATAGCCTTGAAGGGCGGCGCTTACCGTTCCCGAGATATAAATATCATCCCCCAGGTTCATCCCCCAGTTTATGCCGGAAACGACGAGGTCGATCTTGCCCCGAATAAGGCTGCCCAGTGCCAGCAGGACGCTGTCCGATGGCGTCCCTTCAACGGCGTATGTCTCCACACCGGGGACCACCGCATTGACCCGTCTTATCCGCAGCGGTTCCCAGAGTGTCACCGCGGTACCGGCAGCGCTCTGTTCCCTATCTGGAGCAACGACCACAACCTCGGCGATGCTGATCAGTTCCCGTACCAGTATCCACAGGCCGTCAGCGAAGATACCGTCGTCATTGGTTACCAGAATCTTCATGGGGAGTCTTTAAGAGTTTATCACAGTGGGAAATTCAACGGCAAACGCCCCGATACGCAAAGTATCCGATTGTGCGGGTTGTACTTGTTGATTGCTTACCCGTGTGGTAACATAATTGTAGGCAGATACAACAGGGGTGCGGTTGTGTGCCACCCCTAGCTATTATTTAAATAATATCACCTGAAAGTTCATTTTAATTATCTAAGCGTGGAGAACAAGATAAACCTGACCATAAATGGAAAAGAGGTAACTGGTCGTCCCGGCATGACTATCCTAGAGGTGGCCAGGGATAACGGCATCGATATTCCGACCCTCTGCTATATCCAGGACTTGCCGCCCATTGGCGCCTGCCGGCTTTGCGTCGTTGAAGTGGAAGGCTCACGGACGCTGGTCGGCTCCTGCCATACCCCGGTTGCTGAGGGTATGGCCATACAGACCCACTCACCAAAAGTGATCGCCACGCGCAAGGTACTGGTCGAGCTGATGCTGGCCAGCCACCCTGATGCCTGCCTTATCTGCGATAAGGCCAATATCTGCGAGCTGCGGCGGATTGCTGCTGACCTTGAGATAGGGCTGCCGCGCTTCCGCACCCGGAAGCACTACTTTCCGGTCGAGGATGAGAACACCGATATGGTTCGCGATATGTCCAAGTGCGTGCAGTGCCGGCGCTGCGTAATCGCCTGTAAAAGCAAGGGCGACGAACCGCTTTTCGGCATGGCATATCGTGGTTTTGACAGCAAGGTGATTCACGGCTATGACCAGCCGTTAGGCAGCGAAGCCTGCGAGGACTGTGACGCCTGTATTGATATATGCCCGTCGGGGGCGCTGAGAAAGCCGAGGAGGGCGGGAGAAGAGAGAGCGGCTAAAGCGCTTATTATCAAAGGCTGAGCTATCGGAGATGGTGAAATGGCGGGAAAAGGAGTCATAACACCGCAGAAAGACCGGTCTGACCTTATAGTTCGCCTGCAAGAGGCGCAGCAGCGGTACGGATATGTGCCGGAAGAGGTTATCCGGGCGCTGGCCGATTCACTGAATATCCCGGTCCACGAGGTCTATGGCGTCGCCAGCTTCTATTCCTTTCTTTCCACGAGGCCACTGGGCAGAAACGTTATCCGGGTCTGCAAGAGCCTGCCCTGCTACCTGAAGAGCGCAGAAATGATAATGGAGGCAGTGCAGAAAGAACTGGGCATCGGTCTTGGTGAAACGACGCCAGACGGCAGGTTCACCTTCCAGTTGACCAACTGCATTGGCCTCTGCGACCATGCCCCGGCCATGCTGATAAATCAGGACACTCACGTTGACCTGACGCCGGAGAAGATAAAGCAAATTTTGAAATCATACCAGTAGTTGAGGAGGCGAGTTCGTGCCGCAGAAGCGGGTGGTGCTGAAAAACTGCGAGGTAATCGACCCTAAGCGAATTGACAGCCATCTGGAAAGTGGGGGATTCAAAGCCCTGTCGAAAGCCCGCGGTGAGATGACACCGGAGCAGATAACCAACGAGGTAAAGGCTTCCGGGCTGAGGGGTCGGGGTGGAGCCGGTTTTCCCTGCGGCATCAAGTGGGATGGTGCCCGCACCGCGCCCGGCGCAAATAAGTATGTTATCTGCAACGCCGACGAAGGCGAGGTGGGCACGTTCAAGGACCGTTACATCCTGGAAAAAGACCCTTTCACGCTCATCGAAGGGATACTCATTGCCGGGCAAGCCATCGGCGCGAAACAGGGCTATATTTACCTCCGTGCCGAATACCACTATCTCCTAGACCATCTGCAGAGCGCTATCGATCAGGCGAAACAAAAGGGATTTCTCAATGGTTTCAGCCTGGAAATCCGTGAGGGCGTCGGAGCCTACATTTGCGGCGAGGAGTCGGCGCTGATGGACTCCATCGAGGGGAAAAGGGGGGAAGCGCGTTATCGGCCTCCCTTCCCCACCACCTCCGGCCTCTGGGGCCAGCCGACCATCATCAATAATGTGGAAACACTGATGAATATCCCGCCGATTATCCTTAACGGCGCCGACTGGTTCAGCCAGATGGGTACGGAGAGAAGTAAAGGCACCAAGGTCTTTTCCGTTAGCGGAGATGTGGCCAGGCCCGGCGTGTACGAGATAGTGCTGGGCAGCCCGCTGCGGGAACTGGTGGAGGAGCTGGCCATGGCGAAGGACGTCAAAATGGTACAGATTGGCGGGGCCACGGGCAGGATATTGCCTTACGACAAGTTAGATACCCCCCTGGCCTTTGAGGCGGTGCTGGGGGCGGGTGCGGTCACCGTCTACAACGAAAGCCGTGACGTAATCGATATTGTTCATCGGACCATGGAGTTTCTGGCCGAGGAGTCCTGCGGCAAGTGTACCCCATGCCGTCAGGGAACCGAGGTGATGGCCGAGGTGCTGGATAAATTCCACAAAGGCGAAGGCTCTTTGAAAGAACTGCAGAATCTGGAAGCCTTGTCCAGCGCCATGATGTTATCTTCCCTGTGCGGTCTGGGGCAGGCGGCCCCCAATGCGGTGATGGACAGCCTGCAGTACTTCCGAAATGATTACGAGAGCCGGGTCGCCAAGTAAGGAGGGACAAGGATGAAGACGATTACCAGCAGTAAACCGGTCGAAGAGGTGATGGGCTACCTTGAGAAGTGCCAGAAGGTATATATCATCGGCTGCGGCACCTGTGCCACCATGTGCCATACCGGCGGGAAATCAGAGGTTCTGGGGATGAAAGAAAAACTCGAAGGCAGTGGCAAGAAGGTCACCGGCTGGATGATAATTCCCACTGCCTGCGACGAACTGACCAAATACGCGTTGGAGGAGGAAGCGGAGCGGATAAAAGAGGCTGACTGCGTGCTGGCCATGACCTGCGCCGTCGGCGTGCAGACCATAGCCCTGCACTTGAAGGATAAAAAGCCGGTATATCCGGCACTGAATACCCTGTTTATCGGCATGGAGGACAGCCCGGGACATTTCACCGAGGTGTGCCTGCAGTGCGGCAGTTGCGTGCTGGGGCGCACCGCCGCCATCTGCCCGCTGGTGCGTTGCTCCAAGAGCCTGCTGAACGGGCCCTGCGGCGGCTCGTCGGGGGGCAAGTGCGAGGTATCGGAAGATATTCCCTGTGCCTGGCAGCTTATCTATGACCGCCTGGCGGAGATGGGGCGTCTGGATGAGATGGAGGAAATCGAGCCCTTCAAAGACTGGAGTGTGAGTGTCACCGGTGGACCGCGGAAGATAGATGCGGAGGCGGAGTGCACCACTACCTCATAGGAGGTAACGAATGAAAGCCGGAACGAAACTGGAACGAATACTGGCCAGCGGCAAGTTTGCCGTGACGGCGGAGGCCGGACCGCCCAAAGGTACCAGCGCTGAGGCCATACGAAAGAAGGGCGAACTTCTCCGCCACTGCTGCGATGCGGTGAACGTCACCGATAACCAGACCGCCATCGTGCGCATGTCCAGCCTTGCCGGCTGTCTGCTATTGAAACAGCAGGGCATTGAGCCGGTGATGCAGATGGTGGTTCGTGACCGTAACCGGCTGGCCCTGCAGGGCGATGTGCTTGGCGCCGTCGCTCTGGGCATCGGCAACATCCTCTGCCTTTCCGGCGACCACCAGAAGTTCGGCAACCACCCCGGAGCCAAGGGCGTTTTCGATATCGACTCGATTCAGCTGCTTCAGACGCTGAGAATGATGCGCGACGAGCATAAATTCATTTCCGGGGAGGACATCTCCGGCGAGGTGCCTGTGTTCATCGGCGCCGCGGCCAACCCCTTTGCCGACCCGTTTGAATACCGGGTGCACCGGCTGGCCAAGAAATTAAAAGCCGGCGCCGATTTCATTCAGACCCAGGCGGTCTATGATGTGCCCAGGTTCGCTAGGTGGATGGAGATGCTGACGGAGCGGGGTTTGGACAAACAGGTGCATATTCTGGCCGGTGTCATCCCCATCCGGTCCGCCGGTATGGCCCGCTATATGCGCGACTACGTTCCGGGGGTAAACGTGCCCGACGAAATCGTGACTCGGATGGAAAAGTCAGAGAGCCCCAAAGAGGAGGGGGTAAAAATCATCCTGGAAATCGTCGAGCAACTGAAGGATATGCCCGGTGTGCACGGCATTCACATCATGGCGGTGGGCTGGGAGGATATAGTCCCTGATGTCGTGGCAAAGTCAGGCCTGATGCCCAGGCCTGTGGTTTAAGCCATTCATTACTCCGCCATTTTATTGTCGATGCAAAGCGTGTTCCGCTTTTCGCCTTTTTCCCTCAATTACGGTAGGATGTGGTTGAACATTCTCTGTCGCAGTGCTGCTGGTATGAAAACGAGCGATTTCGACTATACACTTCCGCAGGAACTCATCGCCCAGACGCCGGTTGAGCCCAGAGATAGCTCCCGGTTGATGGTGGTGAACCGTGCTGACGGCTCGATAGAGCACCGCCGCTTTTATGATATTATTGAGTACCTTCGGGCGGGCGATGTGCTCGTTTGCAACGAGAGTCTGGTAATACCGGCCCGAATCTACGGGCGTAAAGCCGATAGCGGTGGTCGGGTGGAAATATTGCTGCTGCATCGGCTGGAGGAAGGCATCTGGGAGGCGCTGGTCAGGAGGGGGAAACGGCTTCGCATTGGCAGCCGGGTGGCGCTGGATGATGTCGTGAAGGAGAATGCTTCGACGCATGTTACGGCTGAAGTGGTCGGCCAGGGCGAGGGAGGTATCAAAGTAATCAGATTCTCCGATGAAACGTTGCTTTCCGAAATGGGGGAGGTGCCACTGCCGCCGTACATCAGCACTCCTCTCTCCCGCCATGAACGCTATCAGACCGTGTATGCTAGGGTGGCGGGCAGTGTGGCCGCGCCCACCGCCGGCCTGCACTTCACGCCGGAGCTTCTCGACAGGCTGGAAAAGAAGGGGGTGCGTCTTCTCTTTGTCTGTCTGCACATCGGTCTGGATACCTTCAGTCCGGTGAGAGAAGAAGACCCCAGAGAGCACCATATCCACCGCGAGTACGGTATGGTCAGCGAGGAAGCGGCGAATGAGCTGGCCGAGGCCAAAGAACAGGGAAGAAGGGTTATCTGCGTGGGCACCACCACGGTGCGAATTCTGGAGCAGCTGGCCGAGCTTTATCCACCGGAACAAATCCAGCCCTTTGACGACTGGGTAAGCCTGTACATCCTGCCCGGCCACCGGTTCCGCATGGTCGATGCGCTGGTCACCAATTTCCACCTGCCCCGTTCCACTCTGCTGATGCTGGTGACCGCTTTTGCCGGTGAAAAGCTGATTAATGACGCCTATCGGGAAGCTATCGATTCCGGCTACCGGTTCTACAGCTTTGGCGATGCGATGCTGATTATCTGACAGGCAGAAGGATACGCCTAGCTTCTGCTGGCATATCTAATAGCTTGCTGGGCATAATTCCAGGCACTTCTGTAGTATCTGATCGCTCTGGTTGCGTTGCCATCGTCGAGAGACGCATTGGCTCTATCCATATATCTCTGAGCCATCTCCAGGTAACGATGGTAGTATCTTTCAAATCTGGGGTTGCTAACCGGCGTATTTCCAGCGTCGTCAAGGGCAACCCCGGCCAGCACCTGGTCAGCTGAGGCCAGGCAGATGAGGGCGTCTTCAAAGTGGGACAGGGCAAGCTCAATGGCCTGCTGGCGGGTTCTTTCCTGGCTTACGTCCCGGCCCCTTCTTTCCTTTGCCGCGATAATCCTCTCCAGAGCAGGCAGCAGTCTATCATATAATCTACTCTGCGCTTCCAAGGCTAAGGCGGCGACCAATTCCCGGTCAAATACTCTGCGGCCCAGCCTGGAATCCAGCCGTGAATCATCCTGCCACCAGTCATCATTGAGGCTGGTGTTTATCATCAGTTGTACCCGGTCGATTCTCCTGTTCAGTCGGCTGTCATCACCCTTGGCGTTTTCCAAGGCCTCTACTGCCGCCTCCTTTTTCACCCTGGCACTATCGGCTGGTGGTGAAGGAGGAGGGGGGGTTGAATCAGTTGGTGTGGCCGATGCCTCAACGGAGTATCCGCTCTCATTGCTCCCCAGGTCCACTGCCGTGACCACGTAGTAGTAGGTTACACCGCCGGTGAGGCCGGTATCGGTGTAGTTGCTGGATGATAGGGGACTGCCATTTACCTTGGTATAGGTGCCACCGCCGGTCTGGCTGCGGTAGACATTGTAACCATTGAGGTCTACTTCAGCGTTATCGTCCCAGTCCAGGTCTACCTGCTTATCGCCAGCAGTTGCCATCAGGTTTGTTGGGGCCGCTGGCGGATTTAAGTCAGCGTGTTCATAGGCGCCCATGTCAACTGTGCCATCTGCAATCCGGTTATTGCCTTCAAAGTCCTCGTCGATTCCTGAGGGCACCATATTGTTATCGCCGGCGTTAATGCACGCGGACGTGCCCTCAAGATGGAAGTCAGCATTACCGGGGTCTACGAACTGGGGGTTCGCTTTGATGTCATTTATGACGGTAGGGAATGAGCCATTGGGATTAAAATAGTCAACACTCTTAACATTGACGAGATTATGGCGTATGGTTATAAAATGGGATATTCCTGGCGCTACATAATAATAGATACCATAATCCCTTTGAAAGTAAATGATATTGTTAGCGATGACTGCGGAACCATGCAGTGTCTTGATGCCACTACCGTTGGTATTATACAGGGTATTATTGACCACCGTGGCAATAGAATCTAGGAGGTACAAATCATCACCGGTATTCGCGTAAAAGATATTGTTGACTATGGTCGGTGACGAGTTATCGGAATAGAGGCCTCCTCCATATCCGCTCGAACCAGTGTTATTGGTGAAAATACAGCGCATAATGGTAGGGGAGGACAATTTAGTATAGAGGCCGGAATCTGTGCCTCCGGTGATGGTGAAGCCTTCAAGCACCGATACTCCAGCGTTGTTAAATGATATCGTACGCCCGGTGCCCCCGCCATTGATTACCGTGGCGGTGGGGTCATTTGGGTCGCTTTGGAGGGTAATCTCTTTATCGGAAATGGTCAGGTTTTCGTTGTACGTGCCCGGAGAAACAGTGATGACATCACCGGTGCTGGCGGTATTTATGGCATCTTGAATGGTTGAATAATCCGCCGGGCCGTCATCGTCAACCGTTAAGGTAGCCGCCCGGGCAATTTGCGGTGGTAAGGCCAGGGTGACAATTCCCAGGACTAAGAACAGCAGTATTGCGTCAATTAATTTGCCATATTTCATTAAATTACCCACCATACTCTTATTTCCCAAACGATACGTAGAGAGCTTTTTCAGCTTTCCCGGTTTCTATCTATGTTGTGAGGCGCTTTTCTCCATAATCCGATGGTATATGTACCATCAACATACTTTATTATTTAGCCAAATGGCAAAATTTTCCACAGTTTATTGTTACAAAAGTGTTAAAGAATGTTACAAAAATATTAATTACCAGAGTTAAATACATTTTGTACATAGCCTGAATACGCGCTGCTGTGAGATAGCTAGCTCAGATATCGGGCTGGAACAAAATGCTTATATAGAGGTATCAGTTGGGGTGCCACCCTCGCTGAAATTCATTTATACATCTGCTCGTTGGCCTCGTCCCTTTCTCGGAAACTGCAGTAAGATAGATGGTTGCTACGTCGGAATTTTCATGGCTGAAAGTCAGTATGGGTGACGCCATGCTTATTATCTGACCTCAAGGCTTTGATCAGGACGAGCCTTGACGTTGCTATAGCCCGTTTGATACACTCGCTCAGTGTCATCTATAGAAGAAGCGATATTAACCTTTATAAGCACCACCTATGACCTGATAGAATGGCCAGGGGTCGTAATATTCATGGCCATAGAGAGCGCCTGTATTCCCCTGCCTAGCGAACTGATTATGCCTCTTGCCGGCTGGATGCTTATTAAAGAAAGGTTCCTCCCCGCGACATTTACCTTGGCTGCCGGTGCTTACGGCGCTCTGGGGAACACCATTGGCTCGGCCATTGCCTATGGCGTGGGCATGTGGGGGGGACGTCCCTTTCTGGAGAGGTACGGAAAGTATATCCTTATATCACGCCGCGACCTCAACCTGGCTGACCGTTGGTTTAATCGAAGTGGTAGCTGGTCAATCTTCACTTCCAGATTGTTGCCTGTTGTGCGCACCTTTATTAGCCTGCCGGCGGGGGTAGCCAGAATGCATTTCGTTAAATTCCTAGTGTACACCTTTCTGGGCTCATTCATCTGGAGCACAGGCTTGGCTTACGGAGGTTATCTCCTAGGCGAGAACTGGGAAAGATTGCGCGATATTATGCGTCCTTTCGACCCGTTTATTATCGCGTTGATTATCGTTCTGCTTGCCCTTTATATTTACCGGCATATCAGACACGTAAATAGAGCGAGTTAAGACCTGGAATCGCACCGTGCTAGCGTTAAGATAGAGAAGTAGCTGAGGTGCTGCCATGTCCAGTGAATCCGAAGAATTGAGCGAGGTTGAAATTACGAGAAGAACGTATGACGAAATTGCCGAGGACTATGCTCGTAAACTTAAAGACCCGTATTTGGGTGGGTTCGAGGCCTATCATAAGATGGCGGTAGACAGGTTTTTATCCCTGCTGCCATCACCACAAGCCCGCATTCTGGACGTGGGATGTGGCTTCGGGCATGACCTCGGTTATTTCCTGGCGAAAGGGTTGCATACCTACGGCATTGACCTGTCTCGAGTTATGCTCTTGCTGGCCCGGCGGAGTTTCCCCACGGCCGGTCTGTGTCATATGGATATGCGGCAGTTGAATTTCAAGCCGGGGAGCTTCGGCGGCGTGTGGGCGGCACATTGCCTTTACCACATTCCCAAGCGGGACATCTGTCGGGTCATCGATGGTATAAGGCATGTTTTGCAGCCTCAGGGTGCCTTTTTCTGCAGCCTGAAGCTGGGTGAAGGAGAAGGGGTTGATACTGACCGGCAGGCAATAAGCTACCCCGGGAAGCCCCGTTTCTATGCCCTGTATACTGAAAGTGAAGCCAGGGAAATGCTGGGCGGCTTTGATATTGTGGAGTGGGAAGTCAGGCCGGAGATTTACTACGGCAGCGCCTGGCTTTATGCATGGTTGAAAAGAACTTGATCAAAAACCTGATGCTTCATATACCTGTTCATGATTTTCCTGTTTTGTCTGAGTTATAATGAATAAATAAGAACAGCCGAATGGCTGGTCTGCAGAATATGAATAATCATTCTGTATAGGAAAAGCCCGTTGGCTGCTGATAGATTGCCCAGGATATCCGTCATCATCCCGGTGAAAAATATGGCCGGCAAGATAGAGGCGTGCCTGAAGGCGGTTTTTGCCCAGTCGCTCCCTCCGTATGAGGTAATTGTGGTTGACGGGCGCTCCACGGATGGCACCGCGGAACGGGCGCAGAAATTTCCGGTGAAAGTCTTTGAGCAGGACTACGGGGCGGCTGGGGCGGCGCGGCAGATTGGTGTGGAGCATGCGGAGGGTGAATATCTCGCCTTCACCGATGGCGACTGCATTCCCGGCCGGGACTGGCTGAAAAATCTGTTGGCCGGTTTCGGGGAGGGCATTGTCGGCGTCGGTGGCGGAATACAGAATATCGGCAAAGGGCTATGGACGAAGTCAATCAACCTGGCCTTTGCCACCCTCCTGGGCAGCGGCCGTTCCGTGCAGGGCGGAGCTGCCTTTTCCGACCGCTTTGTGAGGAGCATCAGCGGCTGCAACAGCATGTACCGCAAAGAGGATATATTGCGGGCTGGCGGCTTTGACCCCAATCTGTCTGGCGCCGATGAGACGGAGTTGAATTCCAGGCTGCTGAAGTCGGGCAAGCTGCGCTACGTCGGGGACGCGGCTGTCCTTCACGACCACAGCCGGGGACTGAAGGAGTTTGCCAGAAATATGTGTCGATACGGCGGGTGGCGGAAGGAGTGTGGGGTGTGGGACTGGCCGGTGCTG
>SMTZ1_10000145_pt1 | contig 57708 bp, 61 predicted proteins | sample DeeMarSWOR136_30_FD_25667 | JGI IMG/M metagenome (IMG submission 25667) | reverse complement strand
CTAGCAACAACTTTTGTGATTGCAGTGGGAGCAACAACAATGCGTTATACAGCTGTAATCAAGGAAATGAATGTGCTTTTTAACGGGCAAGTCATGGTTGTGAGTGAAGGAGCGATTGTTATTCAAGCTATTCCAATAGGCGGAGGTTTGCTCTTTCAAAACTACACTGAGAATTTAATAGGAAATCTCAAGAATGTGGAGCGGGTGGTTCCAATATTGTTTGTCACACCTCTGGGAATTGGGGAGATAATTCAGCCGGTACCTGTGAATTTTAGCATTGGAATACCAGTGCAAGATTGGCATCTGATGCTGGGACCAACACCACTAAGAGAAGGTGGTCGTTTTCCAACAAACGAATCTGGTAGAGAAGTTGTTGTAGGTGCTTCACTCGCGGACCAGTGTAACTGGCTTTCTGGAACAGAAGTGATGGTTAATGGCTATAGATTGGAAATCTCAGGTGTCTTAGACACGAAGCTTGCCATACTGAACCGCTGTATTGTAATGCCGCTAGAACTCGCTCAAAAAATCTATAATTATCCAAAGAGCGTCAATATTATTTCAGTGAAGCCAGTTCAAGGGTGCTCACAGGAAGAATTAGCATATGACATAGAAAAACAAGTGGAGAATGTAGATGCATTAACTGAAGATAAGAGAAACGACATGATTCAGCCTGTTCTTGCTCAAGTTGAGACGTGGAATCTCGGCATACAGACGGTGATTTTCATAATGAGCTTAATACTTGTAATGACTGTTACGGTCATGAGCGTTTCAGAAAGACGTCGAGACTTTGCAACTTTGGATGCAATTGGAGCACCGCTGAGTTATGTATTTCGCGTCGTTGTTTTCGAAGCTGCGTTGATTGGGTTCTTTGGTGGTGTTTTGGGCGTAATTTTTGGTTCATTTGGGGCTCTGGTTTTGGCGAGTCTTTACACGAATATTTCACTCGGTCAGTTTTTCCCAAGTATATTTGAAATTGTCCCGCCGCTTTACATGTTTGAGATATTCCTGTCGGTTGTTGCCGTTTGTTGTTTGGGCGGAGTGATTCCAGCTATAAGTGCAATGAAGATGCGGATAGCTGAAGTCTTGAGGGCTGAATATTAATGAGAATCAAAACAGTGGATTTGACACGGAGATTTCATGTGGGCTCATCGGAAATAGCTGCAGTTAGCAAGGTTAATTTGGAAGTAAAAGAAGCGACTTTCATAGCAATAGTTGGACCTTCAGGGTCAGGAAAATCCACATTACTGAATCTTCTAGGACTGAATGATTATCCAACTAACGGAAAGATACTCATTGACAACGTAGATGCATCGCTTCTGTCGAGTCGGGAACGAAGAAAACTTCGGCTTTTACGCATGGGGTTCGTCTTTCAAACCTTCAACCTGATACCCACACTTAATGCTTTAGAAAATGTGGAGTTGCCTTTGGCTTTGGCTGGTAAGCCTTCCGAAGAGCAGAGAAGTAAAGCTGCGGAGCTTCTGGAAAGTGTTGTTTTAGAAAGAAGATTTGGCCATAGGCCAAAAGAGCTGAGCATGGGTGAGATGCAGAGGGTAGCAATTGCAAGGGCGATTGCGAACGATCCGGAAATATTGATTGCTGATGAACCTACTGGCGAGCTTGATTCAAAAACTGCCGAAGAGATAATTGGTCTAGTCTCTGACGTAAACAAAAGGCAAAAGACAACTGTTATCGTGGCGACGCATGATCAGAAGATAGTTGAAGTAGCAGATATTATTTACACGATTGAAGATGGGAAACTGGAGCTTGAAAGATAATTTGATTTTAATCGTAGAGAGACGATGTGAGCGCCCAACAGGTCGAAATGCAATTGTGGAACGTTATCCGAGGATTCAAATACCAATGACGAGGTCGAGATAGCACATGTTGAAGCAAAGGCTTAAAACATTGGCAGACATGCTACATTCTTGTTTGCGAGGAATTTGTTCATGGACATGAAATCGATCAAGACCGAGAAAGACGTGATTAAGGCTCTGAAAGACAAGACGCAGTTTGAAAGAGACGTTTATGTTGTTACCTTCAAGATTCCGAAGGGAAGAATTAGCACTTACAAGCGTGTAGCCGAGAAAGTTGGTAAACCAAATGCCTACCGTGCAGTGGCCAATGCCCTTCACAAGAATCCTTTGTCACCAGTAGTTCCATGCCACCGTGTTGTGGGGTCTGATGGTTCGTTTGGAGGAGATGAGAAAGGGGCTGAGTGGAGAAGAAACATGGTTAAGAAGGAGGGAATCCCTATCGAGAAGGGCAAGGTCAAGATCAGTAACGGAATCTTATATTAACACACTTTAACTTTTTCAGGTAAACCTTCGACAGGACATATAAAGAAACAAAAGGTTTGCGGCGATATCGGGAGATATCGCCAATCAAGTAGCACGCGCCAAGAAAGAGAAAAAGTAAGATCATAAATCTACAGCTGCTCTCACTTTTCTGACAGCATTTTTGTTTTCAGAAGCCGTTAGTAGAATGAATTGTAATTCTGTCAAAATAGGGCGCACATAACTTCGTCCACAAGATATAAATAAGGTCGATTTGTGGTAAATCTGCTTTAGATGAAAAGAATGAGGAAAAGGCAATTGAAAAGAAGAAATAGTATAATTACATTGACCGTTTTGATTGCATTTGCTTTAACATTCAGCGTTGCCTACGGACTGTATGAGACCACATATCCTTGGATGAATTACCGATGCGACACAGCACGTTCAGGATATCAACCGGTTTCAACGCCAAATACAAACAGCACGCTTTGGTCATGGTCTGCCCCTTCTGGATACCCTAAAGACCCTGTTATTGCCGAGGGTATCGTATACGTTGCAGCCTACGATGATCTCTACGCGATAGATGAGACCACGGGGGCACAGCTCTGGACCGTAGATGTAAACGGGGCTGGCAGTAGCTCTAACATTGGTGTTAGAAATCCAACTGTTTCCGATGGAAAGCTGTATGTGGGCGACGTCGAGGGCTACCTGTGGTGCCTTAATGCAACAAATGGACAGGAGATTTGGCATTGGCCAACCGCAATTCCACCAGGCGACATCAATACAAGTCCTGTAGTAGCTAATGGAAGAGTGTACTTCGGAACAGATGATGGAGCGTCAGGAAACAACTATCTTGTAGCTGTAAACGCAACTACTGGTGAGCGAGAATGGTGGTATACTGCCCCTGACAACAGCATTTTCTCCTCTCCTGCGGTTGACGGAACTTGGATTTTCTTCGGCTGTGATGATGGCAAGGTCTACGCCTTGAATGACACTGGAAACTTTGCCACACTCAAATGGTCTAGAACTACACAAGGACGGGTGCGTTCAACCCCCTGTGTTTATGAAGACAAGCTTTTCTTCGGATCAAGCAACACTGATCATTCTGTCTTTGCAGTCAACAAAACCACTGGCGAATCAATCTGGAATTTCACACTAACATCATACCTTGAAATCGCATACTCACTGGCAGTAGCTAATGATATCGTGTATTTTGCCTCTCCCAGTCGCTATGTCTATGCCCTTAACGCAAGCATTACACCTGGTTCCTATTCAGAAACTTCATCTGGTGAGATTGTGCTTTGGAGAAGTCTACAATTCACGGAAAGCACCTTGAGGTCGCCAGCAGTCACCAATGATAAAGTGTTCTTGACCGCCGGTAACTTTCTGTACACGCTAGATATTAACAATGGACTTAAACTGTGGAGCTATGATTTGAACTACGCTTATGATGAAGGCCCTGTGGTTGCAGATGGCAGAATCTTTGTCACTGACAGCACCGAACTGCATTGTTTCGGCGATTTCTACCCACCAAACACCTACCATTATCCAGTAGTCGGAACAGGTTACGAGTTCGTTGTTGAGATTGTGGCTAACGCCACATGCAAAGACTTCGACTATTCAAACCTCGAGTCAGAGATGAGGCTTACATATAGCCTTGATGCAAATTGGAACACAAATCACGTGCTTATGTCGAACATTACAATTCCACACGATATGCTCGGTGGTCCATACATTCTGACCGTTGATGGTGGAGGCCCAGCCTCGATAGAGTTCAACTCCAACGCTACACACACTGTCATCCACTTCACATATCTACATGAGTCCCATGATAGTCACGTCATCGAAATTAGCGGTACGACTGTAATACCTGAGTTCTCCTTATACACAATTCTATTGCTTCTAGTCCTGGCGCCTCTCGCAACTGCTGTTCTTCTGAGAAGAAAAGTACTGAACAACTGAATCTTCTTCCCTTTTTTTATGCAAAAGCGAGATGCAAGACTACTAACTAATCCATGTGATAACCAGAAAAATGCAGAGGATGATTCCAATCATTGTTGATGACAACTGATGACTTGACTTGAGGGCGAACGGATGCTCTTGAGTCAACTCCGCTAGAATAAACAACGCTCCTAGTCCTAGAAAGGATGTAAATAATATGTTTGAGTTGAGCAGCGTTTTCATGAGAATTAAAGATGCCAATCCCCAATGATAATGCTCAAACACCTCCAATTTTCCCTCATATTTACTAATTCCCATCTTTCGCCACAAATAGTCCGAAGCTATACCCACTACTAGACCTAATAAAAACGCACCTAATATTAGTGGCAGGTAAAAGCCATTGAGAAAAGCCGCTGTCATATGGCTTATTCTGTAAGCAGCGGAATAAAGATTACGCAAGCGCATGGTGAAGGAATTTAAAGGCATATGCGTGTGAAGCTTTTTTCCAAGTTCTGCTGATTTATTGTAATGATTCGGCTCTTTCTTTCTGAATGCATCTTACGCCGCCATCCGTTAGACTTCTATAGCAAGCATTGCATGAGATGCATTCAGCAGTCAAACTGCCAATCCCTTTTAACCATTTACTTGGAAGATCAGGTTCTCTAATCAAAGGACGAGACAAGGAAACGAAATCAGCGCTACCCTCAGCCAATATTTTTTCCACGATTTCAAGAGATCTTATTCCTCCAACCAGAATCAAAGGAACATCAATCACTTGCTTAATTTCTCTAGCATAAGGTAGGAAATATGCTTCCTCGTTCTTAGACAAGATCTTAGTTCTGGAAGCTGTCAGATCCTTATTATGAATTCTGGTTTCAAACATGCCTCCACTGGTTTCAATAGCCGCAATCCCTATCTTCGAAAATCGCTCTGCAATCTTTTTGGATTCGCTGATGTCTACTCTACTTTCTAAGAAATCACTGACATTCATCTTTATCAAAACAGGAAACTTGCCGCCCACCTTTGCTACAATCCTGTTATAGATGTCTTCCACTATCTTCATTCTCTTTTCCGTGTCACCTCCATACTCGTCTTGCCTCCGATTGGTGTAAGGCGAAAGGAATGAGCTCAGAAGATATCCGTGAGCACCATGAAGTTGAACAGCATCAAACCCCGCCTCCCTTGCTCTTCTCACAGCGCTTGCAAACGCCTCAATTGTTTCTTCTATCTCTTCAACAGTCATTTCTCTCGGCATCTTATTCAGCACAGGTTCAAAAACCGCAGATGGTGCCAACGGAGTTTCTATTAGAGGAGTTTGACGCCCGCAGTGAGTTAATTGCACTGCGATTTTGCATTCATCATCATATTCATGAACTGCATTCGCAACCCTTCTCAATCCCGGGATTAAATCATCCCTGTCTATTCCCGTCATATAAGGAGCCCCCTTTCCTATCGGTTGCACGTAGGTGTATCCAGTAATTATCAGGCCAACCCCTCCTTGAGCTAGATGCTTGTATAATTCTACGAGTCTGTCAGTAACCTTCCCATCTTCAGAGGCCATACCCTCATAGGTGGCAGATCTGACAAATCGATTTTTGATAAGCATTTCACCAATTTTTTCCGCAGTAAAGGCCTTCAATCTAGTTTTGCCTACCATGATTACATTGAACATTTGCTGTAATTCAATTTTTCTCCAAATGAGCACTTTCGTTCTTTATCAATGAGAACTGCTACTTACAACTATCCGCTAAACCTCGACGTAGGTAGTCCCTTATTCAAAATTAACCCGGCGCTGAAAAAACCTAGGGGGGAGAGGGGGTGTGCCTGTCAGATATTATCTGTATGGTTCAAATCGCCATTGAACCATGTATGTGCGATAGGTTAAAGTAGGTTAATTTTCTAAGCAGTGAGCAACTATGAAAATCGTAATCTTCAGTCTGGCAGAACTGCTAAGAAACTATTTTAACCTCGGTCAACTAGAGAGCGAAATCGCAGCTGCCACAATCATTTTTGCACTTGCTGTAATCATAGGCTGGACAGTCTACCTAGTTTTCAAAAGATATTTCTCCCGTTGGGCAAAGAAAACAAAGACGAAAATAGATGATGAGATACTGCGAAACATAAGAGCCCCAGTTCTTCTTCTTGCCTTCCTCTTAGGACTCTACTACGCTTTAGATTCCCTCACATTCCTGAACCCCTACGCAGAAATAATCGCAGTCGCGTTCACGGTTTCGCAAATACTTATTGTCACTTTCATAATAACTAGGATCATAAATGTGGTTACGAGTTGGCTTACCCAACGTGAAAAGAGGGTGAGCGAGCACATATTGTTTGTTTTGAGGCAAATTGTCAAAGGAGTTGTCTACATTTTTGCGTTTCTAGCCATTCTAGTAGCTTTTAACATAGATCTTTCAGGAGTGGTTGTTGGGCTTGGCGTGGGAGGAATCGCCATTGCATTAGCACTGCAAAACGTTTTAAGCGACATTTTTAGTGCTTTTTCAATATATTTTGACAGGCCATTTGAAGTTGGAGACTTTATAGTTGTGGGCAACTATTCTGGAACCGTGAAGAAAATAGGGATCAAATCCACTCGATTGCAGCTTTTGCAAGGAGAGGAGCTTGTCATATCAAATAGAGAGCTTACGACGACAAGTCTGAGAAACTTTAGGAAGCTAAAGAAGAGGAGAGTGACCTTCAAACTGAGTGTAGCTGCCAACACTCCGTTGGAGAAACTAAAAGGCATTCCTAGTCTCATAGAAAATATGATACAAAATATTGAACTTACTGAATTTGAGAGAGCCCATTTGACAGGATTTGGAGATTTCAGTCTCAACTTCGAGGTGGTTTACTACATGAAAACATCGGACTATAATAAATACATGGACACACAACAGAAGATAAACTTTGGAATCATAGAAGCGTTTGAGAAAGAAGACATTGTAATGCCCTTCCCCACACAAACGATTTTACTGCAGAAGGAAACTCACCCATAAGCAGATATAAGTACTGCTTGGCCGATGCACACACGCAAAAATAGCAAGGCACCAAATGTTATAAAAAATTCGTCCACACCATATTCAAAGCACCAGCGAAGATTTTTGACGCTAAATGCATATACACACACGTGGACTGCCTTTCTTTTCTAAAGCATTAAATCTGACGACGAAAAAACCAAGTCGTCAATGGGAGTTGCAGAGAGACGAGCCAAATTCCAAACGAACAAACCATCACAAAAACAGCCCGTCCAACAGGCATGTTAGCCTTCACCACAATCTGGATTGGACAGGTAATCTCTCTTCTAGGCACTGCCATGAGTAGCTTTGCCCTCACCATTTGGGCTTGGCAAATCACCGGTCAAGCCACAGCCTTAGCTTTAGTTGGCTTTTTCTCATTCGCTCCAAACATTGTGGTAAGCCCCGTTGCCGGTGCATTAGTGGATCGCTGGAACCGCAAGTTGACGATGATGCTCAGCGACCTTGCCGCCGTCTTATCCACAGTAACAGTCTTATTCCTATATTCGACGGGCAACCTGCAAATTTGGCATCTATACGTAACAGGCGCGTTTTCGGGAACTTTCCAAGCTTTCCAGTTCCCAGCATACTCTGCAGCCGTAACTACGATGGTATCTAAGAAGCATTATGGTCGTGCCAGCGGTATGCTTTCGATGGCTGAATTTGGCTCTAACATCTTTGCCCCTGTTCTGGCTGCAATCCTGCTGACAGTCATCGGCATTAGCGGCATATTAACAATCGACGTAATCACATTTTTAGTAGCCATTAGCGCATTACTTCTAGTTCACGTTCCGCAACCCACCCAAACCAAAGAAAGGGACAAGAGCAAGGGGAATCTTTGGAAGGAGTCAATTTACGGATTTCGCTACATTTTCAAGCGCCCTAGTTTAATAGGCTTGCAAATGCTCGGTCTCGCTGCTAATTTGGTTCTCACTTTTGCCATCACAGTGTTGGCGCCCATGTTGTTGGCACGCACTGGAAACGACACTGCAGTGTTAGGTATTGTACAATCAGCATTTGGAGCCGGCGGATTGGTGGGCAGCATATTGCTGAGTGTCTGGGGTGGTCCAAAGCATAAGATACATGGAATATTGGTTAGCATAACATTAGTTGCGTTAGGCATGGCATTGATTGGTGTTGGACGTGACGCTTATGTGTGGGCTGCTGCTGCCTTCTTCACCATGCTTTTCATCCCCATTGCCAATGGCTCCAGCCAAGCTATCTGGCAGGCTAAAGTTCCCCCAGATGTGCAGGGTCGAGTGTTTGCCACTCGAGGGATGATTGCACGGATTAGTGTTCCAGTGTCTATGTTACTTGCAGGTCCTTTGGCTGATCAAGTTTTTGAACCTGCCATGATGACAGAAGGTGCCGGTTTGGCAACAATGTTTGGCGGGGTGGTTGGTATCGGTCCTGGCGCTGGAATGGCTCTCATGTTCGTTATTGCCGGTGTATTCGGCATATTGGTGGGGCTAGGAGGATATGCTTTCCGCGTTGTGCGAAATATTGAAGAGATTCTGCCAGATCACAAAGCTTAATCTACTTTGTGGATGGAAGCTCAAGAGTGACCGTTTTGTGGTGCGGCTGCCGAGATTTGAACCCGGGTCACCGGCTTGGGAGGCCAGCGTCCTAACCAAACTAGACTACAGCCGCACACGCAACTCAATGCCTACACCAAAAAAATAAAACCTTCCCTATAAAACAACAACATAATAGACACCAAACAGGACTGCCTGCCATTGCACCAAAAACACTCGTCAAAAATCTTAATCACGACCTCACGTAACCCAACACAAATAATGAGAACCTTCTGTAACGACCTTGCCCACACTATCCCCCACACAATAAGAATCAACCGGGGAAAATCAAGCTTGACTACCCTCGCCGAAAAAGCCTTAGAACATGGCGCAGAAAAAATCGTGATCGCTGACCGCTGGAAAGGCAACTTGGGAAAAATCCAACTCTTTGAAATAAACGACACTGGCCTAACTCGATATTACCCATTAATATACGTGAAAAACGTGAAGCTTCGAAGGAACTTCGGACAAAAGCCGAGCAAAACAACAAAATGCTTGACGTTGCAAACAGATTTCGAAATTCCTTTCGAAGCCCAAAAACTAGGTAACGCCCTCGCCAACTTCCTCAACATACGAAAAAAATCTATCGAAGAAACTTGTGCCCCAAGCACCCAAACCGCAATGCACATTTCCCTCAAAACCACACACCACATCCAAATCACATTCATGCAAACACCTCAAAAAATCGAAATCGGCCCACGCATAACAATATCACATCTTATTTGGAAGCCATAAAAATGAAAAGAACCGCAACAATTCACCTCGAACTTCCCTCAGAAAAATTTGTTGAAACACTGTTGAAAGCTCTGCTGCCAGAGACAAAAAAACCAGCAACTTCTAGATCAAAAGTTAACATTAGAAGCGAAGGCAAAAAACTAATCATAAAAGTAGAAGCCAAAGACACGTCAGCTCTCAGAGCCACTCTTAACTCGTACCTTCGATGGGCTGCCCTCGTGAGAGACACTTATGAAACTGCAGCAAAGCTGGAAAAAACAACACGTGAAAACACTTAATTAACCCCAGACTATATTGCTCAAAAGAGCTACAAGCAACGGTCTGAGGAATAAGAATGAGCGACCTTTCACAACTGCCTCCTCAAGTTCAAGAACGGTTACTTAGACTACAACAACTTCAACGGAATCTTCAAACAATTTCAGCCCAAAAACAACAGGTGGAACTGGAATTAACTGAAACCGACCAAGCTCTGACAGAACTAGAAAGCCTAACCGAAAAAGCAGTCATCTACAAGTCCATCGGCTCACTACTTGTAAAATCAGAAAAAAGCAAGGTTGAAACCGAGCTAAAAGAACGCAAAGAACTTCTAGACACACGCATCCAAGTATTAGGGAAACAGGAAGAACGACTACGCATACAATTCAACCAATTGCAGGCTAAGCTTAAACGTGACTTGGGCACTGGGCCCACAAGTGTTGCAGAGTCTTAGCCTTTCTTGGTGAAATTGTTGGAAGAAATGGGGATTCCAGAGCTTACTGAAGATCAGATGCAAATGTTATCAGAAATTGCAGAAAAAACCGCAAGAGATTACATTCTGTCGAAGGTTCCCCAACGAAAAATCTCAGCTTTAGAAATCATCGTCGAAACAGAAGGCTCTAAGCCTGTCAACGTTTCAATTGATATAGATCTAGAGTTGTCCCCATTGATGAAAACATACAACACAGAAAAACTTGCGGATGAAGCTACAGAAAAAGCTTTCGAGGCAATAGAACAATATTTTAGGGAACTAAGTTGCAGATCCAAGACATAACCTCTCTCCTAGACAAAGTCAATGCTAGATTTGTTCTTTTATTATGTCATCATAACGCAGATCCAGATGCAATTGGAGCCGCCTTCGCCTTTTCCAGCTTGCTTGAACGCCTTCGTCCCCGAATGCGGATTGAAATTGCAGCGGCAGAAGGCCCTAGTCGCCTGTCCAAACACCTACTAACCGTCCTACCTTTTAAATTGTCTTCGAATCCCCAAATTGAAAATGCTGACGCGATTATATTGTTGGACACGAACACCATTCAACAACTAAATAATTGGGCTGAAAGAGTTAAAACATCCAAGGCTCCGATCATTGTAATTGATCATCATGCTAGCCACCCAGAGACAGAGAAGCTGGCCACTCTTTCTGTCTCAGATGAAAATGCTTCCTCGACTTGTGAAATTGTCTGTAGGTTTTTCATGGACATGAATGTAAGGTTTACAGAGGCTGAAGCTAAGGCGCTGTTTTTAGGTATAGCCTTTGACACACGCCATTTTATTCTGGCAAATTCAACGACGCTTAAAATCGTAGCTGATTTGATAGATGCGGGTGTAAATGCAAGGGAAGCGTTAGCTCTTCTTTCTTTACCGATGGAGGCATCTGAGCGCATAGCACGTTTAAAGGCATCCAGAAGGGTTAGACTTGTTAAGATGGGGAAATGGCTTGTTGCGTTTTCCCACGTAGGTGCTTTTCAAGCCTCTGCTGCCCGAGCCTTGATCTCCCTAGGCGCCCATGTAGCCATTGTGGCTGGTCAAAGAAACGAAAAACTGAAAATTAGCATGCGGGCGTCTCAAGAATTTTATCGCGCTACTAGTTTTCATCTTGGTCGTGATTTAGCAAAGCCATTGGGTGAGCATCTTAGAGGTATGGGCGGTGGCCATGCGGTTTCCGCAGGAGCTAATGGAGTTGGGGAGTGGGAAGCTTGTTTTAAACGCTGTGTTCGATTGCTGAAAGAAAATCTAAAAAATAGATGACTGGACGAGTCCGATGCCTAACACATCTTCTCCATCAAAAACTGTAATCAAGTGTAGTCGATACCATGGATACCACAAACTGAACTCATGCTCATGCCTAAGAGATCCGCTGTTTTCGGCTTCTTGCTGCAGTTCCTCAGGAGTTTTTGTCGGTGTTGTGGCTGTTGTGCCATGGGGCTCCACTGTCAGCATTGTGCTGTTGCTTGACGGTTTAAACCCGTAATGAATTGTGGTGCAGACCGCGTATTGCGTGCCGTTAGGCGTAGCGACGTATGCCGTTGCGTTACATGACTTATCATTCTCAAAACCAGCCATAATTGAGATAGCTAAACTACTCATGTCACAATGCACTTGCCATGTTTTTATTTGCTTTCATTTTGGGCGACACTTCCATAAAATAAGCGCTTAAGAAAACGCTCAAACTTCGGTCTTAACCTTGTTCTTGTAAGAATCAATATCGTTAACAGTCCTATGACGAGTGGTAAGAAGACTCCTCTATAGAACAGAGGTATAAATGACGCAAAAGTTTCAAAAAAAATGCTAGAAAGACAAGATAAAGGCTATAAGAAAGACCAAAGATGCAAACAACTGCCCACTGCCTGATTCCCTTGACTGGTACTTTGTCTAATGAACGAATTAAAAAAATATGAAAGAGCGAGTACATGGCAAGGCAACCAAGCGGGAGAATGATAATGACTATTATTAAAGACTGAACAGAAAAAGGTAAACCTACAATGGAAGGAAGTATGACCGCTGAATACAGATAGAAGCCGCCTCCTACAACAATTATGCCAAGCAAGAGGGAAAAAAGCCAACGCAATATGAGGTGGAACCCTGTTTGTTTCTTCATTTTTTTATGACCACACTCCGACAATGTTCAAAGCTATTGCTGCGAATAACAAGCTAAACCAAGGAAAGACAAGTTTGAAGGTGATGCTACTGGGCTCGGGTACTAGAATTAACGTGGCTATTCCAACGCAGATGCTTGTGAACAATGCCCCGGTGGCTGCCATCACAGCTGCCTTAAGAGATGACGGGTCGAAAAGGTGAGAGAAGGCTGATGTTACAATTGCTGCAATCATTTCTGTCAAAAAAGCAAAAATCTTATGTTTCAAATTCTCCACACTCTCTTCTGCTAAAAATCTATTACAATATTAGACATATAAAAATCTTATCAACAAAACAATTGTTCTATCCCAGCAATCTGGGATGGAAATTACAAAGATTATTTCAATAGATTTTTTCTCTCACATATGCGCAGTTGCTGAGCTGATTGTTCTGCGATACAAAATCAACATCAAAGATAAAAAGTATGCGCATTACTCCAACGAAGACTTTGAAAGAAGTGAAGTTAGACTGATGTTTGACTTGAACCTCACCAAATGAGACATGGATTGAAGAACCCGAAAAATCAGTTGACAAGCACATAGTCCTTAGCCCACAAGTTTTTTAGGGGTGAACGTTACCCTAACAGGCATTAAACAAATATGGTTGTGACAAGTTGTCTGAAGAAAAAAAGTACACAGAGAAGGAATGTCATAAGAAATCCGCAGTTGACTGTTTCAATCTAGTTTGGAGCCTTTTGGACAAGAAGGAAAGAACTAAAGAAGACGATGACAAAATGGTTCACGCTGCCCACGCTTCTCGTTTCCACTGGGGCGAAATCGGAACAGCAGTTGAGTTTGAGAGAGGCGAATGGCAAATCTCCCGTGTTTATTCAGTTCTAAACAAACCTCAATCAGCGCTCTATCATGCTAAGAGATGTTTAGAAATCTGCAAAGAAAATAGCATTGGCGACTTCGATATTGCCTTTGCTTATGAAGCTATGGCAAGAGCGTATGCTGTCGCTGGCAAGAAATCAGAGAGTGAGAAATATGTTCAGTCGGCTGAAAAAGCTGGAGAGCAAATAAAAAGCAAAGAGGATAAGAAATATTTCTTCAGCGAGCTTCAAACAGTTCCTAGTTACCGTGAGAAATAACTGCTTACTAGCGGGTTCGATCTTCTAATAGAAGACATTGCAATACGCATATATAGGCAGCTACTCTCAAACTCTCTCTCAATCTCCTCTTTTCTGGGTTTATGGATTATGAAGCCTCTTTGATATTTTCATAAATTTTAAGTCTCTGATGATAATGAAATAATGTAGAATGCGCGCACGCAATTACTGCACGATGGTTTTTTAGGCCAAAACCTTCGGTTCGATTTGGATTAGCTCTCATGATTGCTGGCATACTCCTAATTGCAAACTACTTTCTCATCACTCTGAACCCAGCGTATTAGCCAAAAATATACGCATGATTAGGTAGCTACTCTTAAATGAGAGAAACTTTTGCAGTTAGGGTGAGCGACCTAGGTTGGCAGTCATCGAAGCTAAAGACGTAACGTACATGTATCCGAACGCCTCAAAGCCCGCTGTTCAGCAGATTTCCCTGAAAATTGAGAAGGGTGAGTTCGTCATCCTTACCGGTCCAAGCGGATGTGGAAAAACCACCTTATGCAAATGTTTTAATGGTTTGATTCCCCATTTCTACCAAGGGCAGCTAGAGGGTGAAATTCAAGTTGTTGGATTGGATGTTGCAGACCACCCGATTCATGAACTTGCTCTCCATGTTGGATTGGTTTTTCAAAATCCTGAAAATCAATTGTTTGCGTTATCTGTTGAAAAGGATGTGGCTTTCGGGCTAGAAAACCTTGGCGTTCCTAGAGAAGAAATGCAGAAGAAAGTGAATTGGGCGCTTGAAACGGCGGGCATTTATAATCTGCGGGAAAGAGCACCGCATGAGCTTTCTGGCGGACAACAGCAACGAGTAGCCATTGCAAGTATCATTGCTATGCGGCCTGAGATCATGGTATTAGATGAGCCAACATCCTTTTTAGACCCTTTGGGCGCTCAAAAAATCTTCGAAGTAATAAGCGAGCTGAATAAATCGTTGGGCATGACAGTCATCTTGGTTGAGCATCGACTGGATTTAGCGGCAAGATATGCAAATCACGTCGTTGTTATGGATAAAGGAAAAGTTGTCTTAGACGGAGACCCTAGAGCTGTTTTGGGTTCCCAGAAAGCCCGTTTACTCGGCGTCGGAATACCCAAAGCAACAAGACTCTATCAAATTCTCAAAGAAAAAAACTGGTTCAATGCATCTGAAGTCCCAGTGACAACCAAGGAAATGGTAAAACTTCTGCGAGAGGTCTTAAAGTCATGATTGAAGTCAGCGACGTTTGCTTTACCTATCCAACAGGCGTTGACGCCTTGAAAGGGATCTCTCTAACAATAAAAGAAGGCGAATTCATAGCCATAATGGGCCAGAATGGCGCTGGAAAAACTACTTTAATAAAGCATTTTAATGGGTTGCTGAAGCCCACAAAAGGAGACATCTTGGTTGATGGCACTAACACTAGAGACGTGAGCATAGCTAAGCTAGCCCGAAAAGTAGGATTTGTCTTTCAGAATCCTGACAACCAACTTTTCTGCGAAACCGTAGAAGAAGAGGTCGCCTTTGCCCTCAAAAACTTCGGCTTCAAAGAAACCACACTGAAAAAGAGAGTAACTTGGGCTCTTAACCTATTAGGATTAACAGAATACAGGAAAACTTCACCCTTCATGCTGAGTGGAGGAGAAAGAAAACGTGTTGCCTTGGCGTCGGTACTCGCTTGGAATCCCAAATTTCTGGTGATGGACGAACCTACAATCGGACAAGATCACGAACAGAAAGAAAAACTGCGCCAATTCATAGTCCAGTTAAACACCCAAGGTAAAACTGTTGTGGTGGTCACTCACGACGTAGAATTCGTAGCAGAATGCACCCCCCGAGTAATATTGATGGCAGACGGAAAAATAGTCGCAGATGGTGTTGGGGAAAAAGTACTCAGCAACATTGAACGTCTAACTGAAGCGTCCATAGTGCCGCCTCAAGTCACTCAGATTTTCATGGGATTAACGGATTTTGGACTACCGACTGACGTGATCGACCTATACGAAGCAAGAGAAATATTGCTAAAGAAGCTGAGTGAAAAATGAGCGTTTTCGATGGCTTAAAGTTTAGAAGAGTTTCGTCACCCATCCACAACTTGGACCCACGAATCAAGTTCCTCTATGTCTGCTCAATTTTCGTAATTGCAATAATATTTTGGGAGCTACTTCCGTTAATTGCACTATTCCTAGTGCAGATTCCATTGGTTCTCTTGGCAAGAGTTCAAAGAGAATGGATACGCTCTCTGAGGGGGGCAGCATTTCTGGCTGCAATAATCTTCAGTACAAACGTTTTTTTCAGATTTCTATATGCAGGCTATATGTTGACAGTTCAAGACATCGAATATGCTTCAGCCATGACACTTCGCTTTGTGGTACTTATTGAATCCTTCTCCATATTCTTTCTAACAACTTCACCAGACCATTTGGGCTTAGCTTTAGAGCAAAGCCATATTCCCTACGAGTTTTGCTTCGCCTTCACCACTGCTGTACGGTTTGTTCCAGTTTTGGCTGAAGAGGCTCAAACCATAATGGATGCTCAAAAAGCAAGGGGATTGGAACTCGAAAAAGGCAACTTTTTGAAAAGAATAAGAAACTACATTCCAATTCTCATTCCTCTGATCATCAGCGCCATTCGCAGAAGCCTAGAGCTCGCAGAAGCAATGGAATCAAGAGCTTGGGGGGCCATCGAAAAACGAACTAACTTATACGTTTTGAAAATAATGAGAACTGACTTTTTGCTGATTTTAATTTCCATTATTATACTAATTGTTGGTGTTTACATACGATTTTATGTCGCCCTACCATCGTTTTCCGATTTTTTAAGCTTCCTCAAAGACGTGTATCCTTGAAGGTAAATAGTGACCGTAAGATTTTTAACAAGTAGAAAAGTACTGCGTCTCTCGGCGAAGAACCTTGAAGATGTTGAAGGCAGCAGCGAAAGAAATTCTTGCCGGCGCAAAGAAGGCCATAGCATCGTTAGACTCGGACCAGGTAGGAAAGATGTTGCAGATGATAATTGATGCTAAAAACAAGAAAATTTTTGTTGTGGGCATGGGTAGAAGCGGCTTTGTCGGCCGTTCCTTCGCGTTGCGTTTGATGAATTTAGGCTTCAACGTCTATTTTCTAGGTGAAACCATAACTCCTGCAGCTGGAAAAGATGATTTAGTTATCGCCATCTCGGGCACTGGTATGACGAAAATGGTCTTAAGTGCAAGTTCTGCTGCAAAAGATGTGGGTGCCAAGGTTATAGCTGTCACTACTTATGACAAATCTCCTTTGGGAGATATAGCAGACCACGTGGTTGTTCTGACTGGTCGGACGAAGATGGGTTGGCCTAGAGAGGAAGACTACCTTTCAAGACAGATTATAGGCGAACGCGAACCCTTAAGTCCCTTAGGCAGCGTTTTCGAAAACAACTGTATGATATTCCTAGACAGCCTTATCGTTGAGTTAATGTATCGTTTAAATAAGACTGAGGAAGAATTAAGGCAGAGACACGCCACAATAGAATAGAGGTAGATTCAATGCGGGCTAAGTGGAAAAAGAAAAAGATGAAGCGAGAGAAAAAGAAGCGACAGCGGCGAAGAAAGAGATACAAATAATTTAGTTTTCTCGTTTGCTATTGGAAAGAAACGAAATTTGTCTTCTCAAGGTCGTTTATGAACTTTAGTACATGCTCTAGATTGGTTTCACCGTACTCAGCCCACACAGCCCTCACAATATCGTAGATTGTGCGTTCCCCATCCATAAAATTGAGGATTTCATAGGTCTTCTTTCTAAACTCTTCATCTTTCTTACCAATCTCTTCATGCCATTCAAATTCTTTCTCGCCTAACGCTCTTTTCAAGGCGTCTGAATTAAACGTGCCTTTGAACAATCTTTTGGGAATTAGATTTCTAGCCTCTTTCACTGCCTTTGTTTCTTCAATCTGAATTGGAGGAGCTATTCGTACTGTCTTTGTGACATGCCCAAATGTTTCTTCGAATCGCTTAATCTCCAATTGACCATAATTCTCTATGTCTTCCACGTATTTCGAGAGAGCATTTTCAAGTTCAGAACCATTTCCCAGCCTTTTCGTCGAGTTAATTGCCTCTTTTTCTCGCCACATTATATGCTCCATTTTGTCCTTAAGGTTGAATGCAATTTTGGAAAATGTTTTGGGCAGTTCTTCGGGTTTTTGGGTGTTCCTTTGCTGGAACAAAGTTGTTAATGCTTCTTGGCTTGCCTCATGCAATCTGGCTATTCCTCCATGCCTTGTCAGGTTTGCCATAAAAATTGCTTCTTCATTTGTGGCATTAGCGAGGGTTAAGGCTGCAACAGTGGCGATCCAGCCGACCCGTTTTAGGCTGTTTCCACTGACCTTATCAATTGAATCCATGCTAGAATGGTAGTACAGATCTGGCCATTGAAGTAACATTACACATGGAATACCGAAGGAAGAGTCGTTGAATTCCGCATGGTCGCTTGCACCGCAGAAAGCGTTGACAGAGTATCGGAAAGTGGATGCTGAGCCAAAGGCTGTTTTGGGGTCGAACTCTTCTACTGTGCGTTCAAAAAGGCTGAAAATATAGTCATTTAAGTATGAGGGGTTAGAATCTGGTGTCTTGTCGAGGCGGAGGGTAGATTTGCAGAGCTCTTGATTTTGCCCTACCATGTCAAGGTTTATGCCTGCAACTAGCTTAGACGCTAAATCTTCATGGTGGTATAGATATGCGATTGTACCGAAACTTTCAGGCACCCAAAGAAACCGTATAGTTCTTGCTGGTCTCTCGATTTTACCATTTTTTATCAGCATCTGTATTGTACGGGCAATTTCGAGAAGTAAGCCGCTGCCGGAGGCATTGTCGTTAGCGCTTGGTTTTGGATGGCAAAGATGAGCGACAAAAAAGATTTCTTCACTTGCTTTTGAACTGCCTTGTATCGTAGCTGTCACTACATCTAAGTTACCTGGAAAGAGTCTGGCTTCCACTACAGCTTTCAATTTAACAGGTTTATCACCTTTAAGCAGAGAGCGCAGGTGGTTCCCTTGCCGCTTACTGAGAGAAAAACCGAAAGCCAACTTGTCCAATTCTTCCTTTATAGGCCATATGGATTGGTAAGCATGGGCGTCGGGTACGTCGACGCTTTCTCGAACGTTCTTCATCTCATGTGTCAAGGTGTCTGTGACTACGCCAGTGGCACCATATTTGTAAACTGCTTGTTCATGTACACTTCTTGCTCTTCCAGTTGCCAAAACGAATTTGTTCTTTACATTTTTTCCTTTATAATGTTCGGGTTTGGTTCCTTCGCCTACGTCAACAAGCTCGGCTGTGATGCCTTCAGGCGGGGTAGCTTTGCTATAGGTGTGGAGACAGGTGGGTACATCTTCGTATCTGACCATACGTTTCTCTTCAGTTTCAACCAAGTATAATTCAGCGTTCTTAACTTCCCAACCAATTGGAGTGGTCCAAGTCCAATATTTTGTTGCGCCATCTGAAGGAAATTGTTCGATTTTGGCATCTTTAAAACCTAGGCTTTTAAGTGTGTCTCTGACGTATTCAGCGGCTTCATGGAACATTGTGGAAGCCTGGACACGGTGAAAACGGGTAATTTGGGCTACGTAAGATTTAGCAATTTCTCCAGAAAGCTCGTCCTTCACTACTTTTCCATACTCTGACTTCATAGAAAACCCTCGTATAGATATTCTCTGTATGCGCTTTTGCGTGCTTAAGGTTTCTGTAAAAGGAAAAAGAAAAAGAGGGCAGCTACTTTGGTCTAGTCATTTGTATGTCTTTTGCTAGAACGTATGGCGATAAAGACGGTGGTTCAGCTTCAAGCCACCAATGAACATGCTGTCTCTCCTTTGATATGCCTGTGATTTGACTTAGTAGCCTAAGGATGTTGTCGCTTAGTCGCAAATCTTTCCAAGATTGTTTGATTTCACCGTTTTCTATTAGAAATATGCCGTCTCTCGGGAGGGTTGAAAAGTCTCCAGTGGCATAGTTTTGGAATCGGGTGTACCACGTATTAGTGAGGTACAAACCACGTTTCACTTCGCCAAAAAGCTCATCTTTACTCAAATCGCCTGAATCCATCTCGATATTCCACGGCGTCGGCTGTACTAACCCGGCATTGCCTGTTGTTTTGGTTTTGAAAATTTTCGCAGTTGATGTGTTGTGCAAGTATGTCTTAAGCACACCATTTTCTATGAACGCATTTTCTTGAATAGGAAAGCCCTCGTCATCAAAGGCACGGTTGTTTACCGAGTATTCAGCAGGTTTGTCTCGCAATGTCACAGCGTCAGACGCAACTTTCTGACCTAGCTTATTCACAAAAACCGACAGCTGAATCATGACACTATACGCAGACGCCATCCCACCCCAAGTGCCCAACATGGAACCGAAAAACAACGGGTCGAAGATAAGGTCATATTTTCCTTCTTCTCCTTGTTTCGGGTTCTTCGCCAACTCTGCAATTTTGCCCCCCTTCTCCCCAGCTCTGAAGGGTTTAAAATCCTTCAAGGTTGAGCAGCATTCCACACTGTGGCCGGAAGCATCTCTTTGAGAGAAAACTCGGATTGACAACTCTATTGCTGATCTTGCATCCTGCCCTGCAGGTCCTTCTGAAGAGACGAGGTAAACGTCCTCATATTTTGTGAAGAGGATACCTCCAGCGTTGATTTCTGTGCCTGCTTCTTTTTTGGCGGCTTCTATGGCCTCAATGACATATGCAGACGGATTTTCCAGCTCTTGTAGTTTTTTGTCGGCGTTTGGCTTTGGATACTTGAATGTACCTTTAGCTATTCCGCCATACATTGGATTTTCTTTCGACACTTTGGCTAAGTTGAATAGTTGTTCCATAATTCTGTCGGTGTTTTGGAAGTTTCGTATTTGGGTCGCTACTAATCTTTTGTTCCATGCGAGGGCTACATCCGTTACGTAGTCGTTCCACGCCACCGTGATGTCTATTTGGTTGTTGCTGAACCTTGTTTGTCTGTATCGCCCAAAGATGGTCTTGGCGATAACTTCGTCTGCTCCCAAGGCTTTACCTTTCTTTGCTATAGCTTCTGTCTTTGCCAATATTTCGCTCATTTCACGTACACCTCTTTTAAACGAATGACCGGCCCACCTGTGTAAACCGGAACACCCTGCATAGGGTCGCCTTTGCCACATGTCGCCGCATCATAACCAACCTCTTTAGATATGGCGTCCACAGCACTCCACCAATTCTTAGTAGAGGTTTCAATAACTGGTCTTGCAACTGGATGCTTCAATTCCCCGTTTTCGATTAGGGAAGCTTCTCTGCCTACGTAGCGTTGATTAAAACGTCTGTCGTCAATGTTCCATTCCGTGAAAGATTTCATGTAAATTCCATACTTCACGTCTTCAATGATTTCCTCTTCCGTCCAGTCGCCAGGCAGCAGAAAAGTATTAGCCATGCGCACAATGGCTTCTCTGTCATAGCTGATGGACCTTGAAGAACCATTACTTCTAGTGCCAAGTTTTGCTGCAGTCTCTCTATTTTGTAGAAACTCGTTTATTATACCATTTTTGTACAAATATCGTCGTCTCGCTTTGATTCCTTCATCATCATACTCATAGTATCCATAACTATTCTTCACGGTTGGGTCGTCTACGATAGTTACTTTGTCGTTGCCAATTCTCGTTCCTATCCAATAGGGGCCACCAAGATATATGAAGGAACGTCCTGCTTGACTCATCTCACGTCCAAGTATACGGTCTGCTTCAATTGGGTGACCACAAGACTCATGAGAAGCGATACCTGTGACCTCAGTTCCGCAAACCAAATCCATCTTTCCCGGCTTGACAGCTTTGCCTTCCTTGATCAGTTTTTGCAGCGCTTTTGCATCGTGCAGCAATGCCTCAGCCACCTTCCATTCGTTGAAAGCCTCCCACCCGCCACTGCGCCCAAACTGCTTGTAAGCTTGTTCGGGCTTACCGTTCTCAACTACAGTTATGAAAGCGAAAACACCGATTTTTGGCACAAAGGACGAGATAATTGAACCCTCAGAGTTCACAAAGTACTTCTCTATCAGATTTATAGAAGCCCCCATTATCCTCCCAGGAACTTTCACTTCTTGAGACGATAAAGTCTTGTCGACCTCCATCAGTTCATCTATCTTCTTCTCGGGTGGAATATCTTCTATCTTCTCTTTCTGTTCGACACTCCACTTTGTTTCAACACCTTTTTCATCTGCAAAGGTAATCCTGTCTTTTCGTCCAGCTATTTTTGCAAATTTATATGCTGTGTCCACGATCTCCTTTGCCTCATCTTTAGTCCACTTGTTAGTTGATGCAAAACCAAGTCCACCATCAGCCAGTATTCTTACGCAGAATCCACTGTCGATGGTTGAGAGGAAAGCGTCTAAAGTACCATTTTTTATTACCAATTCGTCATGGTTTGTGCTTTGGGCTCTTGCTTCGGCGTATTCAACTTTTTTGCTTCTCGCAAGGTCTAGCGCATAGTCTACTATGTCTCTTTCCAAAGAGTTCTCACCTACGCCTACGTTAGCTAGCATAAAGGTGTAAATACCTTTCTGTTACCCGTTTAATGTATTGGTTGATTCTGATTCAGAATATTTACCCATTTTTCATAATGATTATTGCTTTCACAAAACAACCTTGATAGAAGTTTACTTAGCGAAGGATTCAACATTGCTCATAAAGTTAGTCAAGGCGCTGATGTTTATACTTCTTTTAGCCAGCATCGCAGCTTCTTGGCTTACAATTGCAGCTTCAGGCTTTGTCTATAAAGAGAACTGGGTTTACACCTACATCAACGAGCCACCTTATGGCAACTGGACTTTCACCCGTAGACCAATCAGTCCCATGAAAATTAATGCATCTCAAATTCAAGTAGGCGCCAACTGGACATACGTTTACACTTTAGCGGCAAACCATACGTACCACATCTACTGCTATGGCGGTTGGATAAGTGATGGTCCTACGCCCGAAACCGATTATGACATCTTTGTCTACAATCCTCTTGGAGAGTTAGAGGGTTATCACACTGAAGCTGCTGGGCTGCCTGAACACTTAGGAACCACGGTCAACGAGTCTTTCTTCACGCCAAAGTATTCGGGTAACTATAGCTTTGTGATTAGAAACGACCCCAGAGAAAGTCAAGCTGCTGAACCTGCAACGTTCATGGCTATTGAACACATTGAACCGAATATATGGCACAGCCAGTTCATCGAAGGAAAACAAGGGAACACCTCAATAGAAAACACTGGCTGGGCCTACGAGTTCACTACCAGCAACGAACGCATCGAAATCCAAGTTCAAGTACCTGACACACTTGACATGTATGAAGCGCGACTGTATCTTATGGCAAACCCAGAAAACAAGAAAGGCGAATTGCTGAGCGGTGTACCCTTAGCGTGGGAGTCTGGACTCTACGGCGAAACAAGTGGTTCTTTCGGCGGCTACAATTTAGAGAGTGAAGGATTCAGAGGCAACGATTACAGCAGCTGCGAATTTTTTGGACAAGACATGCTAATCAACTACACAACACCCCTTGAAGGAGAAAGCCTTTTTCACTTTGTTCTCATCGGTGAATTCGGCGCCGGAAATGTGAGCTTCAGAATAAAAACAAACTTTGGCAACTCAGAATTAAAGCTCACAACTCCTATTCAACGGGTTTATCCTCATAACGAAACAACCATAACCGCTGTCTCAAACAACTCATACATTCAACAAGCCTTTCTCCACTACTCCACTGACAACTGGAATACATCCAAAGTTTATGAAATGCTGGTCAGCAACCGCACCTGCAATGGCACAATTTCCGGACAAGAAGCCAGCACAACGGTGGATTACCGCGTAGAGGCCTTCGACTTCCTCGATAACATAATAATCATTAACGGAAGCTACACAGTGAAATACCCAACCTATTTTAACTTCACTCTCGGCAGAGAAACAATAGCGCTTGGTGAAAATCTGTCAATCAGCGGGTCCGTAAGACCCACAATAGGATCTGTGGACGCTCGTGTGAAACTGATTTTCACCGCGCCAAACGGGTCAACAGTGGAGCAATATCACTACCTGCAGGACAGTAATTTCTCAGCAAGCTTCAAACCGTCTTTCCTTGGCTCATGGAGCGTCCAAGCTCAGTTTTTGGGAGACCAGGCGAGGTATGAAACTCTCAGCGACGCTGTTAATTTTGTTGTGGCAGAACCCTCTTTCATGAGCAAGTATTCAATGTATATTTATGCTGGCATAGGTGCCATATTTGCGGTAGCAGTTGTAGTGATCATGCTCCGCAGAAGACAATAGCACGCGACCTTTCCCTTATGTGATCCCATGTGTTTAGACAAACCTTTAAGCTAAACTATAGACACAAGCAAATCCCAAAGGAGAGTTACAAGCATGCATAAACATCTGTCTTCTGGTATATATTTCATGCAAGGAAGCGAAGCTCTCGCTGAAGCTGCTATCATTGCTGGGTGTCGATTTTTTGCAGGTTATCCCATTACTCCAGCCAGCGAAATTGCTGAACACCTGGCAAAACGTCTTCCTCAAGTGGGTAGAATCATGATTCAGATGGAAGATGAAATTGCTTCTATAGCCTCGGTGATTGGAGCAAGCTGGGCAGGAGCTAAAGCCATGACAGCTACTTCGGGACCAGGCTTCAGTCTCATGCAAGAAAACATCGGATACGCCTTCATGACCGAAACCCCCTGTGTTATAGTTGACGTGCAGAGAGCTGGACCAAGCACAGGACAGGCCACGAAATGTGGTCAAGGCGATGTTATGCAAGCCCGCTGGGGGACTCATGGAGATTATGCTGCCATAGTTCTATCTCCAAATTCGGTGCAGGAAATGTTTAATCTAACGGTGCGCGCCTTCAATATAGCTGAAAAATATCGCACACCAGTTATTCTATTAGCTGACGAAATTGTAGCACACATGAGAGAACCGATATTTGTGCCGCCTTTGGAAAAAATGGAGATATTAAACAGGAGGAAACCAAAGTCTGGAAATGAGTCTTTTTTCGGCAGTGAAGAGGTGCCTCCTATGCCCTCCTTAGGCGAAGGCTACAACGTCACAGTTACAGGCTCAACCCACAACATGTTTGGAATACGTTTTACCGCCGACCCAGAAGTCCATCGCACTCTTGTAGGCCGGCTAGTTAATAAGATTAGGAATAATGTTGAATTGTTGATGGATTTTGAAGCCTATAACGTGAATGAATGTGAAGTTGGCTTCATTTCTTATGGGTGCACTTCTCGGGCAGTTTATGAAGTCGTAGAAATTGCCCAAAATAATAGATTAAATGTGGGTTTCGTCCGGTTGAAGACCGTTTGGCCTTTCCCCGACAAAATTGTTCAAACAATGGCGCAGAGAGCTAAAACAATTATCGTGCCCGAGATGAATTTGCAGCAGATTTTCTTCGAGGTGCAGAGAGCAGTTAACGGTGCTGCAGAGGTCGTTCCTCTCAACAAGATTGGTGGGGGAGAAATGTTTACGCCAGAAGAGCTTTATTCTGAGATTGAAGGGAGTGTGTAGAGACAGTGAGCTACACGTTTTCCGCTAAAGACTATCTTAGAGACATCCCTTTTCCTTTCTGTGCGGGATGTGGCGGCGCCACTGTGGCTACCAGTTTTCTCAGAGCCATTCATGAGCTTGGCTACCGAGACCTTCAAGGATTTGTGTTTTGCAGCGGCATCGGATGTTCCTCTTGGATTCCCTCACCACACTTTCAAGCAGACTCTATTCATACGACTCACGGGCGAAGCATACCCGTTGCGACTGGTGTTAAGCTTATGCGTCCTGATTTGAAGGTAGTTGTTTTTGGCGGTGACGGCGACATTGTTGGAATAGGGTTAAGCCATTTAATCCACGCGGTGAGAAGAAATCTTGATGCCACTGTGATTATGGTAAACAACATGATTTATGGCATGACGGGTGGGCAGGTTGCGGCTACAACTCCTTTGGAGACGAAGACTACCACCACTCCCTATGGAGGCTTCGAACGCCCTCTAGATACAGTTCGCCTAGTTATCTCGGCTGGCGCACGTTATGCAGCACGCTGGACCACAGCACACCCAAGCCAGCTAAAAGAAGCCATTAAGAAGGCGCTGACCACTAAAGGCTTCAGCTTTGTTGAGGCAGTAAGCCAATGTCCAACTGCTTATGGACGCCGTGCTGGCTTTAAGAATGCTGGGGAGATGCTGCGATGGTTGAAAAAGCAAAGCATAGCAATTGCAGAAGCAGAAAAGCTACCAGAAAAAGAACTGGAAGACAAAATAGTTGTAGGCGAATTTATTGCCAAGACTCTTCCAACCTTAACCGAAAAAATCCAAGCGGTTTTGAGGAAGGCGAAGAAACATGGCTAGAATTGAGGTGCGAATTTGCGGACTTGGGGGGCAAGGAGTCGTTTTGGCAGGGCATATTCTTGGTCGCGCAGCAGTTTATGATGGAAAAAGGGTGGTACAAACTCAGAGTTACGGAGCTGAAGCCAGAGGAAGTGCAGCGAAAAGTGAAGTGATAATCTCAGACGATAATGTAGGTTTTCCAATGGTAAGGAAGTGTGACATTCTTGTGGTTTTGAGCCAAAACGCTCTTGATAAATATGTCAAAGACTTAAAAGAAAACGCCACCCTTCTAGTCGATAAGGACTTGGTGAAGAATATTCCAAAGGTTAAGGCCCATATTCACAGACTGCCAGCAACTCAAGCTGCTGAAACACAGCTGAAGTCTAAAATGTACGCGAACATTGTAATGGTGGGCGCTCTGACAAAAATAACCAAAATTGTGAGCAAAACATCGATGGAAAGAGCCATTAAAGCTAGCGTAAAAGCATATACAGAAAAAGAGAACCTACAGGCTTTTGAATTAGGCTTCAACTATAAAAACTAGAAATCCTTAAAAAGCTCTCCCAGAACAAACTAACCACAATGCCAAGCATTCTCATAGTTTACAACACCAAAACTGGAAACACAGAGCTTATGGCGAAAGCCGTAGAAGAAGGGGCAAAGACGATTCAGGGTGTAGAAGTTATCCTTACGTACCACGCCAATCCTAAAGACCTTCAAAACGCAGACGCCATAATCGTAGGCGCCCCCACCTACAATCACCAAATGACTTTAGACATCCAAAACCTTCTGGAGAAAGCAGCCCAAAACAATGTGACACTGAAAGATAAAATAGCCGCCGCCTTTGGCTCCTATGGTTGGAGCGGTGAAGCACCTAAACGAGTATTAGAAGTCTTGCAAAACAAATTCCAAATGAAAATTATAGAACCGCCAGTCTTAGCCAAATACCGACCCGACGAAGAAACTCTCAAAAAATGCAAAACAACGGGCAAAAAAGTCGCCGAAAGACTTTTGTGAACCTAGAGAACGCCGAAGAGAATAAAAATAGAACTGTATTAAATACTGAAAAACACGGAGAAAACGATGAAATGAGCGAGCTTGAAATAAAATATGAGCCTTTCAAAGAAATTATAGTAATGGAACGCACCCAATTTCCCACGCCAGATGATTTGGCACGATTCACAAACATTGTGGCTGGAGGAAAAACAGCAGGCATCTACTGGTCTCGAGGTATAGCCTTCATCTACTTTCCCCTATCCATAAACACCGAAACAGCAGCAAAAGAACTGGTAGAAAAAAGAAGAGTTTACTGGGCTTTTCTAAGTTACACCTCCATGCCAAAATACCAACCTCTCATCGAAACAAAAGAAAAAATCATTGTTCCAGTTCTTGACATGTCAAATAATCCCTTGTTCCAAAAAGTAGCCGAGTGGCTGAAGAAACAGAAATAAGCAATGCATACAAGCACAAACTGCGCAAAAGCACTTCTCAGCTTCCTAAGGCAGACAAATGAAAAAGGTCACAACGAGAGGCATTGTATTCACTGGCGAAGGAATCGGAAGCCAATATGTTAAAATTCCTTGGGTGCAAAAACAAATTGGTGAAAAACTAGGTTTTGGTCCCTATCTCGGTACCTTGAATATTCGCCTCCAAAATAAGCAGGAGAAGCCGGAAGAAATTCTAAGAAAATTTGAAGGCATAGAAATTACGCCAGTACATGGCTTCTTTCGAGCACGCTGTTTTACCGCATTGATAATGAATAAAATAAAGGGAGCTGTTGTTATTCCTGAGAAACCCAATTATCCATCCGACGTATTGGAAATCATTGCGCCAGTTCATTTACGTGAAGCATTGTCCCTTAAAGATGGCGACGAAGTCGAGATAGCAATCTTCTTAGAGACCAAACATTAGAGTTTAACAGCATGTCTTTGCATGCAAATCCTCATGTACTCATTGAAGCTGTCGATTTTTTCTAAATAATTGCCATAACGTACTAAAGCTGCCATTGCACGGGCAGCATCTTCTGGAGAAGAATACGCAGGAATTCCTAGTTTTTCGAATCTTGAACAGATAAACATCGCTGTTTCAGCGTCTCCAATGTCACAAGCAACAACAAGCTTTGTACAGTCTCTTACTAGATTTGCTATTTGGTCCACAAAGTCATCCTGCAAGGCAGGAGTCTGATGTAAACCTAGTACAATCAAACCTCAGTTTCCGGTGCGTCTAGCAAAATCTTTGCTGAGAGTTTAAACATTTCAGAAGTTGCTGAGCCGGGAATGTCGACAGGATTCAAGTTGGTGGCAAACTTGCAGTTTTTCCTTTCGCTTCAAATTCTCAAACTGCTCAAGCACGCCGTCAGTCTTTGCGATGTGTTTGAATCTACCTGTTTAAGCCGTCGGCTTTATCCTCCTTACAATAACAATAGGCTTGTGCTCTGTTTCTTCCAACATTTTCCAAGAAACATCTGTTAAGGAAACTTGAAAGGTTTCAGCCATGTCCCAAATTGTTCTTCCTGCACCAAATCGCCGAGCGCGATTGGCTAACTCTGCAACTTTCAGCGCCTCATCTACATTTATCTTTGTGCCAGCAACAGCTAATGGAGTGGCCCTTCTCTTTAGCTTAAAACTTCGTCCAACAACGTAGGCAATGAATCCGCCTACAGATTGGATTCCTTTAACGGGTTTAGGTCGTGGAGTAAAATTGAAGTTTTTCCAAGAGTATGTTTTGTCAGTGTCCACAATCATGACGACCACGTTTTTCCCTAGTTTTGCCTTTATGCTGTCGCGTATTTTTTCTGCTATTCGATGAGCATTGTTTAGTGGCAAACTGACATAGGAGTATGGAAGATTGCTTCCGTCAATTCCGCCTTCAGAGCTATGCATTAATGCTTGTAAAAAGCTACAGTGCTGTAGTGCCACCTGCTTATGGGCGCCACCCTCTTTTAAGGGATAACTTCTAAAATGGAAAATGGTTTTCTTTCGCAAATGGCATAGAGGCCCAAGAACGTATGCCCACACATATCGCATCCAATATTTAGCTAAAAATCGCGCCGTGGAACTTGGGTTTACTAAATGTTCATCTACGGTATTTCTTGTTGCCGTTGAAATCGCCTTTTCCGAAACTACTACAATGTCGTCTTCATTCACTTTGCCTTTAACAGCCACATATATCTCAGCAATATAGTTCTCATTCGGCTTCCAGTACCGAGTTTTAACGGCTAAGAACTTATAGCGCTTCACGTTTTATCATCAGTGACGTTGACTAAGGGTCTGCCGAAGGAAATCCTGAAGTTGCGCTAGCTGCGGGTGTTCACCCGTTGGACTGCTAAGGTAATGAGCTGCAACGGCATTCGCAAAAGTGAGCCTCAAATTATCCGAGAAATCGTTTGCGTCTGCGTATATGTTGCCTGCATTCCAAGCGTCACCTGCTCCTGTCGCTCTTAACGTCCTGACCTTTAAAGCAGGAACGATGGCATGCTTGTTTTTTGTGAAGGTGGCTGAGTATGTTGTAGTGTGGAGGTCTATACGGCTGGTGAGCCTTTGAGCAAGAATTTTTGCACACTCTTTTGCTAGTGCAGGCATAGTCTTATGCTGTTTCTGAAGTTTATTTGTTTCTTTTGGGGCGACATGCTTAGCATAGGTAATGGCTTCGTTTTCGTTGAGGCTTAGAATGTCTATCAGATTGGGATAAAGCAAAACTTCCTTTACTAATTTAGGAATTTCTGGCTTATTTGAGAGTGGGTCGGCAGTGTCATAGTAGGTTTTGCCTGTGCCCCGAGTTTTTACGTGTTGAAACATTGCTTTCGCAAGTTCAGTGCCATGTCTGCGAGTGCCAGCCCAATTAAAAACACAAACAAAGTCAACCTTTTCTATAAGTGCAAAATCTTCCTCTGAAAGACTAGTGGGACCGAATTCTTCTAAGGAACCAAGATCACGTAACATTATGTTTCTCTTCTCTTTACCATATGTTAACTCTAAGGCAGTAGTGATAGATGCTTTGTTCTTTATCTTAACATGTATGAGGTTGATGTGTAGTGGTTGAAGATGTAGTTTGAGTAAACTGAGTCCAAGTTTACTAGCGCAGACTATGGGAAACACGTTTACTTCTAGAAGGGCTAAGGCAGCTGCCGTGTTGACAGCGTTGCCTCCTCCAAAATCCATCTGCGCCACATTGTCTATGCTTCCGCCCTTGCGCTTAGCAACTTCAAGGATGCGATTGGAAAATTCTTTTGCATCGCCATCCCATGAGACAAAGCGATCTAAAAAGAAATCTGGCATAAGAGCTACGTTGAACGTTTTGGGTTTGAACTTGTCTAGGTGGCTCAGCAATTTCTCCATGTTTTGAGAAAGAAAGTTCAAAGACAGCCCTCTGAAACGCATAGAATCCTTTCTGATAAATAACTCTTGCATTTACGCATGCATGCAGAGTTTTCTCAATATTGTACTAACATCGCTTGCTATTCAAAGAAAAGCTTTTATTTCCGCGTTGACTTACGGTCAACCCTCCAAAAAAAGGAGAGACATTTATGGCATCAATCTTTGCGAGAAGAATGCAAGAATTAGGTACAGAGACCGCTTTTGAGGTGCTTGCAAAAGCCAAAGCTCTTGAGAAACAGGGCCGCGAAATAATTCACCTTGAAATTGGTGAGCCAGATTTTGACACTCCTAAAAACATTAGAGATGCAGCCACAAAAGCCATGAACTCTGGATATACCCATTATGTCCCTGCCGCTGGAATTCCAGAGTTCAGAGAAACAATAGCAGAATATATTTCAAAAACAAGAAACATAGATGTGCGTCCTGAAGAAGTTGTTGTTACACCGGGTGCCAAGCCAATTATCTTTTTCGGCGTACTAGCATGCGTTGAAGTGGGTAACGAGGTGATGTATCCAAACCCCGGATTCCCCATATACGAGTCCATGATAAAATTTCTCGGCGCAAAACCAGTGCCCATGGTGTTGAAGGAAGAGAACAATTTTGCCATAGACACTGAGGATACTGTAGAAAAAATTTCAGATAAAACTAAGATGATTATTCTGAACTTTCCAGAAAACCCCACGGGTGGAGTGTTAACTAGAGAAAATTTGGAAGCCATTGCTGATAAAGTAAGAGACAGAGATGATTTGATCATAGTTTCAGATGAAGTCTACAGCCGGTGTATATACGAAGGTGAACATAGAAGCATTGCTTCGCTTCCCGGAATGAAGGAAAAAACAGCGATTATAGATGGCTTTTCAAAAACCTATGCTATGACTGGGTGGAGGCTGGGTTATGGGGTAATGCGAAAAGACCTGGCAGAAAAACTCACACAGCTCATGATTAATTCCAACTCTTGCACTTGCGCATTTTCGCAGATAGCAGGCATTGAAGCTTTGCGTGGGCCTCAAAACGAAGCAGAAAAAATGGTGGAGCAGTTTAAGCGAAGACGTGAGGTTATAGTTTCTGGCCTGAACAAAATTAATGGCATAACTTGCAAAAAACCCCAAGCCACATTCTATGTCTTTCCCAACGTAAAGGGCGTAAACATGGATAGCCGAAAACTTCCAGACTTTCTACTCAACAAAGCAGGAGTAGCCGCATTGTCTGGTTCAGCCTTTGGCGAATATGGAAGAGGATACATGCGATTCTCATTCGCTAATTCTATTCCTAACATAGAAAAAGCCTTGAAGCAAATAGAAGAAGCACTCCAAGCCCTCTAATTTTTTCATCAACACCTTTTATTGGCATAAAAACAGATGCTTGAGAACATAGAGAACCATTTAAAAACTCCGCGTTCTTACATTAAGATGCTTGCCTAAGTGATCCTTTGGAGAAGAGTTGATGTTCGATAAGATTCTCATCGCTAATCGAGGGGAAATTGCTCTAAGAATAATAAGGGCATGTAAAGAACTGACCATAAAATCGGTAGCAGTTTTCTCCGAAGCAGACAAAGAGGCACTTCACACCAAATATGCTGACGAAGCATACTGCATTGGACCCCCAAAGCCCAGTGAAAGTTATCTAGACATCCAAAAAATAGTGGACACAGCGAAAAATTCTGGCAGCGAAGCAATACACCCAGGTTATGGTTTCTTAGCGCAGATTCCAGAATTTGCACAGCAATGCGAATCCGCTGGCATCGCCTTTATTGGACCTACTAGCCAGACCCTGCGACTTATGGGCAGCAAAATAACAGCAAGAAAAACCATGAAAAAAGCAGGAATTCCAGTGATTCCCGGAAGCGCAGGCACAATCAAGACAAGAGATGAAGTAGAGGCATTAGCAAAGCAAATCGGATACCCAATTCTTATCAAAGCGGTTTATGGCGGTGGTGGAAAAGGACTACGCATAGTCAAAAACATTAAAGAAATCCGACAAGCTATGGAACTTGCCAAATTGGAGGCTGAAGCTTCTTTTGGAAATGCACAAATTTACGTGGAGAAGCTTCTAGAAAGACCACGCCACATTGAGTTTCAAGTGTTAGCCGACAAACACGGCAATGTTATTCACTTAGGAGAACGAGAATGTTCAATTCAAAGAAGACACCAAAAACTAATCGAAGAAACCCCGTCACCAATGATGAACGAGGAAAAGAGAAAGGTTATGGGTAGAAGGGCTGTTGATGCAGCAAAAGCCGTAAACTATGTTAGCGCCGGCACAGTGGAATTTTTAGTCGACAAGAAAGGCGATTTCTACTTTTTGGAGATGAATACACGGCTTCAGGTGGAGCATTTGGTTACCGAAATGGTGACGGGTGTTGACATTGTTAAAGAGCAAGTCCACATAGCTGCAGGGGAAAAGCTGAGCTATCGACAAAGTGACATAGCACTTAACGGACATGCATTAAACTGCAGAATCAACGCAGAAGATCCCGCCAGAGATTTCACTCCTTCCCCAGGGAATGTAACGAACTTTCATTTGCCAGGAGGCCCAGGTGTCAGGGTTGATACAGCGCTTTACATTGGCTGCGACATCCCCCTTTTCTATGATTCTTTAATAGCTAAGATAGCTGTTTGGGGTCGTAGCCGCAAAGAGGCTATCCTACGAATGAAAAACGCGCTTCAAGAATTCTCCATAGACCAGATTGAAACCACTGCGGCTTTTTTGAGAAGGATTTTAATGGATGAGGATTACTTGCAGGGGCGTCTCCACACTTGTTTTGTGGATGAACGGATAAGTAGTTTTGAGTTTCAGAGTAGAGATGCTTTGGAAGACATGGCGGTCTTGTTAGCTGCTTTAGCCAGCTACCTAAACAGAGACAGAACAACGGCTGTCATACCGTCAAGAAGCCAAAAACAAGTTTCACTGTGGAAAGCCGCAGGACGGACAAGCAAATTCTCTAATGGTGAGTTCAGATGGATTCGTTAGTCGAGTACACTATTTTGGTGGGCGGAAAAAACCGTAAAGTCAGGTTGCTAAGAATTAATCAAGAGAATGGTGCAACAATGGAGTTAGATGGCAAAACCGTTGACGTAGCCTTTCCTAAAGGTCTTGACTTAGAGAAACCAACATTGATGAGTATTAATGGTAAGAATCACAAAGTAAGACTGAAGAGAAACGACAGAGCCTTGGCTTTCAGTGTGGAAGTAGATAAGAAACGGTTTGATTTACAAGTTGAGGGGAAGCGGAAAGAATTCAATAACAAAACTACAACCTTCTCCACAATTTCACCATCTCTAATGCTAAAAAGAGAAAAAATCGTTGTCAAAAAGAAAGGCACCGTAACCTCACTCATGCCGGGAAAAGTTGTATTGCTAAAAGTGAAAATAGGTGACAAAGTAAAAGTTGGCGATCCACTCTGTGTTTTGGAAGCAATGAAAATGGAAAACGAAATAGTTGCACCGAGAGATGGAACAATCAGACAAGTTATGGTCGAGCAAGGGTCTACTGTTGATAAGGGCGACGTGTTAGTCGTGATTGAATAGTTTGTTAATAGATGGTTAATGGTTTGTATTCACCGTAAACTTCTCGCAGGACATTGCAGATTTCGCCCAATGTAGCGTATTTTCTAACGGCATTTAAGATGGGTGGCACAAGGTTTTCTGTTCCATTTTCCGCTACCTTACGCAATTCGTCAAGAGTTTTTCTAACTTCGGGATTGGCTCTTTCCCTTTTTACATGGTTTAGCCGCTCAACTACCTTCTTTTCTACAGTGGGGTCAACTCGTAATATTTTGATTGGCACTTCTTCTTTGCCTATAAAATCGTTCACTCCGACAATTACACGGTCTTTTCTCTCCACTTCTTTTTGATATTTGTAGGCGCTTTCTGTGATTTCACGTTGCATATACCCCCTTTCTATGGCGGCTATGGCGCCTCCTTGGCGGTCAATTTCCTCAATATAACGCAGAGCGTCTTCTTCTATCTGATTTGTTAGAGTTTCAATGTAGTAGCTTCCCCCAAGAGGGTCAACTGTGTCTGCAACGCCGCTTTCGTAGGCAATAATTTGCTGGGTTCGCAAAGCTATAGTCACAGCCCTTTGACTAGGTAACGCGTAGGCCTCATCGAAACTATTAGTGTGCAAGCTTTGCGTTCCACCCAGCTCTGCGGCAAGAGCTTGAAGTGCAACGCGAACAATGTTATTGTGGGGTTGTTGTGCAGTTAACGCCACACCACTGGTTTGCGTGTGAAAACGAAGCTGCCAAGAAGAAGGTTCTTTGGCTTCGAATCTTTCTCGCATTATGCGAGCCCACAAACGTCGGGCACCTCGAAATTTGGCTATTTCTTCAAGAAAGTTGTTGTGGCTGGCGAAAAAGAATGAAAGCCTACTGGCGAAAGTGTCCACGTCTAAACCGCGGTCAATCGCTCCTTGCACATAAGCTATGCCATTAGCCAGAGTAAAAGCAACTTCTTGCACAGCGGTTGCGCCTGCTTCGCGAATGTGGTAACCGCTTATGCTTATGGTGTTCCAGCGTGGCATATTTTCGCAGCAGTATTCGAAGATGTCCGTAACAAGTTTCATGCTTGGTTTAGGGGGGTAGATGTACATGCCACGAGCTATATATTCTTTGAGAACATCATTTTGCACCGTACCACCTAGCACTGATTGGTCAATTCCTTGCTTTCGGGCGATGGCGACGTACATGGCTAGTAGCACTGCGGCAGGAGCGTTTATGGTCATGCTCGTAGTTACCTTGTTAAGAGGAATTTGGTCAAACAAAAGCTCCATTTCGTTTAAAGTGCCAGCACTCACTCCTACTTTGCCAACTTCTCCTAATGCTAATGGATGGTCGCAGTCCAATCCGATTTGAGTAGGAAAGTCGAAGGCTACACTTAGTCCAGTCTGCCCTTGCTGTAGCAGATATCTAAAACGGCGATTGGTCTGCTCTGCTGTGCCGAAGCCTGCATACTGTCGCATGGTCCAAAATTTGGCACGATACATGGTCGGGTAAACGCCACGAGTATATGGATATTCTCCTGGAAAGCCCAGATCTATCATGTAATCTAGGTCTTTTACTTCAAGGGGAGTGTAGACTCGTTTAACTGGGATGTTCGAGTTAGTTAAAAACTGACTCTTTCTTTCGTTAAATCGCGTTAGACTTTCCTCTACAGATTCCTTTTCCCACTTTTCCTTTTTCTGTTTAAGAGATTCCACGTTAACATTCCTTCTTCTCTGATAGAAAGGATTTGATAATTTATATTTAGCTATGACTACACTCTAATAGTGTCTAATCTGTTTAGGTGTAAGAAAATTGGGTGAACGTGAACTGAAAGAAGTTGGAAACGTGACCCATTACTTCACGAAAATAAATGTGGCAATTGTGGAGTTAAGCGACACACTTTCTGTGGGAAACCGCATTCTCATAAAGGGTACAACAACTGATTTTGAACAAACCATTAATTCTATGCAAATAGAACATGAGAACGTCAAGAAAGCTGAGGCAGGGCAGAGCATTGGATTGAAAGTAGACGAGCGTGTAAGGGAAGGCGACACAGTCTACAAGATTCTGCAGTAAATAACCACCCCACTTTTTCTTAACCAAAAAGCCCAAAAAATGAAAAAAGAAGGCCCTCCGCCTACAACTATTTCCAACTAGGCTTTTTGACCTTCACAACATCTTTGTTCACAAGGTTTGGAGGCACATTACCTTCGAAAAAGGCAATTAGGTTTTCAGCCACCATCTCTGACATTTTTGCCCGCGTTTCAATGCTGGAACTGGAGATATGGGGTGCAACAACTACATTCTCAAGAGTCAACAGAGGATTACTCAGCGGCGTGGGTTCCTGCTCAAAAACATCCAAACCAGCACCAGCGATCCAGCCTTCCTTCAAAGCTTTGTAGAGTGCTTTTTCGTCGATGACCGGGCCTCTTGCGTTGTTAATCAAGATGGCAGTTTTCTTCATTAACCTGAGCCTTTTCTCATTTATCAGGTGGTACGTATCTTTTAGTAGCGGAACGTGAACGCTGACAAAATCTGCTTTCTGAAGTAGATTGTCGGTTTCAGCATACTGCATACCCAATTCTTTCTCAAAGTCTTCTCTGCGAACCACATCGTAATAGAGAATTTTCATGTCGAATCCTCGCGCTCGTTTTGCAATGGCTAATCCTATTCTCCCCAAGCCTACGATTCCTATAGTTGCGCCATACACATCTCTACCCTGTAGCATGGTTGGATGCCAACCCACCTTCCATCTTCCAGTGCGCACATACCTGTCGGCTTCAATAACCCTTCTTGCGGCTGCCATTAGAAGCGTCCAAGCGAAGTCGGCAGTAGTTTCGGTTAATACGCCGGGAGTATTTGTTACATAGATTCCTCGCCTTGTGGCTTCTTTCACGTCAATGTTGTCAAATCCGACAGCGAGCTGGGAGACAATTTTCAGATTAGGTGCAGCGTCAAACACCTCTGCGTCTATTTTGTCTGACAATAGGGTAGCTAAGGCGTCAACTTTAGCCGCCTTTCCTATAATTACATTCTTTGGCGGTGCAGCATATTCTGGCCAAACCTCTGTATCAAATCTTTCTTTAATTATGCGTGATCCTCTCTCGGGCAATTCTCGAGTAACGTATACTTTTGGTTTCTGCATTATCAAACGCCTCGATATTTGTTCAGATATTACTATCAAATTTATTACATTTACTGACTAAGCATATAACGCTGGCGAAATCATGCCCAAAATCCAAAACAAAAGGGCACTCATAGAGAATGCAAAATCTAAACTTGACAGAAAAGCCCGGAAACTGGCACTAGAAGCGTTAGAAGCAGCCTTAGGAGCGGCAGATCCAAGAGAGATAGTCAAGTCAAAGATCATCGTCAAAGACAACAAGTTGAGAATTAGTCAGCATGAATTTGACTTGAACAAATTTAAGCGCATTTATGTTGTTGGTGGCGGAAAAGCAAGCGGGAAGATGGCTGAAACCTTAGAATCGATTCTCGGAAATCAAATATCAAAAGGAATAGTCAACATCCCTTACAACAGTGGCTCCTACAGAACATGTAGAATTAGCCTTCAAGAGGCAAGTCATCCCATTCCCGACGAGGCGGGGATGAAAGGAACAAAAAAAATACTAGAACTAGTTAGCCAAGCTGAAAAAAATGACTTGGTTATCTGCTTAATTTCAGGAGGGGGATCAAGCTTGATGCCGCTTCCCCGGAACGAACTAACTTTGGAAGATAAACAACAGGTTACTGATGCTTTGTTGAAATCAGGCGCCACCATAAATGAGTTTAACACTGTACGGAAGCACATCTCAGACTTTAAGGGAGGATGGCTGGCGAAGAAAGCCTACCCTGCCACGATTGTCAACCTAATATTATCCGACGTAATAGGCGACCCGTTAGATTTCATCGCTTCAGGCCCCACAGTTCCTGATTCGACCACCTTTGGCGATGCAATGGAAGTCTTAAAAAGATACAAAATATGGGGAAATGCGCCTCAATCTGTCAAAACTCTTCTGGTAAACGGACAGAAAGGTTTGATTGAAGAAACGCCAAAAAAAGCAGACAAGGCATTCAAAAAGGTCCATAACATCGTCGTTGGGAACAATCGCTCAGCAACATTAGCTACTTGCAACAGCTTTCAAAGTTTCGGTATGCATACTCTTCTTCTTACATCCTTTCTTGAAGGTGAAGCGAGACATGTAGGGACAATTTTAGCCGCAATAGCAAAAGAGGTTGTGGCTTCAGGAAACCCATTGCCTAAACCCTGCGGAATTGTAGTTGGGGGTGAAACAACGGTAACTGTTGTTGGAGATGGGAAGGGAGGAAGAAATCAGGAAATAGCATTAAGCGCAGCTTTGAAGATTTATGGCATGGAAGGCATTGCTATCGCTTCACTTAGCACAGACGGCATAGATGGACCAACCGAAGCAGCCGGTGCTTTGGCAGATGGACAAACTATATCTCGCTCAAAAGAACAAGAGTTGATTGCAAAAAATTTCCTCGCTAGAAACGATTCCTATAACTTCTTTTCAAAACTGAATGATGTTATCTTTACAGGTTTTACAGGAACGAATGTCAACGATGTCTCTGTTATTGTAGCTGTATAATCAATGTTTGTAAATTCTTGAAATGTTCTTTGGTCAGGAGTAGCCTTGAAACCTATTAAAGCGCACGCACCAAAGGAATTATACAATATTTGGGGCAAAATGCCCCTAAATCATCAGAGGCTACTTTATTAAGACTAAGACATCTCCGTCGTTTACCGGAGTTCCATCTGTAACATTAACTTCTTGTACTTTTCCTGTCTTCGTTGCTGTAATTTCGTTTTCCATTTTCATTGCTTCAAGAATACAGATTACGTCACCTGATTTTACGGCATCACCTTTCTTTACTTTGACCGAGACAATTTTGCCAGCCATGGGTGCAACGACAGCTCCTTCTTCAGCAACTGTTACTTGTCGTCTTTCGGCTTTTGCCACAACCTTAAGGGTGGGCGTTTGAACAGCTGTTTTTTTTGCAGACTCCTTTAGTTGTGCTCTGAAAAGTGCGTTGTTAACTTTCAGAGTGAAGGGTGTACGTCTGTCGAGTCTCTCCATTTCAATTTGATACGTTTTCCCTGATACTTTAAGTGTTAAAGGGGAGATGACGGCTTTTTCACTTTTTTCGAGTTTCACTTCAACTGGTTTGTCGTTTACTTTTGTCTCAAAGAACCCTTCGCCTTCTTTCTTGGCAAGTTCTACTTTGTAGGGTCTGTTTTCGATGAGTATGTTGTACTCAGGCATATTCTTCAGCCGCCTTGTCTGGCTAATTCTTGTCGTGCTGCTAGGACCCACGGCGTGATTGTTTTTGCTCCTGCTTTTCGGGCAGGGATGACTGCTTTTGTTGTGTGGGTGCTTTTGAGAAATGCTGCAACCGCCACTGACAGAGCGGCGACTTCTTCTAGTTCTTGTTGCTCCGGTGTTAAAGCTGCAGCTGCTTCTTTTCTTCTTGCTTCTCTTTTCTTGAAAAACTCTACTGCAACTTTTGGAAATAATGCATAGGTTAGTTTATCTTCTTCACTTTTTATGTAGGGTTTCACGTCTTCAGGTATTTTATCAAGTTGGGGTTCAAGCAAGTCAGCGGGGCGGCATTTGATAGGTTCTTTGTCTCCAATTATTTTCTTTTTTATGTTCTCTCTTATTGGTGCGGGCGGTCTCCCGTAAAACCCTTCTACATAGTCTCTTACTTCTTTTGGTACGATTTTGTAACGTTCGCCTGACAACACGTTAAAAACGGCTTGGGTTCCAACCAATTGGCTTGCGGGGGTGACGAGAGGCGGGTATCCAAGGTCTTCTCGTACATATGGAACTTCCTTCAACACAGCGTCAAGTTTGTCTAGGGCGTTTTGTTCTTTTAACTGCGAAATTAGGTTAGAGAACATGCCTCCCGGAATCTGGTGCATTAGAATAGACGTATCCACTCTTTCAGCTAAAGGGCTGATTAATTGAAGAGGGTCGTAGTATTTTTCTCGCAAATCACGAAAGTATTCAGCGATCTCTACTAATAATTCCATGTCAAGCCCCGTGTCGTATTTCGTTCCCTTCAATCCAGCCACTATACTTTCAACCGGTGGTTGAGATGTACCCCAAGCAAAAGGAGAGAAAGCAGCGTCTAAAATGTCAGCTCCTGCTTGGCAAGCGCGCAAATAAGTCATCATGACTGTGCCACTGGTACTGTGGCAATGCATGTGAACCGGCAGGCTAACCTCTTTCTTCAAGGCGGAGACAAGTTCGTAGGCTGCTTTAGGCATGAGCATGCCAGCCATGTCTTTGATGCATATTGAATCGCATTCGAGTTCGGCTAAGCGGTTGGCTACTTGTAGATAATAGTCGGTTGTGTGGACGGGGCTTACTGTGTAGCACAGCGAACCTTGAGCGTGAGCGCTAGATTTTTTCACAGTTTTTATAGCTAGTTCTAGGTTGCGAGTGTCGTTTAGAGCATCGAAGACACGGAATATATCTATGCCGTTTTCTGCAGCCTTTTCCACGAACTTACCTAAAACGTCGTCAGAATAGTTCCGATAGCCTACAATATTTTGTCCTCGGAGAAGCATCTGCAGAGAAGTTTTTCGAACATGCTTTTTTAATGTACGGAGGCGCTCCCACGGATCTTCATTCAAGTAACGTATACTGACATCGAAAGTGGCGCCTCCCCAAACCTCAAGAGAGAAAAATCCCACTTTATCTATTTTTTCTGCTATGGGAATCATGGATTCGGTTCTCATGCGAGTTGCCATCAAAGACTGGTGGGCGTCTCTGAAGGTTGTATCAGTGATTTGGACAGTTTTAGCCAAGAGAAATCCCGCCTAACTATGTTGTGGATTAGTAAACTGACTTGGGCTGATATTTTAACCCTACCTTTCTTAAGGGTCGATAATACAAGTCCCGCCCTTTGGACGGGATGAGAGCGATATCAAATTCTTTTTCTTGATTACAGTGCCAGACCAAATTCCAGTCTAACTTCTTTTCTTTCGATGTCTTCATTGGAGTAAGCGGCGCTATCAAATCCGATTAATTTGAAACTCTGTTTGAGATAGAAGGTTATGGCCGGAACGTTGCAGAATTGTGTTTCCAGAACTAGCATTCTCACACCTTTTTCCTTTGCTATATTGATAGCGAAACTCATTAAGAGACTTCCAACACCCATTCTTCGAAATTCTTCTTTCACAAGAAATTCCCATACACGCATTCTATTGTTCCATTTCTCATAGCCAAGTTCGGTCCAGCCGATATGGATCTTATTTAAAACTGCGGCGAAGACCTTTGGTTCTTCAACATGCCTCTCAAAAAAAGTTCCAGTGTAATCCTTTTCCAAGGATTTCTCAAGGGGTTTCATAGCTAACTCAATACTCCAAGCTCCTTGCTCGCGGACGATTGATAGGTCATAATAGCTTGTAGTTGAGTAGTGAGAGTTTAGCTTAGGCAAAGAAGGGTCATCTTTTGCCAGCTCAATTATGCTGACTTTATCCAAAACATCTCGTATCATGTTACATTTCTCACATTTCCACGAGTTGAAAATCTAGAGGGGGATGTTCGGGTGTTTCTTGGGCGGTCGTGGCTCGCGTTTAGTGACCAACATCTCCAAGGCGCTGATTAGCTTTGGTCTAGTCTGCGATGGCTCGATGACATCGTCGATGTAGCCTTTCTCAGCTGCAATGTAAGGGTTTGCAAATTTTTCACGGTATTCTGCGGTCAACTCTTTTTTCCGCTTTTCTGGGTCTTCTGCTTCTGCAATTTCTTTTCGGAAGATAATGTTTATTGCGCCTGCTGGACCCATGACAGCGATTTCTGCAGAAGGCCAAGCATAGTTTATGTCTGCGCCAGAATGTTTGCTTCCCATAACGTCATATGCTCCACCATAGGCTTTGCGAATTATGATGGTGATTTTTGGCACGGTGGCCTCGCAGTAGGCAAAAAGTAGTTTTGAGCCGTGACGTATTATTCCACCGTGTTCCTGGTCTATTCCAGGAAGGAAGCCGGGTACGTCTTCAAAAGTGATTATTGGAATGTTAAAGGTATCACAGAAACGTATGAACCGTGCTGCTTTTGTAGAAGAGTTGACGTCCAAGGTGCCTGCGAAGTACTTTGGCTGATTTGCCACAATACCTACTGTGCGCCCATTTAATCTTGCAAACCCTATTACTATGTTTGGAGCCCAAAGAGACTGAACTTCAAAGAAATCCCCGTTGTCCACCACTGACGCAATGATGTCTTTCACATCGTAAGGCTTGTCTGGGTCGTCTGGCACAACCTCTTCCAAACTGTCATCAGTACGGTTTGGATCATCACCAGTTTCTTCAATCGGTGGGTCTTCCATGTTGTTGGAAGGTAGGTAGCTGAGAAGTTGTTTAATGAGCTCTATGCATTCTTGTTCGTTTTCAGCCATAAAATGGCAGACTCCGCTGGTCTGCATATGGACCAAAGCGCCACCTAGCTCTTCAAAATCAACCTCTTGCCCCAAAACGGTTTTGATGACTTCTGGTCCAGTGATGAACATGTGACTCGTATCTTTCACCATAATAATGAAATCGGTCATGGCAGGAGAGTAAACAGCTCCACCTGCACAGGGACCCATGATGGCGGAAATCTGAGGGATTACACCGGAGGCCATCACGTTTTTAAAAAAAATGTCACCATAGCCTGCAAGACTCGCAACTCCCTCTTGGATTCTTGCTCCGCCGCTATCATTTAAGCCTATTACCGGTGCACCAGTTTTCATGGCCAAATCCATCAATTTGCACACCTTTGTAGCAAACATTTCGCCGAGGGAGCCGCCAAACACTGTAAAGTCCTGAGAGAAAACATAAACTAGGCGACCGTTAATAGTTCCGTAGCCTGTTACTACACCGTCTCCCAAAATTTGTTTTTCCGACATTCCAAAATCCGTGCACTCGTGAACAATGAAAGGATCAAGCTCTACGAAACTATCAGCATCTAAAAGAAGATTAATTCTCTCCCTTGCAGTTAACTTACCTTGCTTGTGCTGTTTTTCAATCCGCTCTTTTCCTCCTCCAAGCTTCGCCTTCTCTCGAAGCTCACGCGTCCGCCGAATCTTCTCTTTCACCGTAGGTTCATGTACCGCCAAACTAATCCACCTGTGAACTGCTACACTATTTTCCTCAAATATATATTTACTTCACAAACCAAAAATAGAAAAAGATAACTTTCGGAAAATGTTTTGAAACATGGCGATTCCTGATGCTGCAATTTTACAACACAATGACTCGGAAGAAAGAAGTCTTCAAACCCCTCGAGAAGGGCAAGGTCCGCATGTATTCATGTGGACTAACAGTATATGAGTATGCTCACATAGGGAATCTCAGAGCCTATGTATTTGTGGACTTGCTCAGACGCTGGCTTGAATATCGAGGATTTCACGTGAAACATGTGATGAATCTTACAGATGTAGATGATAAGACCATTCAAGGCATTAAGAAAGAAGCTCTGTCTCTTGAAAAGTACACACAAAAGTACATTGATGCATTTCTTGACGATTTAGAGAAGCTTAACATTAAAAGAGCCACAATCATGCCTAAGGCCACTGAACACATAGATGAGATGGTCAAACTAGTTGAGACTTTGATGGAGAAAGGTTACGGTTACAAAGGTGACGATGGTTCAATTTATTATGACATTTCGAAGTTCAAGGATTATGGTAAGCTCTCTAAGATGAAACTCAAAAAGCTAAAAGTTGGAGCAAGAGTCAAGGTTGACGAATACGGAAAAGAGCAAGCCAGCGATTTCGCTCTTTGGAAGGCTTGGGACCCGGACGATGGTGATGTTTTCTGGGTGACAAAGCTGGGTAAGGGCAGGCCGGGATGGCACATTGAATGTTCTGCCATGTCAATGGAGTTCCTAGGTGAAACATTAGATATTCACACGGGTGGAGTTGATAATATGTTTCCCCACCACGAAAATGAAATTGCGCAGAGCGAAGCGATAACTGGCAAAACCTTTGTCAACTACTGGATGCACAACGAACATCTGCTTATTAGAGGCGAAAGAATGGGAAAATCCCTTAAGAACTTCTACACGCTACGAGATTTAATTGATAGGGGATATGATCCTATGGCTGTTAGATATTTGTTAATGTCAACTCATTACAGGAAGCAGCTTCACTTTGCTTTTGAAGGTTTGGAAGCCGCAAAGAATGCATTGCAACGACTCCACAACCTTATGACAAGGTTGGAAGAAGTCAAAAAGGATGTCAATGGGGAAGAAGTCAGCGAACTAGTTGAAAGGACAAGGAAGGATTTTGAAGATGCTATGGATGATGATTTGGATATCAGTAAGGCTTTGGCCACGGTGTTTAACCTCGTAAGAGAAGTTAACATACTCAATGACAAAGGAAAATTAGATCAAAAAGGAGCGGAACAGGTCAGAGATTTGATTATGGATTTTGACAAGGTGCTAGGTTTTTTTGGTCATTTTTGGAAGAGAAGGAAAGAGTTGTCCGAAGAAGTTGAAGAGTGGATTAAGAAGAGAGAGATGGCGAGAAAGAACAAGGACTGGAAAACTGCAGATGCCATTAGAGATATGTTGCTACGAGAGAAGGGGATAATTTTAGAGGACACGCCTGAAGGTGTGAAATGGAAAAGAAAGCACAGTCATAGTTAAACATGTTTTCTGAGAGTTACATCGCCAACAACTACTCTTTTTAGCACTCCATTCCCGAGCCTAATGATAAGAGTACCGTCTTTGTCTACATCCCAAGCCTTTCCAACAATGGCTTCGTCAAAACTTGTAACTTCCACTTGTTTGCCGAGAAATGTTGCCAAGCTTTTCCATTCCTGTAACAAAAGGCTCCACATTCCTCTCCTTAGACGTATGTAGCGATGTTCGAAGTTTTGCAGAAGAGTGTTTACCAAAGTCTTGCGTTCTACTTCATAACCCAACTCACGCTTCAAAGAGGTTGCGCTTTCCTGAAGTTCTCTCGGAAAAGCGTTCAAGTCAACGTTAGCGTTTATTCCGACTCCAATTACTACAAATTTTATAGTATTCTCCTTAGTTTCTGTTTCAGTCAAGATTCCACAGATTTTTCTGTCGTTTACAAGTACGTCATTTGGCCATTTGATTTCTGCCTTTAGGCCAAACAGTTGCTGAATTGTTTTGGCTACTGTAGATGAAGCTATGAAAGTTAATTTCAAGGCTTCTTTTGGGCTGATTTGGGGGCGCAGTATTATTGAGAGCCAAATTCCTCCCTTAGGGGAAGCCCATTGTCTTTCTAGTCTGCCTTTCCCCCTAGTCTGCGTTTCGGCGAGAATCACTATTCTTTCTTCGGAACTTTTCTTGGCAATTTCTTTGGCTATGTTGTTTGTAGAAGATACTTCATCATAATGAAGGGTTTTGTAGCCTAGAAGGGTGTGTATTTCGCGTGGCTTTTGAGAGTTTTGTGGTGACATTTTTAAAGCTAATGTTCACACGACTCTATTAAAGCGATTCTAACAGTCACAGTAATTAGCTCGTATCTAACTCATTTCGATGCTCTACGACTATGCGCCACATTGGTTGAGGGAATAATGCTGCCTACTTGTCGGTTTCAATTCCAGCCAGAAATTCTGCAAGTTTTTGTTTCAGTTTGATGTTTGCTTCTCTTTCAATCATGATTCTCTGGGCTTGAGGAGAACCTGCGCCATGCATCGATTCTACTTGATATCCAATAGCTCCAAGCCCCAGCGATATATTCTCAATGAGCCTCAGCACTCGAAGTCTAGCTTCTGTTGAATTCGCCCTGTTGCCTTTCAAATATTTTTCCATATATTTCCCTGTTTCAGGATTCCTGAAATCTTTTTCAGAAGGTAGAGTTGCTACTAACCCACCTGCAATATCATTAGCTAGTCTGACTATCTCGAAAGGAAACCTTGTTACATTTTGCTTGCAAATATTTGATAACAAAATGTTGACTAGGCAAGTTCCTGAAGGTGTTTTGCATCCTTCAGATGAGCATGCAATGCCACCAGAGTATATGGTTTCGTTTAGGTGATTCATTTCAACAATTTTGTCTCTTACATGCGGTGCTGTTGCCACTCCATTATACTCAGCAATTGTAGCGGCTGCGCCAATCAACACATCACCCACGCCGGCTTTACATCCACCATAGCTTTGTCTGTGATAAGCTGAGAACGCATTAACTAATGGCCACGAAAACTCGTATTCCCCAGCCAAGAAAACCCGCTTCCATGGTACGAAGACATCATCAAAAATGATCATTGCTTCTTGTCCGCCATACCTTGTGTTTCCCAAATCGATCTCTGTATTTTCAAGTTTTCTAAGGTCGCAGGACTGTCTACCATAAATGTAGAGCAACCCTTTTGTGTCGCTTGGAATGGCAAAGGACACTGCATAATCTATATCTTCCTTACGCATCGTTCGAGTAGGCATTGCAATGATTTCGTGTGAGTTAATGGCGCCTGTTTGGTGAACCTTTGAGCCTCTCACTACAATGCCATCTTTGTTTCGTTCTACTATTCTCAGATAAAGGTCAGGGTCTGCCTGTTGACTTGGGCGTAAACTTCTATCTCCTTTCGGATCGGTCATTGCACCACAGCACATCAAATCATTGTGCTGGACATGTTTTAGAAAATCAATGAATCTTCTGCAGTATTCTGTTCCAAGCTTTTGATCGATTTCATAGGTTACGATTGAAAGTGCATTAAGTGAATCCATGCCGACGCATCGTTGGAAACAAGCTCCTGTTTTCTGACCTAGCAATCTTAATAATTTTACTTTTTTCACCAAATCTTGAGGTGTCTGGTGTATATGGTTAAATCGATTGATTTTCTCTTCTGTTATGTGAGATGTGGAAGTCGCCAAGCTTTCATAGTTCGGATCATGTGCAGTATCATAAGTCACAGCAGCGGAGTTTATTGACGGTCTAATGATCGGATGATCAACAGGATGCTTCACCTTTTCGCCAAATAGATACAAATCTATCTTTTGATTGCGAAGACTTTGCACATACTCTTTACCAGTCATTATTGTCATCTAGGTTCCCATCATTATTTGAAGCTAAGTCTCTTTATTAAAATGTGCGCTACAAAGAATTTTGCGCAAACTCTGATGATTGTAGCTGATCTTTTCAGCCTTCTGAACATAGTTCTATCAGTACGTTTCGAGTGCTTTTAGGATGCAAAAAAGCTATTTTTCCGCCTTCAATGCCTCTTCTAGGCTTTTCGTCAATCAAAACCACACCTTTGTCTTTTAACTGCTCAAGCATCTTTTCTATGTTGTCAACTTTGAACGCTATGTGATGTATTCCTTGACCTCGCTTCTCCAAAAACTTTGATATAGAACTCTCTTTGTCCATAGGTTCTATCAGTTCAATGTTCGTTTCTCCAACAGCCAAAAGAGCTGCTTTAATCTTATGCTGATTTGACATTTCCGTTTTTTTCAGCTTCAATCCCAAAAACTGCTCGTAAATGGGTAGAGCGTCGTCTATTTTGTTTACAGCTATCCCAATGTGATCCAATCCAGTAATCATGTTCTTCACCTTGCAGAAATTCACTGCATCCTAGATATAAACGAGTCGAAAATGCACACAACAGCCGCGTGGTTTGACAGAAGCCGTAAAATACAAGTCAAAGAGGAAATCTTAACCGCAAACAGGAGTCTAGACACTGTACCAAGAACACACATTACTTCCGATAAGTATTCTCCCTTCATAAAACAGTTAAACCAAAACCCCAAAGTCAAACTCACAATAAACCTTGGGGGAATAGAAGGCATAATGAAAACCAAAAAAACATTCTCTCCACAGAAACGCAAACAACTACAAAATAAACTCTACCAAGCTCTGAAAGCAGAACTACAGACACTTTCAACAGAAATGCAGCAAATTCTCTGCGACGATCTAGTCACAGCATTCCAAAACAGGTTAATAGTGCTAGCTAAAACCAAACCAAAGCACAGCTAAACAATGGAGAGAAAAACTGATTCCAAATACATAAATCATTTATATGCAAAACACAGAAACACACGGCAAAGAGGTTTAAACATGCGACGCTCCAAACTTGAAATGTACATAGACATTCTCAAAGTTTTATCCCAACGTGGGCCCCTCAAGCTAACCCACATCATGTACAAAGCCAATGTCAACTGCAGCGTCCTCAAGGAGTACCTAGATTTTCTAATCCTGCAAAACCTCGTCGAGGAACGCACTGCAGGCAAAAAGCGCGTAGTTTACGCCATAACTCAAAAGGGCATAACTGTACTGAAATACTTCCGAGAACTCAAAACAATTTTACCTATAATAGAAGACTCACGCCACCTACCAGCCACTCTATAACTCTCCTCTCTTATCTTTTCTTCACATCCATCCGTTTCACTAATGGAAAACAGTATAAAAAATCGGTATAGCTGCTTTGAAGAGGCAAGAAGTTTTAGAATCTATAGAGTTGTGTCGTAAGACTTAATAGAGGAATCTGCCTTTCACTATTGTAGATGTGTTTATCAGTTCTCGTGTGGATGGGTTGCCAATGGGTAAGGTGTCCGAGAAGAGTTCTGCTGTGTTGTTGGAGAAGATTAAGGAGAGTTTGGATAGGCTGAATGAGAAGATGGAGGTTTTTATTGAGATTCAGAAGCAGGGACGGAAGCAGGATTTTGTGATGCAGGATTTGCCTGAGGCGTTGGATGTGATGACTCTTCTTTCGTTACCCGACCATTTGAGGAAAACGGCTGTGACGATTTGTAAGCTTGGCCATGCTACTGCTGAGGAAGTGGCTGAGCAGACGAAGCGTGCTCGGGCGGTGGAAAGTGGTTATTTGAATCAGCTTGTTTTAATGAGCTATTTGAAGAAGGAGAGAAAAGGTCGCAAGGCTTATTTCTTTGTTGAAAAGTAGGGGGTATGAGTAGTTTTGGGTAGGATTATAGCTGTTCATAGTTATAAAGGCGGTACAGGGAAGAGTCTTCTGACAGTAAATATTGCTGCAGCCTACGCCAATAGGGGGAAGAAAGTTTGTGTTTTGGATTTGGATTTTCGTGCGCCCAGCTTGCAGTCTATTTTTAGGCAAGAGAGTTCTGAGTATTGGTTGAATGATTATTTGAATGGTGCTTGTGAGATTAACAAGGTTTTGATTGATTATACTCCTCAATGCAAATGCGACGGTACTATGTTTGTGGGGTTGGCGAATCCTGCTACTGAGGCTTTGAGGGACATGTCGGCTAAGGATCGTAAGTGGGAGATGCGGGCTTTGGGAAGGTTGTTGTCGTTAAAGAATACGTTGTTGAATGACATGGAGTTAGATTATCTTTTGTTTGACACTAGTCCTGGGTTGCAGTATTCTTCGATTAATGCGATTGTGAGTGCTGATGTTGTTTTGGTGGTGAGTACTATTGATGCATCTGATATTGCGGGAACTAGGAGAATGACGCATGAGTTGTATGATTTGTTTGAGAAGAAAACGGGGATTTTGATGAACAAGGTGCCTATTGAGTTTTTGTCGAGTGATGCGGAGCGAGAGGGTGCGTATAGACGTTTTGAGAGTATGCATACTTTGCCTGTGTTGATGGTGATTCCTTGTTTTTGTGATGTGTTGCGTGCTGGGGGGTCGAAGATTTTTGTGAGGGATGAGCGGGGTCATCCGTTTGCTAGATGTGTTGAGGAGATTGCTGCGAAGGTCGAGAAGTTTTAGGGCTTGTTTTTGTGTGCGTTCTTGGCGCAATAGATAAACTGTACCATTAGGTTCCAAATAGGTTTCTTTTTTTTGGGGTGTGGGTGGGGGGGGTTGAGGGTAGTGTTTTGGTTGGTGTTGGCTACAATGGCAATGGCGTTGAGAGGGTTTGAGTGGGGCAGGAGATTTTTGGGATGGAATGAAAAGCAAACTTACAAACACAAGAGAACAAATAAAGTGGAATATACTGGTTTGTGAGACACATTTTACGAGCAAACTCTCTGAAGTATGATTGGGTGGCTTTGTAGTCTGCCTTAAACGCTGAGTATGCATTTTAAATGTCGCAATGTATCCAAGAGTATCTATGAACTGGATTGAAATTCTCACGGAAACCACCAAACATGTAAAACAAACAATCACCCCCCTCATCAAAACTTCTCTCGCGCAAAAAACCTACGGCATAGGAGCAGGCGGAGACCCAAAAAAGCATATAGACCTCCAAGCCGAAAAAACATTGACAGAAACACTTGCAGAATATGGCTTAAGTTTCACCCTAATCAGCGAAGAATCAGGCACAAAACAGTACGGCCCAAAACCAACATACTACGTTACAACAGACCCCGTAGACGGAACCACCAACACCCTACGAGGCTTACCTTTTGCTTGTACTAGTATCGCCATCAGCAAAATTCCACGGCTTGACGCCATCGAAGCAGCAGCAGTCGCAGACCTCTTCCACGAAGCAACCTACGTAGCCCAAAAAAACCACGGCGCCTACCGCAACCAACAAAAAATCACCCCAGCACAAACCACCCGCCTAGCCGAAGCAGTCATAGGCGTAGACCTCAACACATACAAAGTCGCAGAACTGTCAGCACAGCTCAACCAACTCCTAACACAAACCAAACACATACGCCACCTCGGAGCCAACGCCCTCGAACTCTGCTACATAGCAGACGGCACCACAGACGCCTTCATAGACATCCGAGGCAAACTCCGCACCACCGACATAGCCGCAGCCACCCTAATCATACAAGAAGCAGGCGCCACCATCACAACACCCCAAAACACACCCTTAACCAACCCATTAAGCCCCACAGAAACAGTAGCATTCATAGCCACAGCGAACACAAAACTCCAGCAAACCATACTAAAAACCCTAAAAAAGGCATAAAATCAATGTTAAAATTCGTGAAAGACTATCCTGCGCTCCTTCACACCCAAAAACAACACAAAACTCTTATCATCGCAGACCTCCACCTCGGCTGGGAAATAAACCTCGCCAACAGAGGAATGCACATTCCATCACAAACACCAAAAATCCTCCAAAACCTCCTCCACCTAACAAAAAAAACTAAACCAAACACGCTCCTAATCCTAGGAGACGTAAAACACACCATCGCAAGAGCAGAACCCGGCGAATGGAAAGATATACCAGAATTCTTCGAAACCCTGAAGACCAAAATCGCAGACATCCAAATTATTCGGGGTAACCATGACGGAAATCTTGAGCCACTGCTTCCCCAAAACATCCAACTACACCCCTCAACGGGCATAACCCTAGACACTATAGGTCTCTTCCACGGACACACATGGCCAGCCAAAAAACTACTAACATGCAACACCCTCATAATGGGACACGCCCATCCCACAATCATTCTCCGCGACAACCTCGGATTCCAAATAACAACACCAGTTTGGATAAAAGCACGATGCGACACCAAGAAACTTGCAGCAGCATACGCAAAACGCAGAAACACCGAAACAACAAACAACCCTGATACGGCTCTAAAGAAACAATTCACCGTGAAACCCCAAGTCAAAGAGCTACTCATAATGCCCTGCTTCAACGATTTTCTAGGAGGACGCCCCATCAACAAAAAAAGCAAGAGTCAAAGGTACATCGGTCCACTTCTCCGCTCCAAAGCCATCAACACGGATAAAGCAGAAGTATACCTTCTCGACGGAACGTTCTTAGGAACAATACAACAACTCAAAACACTTAGCTAACAACCTTTTTGGGAAAAACTCTTATTAAATTCGTTTTTCAAGTTTTAAACTGTGAGGTGCAAAAATGTCTTGGGACGAAGATTTCGAAAAATGGTTCAGAAGGAAAATGCGACGCCCGTTTTCCAGTGGGTGGTTTTTTGAAGACATAGATGAAATGCTTCGCGATATTGAAGAGATGATGAATAAAGAATTAAAGGAGTTTACTTCTCGCATACCAAAAGATTATGTGCGAGAACGCAAATTGCCGAATGGAAGGAAAGTTCGTGAATTAGGACCCTTTGTTTACGGCTATTCCATGACAATAGGTCCAGATGGGAAACCCGTGATAAGGGAATTTGGGAATGTCCAACCCAGTAGACGGGGCCCAACGATAAAAGAAGAACGCGAACCCTTAGTTGATGTGGTGAGCACAGATAGCGAGATAAAGGTAGTTGCAGAACTGCCAGGAGTAGACAAAAAGGACATAAAGCTTCACGCTTTGGATGACATGTTAACAATTTCTGTTGATACATCTGAGCACAAATACTTCAAAGAAGTCAAGCTACCGGTTGAAGTTGAACCTAAAGGTGCGAAGACCTCCTATAAAAATGGAGTATTGGAAGTAACGCTGAAAAAGGCCAAAAAGCACAAACCAAAAGGAAAACCCATACAAATAGATTAACCACCCCTCATTTTCTTTTTTAAGTAACTATCTTTTTATGCCATCTTTATGAACTAGTCTACGGAGAAAAATACTTGGCAAAAACTTCAGAGCTTCTTTTGCTTAAGCAGATTTGCCAGAAAGCATCGAAAGAAAGAAGAATCGAAGACGCCGACTTGGACAAGCTCTCCACTGCCTTTGGGGAACGCTTCACAAAGGCTTGGAAGGCTGTTAAAGACAAACGTGTTAAAAAATATTTTTTCAGGCCTAGTAATCGTGTTGTATGGATTGTTGTAGGAAAGGGACGAGACTATCTTATAATGCCTGCTGCTGATTTCTGTACTTGTGATGACTTCTACTTCCGGGTAATGGACAAACAGGTACATTTGTGTTATCATCTGATAGCACAGAAGCTCGCGGAGACCTTGGAAGAGCATGTGGTGTATGAAGAGGAAGACGAACTGTATAATGTGCTAATGAGAGAGTGGAAGAAGGTGATAGCTTAAATAATCAATCCATGTTTACTATGTAGAAAGGTGGAAACGCATTGGACCTAGGAGGATTCTTTCAAACATTAATTTACATTTTGATGGTCACAGCGTTTATAGCACTGGTGATAATTTTTCTTCTACTGCTCCGTGGTCAAGAGGAGAAAACCGAATAGCAAAATCTTTCTTGCAGACTATTTTGTCTGCTTTGCCAAATGTCTCATAAAAAAGAACAAAATCAAACATAGAATTGTCAGAACTACTGCAAGAAAGATGGCAAAGAAAACATGAGGTCCACTCCCGAGAATTATGGGGATAGGCCCGATAATTATTATTGTACCTGTGCTAATGTCACTGTCTGAGACGAAAAAAGCTGCCATCGTCAAAATGACCCCTACCAGCATTAGGAAAACGCCAATCAAAAGCAGTTTAAATCTATTTGACCGAAACATATCCATAGTTTCCTACAAGTATTGGAAAATAATACTGATGAGAAGGGTGAGCGCTATTAAAATAACAGATAAAACCAAAAGAACCTTAACAGATTTTATGTCGGTCCCAAAAACTATTGGAAAAGGACCAATAATCACCGCACCTCCACCTCTAACTTTCTTTTCCCCATCTGCCGAAGAAAAAAGCATGAGAACTATTGAGACAAAAACAGCTACGAAACCCATTAAAAAAAGGACAAACCCTAATGTAACCAATGAGTCAGAGTCAATCATCGAAATCCACCACTTCCTAAGTTAGGAAGGATTAAATTAAGTTTATAGCAAACTATCAACATTCATCTCAGATACGTAGCTGTGAAAAAAGAATGAACGTAGAAGAAATAGTACAATGCATCCTTTCGCAAACCCAAAGTATAACCCGAGAAGAAATAATGACAGCTATAACGAAGAAGAAAGCCGCTAGCGGAGGATTGCTAACAAACGAAGCTACTGCACGGCTAGTTGCTGCAGAACTTGGAGTGGAAATCAAACTCGAAAAACCCCTTCCGAAAGTCTACATAAGCCAACTCGTTTCTGGTTTAAACGACGTAACAGTTTCCGGACGCGTGTTACTAGTTATCGCACCAAGAGCGTTTCACCGTGCAGACAATAAAGGGCAAATAGCTAGACTGCTAATCGCAGACAAGACAGGCTCCATAAAAGTTGTTTTATGGAACGACAAAGCAGAACTCGCCAAAGAGATTCAACTACGTCGAATAGTACAAGTTTTACACGGATATGTTCGAAAGTCTAGAGATGGCAAGCTCGAACTACATATCGGACAGCAAGGCAGCATTCAAATTGCCCCTTCTGGCGCAAAAGAAAGCGATTTCCCCTCTATCAAAGATTTCTTAGAAAAAATCGCTAACATACACAAAGACAATCGAAAGGTCAACATCAAAGGAGTAATCCAAACAATCAATCCCATATCTTCATTTCAGCGATACGATGGAACACAAGGCAAAGTTTTACGAATGATGCTAAGAGATGAAACTGGACAAATTCCAGTTGTACTCTGGAACAAAAAAGCAGAAGACATGGACCTTGCCAAAGAAGGGATGACTGCTATGTTGATGAATGCGAAAGTAAAGAGTCAGAATGAGCTGTTGGAACTTCATGTTGATGATTCTGCTAATGTGGAGACTTCGAATCACCCTGAAAACCGTCTACGCATAGCGATCTTGAAAGAAGATATGAGAATAACTACTATTGAAGGAACGGTGGCAACAAAGCCTCTCCTTAGAGAAGTTATCACCAGAAAAGGTGAACGAGTCTCTGTGGCCTCTTTTGAGTTGAAGGACGATACTGGAAAAGTTTGGGTGTCTGCTTGGAGAAAGCATGCCGAGAAGGTTGAAAGTTTAACTTTAGGTGCTAAAGTTAGGTTGAAGGATGTTTATGTGCGAAAGGGATTTGGAAATCAGCTTGAAATTGCCACACGCACCTCAACAAAAATAGACGTTAAGTAGTAGCTGTGGAAACATTTATTTCAAGAAGCTATGCAAAGTATACCCTCTCATTAAATCTAAAGGATCGATAGATTATGGAAATAAGCCAGATTTCTCTTCCAGTTGACGACTTGCCCAAGAAGTGGTATAACATCACACCTGATTTACCAGAGCCTTTGCCTCCGCCCAAAGAGCCTGAGAACGGGTCCTCTCGAATGGAATTCTTGAAGAAAACTATGATCGGTGAATGCTTGAAGCAAGAGTCTTCCAAAGATTGTTGGATTCCAATTCCAGAGGAAGTTAGGAATTTGTATGTTCAGGCAGGTAGGCCTAGGCCATTGTATAGAGCGAGAAGACTGGAGAGACATCTTGGACTCAAGAAGGTCAGGTTGTATTATAAACGTGAGGACTTGTCGCCGACAGGATCACACAAAGTAAATACTGCCCTAGTTCAGGCATTTTTTGCAGCAAAGGAAGGAAAGACGGAGCTAGCCACTGAAACAGGTGCTGGACAGTGGGGTAGCGCTTTGTCTTATGCAGCCAAGTTGATGGATTTAGACTGTGTCGTTTTTTGGGTTAGAGCTGTTTATAATTGGAAGACTGACAGGAGAACTTATATGAAGTTGTTAGGAGCGACGGTTCATGCTTCCCCCAGTAAAGAAACAAAGATTGGCAAGGAGCTGTTGGCGAAAGATTCAGATCATCAGGGTTCTTTGGGGATTGCGGTTTCAGAAGGGTTGGAATATACGGATGAGCATAGCGGGTCTGTTTACTGTTTGGGTTCGGTGTTGAATCATGTTCTTATTCATCAGTCGATTATTGGATTAGAGTCTATTGAGCAGTTTAAGCTCGTGGACGATGAGCCTGATTTAGTTGTAGGTTGCTTGGGTGGGGGATCGAACTTTGGAGGTGTGGCTTTACCTTTTGCGGGTGAGGTGCTTAGGGGGAAGCGGAAGTGTAAGTTTTTGGCAGCACAGTCTGAGGCTGCTCCTAATTTAGTGAGGGGTGAGTATAGGTATGATTTTGGAGACGTGGTTGGGCATACGCCTTTGTTGAAAATGTTTACGTTAGGGCATCAAGTGGATATGGTGCCTATCCGGGCGGATGGATTGCGGTATCATGCTGCTGCGCCCTTGGTGAGTGCATTGCGACATGCTGGGCTTGTGCGGGCTGTAGCTTATCCCGCTGATGAAAGAGTGGTTTTTGAGGCTGCCAAACTGTTTTTCCAGACAGAGGGTTGGTTGGTGGCGCCGGAGTCGGCGTATGCGGTTCGTGCAGGTGTGGATGAGGCGCTTAAAGCTGAGAAGATAGGCGAAGAGAAGGCTATTTTGATGAATATTAGTGGGCATGGGTTTTTGGATTTGGAGGCATATAGGGAGAAGTTGAGTATCGACTAAGAGTTGTGGCTGGGCGGTTCTACTTGGAGTTGATTGAGGAGGTAAGAGAGCGCCTCATATAGAAGAAAAGAGAGTTTCTGGCTTAGTCGATTTTTCTGTTTAATTGTCAAGTGTTTTATTTTGGTTGGTGAGTATAGGTTATTTTTAGTTTAATGGTGCGCCTTTATGGTATGGGTTAGGAAGGGTGCGGTTCAGATTCGGTTTGAGATTTTGGAGTATTTGTTTTATGAGGGTAAGGCGCAGCCGAAGACGCATGTTTGGCGGAGGGCTACTAGCCTTTCTTATGATGATTTTTTGAAACATCTTGCTTATTTGGTGAAGAAGGGGTTTGTGCGGGAGACTGAGGATGGGAGATGTGTATTGACGCGGGAGGGGCGGGAGATTTATGTTGAGTTGCGGAAGAGTTTGCCCTCTATACTGTAAGGTTTCATTTTTGGTGCATTATGGTTATTTAAGGCGACGTTCATGGTTGATGTTGATAGAGGAGAGCCTTTGTGATGGTTAAGGAAGAGAAAACTGAGCAGAGTGGTCGGGCTTATCCTGTGAGGTCTCTTCATGACTTTCTTTCCGAGCTGGATGAGGAGTGGAACCGATTTAGGACTGGTTCTTTGATTGGGTTTGTGGTTTCATGTGCGTTGTTGGTTTTTTCGGTTTTGAGTTTGTTGGGGGCGTTGGCTCAGGGGAGGGTTTTGGAGTTTGTTTTTATGGTTATTGTTACTGTTTTTTTGGTTTATACGGGTTATGCGTTGTGGGCTCAGCATCAGTTTTTCCGTAGGTGGGAGCGGCGAATTGGGTTGTTGTTGCATTTGGAGGAGAGTTTAATTAATGAGAAGTTGGGGGAGGATGGCTCTGCCTAGCGGTTTCATTTTTGGTGTATAGTTTAAGTGCACATTGAAGGTGCGTCGTCTTTTATTTAGACCATGACGAAGGTTTTCTTAGTTAATGGTTGAAGGAGGTGAATTGAAAAGTGAATTCGAAGTTGAAAGTTTTCGGCGTGGTGTTGGTGGTGGCTGCGGTTGCGGGTGCTTTGGTGTATATGCCGTTGACTATGGCTGTTCAGTTTGGAAATAGCGAAGGTGTGGATAATGGAGACTTGAAGGGTTTGAAGTTGATTTGGTGGTTGCTGAATAACTCGGAGCCTGTAGAGATTGAAGGAGAAGCTGTGACTTATCATAAGGACATGCTGATTGTGGATACTGGTGAGGGGCAAGTGAGGATTGCTCTGCCGGAAGAGTGGACTGTGGGGACGGATATGATGGCGAGAGAGATGCTTTTTGGAAGCAACTACTTGAACCATGGTGAAAATGTGACTGTTAAGGCTTTGAGAACAAACCTATTTGAGAAGACAACGTTCAGCATATACTTCGCTATAGGCTACGAAATTATCGACGATGCAGGCGTCCACGCTTACGCAGCTATACCCATAAACATAGAGACCTAGCTCTCCTTTCTCTTTGTTGTGCACGCTCATTTAAGCAAAGACAAAGTAATTTGAGGTTTTGCGCGCAAAACGGTTTGACAAGATTCATCCATTCTTTTAACGGACTTTGTCTTTTCAAAATGTTGTCAAAAAAGGTATTCATGTCTATATTAACAGGTTTACAGCTTTGCCTTTCGCTTCTTCGGTGCTGCTCGGGTATTTTTCTCCATAGTCTGCTGCTTCAAATGTGCGCATAAGGGCTGTCTATGAAGTAATCCCTGGCACAGCGCTTCTAGTTCCAGAAGGCTGGAAACAAGCGCACAACAGAGAATCCAGGTTCTATGCGCGCGCGCACCATGTGGTTGTCCAGCGGAAAACGGTATATTTCAAATTTTCCATTCAGACGTCATAAGAGTAAGAAGTAAGGCAAACACATGCGCGCGCAACGACAACCAACACTAGTGCGTGCATGATTAATCAAAGGTAGA